>JACCDZ010300564.1_pt1 | contig 20759 bp, 21 predicted proteins | sample 7449551 | NCBI WGS metagenome assembly JACCDZ01 (sample SAMN15323452, study PRJNA562643) | freshwater metagenome | isolation source: river surface water | place: USA:Blue River Watershed | collected 2017-08-18
CAATGTGCGCAGTTAATATCCACATAAGATCGTGCTCTTTTTTCAAGAGATTTAGAAGTATCGTTATAATCAATAACAGTGTTACTTTCTGTTGGAAGTGTGAAACTGTTTTCTAAATAACCTTGTTCAATCCATTTGGTCAATTGGTTTTGAGAAGAAGTTCCGTAAGTATAATTGAAGTTTAGGTTTTGTGGTTTAATTCCAATTGGAACATGAATAGTTTGTGATACACCATCCACTTCTTGTGTGTTTTTATGACAAATGATACATTGCACTTCAGAAGGAATTCTATAATCTGTAGTTTTAACAATATCGCTTTCGTCTTTCCAAGAAATATTTACAAAACTACCACTTAAATCTAAAAAAGCTTCCGTTTGAGCTGCGTTCCAAACATAATTTGCGAAAATCCAGCCTGTTGCTTTGCGAATCATTATACGAGTTTCTATGATTCGAGTTGTGTTACTCGGTTGTACCTTTTCATAATAAAATGTTTTTATTAAGGCCGCACCAACAGGTAATTCTAACACATTAGAATCACCATTATAAGTAGCTTTAACACCAATTGGCATCCATACAAATCTTTTTTTATGTGCATAGTCTGTAAATAAAGAACTTGCTGGTGCATACGGAATTACATTTAAAGAAGGAATTTGATTTTTCATATCGCCTTCAAAAAAATGATAATCGGAAAGTTTTGGATAAGGAACTTGCGTTAAATCAACTTTAACGGGTGAAGTTGGAATATCAACATAATCTTGTTTGCTGTCATCGTTATTACAGGAAAATAATAAAAATAGGATGCAAAATGTCAGTGTGTTTAGTAGTTTTTTGCGCATTTAGTTAATTTTTTTCTAAAATAGTAAAAAATTAATAACAAAAGTGTTTTTTATTGTGATATTTATTCGGTTAATTCAATTTCAAGACGATCTATTTTACGTTCGTTTTTTGAATCTACCTTAATAATAATTTCACGTTCGTTAAAAATAAAAACGGGAACTCCGGGATCGTATACATAATCATAACCGTTAGTATCGTTAACTTCAAATACCATTTTTTTAGAAAAATTCTTTAAATCTTTATCATTTGGAGCTATTTTCTTAAAAATATCGGCAAGCATTTTTTTACTATCTTCTGGGTCAATTTTCATTTCTCTATAAAATATACATCTTGAGTTTTCTACATCAACTTCATCAAAATATAAAGTTGAAACCGCTTTTATTGGATTTCCACCAAATGGATTAGGTAATTCTTCTTCGTAAACTAATTCTTCTTCTGTATTAAATTCTACACCAAAAGGATAATGAAACATTTGAATTTCTTTTGCGAAATAGGTTTCAATGCCTTCTTTAGTTGCATAAACATCAAAAAGTTGTTGCATTGTTTTTTTTAACTCTTCATTATTATTTTGTTTAGTCGGTAGTAAAGCCATTAATTCTGAAGTCATTTCTTTTACATTTTTTGAAATTTCTTCCCAATTTTCAATCCCTATAAAGGCGCCAACTTCTGAAGTGGTATAAATAATATCCATATCTTTAAATTTAGATACGATATTTTTTAAATCAGTAGGAAACTTAAAAGCATCACTGATGTCAATTTTATAATTCCATTTTATTTTATAACTAGTTTCAGTAGAGTCTAATACAGTAAAAGAGGCATCATAAACGATAGAATCATTTTTAACTAATTTTTCGTCCTCCCATTTTTCTTCAAATTTTTTAACTTTGAATTTATACACATCTCCTTTTGACCAATAAGAAACAAAAGGAATTTTCAATGAATCTTTCTTTTCTTGAGCATAAAAAGTTGTAGAAAATATAAGTACAATAAGAAGGAAGTTAGTTTTTAGAAATTTCATTATTTTAAATTAAGGATGATATTGTATTGGTTTAAGTTTTCTAGTGCTTCTGATGAAGAAAAATCTAAGTTGGTTTCTTTGTGTAAAGCATCTTTTCTGGTAGCAATTCGATTGATACTTTCGTAAAAACGACGCACTTCCTCTAAATTCGATAAAATTAATTTTGGAACTTTTACATTTTCACCTTTTTCGTTTTTTGCTACCATAGTGAAATAACTGGAGTTCGTATGTTTTACTTTGCCAGTTTGAATGTTTTGCGAAGTTACCCTAATGCCCACTACCATGGAACTATTTCCTACATAATTGACACAAGCTTTTAAGGTAACTAATTCGCCAATTTCTACAGGATTTAAAAAGTTTACCGTATCAACAGATGCGGTAACACAATAGCTTCCAGAATATTTAGAAGCACAAGCAAACGCAATTTGATCCATTAAACTTAATAAATAGCCACCGTGAATTTTTCCGCTAAAATTACTATGCGAAGGCAACATTAGTTCAGATAAAGTAATTTTTGATGCAGAAACAGTATTAGATGTATTCATTATTTGACGTTAAAATAAGGTGATTTTTCTGGAGTAACTTTTGTGATGTAATAATTGGTTTCGCCCCACCAAGAAAAAGTTCCGTAGCGTTCAACGTATTCAATTCTAACAAATTTTCCTTGATTGGCTTTCATTTGTTCAATTATCTCTGGTTGATTGTCCATCACAGAAAAAGCAAATTTTTGTGATCCAGAAAGTCCTTGACTTAATTCGCCTTCCCAAGTTTTAAAAATATATCCTTTATGACTAAATTTGATTAACTCGCCTGTTCTAATTCCTTCGCTAAAAGTCGCATAATACAGCGCTGCAATGTAAGCGGAAGTTGCTAATACAATGGCTAATATTCCATACACTAAAATTTTTCGCATTATAGTCATATTGTTCGGTTTTTAACCTGAATTAGTTATCAGATTCGGTTAATAATTCTTCGCTATTTTCAGCTCTTTTTAAAATGGCTTCAGGTAAGGCTTTCTTGGCTTTAGCTCCCATTTTCTTTAATTTTTCTGCACTTATAACTAAGTTTCCTTTTCCTTCTGTTAATTTATTCATTGCCGAAGAATATTCCACTTTAGCTTCGTCCATTTTCTTCCCAATTTTAATTAAATCGGAAACAAAACCTTCAAATTTATCATATAAAGCTCCAGCTTGACGCGCAATTTCAATCGCATTTTCTTGCTGTTTTTGATTCGTCCACATACTATCAATGGTACGTAATGTGGCCAAAAGGGTAGAAGGTGTCACGATTACAATATTCTTTTCAAATGCTTTGTTGTATAAACTCGCATCTTCTTGTAAAGCTAAAGCAAATGCAGGTTCAATTGGAATAAATAACAATACAAAATCTGGACTTTCCATTTGGTAAATGTCTTGATAACGCTTGTCACTCAATTGTTCTACGTGTCGTTTTACAGAAGTTACATGTTCTTTTAAATATTGACTTTGAAGGGTATCGTCTTCTTCATTTACATATTTTTCGTAAGCTGTTAAAGAAACTTTACTATCTACCACCATTTTTTTTCCGTCAGGTAAATTGATAATAACATCAGGTAAAATTCTTGTGCCTTCTTCGGATGTGAAAGATTGTTGCACTTCGTATTCGCGCCCTTTTTCTAATCCCGATTTTTCTAACACACGTTCCAAAACCAATTCGCCCCAATTTCCTTGCATTTTGCTATCACCTTTTAAGGCTTTTGTTAGGTTTACGGTTTCTTTACTCATTTGCACATTCATTTCGCGTAAGCCTAAAATTTGCTGACGTAAAGCGGCATGATAATCAATACTTTCTTTGTGTGTGTCTTCTACTTTTTTCTCGAAATGTTGAATTTTATCTTGTAAAGGTGATAAAATATTTTTTAAGTTTTCCTTGTTTTGTTCGGTGAATTTTTGCGTTTTTTCTTCTAGAATTTTATTCGCTAAGTTTTCAAATTCTTTAGAGAATTTCTCTTGTAACTGATTGACTTCTTCTTTTTGTTCTTTGGTGCGATCCAATAAATTATCGAAATCATTTTCTTTTTTCGCTAACAAAATGGCAAATTCTTCTTTTTCAACTTGAAGCTTTTGCTTTTCGATTTGTACATTCTGAATCGAAATTTTTAAATCGGAAAGTTGTTGATTGACAGAAGTTAACTGTCCGTCTAAATTGCTTTTTTCAGCATTAGATTGTGTTTTGGTAAGTAGTTTTCCAATGTAAAAGCCAATGGCTAACGATACTAAAATGGCGAATACTAAGATAATGGATGTGTTCATTTTTGGGTTATAATGTTATAAAAAGTAAAAATACTATTTTTTTTAAATTCTACCGCAGATTCGCGGATTTTTATAAATTCCTTTTAATCTTTTTAATCCGCGTGAAATTATTTTTAAAAGTGTTTGCCACGAATTATCGAATTAAAAACCTTGATTTGTGATAATTATTCATCTTCGATGAAATTCGAATTTTATTAATTCCAACCAACAAAAAACATTCGTGAATTCGTGGTGTTTCAAATAAAAAAATAAAACTATTTTTGCAAAATGAAGTCACATCAACATTTTATTTTACACAAACCACACGGATTTATCAGTCAGTTTATTTACGAACTAAAACGCAATAAGCGAAAACTGGGTGAATTATACGATTTTCCTGAAGGGACAATGGCGATTGGTAGATTGGATGAAGATTCGGAAGGTTTACTTTTACTTACTACTGATGGTATGATGAGCGAATTGGTACGAAGTAAAAAAGTGGAAAAAGAATATTATGCGCAAGTTGATGGAATTATTACTGAAGAAGCTGTCGAATTGTTGAAAAATGGTGTAGAAATTGGTTTTCATGGTAAAAAATACATTACTAAAAAATGTCAAGCCAGATTAATTGACAATCCAACTCACATTGGAGAAGGCCGAAGAATTAGAGACGAACGTCACGGACCCACAAGTTGGGTTTCGATAACTTTAACTGAAGGGAAGTTTAGACAAGTACGAAAAATGACTTCAGCGGTTGGTTTTCCTACGTTGCGATTAGTTCGAGTTCGAATAGGAAATATCGAATTAGGTGATTTGAAAGCTGGTGAAGTGAGAGAGATTTTTAAGGGAGATTTTGATGCTATTTCACAATAAACTTACCATAAGTTTTATCAAAAACAATGTGTTCATCCTTAAATAAAGTATCAAAAACACCTTTTTCAATTAAATTACAAGGTTGGTCTTGTACACAGAAATCTTCTGTCATCACAATCATTTCATCACTCAATTGAATCGCCAAATCGATATCATGTGTCGAAAACAAAATGCATTTATGGTTTTCGTTGGCTAATTTCTTCAATAATTTAAAAACCGCCACTTTATGAAATAAATCTAAATGTGTGGTCGGTTCATCCAAAATAATTAACGGAGTATCTTGTGCTAAAGCTCTTGCAATTAGTACTTTTTGCAATTGTCCATCGCTAATTTCACTGTATTTTTTATATTTTAAATGATCAATATTTGTTGCAGAAATCGCGTTTTCAATATGGTTGAAATCGTTTTCCGTTAAGTTACCCATCCAATTTGTATAAGGATGTCGGCCTAAAGCAATTAATTCTGAAACCGTTAAATTACTTGCAGGTAATTTTTCAGTTGTTACGATGCTTAAATTTTGCGCTAAAGATTCTGGTGAATAAGTCGCTATTTTTTTATCGGAAAGATAAACTTCTCCTTCCAATGCTGGAATAATAGCTGTAATCGTTTTTAATAAAGTTGATTTCCCAATTCCGTTTCCACCAATTAAAGTGATTAGTTTTCCGGCTTCTAATTCAATACTAATATTAGACGCAATTTCGATTTTACCTTTTTTAGAAGTATATCCGATGTTTAGATTTTTGGTATGTAAGACTTTATTTTTCATTGACTTATTGGCAAATTGACACATTGAATTTATCTAATTCCTTTCTTTCTAATAATTAACCAAATCACAACTGGCGCACCTAAAATAGAAGTAATGGCATTAATTGGAATAGTGAAATCCTGATTAGGCATTTGCGAAATCGTATCACAAACTAACATCGTTATTGCACCTAAAAATAAGGTTGCAACAAATAATGTTTTATGGTTACTTGTTTGAAAAATCAACTTCGCCATATGTGGAATTGCTAATCCAACAAAGGCAATTGGTCCAACAAATGCTGTAATTGTTCCAGCTAAAATACTTGTGGCAATGATACTAATATTTCGTGTTCTTTTAATGGAGATTCCTAAACTTCTGGCGTAATTTTCACCTAATAATAAACCGTCTAAAGGTTTGATTATCGTAAAACTTAAAAGCAAGCCTATCGAAACAACAATCGTTAATAAATACACTTGATTTTGGTTCAAATTTCCTAAACTTCCTAAGGTCCAAAATGTGAATTTTTGTAATTGTTCTGCACTTGAAAAAGAAGTTAAAACGTTGATAATTGCACTGGTTAAACTACTGAACATCAATCCGACAATTAAAATCGACATGGTATCTTTTAATTTGGAAGCCACGAAGAAAACCAATAATAAAACTATGAAACTTCCAAAGAAAGCACCAATTAAAATTCCGTAATCATTCACTAAAAAATCAGCAACAAAAGTTGGTAGCAAAAACGAACCCATAATTACAATGGCCACACCTAAACTTGCACCAGAACTTAAACCTAAAACATAAGGTCCTGCTAATGGATTTCTAAAAAGCGTTTGCATAATTAATCCTGAAATACTTAATCCAACTCCAGTCAAAATGGCCACTATTGCTTTTGGAAATCTGTAATCTAAAACGATATATGTCCAAGTATGTTTTTCATGGGTTTGATGGATTAAAATTTCGCATACATCCCCTAAAGGAATTAGTACATTTCCCAAAGCTAAATTCGCTAAAAAAGCCAAGATAAGTAAGGAAAATAATCCTGTAAAAAGCGAGCTATTTTTTAACGTTCTTGGCATTTATTTGATTTTTGTAGCAAAAGTAAATTCGTAATCTTTCATTAATTCCGGGTGTAAAATTTTTATGAAATCTTTCAAAACTAAATCGGGACGAGAGGGACTTTTTTCATAATAAATGACACCACCAGTTTTACCGGTTTTGACTTCAAAACTATAAATTTCCCCTTTTTTGAAAGCATCAAATGCAGCATAATTTGGATTTACAGATTTCATATTGTCAAGTGAAACAAAACTACTAGTTATCCACTTGTCGGCGGCATGTGCCGTTTCTAAAACTTTTTCAAAACCTAAAGGTGTACTTCCAGTTCCTGCTGTATTTTTCCATAAATAATCGCCTTTCGCATCTTTCATATAATAGGCCAACCAACTATTTCCATTCGGTACAAACCACTGATCTTGATACAGGGAACCTAATAATATTGTAGGTTGCTTTTTTAAATCTTTAACTATTGCTAACGTTTCATTATAACTTTTTTCAATTGAATTAAATATGTCATTGGCTTCTTTTTCTTTTCCGAATAATGCGCCATATAACTTAATCCATTCTGCTTTTCCAAGTGGCGTTTGCTCCATCCAATCAGCTTGAATTACGATTTTGATTCCGTTGCGTTCTAAGTTTTTTAAAGTCGGATTCACATTATCCACACAAAAAGAAACCAAAACACCTGGATTTAATTCTATGATTTTTTCAATATTTAAACTTTCATTCTGACCTACATTCACAATCTTCTTTTGGTCAATTAATGCTCTTGTTTTTTCAGATGAAATGTAATCGGTATGAGGAAAGCCAATTAGTTTATTTTCTACTCCTAGTTGCTCTAAAAACGGAATGATAGTCGTAGAAGTAACAATCGAATTTTTTAAAGGTACGTCAATTACAGGAAATTTTGAGTATGTACTTGGGATTTTACTGTTGTTTTTTCTTAAAACATAAGTAAACGTTTCTTTAGCATTTGGCCAAGGATTTGAAACTTTTACGATGGTGTAATTTTCACCTTCTTCAATAGATAAACTCTTAGCATACTTGATATTGTTTTTCGCCAACGTAACTTCATTAGTAGTAGTTTCTTTTTTACAATTAAATAGGAATAAAGATAAAAAGGTGAAAATTAATAAGTAAAATCTGTTCATCGATGTTGTTTTTGCAAATGTATAAAAAAAATGAGGGTTTAATTTTTGAAATTCGCAAAAATACTATCTTTACGAAGTGAATATGATTTCACATTGACATTGAAATTTTAAAAAAATGATATATTTAGTTACTGGTGGCGAACGTTCAGGAAAAAGTAGTTATGCTCAAAATTTAGCTTTAGAACTTTCTCAAAATCCAATGTATGTGGCTACAGCCCGAAAATGGGATGGCGATTTTCAGAAGCGAATCGACAGACATCAAAGTGAAAGAGACGAAAATTGGACAAATGTTGAAGAAGAAAAAAACTTATCGCAAATTGATTTTAAAGGAAAAGTCGCTGTTATAGATTGCGTCACTTTATGGTTAACAAACTTTTTTGTAGATACAAAAAACGATGTGGAACTTTCTTTAGAATTAGCAAAAACTGAAATTGAAAAGCTAGCTTTAATCGAAGATACAACTATAATTATTATCACCAATGAAATAGGAATGGGTGTGCATGCAGAAACGCATATCGGAAGAAAATTTGTAGAATTACAAGGTTGGGTGAATCAATTTATTGCAAAAAAGGCTGAAAAAGTAACATTTATGGTTTCAGGTTTACCCATGCAAGTCAAATAAGATGCGAGTATTAAGTTCTTGGAGTGGCGGAAAAGACAGTTGTTTTGCTTTGATGAAAGCGGTAGAGCAAGGTTTGAAACCTACAGTTTTACTAAACATGATGAATGAAAACGGAAAAGTTTCTCGTTCACATGGTATTCCATTTTCGGTTTTAGAACAACAAGCCAATCAAATTGGTGTGCCTTTGGTTGCTATTCCTGCATCGTGGAATGATTACGAGAAAAATTATATTGCTACGTTACACGATATTAAAAAGCAATACGAAATTGAAGGTGTGGTTTTTGGTGATATCGATTTGGAACCACATCGCGAATGGGAAGAAAAAGTTTGCAACGCTGCAGTACTAAAAGCATTCTTACCATTATGGCAACAGGATAGAGTCGAATTGGTTTTTCAAATGATAGATGCTGGAATTGAAACGATGATTGTTTCTTGTAATTTGGAAATGGGCGAAGAATATTTAGGTAAAATCGTAACCAAAGCATTAGCAATCGAATTACAACAAAAAGGAATTGATCCTTGCGGCGAAAATGGAGAATATCATACTTTAGTGATCAATTGTCCATTATTCAAAGAGAAAATTACGTTGCCAAAATATAATAAACAAACGTATGAAAAATATTGTTTTATCGTTTGGGAAGAATAAAGTATTTCGTCACCCGAGCATGAAATGCGAATTGGTGAAGCAGTTCGAGTGTTCCGATTTTTTATAGGAATGTATCGAGAACGTTTTAAATTAAGATTGCTAAAATTTCTTTTGCCACAAATTAACGAATTAATTTAAAACAAAAATTTGTTCATCGACGATGAATATTCGAATTAAATCGAATTTAAAAATAAAAATTAGTGCATTCGTGGCTTAAATCAAAAGTTGACCGAGTTACTATTTAAAATTTACAAAATGAAGTCATTATACGATATAATTTCCGAGCGAAGAGATACACGTCATTTTACTGCTGACGAAGTTCCTCATGAAGTATTGGAAAAAGCTTTAGATGCCGGACATAAAGCACCATCTGTTGGATTAACAGATGCGACTCGTTATTATGTCATCGAATCATCAGAAATAAAAAAACAAGTCAAAGAATTATTTACTTCATATCATAAAAAATCAGCTAATCAAACGGATTCTGAATCGCAAAAGAAATCCTATTTAGAATTAAAATTAGAAGCTATCGAAGAAGCACCAATCGGATTAGTAATTGCTTATGACCGTTCAGTTTTAGATAAATTTACGATTGGAACGGTTGGTAGTAATGAAGCTGTGAAATTTAGTTCGGTTTGTGCTGCACAGAACATTTGGTTGTCGTTAACCGAACAAGGTTATTCGATGGGCTGGGTTTCGATTATCAATTACCATCATTTTAAAAAGTTATTAAATTTACCAGATTATATTGAACCCTTAGGCTATTTCTGTATAGGAAAACCCGCAACAGATTATGGAAAACAACCAATGTTACAACAGTTAGATTGGAAACAAAAATTAGAAAAACCAGTTATAACAATAATTGAAAATTTCACACCAGTCAACCATTTAGAATTAGAAAATTTTGCGGTTTTGCATTCAGATTCATCTGATTTAAAAGATAAGTTGATTGATAGAATCAATCAGAAAACCAAACCATTAGGTTCATTAGGAGTTTTAGAAAAATTAGCCTTACAAATTGGTTTAGTGTTTCAATCGGAAGCTCCAAAAATTGAAAAGCCAACCATCATTGTTTTTGCTGCCGATCACGGAATTGCGAATCACGGAGTAAGCGCGTATCCACAAGAAGTAACTCGCCAAATGGTAGAAACTTTCTTAAAAGGAGGCGCAGCTATTTGCGTATTTTGTAAGCAGAATAATATTGATTTAAAAATTGTCGATGCGGGAGTAAATTACGATTTTCCAACGAATACTTCAATTATCAATACCAAAATTGCCAAAGGAACGCAATCCTTTTTAACCACATCAGCGATGAGTTTGGAGGAAATGAATTTGTGTTTTCAAAATGGAGCTGATGTTGTAAACGAAATATATAAATCTGGAAGTAATTGTATTGGTTTTGGAGAAATGGGCATCGGAAATACATCAACCGCTTCGGTTTTAATGAGTGTATTGACAAAAATTCCAATTCAAGATTGTGTAGGAAAAGGAACGGGAGTCATGGATGAAAAATTAAAAAATAAAATCGAAATTTTATCTAAAGCGATTTCTAGTTTTGAAGAAGATGCAACTTGGGAAAATTTAGTTTCTCATTTTGGAGGTTTTGAAATTTTGCAAATGGCTGGCGGAATGTTACAAGCCTATAAAAATAAGATGCTAATTTTAGTGGATGGATTTATTTCTACAGTAGCCTTTTTGATTGCGTATCAAAAAAATCCAGCTATTAAACAAAACGCTGTTTTTTCGCATTGTTCGGAAGAAAAAGCCCACATCGATTTACTAAATTATTTACAAGTAGAACCCATTTTATCTTTAAATATGAGATTAGGCGAAGGAAGTGGTTGTGCAGTGGCATTTCCAATTGTTAAATCGGCAGTAACTTTTTTAAATGAAATGGCAACTTTTGAAAGTGCTGGAGTGAGTAATAAGTAAGAGCCAAGTAAAAAAAGCCAAGTAAAAAGTAAAAAGGAACAAGTGAAAGAACCTTCGCGACTTTTTGTCTTCGTGACAAATTAAACCATACCAAACATGAAAAAACAACTAGATATATTTTTTACAGCACTAATGTTTTACACAAGAATTCCTTGTCCGAAAAACATCACACACGATCCAACGTATTTAAACAAAGCTACTCGCTATTTTCCATTAATTGGATATATAGTTGGTGGAATTGGTGCTTTAGTATTTTTTGTAGCCTACAAGTTATTTGATTCAGATGCTTTAGCAATTTTATTTAGTTTAGTTGCAAATATCCTAACAACTGGTGCTTTTCATGAAGATGGTTTTGCTGATGTTTGCGATGGTTTTGGTGGCGGTTGGACGAAAGAGAAAATTCTAAAAATAATGAAAGACAGTGCCATTGGTGCGTATGGTGCAATTGGTTTAGTGTTGTTATTTGCGGTTAAGTTTTATGCGATTAAAGAAGTTATTGATACAGATTGGAATGATACTCTTATACTTACAGGATGTTTAATAACTTTTATTTTGGTTCACGCTTTAAGCCGATTAACAGCTATTTCAATTATTTTCACAACAGATTATGTTCGTGAAGATGAATTGTCAAAAAGTAAACCGATTGCTAAACAAAATACTTGGAAAGAAATTTTAGGCGCTTTTGTGTTCGGATTAGCACCAATAGTGTTTATCATGTTTTCAAATTGGAAATATGTATTAATTTTAATTCCGCTTATCGTTTTACGATTCTTTGCGATTCGTTATTTTAAAAAATGGATTGGCGGTTACACGGGTGATTGTTTAGGCGCTGTGCAACAAATAGCGGAACTAGTAATTTATTTATCAATTATTGCTTTATGGAAATTTATTTAGTTCGTCATACAGAAACGGTTGCACCAAAAGGTATTTGTTACGGTCAAGCCGATGTGGATATCAAAGAACCTTATTTAGATATTTTTCAAGGAATTAAAGAACAACTTCCTACTGATGCTATTGTATACTCGAGTCCATTAATGAGATGTAAAAAAATGGCAGAATTTTTTTCTGAATCTATCATTTTTGATGCTCGATTGAAAGAAATGAATTTCGGAAACTGGGAGTTAAAAGCTTGGAACGATATTCCATTAGAAGAAATTAATCCTTGGATGGATAATTTTGTTACTGTCAGAGTTCCAAATGGCGAATCTTTCGAAGATTTATACCAACGTGCTATTGAGTTCTACTCAGAATTACTTCAAAAAAAAGAAGATAAAATGATACTTTTTTGTCACGATGGTACGATAAGAAGTATTTTATCACACTATCATAAAACCAAACTTAAAGATGCTTTTTCCCTTTATAAAATTTCTTTCGGAGAAGTAATTCGTTTAGAATTGTAAGTAAATGTAGGATTTCTTGAAATAATTCCTATTTTTGCACTCGAATTATGGTTGGATTTTACACTTTTCGTAAAATTCATTAAAAGGGAATCAGGTGTAAAACCTGAGCTGTACCCGCAACTGTATGCTAATAAGGTTATTGTTACTACAAATCCACTGTTCCGATATTCGGGATGGGAAGGAAAATAATAATACGCAAGCCAGGAGACCTGCCGCAATTCATAATGTATCAAGCTTTCGGGATAAAAAGTTTGGGTATGGGTAATTCTGTGCTTTTTTCCTATTTTTTAAAATTTAAAAATTAAAGATGAAAACGAATTTCATTCAATTAACCGCGTTTTTTACGTTGGTGACTTCTTTTGCCATGGCACAAGAACAAGATTCTACAAAAACTATTGAAGAAGTAGTTATTACAGACACCAAATTTGCGCAAAGCAAAGCAAAATCAGGTAGAAGTATCGAAAAAATTACACAAAAAGATTTAGCACAAAGAAAAGGACAAAGTGTGGCGACAGTTTTAAGTCAGTTGTCAGGATTTGAGGTGGTTGGTAATCAGGGAAATGCAGGTAAAAATTTAGATTTATTTGTTAGAGGAGGAAATACCAATCAAGTTTTAATTTTAATTGATGGAAATCCAGTTGTGGATGCCTCAAGTATTTCTTCTACTTACGATTTGCGTTTATTGCCTGTTGATCAAGTAGAAAGTATCGAAGTTTTAAAAGGTGCTTCTACTGTTTTATATGGTCCAAATGGTGCTTCAGCAGTGATTAATATAACCTTAAAAAAAGCAGTAAAAAACAAAATTTCTGGTACGGCTTATGTGAATGTTGGTACACAAAACACTACTGAAAATCATAAATTGCATGGTAAAGAATCTAATCAAGGTTTTTCATTTAATGGTTCTAACGGAAAAGTTTCGTTTTTAACTTCATTAAATAGTACTGAAGTGAAAGGTTTAAGTGAAGCAGCTGGTGTGAATTTTGAAGATGATTCTTTCTCAAGATTAAATTTAAATCAACAATTTGGAGTTAAAGTTACTTCAAAATTAAATTTAGATTTCTTTGCCAATTACGATAAATTAAAATCAACTTTTGATGATGGTTCTTTTGCAGATAACGAATTTAATTCTTTATCAAGTGAGCAATTTAGAGCGGGATTTACACCAACTTATAAATACAAAAAAGGAGAATTTAAAATCAATTCTTCATTTGGATTATTGGAAAGAGCTTATACTAATTTCGATATGTGGTCAGGTCTTTCAAACTCATTCTACAAGTCGAGAAATGTGAATGTGGATGCTTTTAATAAATACAATGTTTTCAATTCATTATATGTAGTAACGGGTATGCAATTTCAGTTTTTTGATATGAATCAGTTTACACCTTATGGCGATATTCTTGGAAATGCTGCTAAATTTAATGTTATTGATCCTTATTTAACAGTTGTTTATGAAACGAAATTCGGATTAAATGTAAATACAGGTGTTCGTTACCACAAGCATAGTGTTTATAATGATTATTTAATTTGGAACTTGAATCCATCGTACACCATTTCAAAAATTGGATTGAAATTTTATGGATCTGTTGGTGGGGCGGTTGTTTCTCCAACTTTATATCAAGTGTATTCTCCTTACGGGAATTCCGCATTGACACCTCAAGAAAATACAACTGCCGAATTAGGTTTTGAAAAGTCATTTTTAAACAAAAAAGTAGTTTTTACAGGTGCCACTTTCTTTAGAGAAGAAGATAATTCTATTGTATTTGGAAATTTACCAAGTCCACCATGGGGGCAATATGTTAACATTGCTGGAATTAGTAAATCAAAAGGTTTCGAAACTAATGTTGTAATCAAACCTATTCAAAAAGTTACAGTAAGTGGAAATTATACATTTGTTGAAAATGATGCGTTAATTGCAAGATTTGTTGCCAAACACAGAGCCAATGCTAATTTATCTTTCGATATTACAAAAAACATTTCTTGGAGTACTCAATATCAATATATTAACCAAAGAGATGTAGCTTATTTTGATAGTATCACTTACACAACTGTGGCTACTGAAGTTCCTTCATATCAATTAGTTCATACCAATTTAAGTGTAAATGTGTCTTCAAATTTAAGTTTGTTTGCAGCTGTTCAAAATGTTTTTAACGAAGATTTTATTGAAACGGTTGGATTTACATCAAGAGGAAGAAACTTTAAATTAGGTTTAAATTTAAAATTCTAATTTTTGAAATAGCGAATCACAATTTTTTTATAAAAAGGATTTAAGGTGAATAACTTTAAATCCTTTTTTTCTGTAACAAATACATAAAATAGTTGTCTTATCTTTGGAATAGATTTTGATACACTATAAAATAAAATTATTTAAAAATGAAAAAAATTATCGTTTATGTAGCCCTTTTAGTTTCATCTATAGCGTTTTCACAAAATGCTTTTGATAAATTAGAAGATAAAGAAGGTGTAGAGAGCATTGTGGTTTCTAAAAAAATGTTCGAGATGATGAGCAAAGTTAAAGTTGATGCAAAAGATAAAGAAATGCAACAATACATGAATTTGCTTAAAAAATTAGACAATTTACAAGCAGTTTATACGTCGCAATCAAAATTAAGTGGCGACTTAAATTCAGCAGCAGCTTCTTATTTAAAAGCGAATCCGTTAGAATCAATTACCACAACAACACAAGATGGAAATGTAATTAAGGTGTATGGTAAAACCGATGCTAATCAATCTAATGTAAGAGAGGTTTTAGTAGTGGTAAATGGAAATTTCAATGGTGTAAAAACGTCAGTTTTATCTATTAAAGGCGATTTTCCTTTAAGCGAAATTGCTTTAATTGTAAAGAAATTAAATATTCCTGGTGCGGATATTTTAAGTAAAATTTCAAAATAATAAACGATGAAAAAATTAATTGGAATTGCTTTAGTAGTTGTTATGATGAGTTGTAAAGACGAGCCTTCTTTGCAAAAATATTTCGTAAAAAGTGGAGATAAAAAAGAATTTATGTCCATGGATATTTCTTCTTCGATTTTAAATGTAAATGAAAGTAAATTATCTGAATCTGAAAAAAAAGCTTTGGCTTCATTTGAAAAAGTGAATGTTTTAGCATTCAAAAAAGATGACAAAAACAACGCTCAGTACACTAAAGAAATTAAAGAAGTTAAAGAGATTTTAAAGGACACCACTTTTCAACCTTTAATTAAATTAAATGGAGTAGGACATAACGCTTCAATTATGTTAGTTGGTGATAATAAAGAAATTGATGAATTGGTTTTATTCGGAAATCAAAAAGATTTAGGTTTTACCGTAATTCGTGTTTTAGGCGACAATATGAAACCTGAAGATGCGATGCAATTTTTCAGTATTTTACAAAAATCAAATATAGATATGGAACAACTAAAACCTATTTTGAATTTCGTAAATAAAAAATAAGTTAAGTTTTTATAAAAATATAAAATCCCGATTCTGATAAAGTTTCGGGATTTTTTTTTTCATTAAATATTTTTTAGCATCTAATATTTAATCAATATATTCTAATATATCTCCAGGCTGACAATCTAATACTTTACAAATCGCTTCTAACGTACTAAAACGTATCGCTTTTGCTTTACCAGTTTTTAAGATGGACAAATTCGCTAAAGTTAAATCTACTTTTTCAGAAAGTTCATTCAACGACATTTTTCTCTTTGCCATCATTACGTCTAAGTTTACAACTATTGCCATATTTTAAACAGTTAAATCCATTTCTTCTTGCATTTCAATACCTCTTTTGAAAATATAAGCCAATACAATTAAAATTACACCCATAAATAACCAAACATCCGCTCCAGCGATTTTTAATAAATGAATAGTTGGCATTTGAATATTTTGTTTGACTAACCAATCGGTATAATTCAATCCATAATTTGAAAAAAAGCCAATACCAAAAGAAATATAAGCTTGAATTAAAATAAATTTTCTTACGGAATGATTAAATGGTGAAGTTATGGAAAGTTCCTTGTTTTCAATAATTCTAATAATCAAGTAAAACATTATAGCTTTTAGTAGGGCAACTATACTCATAATTCCAGTTACTACAATGAAATGACCTTTGTCGAATTGGTACAAAGATGAAAAATCAATTTGATTCCAGAAAAATCCTGCTCCAATTGGGTTATAAAGTAGCGTGTAAAAAAGATTGAATAGAATTCCGCCAGCTTCAATACATAATCCAATAAAGATAATCCAACAAAGAATTCTTAACACCATAAGCATTTGCTTCGAACTAATTTTAATTTCCATAATTTTAAATATTAAAAGTTGATGATGCAAATATCAATAAAAATTTATTGATAAACAATAAAAATATATTTTTTTTCAATCGATACTAAAATTCTCTGGATTTCTAATTCTAGTGAAGCTCTTAATTACCAATTACTACGTAAAGAACTATTTGGTAAAATCAATTCGAATAATTTTTGAACATGTATATCCAAATCATTCTAGATAAACGAAGATTAAAAGACGACATTAAAACAATCACAGTTGCGATTATTGGAATCATTCTTAAGTCGAAATTTTCTTCAAAAAATTGATGCGCAATTATGTAAGTAATTATTGCTTCACCAACGCCTAATGCATAGCTCACAAACATCGAACCGAAGAAATAGCCTGGCTCTTTTTCAAATTTGTTATGACAATAACTACAATATTCATTCATTTTTGGAAAACCAATACTAAAGAAAAAACTTTTATCTCTAAAAACTTTCCCTTTATAACAGTTTGGACAATCATTATTTAATAGGTGTTTGATAATTTCTAACATAATTAATTATTTTCATGCAAAATTAAGACTTATCAATGTGCGAAAAGTTTCATATATTCGCTAAAAATGGTAATATAAAGACATTTTGTAAATATGGAAAAGTTACCCATTTATCAAATAAAAAAGTTCAATTGTCAGGCTGATGCTAACGATTTGTATTTCAATGATTTCAAATCACATTTAAAAACTCACGATTTTATTGAGAATTCACACAGTCATAATTTTTATTTGTTAGTGCTTTTTACTCAAGGTTCCGGATTCCATACTATTGATTTTGATACATTTGAAATTCAACCTAATTCATTATTTGTATTGAAACCGGGTCAAGTACATAGTTGGCAACTTTCTGCTGATATTGATGGTTATATTGCCTTTTATTCTCAAGAGATTTATAATGTGTATTTTGGTTCGAAACAAATTGAAGAGTATTCTTTTTACAGAGATTTGAAGAATTCACCAGAAATAATTTTAAACCAAAGTCAAGCCAAAGAAATTTCTATTTATTTTGATTTACTCTTGGAAGAAAATAATAAGAATGAAGTTAAAAAAATAGATAAATTATTAAACCTTTTAGATATCATTCATGTTGAGTTAGCTCGAATTTATGAATCGTTACAAGAACATAATTTGCATTCTTATAACCTGAAAATTAAAGAATTAGAACAATTGGTAAATCAGTATTTTAAAACTGAAAAATTGCCTTCTTTTTACGCCGATAAAATGAATATGAGTTTGAAACATTTGAACCGAATTTGTAAAAATGTTTTAGATATTACGTTAACGGAATTTATTTACAGCAAAATTATTTTAGAAAGTAAGCGTTTATTATCTGCCAATGTGATGACAATTGGTGAAGTTGCAAATGATTTAGGTTTTGAGAATTATTCCTATTTTACCAAAGTTTTTAAGAAATATACAAATTTGACTCCGAAAGGTTTTAAAAAGTTGGTTTGATTGTTTTTTAATCCTCAAAATCATCTTCTAACCATTCTTTTACATCTTGTAAAACTTGATTTTTCATAAATTGAATAAAATCGATATGTTCATTCTCAATTATACTCCAATCGGCTGTGTTTTTTTGAAAGGAAGGATGAAAAACAATTACATTTTCACATATTTTACTATTTACAATTTCAAATCCAGCATAAGTGTCCATATCTTGTCGATGTCCAAATGTCAAGACTTCACGATTGGAATTGTCTTCTTTTTTAAATCTTTCATTGATGTCAGATTTCAATTCTAAAGTTTCATAAAAATGCCAAGGAATAAATTTTGTAAGTTGTTCTTGAAGAAACCATTTATATGAGTTTGGGATTTCTAATTCCATAGTTTAATTAATTTATTTCACCGTAATTTCATCAATAAAAATAAATGCATCACCACCAAAACCTTGATGCCATTCCGGTAATTTACCGTAATTTTTCGCAATGACTTTTACATAACGAGCGGTAGTTTTATGATCTAATAAAATACCATAATCCATTGTTTTTATATCGGTATTTTCTGGTTTAATATCACTATTTTTAGCAATATCAAAAACTCCTAGGGATTTGAAATTAATATTGTCAGTTGAAACTAAAAACTCTAATTCTGTTGGCATTAAAATCCAAGAACGACTGTCTTGTAAAAAGTTGGCTTTAAATGAAAATAAAGGTTTTTCAACTTGCAAATCAATTACCGCTTCAAAATCCTGACTTTGGTAACCATGCCATTCGCCTTTTTTCCAGTTTTCGGTACCAAAAATACCGTCAATTAAAGCTTCTGGTCCACCAGCGTGATATTGTGGATTGTATTTTGATTTGATGTTAATCGTGTAATTATTTGGTTTTTTATAATACGTTGCAGAAATCGTGTTACTTTTTTGTCCGTTGTTTTCTGTATATGCAAATACGTTTGTGGTTGAATCTATCGTAAAAGGTTTCGTGTATTTTATAAATATTCTTTCTTCTAATTTCGCAGTTGTATCATTTGTGGTATAATAAATCACATCTTTTGGATTTTGAGATTTAATTTCAACAGTCATTTTATCTTTAAAGACAATGCTTTCCGCTTGAATGGTTGGAACAGGAATGATATTTTTAGAAATAAATCCTGGCCTTTCTGCTTTAATTAAATTAAAATCATCAGTTGTGGCAAATTCTTCAAAATCGGTACCTATGTATTTAAAGTAACTTTTTGGAGTTTTTTCATTTAAAACTCGCTTCATTTTATCTTCCAAATTAAGCCTTACTTCTTTAAAAATAGGTTGTACATAATTCCAACCAATTTCACCAGGTGTTACATGATACAAACCTATTGAACTCAACACATACCACGCGCTCATTTGTCCGCAATCTTCGTTTCCGATTAAACCATCTGGTGTGTTTTTGTAAAATTCATTTAAAATGAAATGTACTTTTTCTTTCGTTTTTTCTGGTTTTCCTATGTAATTGTACAAATACGCCATGTGATGACTAGGTTCGTTTCCTTGCGCATATTGTCCGATTAAACCTGTAACATCTACTTGTTCGCGACCCGTAGTTTTACTTTCGCTGTTGAACATTTCGTCTAATTTGGCTTCAAATTTTGTTGCCCCGCCATATGCTTCAATCATTCCATAAATGTCTTGCGGTACAAAAAACGAATAATGCCAACTGTTTCCTTCAGTAAAATTATTATTCACTTCTCTTGGATCGAAAGGCTTTTCCCAACCGCCATTTTTCTTCGGACGCATGAAACCCGTTTCTTTATCGAAAATGTTTTTCCAATTTTGAGAACGCTTCATGAAATAGTCATAATCTTCTTTATGACTTAAAATTAAAGCCATTTGTGCGATACACCAATCGTCATAGGCGTATTCAACCGTTTTTGAAACACTTTCGTGATCATCGTCAATAGCAATAAAACCATTTTTTTTGTATGCAGCTAATCCTAAAACATCTCTCATGGCAGAAGCTTTACTGGCTTGAAATGCCTTTTCGTAATCGAAACCAGTAATACCTTTTGCCATCGCATCAGCAATTACAGAAACCGAATGATAGCCAATCATACAATCTGTTTCGTTAGAAGCCAATTCCCAAACTGGTAATCTTCCGCCTTGTTCATATTGTGCGATGAAGGTGTTGATATAATCGGCAGTTCGTTTTTTATCAATTAAAGTATAAAGTGGGTGAGCGGCTCTGAACGTATCCCACAGTGAAAAAACCGTATAATAATCAAATGTATCAGCTACGTGAATTTGGTTATCACGACCACGATATTTTCCGTCAATATCTTCTGCAATATTGGGTTGCATCATAGTGTGATATAACGCCGTATAGAAAACTGCCAATTTATCTTTGTTCGTTTCTGTAATTTCAATTTTAGCTAATTCTTTATTCCATAGTGCTTGTGCTGCTGTTTTTACTTTTTCAAAATCCCAATGTG
>JACCDZ010505703.1_pt1 | contig 20726 bp, 9 predicted proteins | sample 7449551 | NCBI WGS metagenome assembly JACCDZ01 (sample SAMN15323452, study PRJNA562643) | freshwater metagenome | isolation source: river surface water | place: USA:Blue River Watershed | collected 2017-08-18
ACCATCACCGCAACTACCTTTTCGGGTGCTCATTCTCGTTCAGGTGCATCCTTAACAAGTATCCCGAACTCGGCTACCACCGCTACATCTGCAAACACGGCAAGTGCGATCGTCGCTCGTGATGCAAGCGGAAACTTCTCCGCAGGAACCATCACCGCGAGCGGGGAAGTGCAAACTACGACTGCGAACGGATTTCGTATCGTTCAAAGTACTTATGGCATGTTCTTGAGAAATGATAACAGTAATTTCTATTTCTTAGTGACCGCTGCCAATGACCAGTACGGGGGGTGGAATACTCTTCGCCCCTTCTATTTTAGTCTGACAACTGGCGCCGTCACAATGGCACATGGATTGAGTGTGACAGGAACCGTTACTGCAACAACCTTTAGCGGTTCAGGAGCATCCTTAACAAGCATTCCTAATTCAGCCACCACTGCCACATCTGCGAACACCGCAAGTGCGATCGTCGCTCGTGATGCAAGCGGCAACTTTACCGCAGGGACCATTTCTGCTTCTGCCGTTTCCACAACTAGGTTCTATGTTGCAGCAGTCGGTGACAATACGGATTCTTCAGGTACCTTGAACGATGGAGGGCCTTGGTATGGTATGGGCTTATCTGTTGATTCTGACTACAGTGGGCGTCTTCAAATCGCAGACTATTCAGGTATGCAATTGAAAACATTTGGTGGAAAGGTGATTCTCTCATCGACTGGAAACCTGGGTATTGGTATAACGAACCCTAGTTATAAGTTGGACGTTTCAGGAACAATGCGCGCCACAGGCTTGGCGTACTTCCCTGCAGGAATTGAAACACCTGGTTTCCATGCACAACACATATTGAGCGGGGGAGGTACTGTAACGTATAGCTCAGGTGGGTACTTAAAATGGAGTACCCGTGTCATCGCAATTCCTGTGGAATTGAATGAATTCGCTTCAGGTGGTTACATTGATATTTCAGCTCCTTTAACTGGTACGATCACGTATTACAATAATCTAGGCGCAACAACCACGGTAACCTGTACAGCCGATGGTATTCCAATTGGATCTTGGGAAGCTTTGTATTATGTTGTTACTCCTGGACAAGCAAATACATCTGATCCGACCAAATTCGTGCTATGGAACTATGTTAATGGAACTCCCCGCCCAAACAGCAATTGGCTCTTGATTGCTGCACGAAACGGAGACGATGACATGTTATATTTCGCACCACAAAAGAGGCACCTTGCTGCAGGAACATCGATTAGTTCAGGCTTAGTTCTTGTTGATAGTCTTGGAACCTACGGATCAGTTTCCACAAGAGGGGATGTTAGCAATGCTTGGGAGGGTTACAGTATCAACGGACGGTACGTCTTCATGTCGCAAGATAATTCAAGTTTTGGCATTTATAACGATTTTGATAATCGCTGGATGATTTATGGCAACCGTAGCTCCGTCACGATCCGATATGATGATTCCGAGAAGTTCGCCACTACGAATACAGGTGTGAGTGTTACTGGCAATATACAACTATCGACGAATGGAAATCTGAGATGCTCAGGAGCTAGTTGGAACGGTGGTGTTTTATTCAATAGTACGATGACCAATGCAAATACAAGCGACCTTTGGTATATAGTTCGTGGCGGTACGGATGGGACAAAAAATCATCTAGTGATTCATGCTAATAGTGATCTCGCAGATTCTGGAGTGAACTTTGTAACGAATTCTGCTGTTTCACGTATGTTTATTAAAGCATCTGATGGAAATGTTGGTATTGGACTAACGAACCCTGGTTATAAATTGGACATCGATGGTGATTCTATCACGCGTGGTTGGATGCGCACCACAGGACAACGTGGTTGGTACAGCGAGACCTATGGTGGAGGTATGTGGATGACAGACACTACATGGGTTCGTGTTTACAACAGCAAAGGATTGGTTGTATCTAATAACCGTTTGTTAGCTGAATGCACCAGTGATGGTGCGCCATCATCTTACATCACCTCCGTAAACTACTCTGCAGGGGTAAGTGCCTACTCGCTTTTCACTGTTCAATCAGATACAGGTAGTTTTGTGGCCTTCAAGAACTCATCAACACGTACCAATGATGGTGGTACTAGAACCATGACCCTTCGTAACGATGATGGCAGCTTGCGTCTTCAGTCAAGCAGTGCTACGGGTATGACCATCACATCTGGAAATGTGTACTTCGACAATAGTGCTTTCTGGACTGGAAGTGGTACAAACTATATTGGTAACGGTGGAGCTGATAATGCAACCATGACTGCGTATAACTTGCGCATCCGCTCATGGTGGGGTATTGGTTTCCCATCTTTTGATGATGTCAACCGCATTGTCTTCAATACACGCACGGGTGCCATCTCATGTACAGGAGACATTACCGCTTTCGCCAGCGCTTCCGATATCCGCTTGAAGGACAATGTGGCTGATCTTGCAAGTGCCATGGAGATTCTTACAAACCTTCGTCCTGTAACATTCACATGGAAACGTGATGTGTTCAACAAAGAGAAGCGTGGTGCTCAAGATGCTGGTTTCATTGCACAGGAAGTAGAGCCCTTGCTACCCCATCTGATGAAGACCATCATGGCTCCTTCGGATGATAAAGATAACACAGAATACAAGGGTATTGCCTATGAGAAGTTGACGCCCTACTTGGTCAAGGGTATCCAAGAGCTGCATAGCGATCTTCAAACAACCAAAGCAGAGCTGCACGAGACGAAAGCAGAAGTCAAGTCTTTGTCGAAGGAAGTGGAGGAGCTGAAAGCATTGGTTGCGCAATTACTACAAAAATAAATTTCATGGTATTCGATAGATTATCATGGGCATTCTAGTACCTGAATATGCGACCAAGTGGGGTCTTACACTCCCCGTTTACATATCTCATGCCAGTAAGGAAATACGTATTACACCTCTTCATGAAAAGAATGGCGTCAGTAAGTGGGTAGTCAATGGTGACTTTGCAGTTTACAACTCCCGTGAAGATCGTTTGAGGAATCCATATGGCGCTGTGATGGATATCATTTCATTGAATATCAGCGTGGATAGCGAAACATTTAACACATCTACCGCTTTTCAGATCTTGTACGGAAAGCTCTATGAAATGTTCCCCGATGCGGAACGGGAAGACAATGTATATCCAGATGTCATGCCAATCGTGGAACTGACACAGACCCCCGTACCTTCACAGGAGCCTTCGATGCCCCCACCTGAACCTGTGGTTGACCCGATGGTCGTCGATCCCAGTAGTTCCAATGTTGACACCAACTACTTGTCAAGTTCCAATGTTGACACCAACTACTTGTCAAGCTCCAATGTTGACACCAACTACTTGACTTAAAGATGTATTTTCATTATATAGGTATACAACGATGGGTCTGCTCGTGCCAAACTATATCACTTCGTGGGGTGTTCCCGTTCCCGTCTATATGTCCTTTGGTCAGTCTGACTTCAATGTCCAATCACTGTTTCCTGTCATGCCCACCGATGGCCCTGCTGGATCTACCATGTGGATTCTACAGACTGCAGTGCGTGTATACAAAGACAAGGAGACGCGCTTGGCGAACATCAAGAATTACCAAGATAGCATCACCATGTATGTGAAAGTGACCTCAGGGCAACTGAGCGATGATGGTCTGTTCGGCATTGTGTATGCTGAACTACAAAAACTATACCCTGATGGTGTCCAGGACTAATTCAACGATTTCCTTTATTTTTTCAAACTTTCGATTTGCGACGAAAGATCTTTGATGGATTCCACAATCAAGCCCATCAAGTTTCCATACGCCAGACGAAGCGTGCCCGTCTCAGGGTCGGAGGTAACGGCTTCAGGCAACACCTCTTGCACTTCTTGCGCCACCAATCCCGTCGATGGCTGATTTGTCGTTGTCTTCATGAACGTATATCCTGTCAATGTCTTGACTTTCTCCAATGCATTCTCAATTTTCTGCAAGTTGGTCTTCAGGTTCCGATCCGAATCCGTAGTTTGATCTCCATGGACCACATTGTTCCCTTGGATCTCCACATCCCTGGCGCAATACACTCTCTCCAAGAAATTCGCTTCTCCCTCGAAACGCTGCGGACCTGTGACATGTAACTTCGCCTGGGGTGCTGTATTTCCAATGCCTAGGTTGCCTGTGCCCGTGAACACCGCCTTGGTGCCTACGCCACGACCAAACTGCACAAAGTTACCTTGGGTTCTTTCCTGATCAATCGTGACAGTAGAAGATAGGTTACTCGAGTATACATGCAACTTGGTCACAGGAACCGTAGTGCCAATACCCACATTTCCCGTAGCAGAAACGGTGAAACTAGGTTCGTTGTTTGCACGAACTTGCATCACGTTGTCTCCTACCCCGTCATAGTCTACGATCAATGTGGGAGCCGCGGTATGACCCACCAAGTGCATGAGCGCTTCAGGAATATCCACACCCAGAGAGATACCCGATTGTGTTGAGGATTTTACGAAAGGCACATATTCCACACGGTCTCCTGTGTTCACATTGACATCTACAAAGACAATCGGATCCGTAACTCCTCGTTGAAGAACCAAATTGTTAGAGGAATATTGGTCCCCAAGTTGTAGCTCCTTCATTACCACGCGTCGCAAAATTGCGGTCTCTGAATTTCCAATTCGTAGGTCTCCTGTATTGGTCTGGCTAATGGTCGTACCATTGATGTCCAATGTAGATCCTGATAAGTAAATGTCCTTCCAACGTTGCGTCGCGCTTCCCAAATTGAATGTAGAGTCCGTCTTGGGTACAATGCTACCTTCAATCACCATGTTCCCAAGCACATCGAGAGCTTGTGTTGGTGCGGAACGGTTGATACCCACCATATTGCTTGTGACTGTCACCGCGCGCTGGCCACTCGTATTGTTCAGCTCCAAGAGGTTTCCAGAGCCTAACTGAGTACCGCGCAACAGTGGAACAGTTGTTGTCGCCCGAACATCCACACGTGCCAATGGAACCGTTGTACCAATACCCACATTTCCTGTCTCTGTAATACGCAGTCGTTCCGCCGAAGCGGTTTGTACCATGAAATGATCCGCGCTAGGACTAAATACCCCCGTGTTCGGACTGCTGGTAAACACCATGCTTGGTACCGTAGCAATTCCTGAGGTCACATACATATCCCCATGAATGTGAACCGTACGCAAAGGTACCGTTGTTCCCATGCCCACATTTCCATTATTCATCATGCGCATGTAGGTGACGTTGCTCGTGCCCATCCGCATAATATCTCCTGTACCATGCTGACGTACCGCAAAAGTTCCATAGCTATTGGAGCCAACCACTTGGAGAGTTGCGTCGGCTTGTGTAGTACCAATGCTCACGTTGCAAGCAATGTTACTCAGCATAGGAAGCAAGTTGAAATGACCACGATTGTAAGCAAAGATGCTATCTTGCATACGCATCCAGGGTGCTTCAGAAATCATATGCATGCTTCCGTGGAGATTCATGTCGTATTCGTTGCTATTGCGCGAGGATGGACCCCATCCTAGAACATTCGACCAACCCGTATGGGTGTCCCGAATGTAATCTGCATTGCTTGAATTCGGTAAATGTTCCCACATGAACCGTTCATTACTCATGGCCATGCGGTACATGTTGAACTTCTGGGATCCCAACGCGGTAATCGTGCGGAAATGAACCTGTGCTTCAGGGAAGGGAGAGTCATACACCATCATGTTGTTATTGAAACCACGATTGATATGGAACAAATTACTGGATGCAATTGTGCGATTCACCATCACACCACCTGCATACTCCGTGCGCGGACGCAAGAAGATGTTGATTGCGCGGATATTGAATCCCTCTTGAGAATCGGAACCTTCTGCATCGAACAGAGGTGATCCATCCAAGAAGATGGTACTCTTCACGTTCAGTGTACCTCCAATGTTCACGGTGTAGTTGGATGTGGGTGAGGTACTGATACCGAGATTTCCGTACTCATTGAAATGTAATAGTTTCTTGTACTCTACATTATTGACACTATCCAAGAAGAAGTTGTTCGATCCTGTATAAATGCGATAATCTGTCAGAGAATCTGCACCATATACACTACTGCCTGACTGGAAGATCAACTGAGGAATGGGAGTCGCAGATGTATTATACAAACGTAAGGATCCACGTTTGTCTGCACCTTTCACATCCAATCCAAATTCAGGCTCCGTATTGCCGATGCCAATACATCCTGTACGTGTGAAGGTGAATACTTCGGAAGCGACACCAGGTGTTGCACTTTCTCCATAACGCATCGACAACTTTTGTTCAAACGATGCATCAGGACCATGAAGGATCCAACGATGTCCCGTGTTTCCTGTACTGGCTGAAATACGCTTTTCAAGTTCAAATTGAGGGGCCAAGGAAGTAGAGTCGCTACCTGCCAAGAAACGGGTGAGACGGAACATATTGCTGCCAACGCCTGTGGTTTGGACGTGCAAGTTGGCAGTCGCTGCTCCTTGCACATTATTAATGGCCATAAAGTTCTCTCCTGTAGCTACATTACTGTTGAAGTTCAAGAAAGGCACATTCTGACGATTGCTGATCACGAATCCGTTGTTGTTTTGGAATCCCAAACGCAAGGATCCTGCTCCTGTCGCGGTACTTGCAATCTCAATAAATCCGTTGTTTCCTGCACAAATGAAACGAGCGATGTTGGGGACGGAAGCATCTGCTTGGAACACCTTGAAGACGGATGGATCCGCAGATTCATTTTGATTGATCAGACGAGCTGCAGTGAAGCCAACGGCCATAGTACGACGCGGGTTCATCAAAAGACGATCACCTGCGATCAATACATCGTCGGTCTGTAGCTGGATCGGAACTTCTCCCAATACATTGCTATTGACCAACTCGGTTGCATTGATCATGTAACGTCCTGTGATTGCCACATCACCGAATACCGCCATATCACCATCAACCGTGAGCGAAGCATTGGGCTTGGGATGGTTGGCACGATCAAAGATGTTCATATCTCCCCCTACGACGACTTGCTGTTTGTGGCTAGTCGGATGCACACGTGCCCACCAAGCACGTGGATTGACATCACTCAAGAATGTATTGGATCCGAATCCAAACTCGAAGCGCTTATATGTATCATGGGCTTTCAAAATCCAAGGATCTTCAAGACCTGCAAATTCAATGACCGATTCGGGGATGACTTCACCACCATCGGGACGGTATAAACGCAGAACAGTGGGTTGTCCATAATTATTTTTCATCTCAAGACAGTCTGTTGGCCGATTGATACCAATTCCCACATGATCATAGGTGAACTTGCCTGTATATGAGCTGGGAGCTACAATATTTGCGGCATCTACAGAATTGTACCAAATGCCCATACGAACATCATTTTCATCATAGAATCCATCTACGGAACGAAGCTTTCCTGAAACTGTCATACCATAGCGTGGGTCTGCGGGGGAGTTCACACCCACATTGGAGGCGTTCTCTTTGTAGTACTCGATTCCAATGAACGTGGGATTGCTTCCACCCGACACATAGATATTGGGGTATTCTTTTTCTGACCACAATCCCAATTTGGTATTGCCGTTGTACATACTTCCCGTGAAACGAACGGAGCCTGTCACGTCCAATTCGTATTCAGGATCGAATGTGAGAATTCCCACTTTCTTTCGTGTGTGAACGTTCAAAGTAGGAGGATTGTTCGCACGGACAATCGCTTCAGCGAACAAGTTATACCCACCAGGATAGAAGTAGAAGTTTTGAGGCGCATCTGGATACACTCCATCACGATTGTAATCAGGGTCACGAGAACTTGGTGTACTGAAGACCAAGCTTCCATCCGCAACTCGCTCTGAATCGGTGGGCGGATGTCCTATGAAAGCGACTTTGTGAAGCTTACTGGAGCTCTTATCATATAACTCGAGTTCATAGATGTCACTCAAGCGCTTACGCACCACCAGTTGGTTGTTGACCTCATCCGTTTGGGGATCAATACCCACACCAAGACGACCTGGAGTAGAGAATCCTGCTCCAATGTAATTGATATTTTGGAAGCCTTCTTGAGCCACAGTGAACTGTACGTTACACCAATATACGTCATCCCCGTCGATGACTTCGGTGAACATTCCACCACGAAGACGCAGGGATTCCTTGATGATGACATCACGGTTTACATACACATCATTACAGAAACTGGCGATATCCAGCAAGACAGCATCGGTGGCCTCCAACAGATTTACACGCGCGATGTTATCTACTTGTAGACGATCTGTCACACGGGCAGACCCATGCACTTTCAATCCAAAGTCTTGTTCTGTAGGTCCTGCGATGGCAATGTTGGACAAGAAACGGTATTCTCCTAGCGCAAACGGACCAGGAATGATTTGATTCGCTTCAATACTTACTCCTAGACGGCGGACATAGAGACGATCGATATTCTCTGGCCTTCCTGTTTCATAGTCGTAAATGAGAATATTGGAAGCAAACATAGGTCCATCGACATGCAAGGACATGGGTTCATTCATAGTAGGGAAGAGGATCTCTTGAGGTCGTGTAGGGTTGATCGTACGCACTTGATAGGAGATCGGATCAATGCGACTCGTGCGAATACCTACATTTCCATTTGGATCAATCATCATATGTGGAGAAACTGTACGACTTTCATATCTTGGCAACTCAGATTCCAAGGTAACCAGCTGACCATCCCGATATTCTGTTTTCAAGTATCGTTGAGAGAAATAGGACTGGTCTCTGCCAGCATGGAATTCCATGGGGATGCCCCTACGCGTGTTCATCACCATGGGAGAAATGTTGGAGGTTCCCAGGATTCCTAGACGCATTTGGGAACCTGCTGTGTTCTGAATGGAAACCTGTGCACGATCAACACTTCGATTAGCGGACTGAACAATGTTGACTGTGTGTTCATGACGACGCGCATCGTTGTACTTACCAAAAGTCACTTTGCCAGGATAGTAAATGCTGTCTTGTTCAGGAGCTGCAAGGACCCAGAAATTGCAACCACTTATCAAACCCGTACCATTGCCATTTCCATTTCCGTTGATTCCAGAGATCAGATTTGATCCTCCCGAAATCACATTACATGCAATAATCGCCCCAGTCACAAATACACTTCCATCTACATACAAAGAGTATTGGCTACGGTTCGCAGCACGCTCATCGCGTGTAGCATTAATGGCGACACCTTCTTTATCTACTACCAAACCATATGTGTAAATAGCCTCGTTGCATGTCGCAAATCGTTGTCGTTCTGCTACTAACAAATGTTGTGTATCGGTCAAGTTCAATGAATCATTGGTTTCATCTGAAATTCCAATGCCTAAACTGACGATCTTAAGTTGATTCGGCTTCGCCGCATTGACCTCCACACTATTAATAGTCATAGAAGTGGAAATCAACAAAAACCCTGCTATAACCCAAGAAAACATATTGCCTTATATGGCTTCTTATGAGTACGAATCGCATTAGATGAGCTTGCATGTGACGAGATTTGTGCCTCCCAAGAGGGCTTTGGCCACTGTATCACTTGTAATGGTGACGTTACTAGAACTGGAGGACACATTGGCATATCCAGGTGTTGCAGAACTGGAGAGTAAGTCTCCTGGTTGCACCGCAGTGGTGGGTTCCACCAGAACATCCACCACTCCTGATGTAGCTACAAAAACATGACTCGCGTTGATCCGTGTGATGACGCCTGCTACGGATTTTGATTGTGCGCCTTGTGGCAACTCAAATACATAGTCAGTAGGGCTTATACGTTGGACCAAAGTGACCAACATACCTACTTGAACTGTGCCTACTCCAGCTTGCATGGTTCCTCGCAATTCCATCGAAGGCGTCACGAGCCCATGGGAAATATGTGCTTTCCCATTCACATGTAAATGTTCCTCACTCGAAATGGATTCATTACTACTATAACCAATACAAACCTTCTCTTGCGTGTTTCCCAAGTAGATTTGTGCCCCACCAATACTTGTTTTTAAGAAGGTGTTTCCCAAGTTCACATCGTAATCGATTTTATCAATATTATTACCGATCAGAATGGGTTTTTGGCCTAAGAATGCATTCACTTTGTCTAGCGGAGATGAGAAGAGGTTATTGAGAATATTGCGGCCAATACAAATGACGTCGCGAACGATGGAGTTACGGAACGATGTATTGCCAATGACGATCGACTCGTAAACATCATTGAGTTGTCCTTGCTCTACCAAGCCTGTTCCAATGTCATTTCCTAAGATGATAGAGTTGGCACCTGAGGTGTTGAATCGATTGCCTAAACAGATGTTATTGGTACCACGAACAATGACGTTCTTTCCTAACACGACGTTATGGGTGTCAGAAATCGTGGATACTTTACTGGTTTTGTCAGCAGGGTCATAGGTACTGATGGATATTTCTTGATTGCGGAGATAGAAGGAGGTCGTGTAGTTTTGTAAGTCAAAGTTGGCCTGCAGTCGATCTACGGATGTAGCTACATCTCGCGTGAACGTGAGGGTCCCGATATCATTGAGAGGATGCGCTGTATTGATACGCAATCGGATTTCTCGTAGATAATCCAATGGCACTGAAGGGATGTCCCAATCTTGTAAAACATTGCGTTGTGAGTTAATGACACGGGACAAGGATGCGTCATATTGCAGATATAGAGAAGATGACAGGTTATTGTTCACATCTTCATTGACAAACATGAAACTGTTCCAGGAACCAAAAGTGAAAGGGAGATTGGTTTGTGTTTGAAGGGATACATTACAAGATGCGGTTGTGAACTGTACATGGTCATGGTAAAGATCAATATGAACCAATGATTCTTGATTGGATCCTACGAAGTCGACAGAATAGTAAAACGTACGTAAGAAATTGGTAAGTCCTAATCCTTCGGCCGTGACAGTATCCGCTTGGAATGTTTGGAAGGGTTGGAATTGTAGGAAATAGGACACACTGCGGTTGGGGAGGTTACTCGATCCGTCGAGCGCAGGATCAATTTGATATACCAAAGATTGATCATCTTCTCTTGAACCTGAAAGGTTGGCAATGGCACTAAACTCATTCAAGCGACCCTCATAGGGAATGGTGAACATCTGTTCATACATGGGGTCAAGGGTCCACAGTCGATTGACATGATAGGTTGATGTGGCGTTGGGTGCAAAGCGCATCTGGATGAGAGGATATGGGGCATTCGAGCCATTAGCAAAGTACGAAGAAGGCAATGTATATCCAGTGGTAGGTACATTGCGGACAGTGAATGTGGGAGCGATGGATACGTTACTGGATAGGACATGCATATAGCCAGTATGTGTCGTGGAATCTTCCACGAACAAGTTGCATGTGAATTTATTGTTTCCCTGGATGGCATCGGACACTTTCGGATAATAGATAAAATCGGTGATGTTGCATGTGACATGTGGCAATGCACGTGGTTGCACAGTAAACGTCATACTATTTGAAGAAACGTAGTAGGGCGATGATGCCACGGCCACGGAAAAGGAATCCGATTGCAAGGAGGTTCCTAGATGTTGATAGACAATAGCGCGCGACCACAACTCGGTATCTGTAAACTGTACCACCGAACGATTCGTGTAAATGTTTTGAATGAGACCAAACTGAGGGGGTGTTTCCAATGTGAAAATGGTTTCAGGGATCAGGGATGCATTACATGATACGTATTGCAGGAGTGGGTTGAGTAGAATGCTATCGGCTTCATCTACTTGGAAGGTTTTCTCTTGGGCAGTCAAGGATTTCCAGCGTATTTCGGATGCAATAGGGTAAGGATCGAGTTGATAGGTACGAGAAGCAAGTGCAGTCGTGGAGGAAGCAAGACTATAGGTGCGTGTGATCGATTGTGCGGTGGTGGGGAGGATTTCAACGGTTGAAGGGGACCATGTATAGCCGTCTGCAAGGAGTCCTTGTGACTTGGGGAAGGAGGTAGAAGTTAAGGTTGGGCGTTGGCGAGTGGTGGCAGGGAATGTGCTGGTGGGGAATGTAGCTACATAATTTTTCCAGTCTATGATGTATTCTTGAGAGACACGATCCTGGTATTGTACATACATGTGAACCGTTTTGTTTTGCAAGTTTCCAGGTACAAAGGGAATATAATGCACTTGATTGCTTGCGAGATTCGAGTAAGCACAGGATGCCGTTTGGTTTTGTGGGATGGTTTCATTCCATAAGAGGCCATGGTTGTTGTATGTATCTTCATCAAGATTGATATGGAACTTCAGTTTTTGTAAAATGTTATTGGAACCTGATTGCAGATGAGTGAAGTCGTTCCAGATTGCGCCTTGTAATGTAGTACGAATATGTGTATCATAGCCCAGCTGTTCCATCTGAATACGTGCAGGTGCGGGTGTGGGGAATACATAGGCTTCATAAAGACGAATGGTATGGTCCACGGAAGAAGCCAATAGGGATCCATCTGTTGTATTATATATATCCATGCGAATCGTGATGGAATCCGCGGGCATTTGAGACGATGCGACATAGATGAATACAGATTGGTTCATGACATCTCGAAGACGGAAGGTGGAAGAAGAGAGAGTGAGTGCTGGATCGGAGATGGAACGAACTTGGAATTGAATGTTAGTGGGGGACAAACCATTCTTAGCAAAGGTGAAGCCATATTCGGAGATGGAGCGAAGCAACTGAGTGCTGATACCCATGTTAAAGTCTTGTACAGGGTCATACGGGGTGCGATTCAGTTGAATGGAGTATTGAATGGGTGTGGAGGATTGACCATCATTCAAATTCACATAGGAGATCGAAAGTCGATCGGTCGCAATGTTACTTGTAGCTACATATCTTACAACGTCTTGAGAACCCAAAGAGTATGGTAGCAATGTAGCTACATTTCCATTGAGTGTAATCGCGCCATATTGCAGGTTTTGAACGGCAATATGAGATGGCGTAAAGCCGATGTATGAAGGATCGACGGAGTAAATAGGGGTCTCTGTGAGATCGGCATATACATTGGATCCTAGGACAAGAGGGATGGTGACTAGAGACTGAAGGGCGGAAATGGGTCTATTTGATGGAATGATGTCCACGGAAACCGTACGAGATTGGTTGCGTCCTTGTAACAAGAATTCTGTGGTACTGGGGTTGTTAGTTTTGATCCAGAGTTTATTTTGATCTATATTGGATTGTGTAAACTGTTGTACGAGTCCTACATTGGACTGAAGGAACGTAGTATCGGTGTGAAATGTAGCTACAACTTGATGCAGCAAATGATGTGTCACGGGGGCAACAGGTTCTTTGACTTGAATGTTGGATCGCGCAATGATGTTGCTGGTGGTGGTGTAGATCAAAGGTCCCATCGCATTGACATCATTACTATACGCATATGTAGGAGAACCACGGTAATTGATCGGGGATACTTCGGTATAGAAGTAGTACGCAGGATCATCTAGAGCGACGTATTGACGAACTTCTTGATCGGCTGTATATTGATATATTGTTTTGTCTTGAGCGAGGTTTGCGTCTTCAATGACATGAAGGTTGACTTGGGTTACGTAATTTTCACTTCGATATGGATCGGCCAAGTTACATGTGGTTTCGAATGGGGAGGTCCAAAAGGAATCGACGACATCGGCGAGGGCACCCATGGTATTGGAACGTTCATAGTGATAGGAATAGTTGGAAGAAGATGTGATGACTCCAATTGGGTCAGTGTGTGTTTGAGTAAAGTCCAGAAGGGTTATCAGGGATACATTGGAGGAAATGGTGCGAATACCAATGGAGGGTTGGTAATTTGTGATCTCGAAAAGATTCGTCTGTAGTGGGAGGGTGGTGGTTTGGTTCTGGGTATCTGTGATAGTGTATTGTTCATAGATGGTATCAAAGATAGGAATGACATTACTATTGACACTATCGGTGCGTGTTTCAACTTCATAGATTCGCTCATAGACGTTGGAGGCAGGGAATACCCATCGGGGTTGGGCGATCCATTGATTGGAGTTGGTAGGAAGTTTCCAGGTCAACAAAGAGGATTGGTCTTCCCGCATGATGATGAGATCCACGGTATCTTCTTGCGGTGCCCATGGATGGAAGGGGTAGTAGGTTACCGTGGATAGGTTGGATGTAGCTACATTTGTGTTGATCACACCGTATCTTGGTTTTGTTTGACAATAAACACGGTCGACATAGGCGCTTGGCAATGTATATGTTTGTGAGAGGTTAGAGGGAGAGATCGGCTGTATAACCACACTGGGTATTCCAGATGTGATGGAAGCAGGTTTAACTATGGTGATCGGGGTGTTGATGATGTTTTCTGTGTTAAACTCGTTCCGAATCGTCCACTCGATGGGTGCAATGGATTCCGTATTCGATCCCGTGTGTTGAAGGCGAATGTTGGATGTATCTGCAATTGTAAGGAACAAACGGGGAGATGTTACGTATTTGGTATGTAAAATAGTGCTTTGGGTGAAGGCGTCTTCGAGAATTGGCCAAGATGTAAACAGGGTAGGATCGTAGGTCCTCATGATATTCGATGTATTGGATGTCAGGGTATATATGGTTTGTGCAGGTAGATTCGAGTCGATCGAATGGTAAAGGGTTTCGGTTTGAAGAAGATATTGATGGAACTGGTTGTCAAAGTAGGTGTTTTGGAGGGTGGATACTTGAGCAAGTAGGTCATTGGTTTGGGTGTATTGGAAGAAGGGGTCGTATTGAGAATACCATTGGAAGATGGCATTGCTAAGGGGGTAGAATTGTGACTGGAAGGTGGTTGCAAGCAATGGTTGCAAGTTGCATGCATCATGGGTGATTTGAATCAGATCATCAATTTGGATTTGTTGAACGTTTTGGTTGACGAGGATGTCAGTGAGAATGAGGGATTTGGTGATGAGGGTGTCAATGAGAGGAGCATGTATGGACGTGATATCGAGTTCATTGCTTTGAATGGCGATCGCAAGTGTGGATTGGACATTGGAGATGAGTAGGGGAAGTCGTTGGTCAGGGTATTGATCGATTTGCTCTGTTTGCATGATGGCAACTTGTTGTGAGGTATACGAGATCCCTGCGAAGGATACTTCGATGTTCTCATCGAGGCTGGTTACACGCAAGGGGGTGGATGGGGATAATGGAGGTTGTGCGAGGAAGAATGTAGGGGAAAGGGTGTATTCGTCATGAAAAGGAAGCAAGACATCATTGGGAGTGTAAATGATTCGTTGGGAGGGGTGGTTGGACATGGAAACTAGGATAGGGATTTCATAGTCTTGGGCAGAAGGGATTCCGTGTAAAGAGGAAACTTGGTGAATGGGTCGGAGGAGGAATGTGTCATTGGTCGAAAAGGCACTTAAGGGATTGGGTGTATAATAAATGGTGTCATTGGAAGAGTAAATGCGCTTATTCAACGTGCCGTGTTGGGGTGGTTGTGTGACGACAAAAGAGGGCGCACCGTATTTAGGGGCGATCCCATCCGTCGTTTCATAGGAGATATTGGACAAGGAGAATTGTTGCAATGGGATGGCAGGCGTACTACTGGAAATTTGGGATAGGATCGCTTTGGGATGATAAATGTTGCAAGACGAAAAGGGAGCCATCGGACGTTGGATCCTTTTTGCCACTGTGAGAGGATATTGAGCCGACGATGTATCGATCGCCAACAGATTGGTTACTACATCATTTCGCTGATAGGATACAGGGATATTGCAGTTATGCATGTGAACATAATTTGACCATGGAACTGCAAAAGATGTGATCGTAGGAGAGACATTCGATCCAGATTCTATATTTCCCAACACATCCGAGGATTGGAAAACATTCGAAAGATCTGCGTTATTACGAAGGAAAAGAGAGGATCCTTGGAAATAGGCATAGGATCGTGTACCTAGATTGGAACGGAAGTCGTAGGTAGATGGAGATATCTGATTGTTGGGCTTCAGCGTGGTACTGTTCGAGATGAATGTCAGTGGTTTGGAGACGGTAGCTTGAAGCAGTGGATTTCCTTGGAAATCAGTAAGCCAAGAATTGGAGTAGCCATACTCGATGGAAGACACACCTACCTTGTTGTAACCATCCTCTTTGACGGCCTCCTTGAACACATAGTTGAGAGGATCTTTGAAGAAGATAACGGATTGGATATTAATATCATTTCCGACAAGAATGGAACGATCGGCATCCGATTGAAGTTGGAAACCTAATAAGACCGAGGAGGATCGTTGGTTCTCAATATTCTGACCAATACTGATGGAGTAACTACTACTATAGGTGTTTTGCGCCCCAATGGCAATGGCATGGGTTGCGCTTTCTGCGAGAGTGTCCGCCGAGGGTCCAATCAGGATGTTGCATGTTCCTGAACGGATGATTTTACCTGCGCCATGCCCAATGACCACGGATCCATCTCCATCTTGAAGATAAGGAGCAGCATAAGCTCCAATGATGACGGATTGTTGTAGTTTTGTATTCGCAGCGGTGGAGTATCCTAGGATGACGTTCTCTGCACCTTCATTGCACATGCCAGCAGATGTACCAATCACCACACTATTACGACCTTGTTTGTTGTAATACGCAGCTTGGTTGCCGATCAGAACGTTGCCTGATCCTGAAGTACTACTAGCGCCTGCATATGGTCCGATAGCGATATTGGAGCTACCGAAGGCAGACATTTGCAAGGCATAGGCACCAATGGCAATATTGAAATCACCTAATTGTAGTTGTTCACCCGACTTGAATCCTATGAAACAATTGGCAGATCCATAGGAATTGGAATGTCCAGCATAAGAGCCGACGTATGTGTTTTCACTGCCTTGATAGGCTCCTCGACCTGATCGAAAGCCGACCATGGTGTTAAAATTGCCACTGCGATTGTCTTGGCCTGCTTCTGCACCCACCATAGTATTATAGTCTCCATCGAGGGTACGTTCAGCCGAACGATATCCTACGGCGACGGAGCCAGTACCACTGACATTTTCACGCATGGAATAGGGTCCAACGGCAACACAAGCATTTCCACCGTTATTGAGTTCACCTGCACGAAATCCTACGAACACGCATTCGGAGCCAGAGCGGTTTTCGCGACCTGCGAAGGCACCAATCATCGTGGAGTAACTTGCATTGGTATTATTGGCACCTGCTTGGTATCCTACAAAGGCATTAAAAGAGCCAGCACTATTGAGCTTGCCGCATTCGTATCCAACAAAAGCATTGGCGGTGCCACTACTAATTTTTCCCGCGGATTCACCCACACGAACTGTTTGAAGACTACGTGTGGAGATATCCTCGAGGGCACCATTATTGCCTTCACCTCCGCTATTGAGGTTGTACAATTGCATGCGTGGCAGCATCTTCCCTACGGTAATGAAAGGAAAGAAGGAGAAATATCTGAGCGTACTCAAGCAAAGTTCAAAAACGAATAAATTGGGCGGACAAGGTCACTGCACTACCTCAATGATATGGGGAGTTGGCATGGATTGTACATGAGATGCAAAGGTGTCGAGTTGGTGCTTTTGCTCGGCGGTACGACTTTGGGTGGGTGTAAGATAGATATGAAATGTATTCAAAACATACAATTTGGACATGAAGTAAAGTGAGCTTCGAAGTAGATCTTCGCCATTCGAACCGAAATCTTGAACATAGCGGAGAAGAACCCGATCGCTCCCGTCATCATCCACATAGACAACTTCTTCCAAGTACTCGATCTGTTGTGATATCTTGGATACCAGGCATTCCCTTAGGAAAGAAGCAAATAATTCTGCAAAGCCATCTTGAGTGAACATGGAATAACCGCCATGGAAGGATGTTGTAATATATTTTTTGTTTTGATGGACAAGAATGTATCTTCCACCTTTGGGTCCTTGCCGAATTTTATATTTACGTCCCTGGTGATACATGTACATACCTCCGCCACGACGCGATGGAGTCACAATCTGTTTCACGATGGCTTGAAACATTGGAATTGCATAAGGATCCACACCCCCTTGATTGTACATGTCCAATGTCATTGTAGTTGGGTTACCATCCATATAGCATATTGACTTCTCGTGGATGTTGGTAGGATGAAATAGGGTATCACAAAACAATCGTTTTGGATAATACTGCGTTTTCTTAGGGTCATATACATATCTTGTTCTATGATTTCTGAAGTAGAATAGATTGTCTTCCACATCCCGCTCTAGCCCAACTGTATAATGATCCCCCCAATTTGCCTGCAGCTTTTCACCTCCTGCTTGATGATAATGTAAGTTGGGTTTTTCGTAAGCTTGTACATTTCCTTGATCATTTAGATACACATCGTACTTGATACTCGATTCACGGTAGATATAGATGAAGTTGGATGTTCTTCCAGGGGTAATGTAAAAAGGATTCTTGTACGGTGTGCCATGGTTTTTCCATATCTTTGCAATTTTGTTTACTCTGGGATACCATGATCCATTACTGTCTTTATTGAAGTACAGAAACCGTATGGAAGAAGGTGGAAGAGAGTGCACAAAACGTTCAAGATTGTTAATGTATTTCTCGTCGTTCATACCTATCTTGTGAATAATTTAATAGCATATTCGCCGCATTACAGTGGCATAATCTGGGTCATTCCTGAGACGGTTCTTTCTTCGAGGGAGAAGTCTTCCAAGGTGATGACGGAGGGTTCTTGAGGAATGGGAGTCTGTTGAAGATAGGAGATGAGGAGTTCCAGGGCATTGGCAGTAAGGTTGTGGATCATAGAAATAGATTTGATGAACTCATGAGTGATATAGGTAACATCTTGTTTGCCTAGGAGAATAGAGAAGACGTCCCCACACTTCACAGAGGTTGCCATGTGATTGTGAAGCCTGGATACGATTCCATAATCGGTGACGATGGACATGGTCGATATATGGTGAATTCCAAGGGCTTTTGTGATAATCGAGTGATGAAGAAAGTAGGCTTCATTTTTGTAATGTTGTTGATTCCACGTTCGTATCAAGTAGTATCCTCGTTGAGGCATATACATGGTGGAGTTTTCGGCACTGTTCCAATTGGGGATTTTGTAGCTACAAGTTTTATAGATCGTATCGATGGATCTGTTCTCATCATCCATATGCGTCACTTCAATCACGTGGGATGGCAGGAACTGATATACCATATGTGTGAGTTTTGACTGAAGTCGGACAACAAATATCGCAATATCTTCGAGGGATATTGCTACTGCTGGGATATGCATAGAAAGCTCGGCTAATTGGCAAGAATGGAAAAATAAAGAAGGTACGAGCGCGGCGTTGGGGGGAATGCTTATTTGGCGATTTTGCTGGAGAATTTGGCGCGGGTCCAGGAATCAAAACGGGGATCGAAAGGTGTTTCGGGGAGTTGTTGGGTCCAAGGGCCATTGTTGAAGGCAGTGCGTTTTTCAATGCACATTTTCTTGTCGGACCCAACGGTTTTCTGTAGGTCATATTCCAGCTTGCGATCCATAAGGTTTTGGTAGCGTGCGCAAGCAGGATTCAGTAACATATAGTCGCGAAGGAATGCGGCATCATCGGCATGACGTGAAGCCAATGTGATTTGAGCACCACAAGACATTTGATCTGCGGTTGGGACACAGCTGCCATCTGGCACGGTTTCAAACATATCCATATTCATATTGTGAAGAACCCTGAATACATGACAGAAAAAACCAGTGCGTGCTGTTGAGTAAAAAACATATTGTTAATAAGGTAGATGAAATCCGTAGAATTAACTGCTCAGTCTGCGGGGAGTGTAATGCAGTTATTACAGTCAGAACAACCCGTTTTGATGTTGTGCCATGCGAATTGGTGTCCTCACTGCGTAGCTCTTCGTCCCACATGGAGGTTGATGAAGAGCCAACTGGGCAATACAGATATCACGGTAGTGGAAGTGGAGTATGATAATATGAATCTATTGCCTTCACGTCTACAGAACATTCGTGGGTTCCCAACGATTCAGATTGTGAAGAGTGGCAAGGTGAAGTCTCAATATCAGGGGGAGAGGTCATTGGATGGAATCTTGAATTTTGCGATGGCCAATGCGAAGAAGGTACGTGTTGCGAAGCCGAAGGTAGCTACAAGTCCGAAGAAGAAGGTGGCGTCAAAACCGCTTAAAAAGAAACCGACACAAAAATAAGTAAGAATGGAGTCATTATATGATCCAGATAGTTTCCGTGAGGAAGAGGAGGTCGTAAGCACGATGCCTTCGCGCGATGCTTTGGACATGTTTAAGCAGCAGGTTGCGGAATGGACCAAATTGGACAATGACATCCGTAAGTTGTCGATTGCGATTCGAGAGAGACGTGTGCATCAGCGGGCTTTGGGTGCACGGATTCAGGATTTCATGATCAAGTATGGGTATGATGATTTAAACACACAGGCTGGGAAGATTCGTTCGAATGTGCGCATGGTGAAGCAGCCAGTCAAATTGGGGGACATCCGTGAGAAGTTGATGGCGATTCCAGACTTATCGGGGATGACGGGAGAGCAGTTATTGGAGAAGTTATTTGATGATGAGAATCGTCCTGTGGTGGAGAAGCGGAGTTTGCGTCGCGTGATTCCGAAGGTGTCCTTGTCGTTGGACATCTGAGGTGCCAATATAAAGAATATACTCACGTCCTTAAATCCTTTTTGCATGAATTTGTAGCTACAATTTCAGAGACAGAATGTTGATTTTGTTTTACAGAACGTTTGGTTGAAAGAATATTGTAAAGTTGTGAGAAACTTGTAGCTACATTTTGACAGCAAGAATCCTCCCTCCGATGTTAGAAAGTTGTGAGAAACTTGTAGCTACATTTTCAGAGATAGAATCCTTCCTCCGATGTTAGAAAGT
>JACCDZ011260354.1_pt1 | contig 20714 bp, 19 predicted proteins | sample 7449551 | NCBI WGS metagenome assembly JACCDZ01 (sample SAMN15323452, study PRJNA562643) | freshwater metagenome | isolation source: river surface water | place: USA:Blue River Watershed | collected 2017-08-18
CGTCGCCCGGCGTTTGCACCTCACGCCCCTGCTTGAGCCACACCACCCCAAACGGGGTCTGTTCCCGATGGCAGCGTTTGATCAGGTCGAGATATCGGGGCTCAAAAATCTGCAACCGCAACATCCCGTCGGGGAACACCCCATGAGACAGTGGGAACAAAGGAATGGTGTCGTTGGTGCCGGGCATGGTCTGGTTCATCCACAATGGGGGCGATTTTGACTGCATCCGGGTGTCTTTGCCGCTGCAGGTCTATCATCGCCCCATGCAAGGCTCCCGAATCAGCCCCGATCGCAGCGCCGATCGACACACCCTGGCCTTGGCTTTGGCGCAAGTGCGCACCCGAACCCTGGCCATGATCGAGGCTTGGCAAAGGTCTCTGTCCGGCCTTCAAGTGCCTCAAACGCCTACCCTGAATCCCCCATTGTGGGAGTGGGGCCATGTGGCCTGGTTTCAGGAATGGTGGACTGTGCGCCACCCACAACCCCGCCTGGGCACCCGGGGTCATCCCGATGGCCGACATGGCCCGTCGATCCTGCCCCATGCCGATGGCCTGTACAACTCGAGCACGGTCGCGCACGAGCGCCGCTGGACTTTGCCGCTGCCAGACCTTCACGGCACCCGAGACTACATGGCGCATGTGTTGGCCCTGAGTCTGGCCCGATTGGCCGACATCGGTGATGACCACGATGACGCCCTGTATTTCTGGCGTCTGGCCTTGTTCCACGAAGCCATGCACCACGAAGCCTGGGTCATCATGGCACAGACCTTGGGCGTTGAGATGCCTGATCACGTCGCCGGTCGACCCGTTGCACCGCCCCCTGACTCGATCAACCCGGCACTCCAAATTGAAGTGCCCCGTGGCCCGGTCAGGCTGGGGTGCGAAGGGCCCGGCTTTGCCTTTGACAACGAACAGGTCGCTTGCAGCGTCGAATTGTCCGCCTTCGAGATCGACGCCCGTCCGATCTCTTGGCGACGTTATCTGGACTTTATCCACCAAACCGGCTATCGGGCCCCTGCCCACCTGCGCACCAACGGCACACAGTGGTGGATGCGACGCTTTTCGCAATGGTTGCCCTTGCCGCTGGATGCGCCCGCCACGCACCTGTCGGCACTCGACGCCGAAGCCTGGTGCGCCTGGGCCGGAAGGCAACTGCCCAGTGAAGCACAGTGGTGTGCTGCCGTTGCCATGCCTGATTTTGAATGGGGTCAGGTCTGGGAGTGGACCCGCACGCCTTTTGAGCCATTTGCCGGGTTTGAGACCCACCCCTACGAAGATTACTCTGTGCCGTGGTGGGGCACCCACCGGGTTCTCAAAGGGGCATCGTGGGCCACCCCCGACTGCATGGTGGACCATCGTTTCCGCAATTTTTACCTGCCCCGGCGCCATGACCTGCTGGCCGGGTTTCGATCGGTGAACTTGGGCTGATCACCCGGTTCCGCTGCCGCACCCTATCGGGTCAGCACCCGGCGGCTCCAGGCACTGAGGGCGTCCACGCCAGCCACCAAAAGCAACATCGCCAACAGCACGGTGGCGGTTTTGTCCATCTGGAACAGCCCCAGGTGAAACGACAGCAACTGCCCTAAGCCACCCGCACCCACCACCCCCAAAAACGCCGCCGCCCGGATGTTGTTTTCCCCGCGCTACAGGGTGTAACCCATGACCTGAGGCAACACCTGGGGCAGCAGGGCATACGCCAACAGGCGCCAACCTTTGACCCCATGCGCACGCAAAGCATCAGCCGGCCCGCGCGGGGCGTTTTCCATCGCCTCGGCAAAGAGCCGGCCCAAGACACCCGCCGTGTGCACCGCCAAAGCCAGGGTACCGGCAAACGGCCCCAGCCCGGCTGAAATCAGCAACAGCGCAGCCCACACCAACTCGGGGATGGCGCGCAACACATTGAGCACCCCCCGTGTGAGCCCGATGACCCAGGCCGATTCGTCAGGGTGCAGCCGACTGGCACTCCAGGCCAGCGCCAAGCCCGCGCAGGCCGCCAACATGGTACCCAACAAGGACATGGCCAAAGTCTCCACGGTGGCCCAGGCCACCTTGGCCACGAAAACGCCTGAGAGATCAGGGTTGAAAAATTCGGCCACAAAACGCCCCATGCTGCGCAAGGCATCGAACGACAACAACTGTCCCCAGCGCAATTCCAGGCTCAAAAAGCTGGACACCACCAGCAAGGCGATGCCCAGCACCAGCCAACAGGCTTTGCAACGGACATGAAACCAGGGTGCCGGGCGCGGCACCGTCAGTTGGGGCGGAATCGGTTCCGTCATGTCAATCCAAAGCCCGACGCAAACCGGCGCTGACCCGATCGGCCAGCGCGACCAACAGCACAAACACCAGCAACAAGGTGGCGACCTCACCGCCGTTGAACATTTTCATGGCGTTATCCATTTGCTGCCCCAGACCGCCCGCCCCCACAAAGCCCAGCACCACCGAAGATCGCACCGCGCACTCCCATCGGTAAACCGTGTAACTGGTCAATTCAGCGGCATGGGTCGGTAGCAAACCATAGAAAAAAGCCTGTAAACGCCCGCCACCCGCACGCAGCAGGGTGTGTGTGGCATGCGGGTCTCCACTTTCAAAAATTTCGCTGTAAACCTTGCCCAACATGCCCGCATAAGTCAGTGCAATGGCCAACACGCCTGCTGCCGGCCCCAAACCCACCACCCGGACAAAAACCAGCGCCCAAACCAACTCAGGAATGCTGCGCAGCACGATCAACAACCAGCGTGCGCATTGCCGCACGCACCAGGGCAGCACAGCCATGCGCCCCGACAAAGCCGAAACCGACAACACCCGCGTGTTGATCAAAGCCAAAGGGATCGCCAACACCAAGGCCAGCGTGATGCCGGCGGTGGCCATGGCCAAGGTGCGCCAGGTGTCGAGTGCCACCAGTTTCAAAAAATCAGCGTCCAGCGCCAGTGGCCAGAAACTGGCCACAAAATCGGCACTCACCTTCAAATTGTCAGGATCCAGAAAAACCCAGGGTTTGAACTCGGTCGCTACCAGCAATGGCCACAACAGCAACGCTGCCAGCGTCAGCCCGGAGACACGCCGCAGCCAAGCCGGGTCGCGCAGGGGTGCAGCGTCGGGCGCAATCATCCGTTCAGGCATGGTGCATCAGCGGCAGTGCAACACCGCCACGGGCTCGGCAAGCGGCGCAGCAGGCGCGGCCTCGGGGGTGCGGTGCAATTCGTGCTCGAAGTGCTCGTACAAAGCCGACAAACGCTCCGGGGTGACCGCAGCAGAAGGAAGATCGAAGGCCACCCGGCCCTCGCGCATGCCGATGATGCGTGGAAAAAAAAGCAGGGCGCTCTCCACCTGGTGCAAAGTGGCCACCAAAGTGATGCCTTGCGAGCGGGCTTGCTCGGTCAGGGTGCGCATGACCAGCCGGGCGCGGGCCGGATCCAGAGCCGACAAAGGTTCGTCGACCATCCACAACGTGGCGGGCGCAAGCAAGGCCCGCGCCAGAGCCACCCGCTGCCGCTCACCGCCCGACAATCGATCGACCCGCTCGAACATTTTGTCGGCCAGATCCAAATGGCTCAGCGCAGCGTGCGCCGCCTCCAAATCGACCGGGTAGAGCAAAGAGCGCAAGCTTTGCCACAAACCCATGGCCGGCAAACGCCCGGCCAAGACCGCCGTCACCACCCTCTGCCGAGGGGGCAAGGGAGGCACTTGGGGCGCCAAAAACAAACGCCCCCGCAATTTCTGCAAAGCGGCTGTGGTCAAGCCCCATGGGTCGACACCATCGATCTGCAAAGTCCCCGCAGATGGAGGCAAGCCGCAGGACATGACCTGCAGCAAGGTGGTCTTGCCCGCACCAGAGGGGCCGATCACCGCCACCTGCTCACCGCGTTCGAGACTGAAGCTGATGTCATCCAAGGCGGGGCGTGACCCGACCGTTGCGGCGGGGTGTCGCGCTTGCAAAGCCTGCAGTTGAACTTTCAAGATCAGACCTGGATCAAAGCATCAAAGCAGGCCGGCGGACTGGGCAGCGGCCTCCAGTCCTTTGTAATTTTCATTTTGCGTCGGGATATAACGGGTCGCCCGATTCAGTCGCAAAATCTCCGCCTGCTTGGGTTGCGCCGGGTCCAGCGCCAACAAGGCCGACTTGATGCGGTTTTGCAAGTCAGCGGGCATGTCGCTGTGGACCGACCAGTTGTAATTGAAATAGGTCGGCGTGGTGTAGAACACCTGGACCGCCGAGGTGTCGACCTTGTTTTCATTCACAAATTTGCGCCAGACGGTGATGTCCAGGGCCGCCGCATCGACCCGGCCACTGACCACCGAGGCGATGGTGGCATCGTGTGCCCCGCTGTAAGCGACACGCTTGAAATCGCGCTCGGGATTGAGCCCGGCCTGCAACAAAAAGCTGCGCGGCATCAGGTGCCCCGAGGTGCTGCTGGCCGAACCAAACGACACCTGCTTGCCTTTGAGGTCGTTGAGGTCGCGGATGCCCGACTGGGTTTTGGCAATGAACACCGATTGAAAGCGGGTGTCCTCTTCGCGCTGGGCCAGGGCAATCACCTTGCCCCCCGAACGCCGCGCCGCCTGCACATGGGTGAAGCCGCCAAACCAGACCAGATCAATGCGCTTGTTGACCAGGGCTTCGACCGCCGCCGGGTAGTCGCTGACCGGGGTGAATTCAACCTTCATGCCCAGAGCCTGGCTGAGGTACTCGGCCAGCGGAGTGAACTTGCGAACTTGCTCGGTCGCAGCTTCTTCGGGGATGGTGCTGACTTTCAAGACCGGTTGGGCGTGCACGGTCGCAGCGGAAAAAGTCAAGACGGCAATCCCGCTCAAGAGCAGGCGACGAGCCAAAAGGGGCCATACAGGGTTCATGGGGCATGTCCAGGGGAAAAAGATCAGTGGCAATTAGACCCGATCCGGTGAGTCTGAGAGGAGTTGGGGGATTAAAACACCGCGCCCGACACAACCGGGAAGCGTTTTCTACAATCAGCCGGTGTCGTTTCTTCCCACATTCATTCAGACGCTGGCCATCGATCAAGCCGATGTTGCAGCCGAATTGCAGTCGGGCCTCTTGAGTCCCGTCGCCCGGCTCTCGCCCAAATTTTTCTACGATCCATTGGGCTCGCAACTTTTCACGGCCATCACCCAATTGGCCGAGTATTACCCCACCCGCACCGAAGCCCGTATTTTTGCCCGCCATGGCATGGACATCGCTCAACATGCCCCTGCGCAGGCTGTTCTGATCGACCTGGGTGCTGGTTGCTGCACCAAAGCCGCCCGGCTGTTTCCGACGTTGCGCCCGCGGGCCTATGTGGCGGTGGACATCTCGGCCGACTTTTTGCGCGACACTTTACAAGGCCTGGCCCGGCAGCACCCCGCATTGCCCATGTGCGGCTTGGGCATGGATTTTTCCAATGACCTCGTTTGGCCGGCATCTGCCCAAGACTGGCTGCAAAGTCTGGGGGCACAAAATCAGCCCCGGATCGTGTTCTACCCCGGTTCAAGCATCGGCAACTTCCAACCTGATCAGGCCTTGGCGTTGCTGCGTCAGGCGCACGCCCTGTGCCGCCAGGGTGCCGACGGAGGGGGCCTGCTGATTGGCGTCGATCTGGTCAAACCCGAATCCGTCCTGCAAGCCGCCTACGACGATGCCCTCGGGGTGACAGCCGCCTTCAACCGAAACATCCTGTTGCACACCAACGCCCTATTGGGCAGCGACTTCAACCCCCGGCTTTGGGACCACGTGGCCTGCTTCAACGGGCTGCATTCACGCATCGAAATGCACCTGCAAAGTCGCATCCGCCAACAGGTGCGTTGGCCCGGCGGGCGGCGCCATTTTGAAGCCGGGGAGCGCATTCACACCGAAAACTCCTACAAATGGACCCTGACCGGCTTTGCCGATTTGCTTCGCCTGGCGGGTTTTGACCCTCTGGTGCACTGGACCGACGAAGCCGACTGGTTCGGTGTGTTTTGGGCCCGGGCATGAGTGCGGTGCGCATCCCCGTCCGGCCCCGCGTGGGCATTGTCACACCGGCTCTGGCCGATGCCAACAACGGCAATTGGCAAACCGCACGCCGATGGTCGCGCATGTTGGCGACTTCGCATCGGGTTCATTTGCTCAGCCACTGGCCCGGCGACAACGCCCCCGAGCTGGATGTTTTGCTGGCATTGCACGCCCGCCGATCGGCCGCTGCCATCGCAGCCTTCAGCCAGCGTCACCCGCAACGCCCCCTGATCGTGGCCTTGACCGGTACCGACCTCTACCGCGACATCGCCACCGACGCCAGCGCCCGGCACTCGCTCGAAGTGGCGCATCGCCTGGTGGTGCTGCAAGACCAGGGGCCGAACGAATTGCCCCCTCACCTCAGAGCCAAATGCCGGGTGGTCTTCCAATCCAGCACCTCGCGGCCAACGATGCAAAAAACGCAACGACATTTGCGGGTTGCCGTGGTCGGTCACCTCAGAACCGAAAAATCACCCCAAACGGTGTTTGAAGTCGCCCGCCTGTTGCACCCCCAAGACGGCATCCTGATCGACCATTTGGGCGTGGCACTCGATCCCGAGCTGGGACGTGAGGCCCAGGCGACCATGGCCGGGTGCCCACACTACCGATGGCTGGGTGGCGTCAGCCACGCCCAAGCGCGCCGGCAGATCCAACGCGCCCATTTGCTCTTGCACCCCAGCCAAATGGAAGGCGGCGCCCATGTGGTGATGGAAGCCGTCACCAGCGGCACGCCCGTGCTGGCCTCGCAGGTGGCAGGCAACATCGGCATGCTGGGCAGCGACTACGCGGGGTATTTCCCCTGGGGCGACGCCGACCGTGCGGCGGCCCTGCTGCGACAATGCCGGCTCGATCAGACGCGTCCTGCGCCGGACACCACCGACCTCCTGTCCCGATTGCACGCACAATGTGCCCTCAGAGCCCCATTGTTCTCACCGCAACTCGAAGCGCAGGCCTTGCAACGATTGATGCACGAACTGCTCAACCCCTGATCCATGGACCCCCAATGAACACCCTGAATTCGACCCCTCGTTTGACCAGTCTCTCGCATGGCGGTGGCTGCGGCTGCAAAATCGCTCCCGGCGTGCTGAGCGAAATCCTGCGTGGCACCACCGCCATGCCGATCCCGCCCCAGCTGCTGGTCGGCATTGAAACCGCTGACGACGCAGCGGTGTACCAACTCAACGACGAGCAGGCCCTGATTGCCACCACCGACTTCTTCATGCCCATCGTCGACGATCCCTATGACTTTGGTCGCATCGCCGCCACCAATGCCATCAGCGACGTCTACGCCATGGGTGGCCAACCGATCATGGCACTGGCCCTGGTGGGCATGCCGGTCAGCGTGTTGCCGGTCGACACCATCCGCCGCATCCTTGACGGGGGACAGTCGGTTTGTCGCGATGCCGGCATCCCGATCGCCGGGGGCCACACCATCGACTCGGTCGAACCCATCTACGGCCTGGTGGTCATGGGCCTGGTACATCCCAAACGGGTCAAACGCAACGCCGACGCGCGCGTGGGCGACCGTCTCATCCTGGGCAAGCCCCTGGGCGTGGGGGTGTTGTCCGCCGGACTCAAAAAAGAGGTGCTCAGTGGCGATCAATACGCCCAAATGATCGCCAACACCACCCGCCTCAACACCCCCGGCCCTGATCTGGCGGCACTCGATGGCGTACATGCCCTGACCGATGTGACGGGCTTTGGCTTGGCTGGCCATGCGCTCGAAATCGCACGCGGTGCCGGGGCCCAAATCCGGATCGACATGGCACGCGTGCCCTTGCTGCCGGGCGTCAAAGAACTGGCTGCTCAAGGCATGGTCACCGGCGCATCAGGCCGCAATTGGGACGCCTATGGGTCAGAGATTGCTCTGGGCGCCGGCCTGACCCCCGTCGATCAAGCCCTGCTCACCGACCCGCAAACCAGCGGTGGCTTGCTGGTGTCTTGTGCGCCCGAATCTGTTGGCGCAGTCCTGGACATCTTCCGGCGCCACGGTTTTACCGAGGCCGCCGAAGTCGGTCAAGTCGTGGCCGATCCATCCGGGGCACGCCTGAGCGTCAACTGAACCACGCCGGCGTCCCCTGTCCAGCCCCTTGGACCTGCCAAGGGGGCACCTCAGTATTCTTCGTCCCGGATCGTGTTGCGCAGCACGCCAATGCCCTGAATTTCCACCTCGCACACATCGCCCGGCTTCATCCAGACCTGGGGTTTTCGGGCCATGCCCACCCCTGAGGGGGTTCCGGTGATGATGATGTCGCCGGGCTGCAAAGCCATGGCTTGGGAACACACACTCACCAAGGTGGCCACATCGAACACCATGTCGCGGGTGTTGGCGCTTTGCAAGACCTCTCCATTCAGTCGACACGCCAGGTGCAAACCGGTCGCGCCGGGCGGCAATTCATCGGCGGTCACAAAATCAGGTCCAAAAGAGCCGCTTTGGTCAAAGTTCTTGCCCAGCATCCACTGGTTGGTGCGCAGTTGAAAATCGCGCAGGCTGCCGTCGTTGAAGATCGAATAACCCGCCACATGCTTCAAGGCATCGTCTTTTGAAATATAACGACCGGCTTTGCCAATCACCGCCACCAACTCGGCTTCGTAATCGAACTGAGTAGAAACTCTGGGCCGCACCAGGGCTTGCTCATGCGCCACCCAGGAGCTGGGGTAGCGTTGAAACACCACCGGGTGATCGGGCAAGTTGAAGTGGCTCTCTGCAGCATGGTCCACATAATTGAGCCCGATGGCCAACGCTTTGCCCGGATGGAGCACCGGCGGCAGCCATCGCAGACCGGCCAGAGGAACCCGGTGGGTGGCTTGTGCCTGTATATGACGCAACTGATCCCAACCGGCGTCGCCCTGGCGCAACACCTCGTCCAGGGTGGCAGGCGCACCCGCGCGGGTCAAATCGATCAAGTGATCGGCATCGATGCGAGACCCCAGGCTGGGCGAGCCCCGTTCGTTCATGAAAGCAATCAAGCGCATGTCATTCCTTGGTTTCAAAACGTCGCCGACGGCGACTCGTGGTTCACGATGAAATCTTCGGGCAACTCAGGGCCCCAGACGTAAATGGAATCCTCAGGCGGGTGGTCGGCGGCTGGCCAATCGAGGTCGTGCGGGATGAAATCGATGTCGCAAGAGTATTCGCACCAACTGCCCCAGGGATCGCGCACGTAATAAAAATAATTCGATCCCAGCACATGACGACCCACACCCCATCCGCGTCGATAGCCCGCATTGCGCATTTGCTCCGAACCGCGTCCGACTTCGTCCACACTGCCCACATCCCAACTGGCATGATGCAGACCCGGTGCATGCGACTTGGCAAACGCCACCAAGTGGTGATCGCTGCCATGCGCCCCGTGCATGAAAGCAATGCCCTCACCCGATCGATCGGACAATCGCAAACCCAGCACACCGGTGCAAAACTCGACCATGCGACTGACATCGGGCGTGAAAAACAGCACATGCGACAAACGCCTGGGATGCACCTGCGCTGTGCGGCTGCGCGAAGGCGCCGCACCCTGCCCTGCAGGCACCACCGCCGGGGTGGTCGGTCGGGTTTTTTCGCTCGGCGAGACCTTGGGACCCACCACCAATTGCCAAGGGGTACCGTCCGGGTTGCGCAACCACAGTCCAGATCCGTCTGACCATGGGTGGGGATCGCAACCCAAGCCCAGGCTTTTGATCCGCTCGGCCATGGCGGCCTGATCGGCGGCGTCGATCGCAAAGCTGACATACTCCAGCCGCTTGGCGCCTGCACCGGCAAAGACAGACGCCCAGACATGGTCGCCTCCCCGGGTGTAAACATCCAAACGCCCATCCCCATGACGCACCTCCAAGCCAAAATGCCGGTAGAAATGCTCGGCCTCGGCCAGGTCGGGAACCGACAACACAAAACGGTGAACGGAATGAACCGCCCGGACCCCGGGTCGGCGTAACAATTCGGGTTTCATGACCTCTCCTGTCTGAATGGATGAATCAAGGGTTGATCAGCCGTAAGTCGATCGCGGCATCTCGGCATCGCCATACAGCTTGTAGACACGTGCATCGGGTGCGATGGGCGGCATGGACTGGTCCCAAGCCCGCCAGGCCTCCATCAATTCACGCAGCACCTCGGGATGCCGATCACGCAAATTGGCCCGCTCACGCACATCGGTCACCAGGTTGAACAAATAATCGACGCCCTCGATGTGCAAGTACTTCCAGGGCCCACGCCTGAGCGCCCGTTGATCCCTGTGCTTCATGCGCCAGCACAAATCACCCGGGCGCAGCCACGATGGGTCAGACCATGCCGGGCTGAGGTCGACACCGTCCATCGGAAAATCAGGGTTTTGTGCCACCCCGGCTGCAGCCAACAAGGTGGCTGACCAGTCCATGGTCAGGTGGGGGGTGGGGTGCACGCAATGGGCCGGTATGCGGCGCGGCCAACGCACCAGCAAAGGCACGCGCAAGCCGCCCTCGAGCAAATCCATTTTTTGGCCCATGAACGGCCAGTTGTTCGAAAATCGCTCGCCGCCGTTATCGCTGGTGAACACCACCAGGGTGTTGTCCGACTGCCCCGTGCGCTCCAACGCGTCCAGCATCTGTCCGATGCCCTCGTCCATGTGATGAATCATGCGCTGATAAACGGGCACCGAACCCCCATCGGTGTGCTCACCCCGGTTGAAGGTATGCCGGGACTCTGCTGCGTCATCGCGGGTCAGCCAGGGCCAATGGGGGGCGGTGTAGTGCACGCTCAAAAAAAACGGTGCCTTGGCCGGGTCTTGCCGCTCGATGAAATCGACCGCACGGCGGCTGATCAGATCGGTGAAATAACCTTCTTGCGTGCTGGGCTCCTCGTTGTCCCACAGGTCTGGCTTGCCACGCACATCGGTGTGGGCAAAATAGTCCAGCCCCCCGCTGTGACAACCAAAAAACTCCTCATATCCCGACAGACGCGGCCCGAACTTGGGCGGCGAGCCCAAATGCCATTTGCCAAACAGAGCCGTGCGATATCCTGCGGCCTTGAGCAATGAAGGCAAGGTGGGGTGCTCAGGGGGTACCCCCATGAGGTGGGCCGTCGGCCCCAATGGCTCTTCGGCAGCCCCGCGCAGCCGGTATTGCCAACGCCCGGTGATCAAGGCAAAACGGGTGGGCGAACACAACGCCGAATTGGCATAAGCCTGGGTGAACCGCATGCCTTGGCGTGCCATCGCATCAAGCCGGGGCGACACATCGGCAGACTGGTTGTACACATCCTGGGCCCCGGTGCACCCCAGGTCGGCATAACCCAGGTCATCGGCCAAAATGAAAAGGATGTTCGGGCGTTCAGACATCGTCAACCTTGCAAAGCGGGATCCATCGAGCCTCAATCGGCGCGGATGTTGGCACTGCGTGCCAACTGAACCAGACTCTCACCATCCTGGCTCATCAAATGGCCGAAATCAGCCGGTGTGCCGATGACAGGCTCAGCCCCCACACGGGCGAAAGTTTGTTTCACCTCATCCGAGTTGAGCGCCTTGGCCAAAGCGGCATTCAGGCGCTCGACCACATCGTTGGGCGTGCCCGATTTGACCAACACACCCATCCAGTCGCGCAGGGTCACCTCGGGATACCCCAATTCAGCCATCGTGGGCACATCTTTGAGCGAGGGCAAGCGGCGGTTGGACGTCACCGCCAAAGCCCGGAGCTTGCCGGTCTCGATGTGACCCACCACCGGAGCGGTGGCGGCAAACATCATCTCGACCTGCCCGGCCATCACATCGCCCACCGCTTGCGGGAAGGCCAGGTAAGGCACATGCGTCATGGGCGATCCGATTCTTTGTGCAAACAGCTCACCCGCCAGATGCGCCGGTGAGGCAATGCCACCCGAAGCGAAATTGACCTGGCCCGGCTTGGACTTGACCCATTGCGCCAACTCAGCCACGCTCTTGGCCGGCACCTTGGGATTCACCACCAGCACATTGTAGGTGAACAATGTTTGCCCGACGGGAGCGAAATCACGCTTGAAGTCGATGTTGACATTGCGAAAAATGAAAGGCGTCAACACCATCCCGCGATAGGCCTTGATCAAGGTATAGCCATCGGCGGGCTGACGCAAAACGTCTTGCATGCCGACGATCCCGCCTGCCCCCACTTTGTTATCCACCACGACCGACTGCCCCAGTTCGGTGCTCATTTTGTTGGCCACCACGCGCGCCAAAATGTCCACCGGCGTGCCGGCCGAAGCGGGGATGACCAGCCGGATCGGCTTGGCGGGAAACGTCTGGGCTTGTGTGACACCGGCTGCGCTCCATCCAACGAACGCCAATGCGCTCAGCACTTGGGTGAATCGGGAAAATTTCATGATTGTCTCCTGTGGGTTGCGGGGTTGTTGCGGGTGCGCTCTGCTCACTCGTAAATCCAGGCCATGCTCTCAAAGATCTGGGCCGGGGTCTTGGATCTCAGGAACTCATTCCTCAAGTCTGCGCTGGCTCCTGAGGCGTGATACACATGGCCATAAAGTCGGGCGGTCAACTGAATCCGGGCCGTCCGGATGTAGCGCTGCTGCTGGTAAGCCCAAAATGCCGCTGCCGGATCGCCCTTGTGACGGGTCATCTCTGTGGCCAGACACACCGCATCTTCCATGGCCATGCAAGCGCCTTGCGCCAGGTACTGCAACATCGGGTGAGCGGCATCCCCCAGCAGAGTGACACGGCCCTTGGACCAATCCTTGATCGGCTCGCGGTCGCGCAAGACATACATGCGCCAATCCTGAATCGACATCACGAACTCGTACACCGACGGGTGCAAAGTGGCCATGCGTTCACGCAATTCCTCGGGGTCGCCGTAAGTGTCCCAACCTTCTTCGAATCGGTCGCTGTGAAACACCACTGTGACGTTGCTGTAAGCTCCTTTGCGCATCGGCCACAGCACCATGTGCATTTTGGGACCGACCCATAAATTCATGTCGTTGCTTCGCATCTGCGCCGGAATTTGCTCGATCGGCACAATCGCCCGATAGCAAATGTGGCCGGCCAGCCGAGGGGCGCCATCGCCCACGATGGCCTGTCGGACCACCGACCACAGCCCGTCTGCCCCCACCAAGGCACTGCCCGTCAGGCTGCCCCCTTGGGCCAGGTCCACCCGAACCCCTGCGCCGTTGTCGATGAAAGACGCGCACTTGCTGTTCGTCTTCAGAGTGATCAGGCTGGAACGGCGACAAGCCTCCAACAACACCCGGTGCAAATCGGCCCGGTGCATCAATCCGTAGGGATGACCGAAACGCTGCCGAAAACCCTGCCCCAGTGGCATTTGCACAATTTGCTCGGTGCTGACAGCGTCATTCAGCGTGAATGAATCGGGAAACGTCGCCCATTCGCTGACGGCTTCGGTCACCCCCAGTTGTTCAAACACCCGAAATGCATTGGGCCCCACTTGCAGCCCGGCGCCGACCTCGGCGAATTCGTCGGCTTGCTCAAAAACAGTCGACGCAAAGCCTTGCTGGGCCATCGCCAATGCCGCCGACAAGCCGCCGATGCCCCCACCGGCAATCAACACAGGTTCGGTTTGACTTGCACCAGAGTAGGGATTCATTGATGTGTCTCCATGAACTGAGATTGGAAATGTGATAGCAGTTTAGAAAAACGATGGGCCCTGTGGAAGATACAATTTGGTCATGACCCATGTCTTCATGACATGCCCTTTCAACAGCACTGCCCGAAACCATGGCCTCCAGCGAGATCACCTTTGCGCAATTGCGCGCCCTGCTGGCGGTGCATCGCCAAGGCAGCATCACCTCGGCGGCTCAAGCGCTCGAAGTCACCCAGCCCGTGCTGACGCGGACACTGCGCTTGCTTGAGCAACAAACCGGGGTCGATTTGCTCCAACGCACCAGCCGCGGGGCCGTGCTCACGCCTTATGGTCTGGCCCTGGTCGAACGCGCCCAGCGCATCGAAGAAGAAATGCGACGCGCCCGTGAAGAATTGGCGCAATTACAGGGCAAAGTCTCGGGCCGGGTCTCGTTGGCCTGTTCGCCCATCCCGATGATGCTTTTTGTGCCTCAGGCGATTGGTCAATTCAGACGCCATTTCGCCGATGTCGAGGTCCGCATCTCCGAAGCGGTCTACCCCGAATTGCTCGACGAGTTCAAAGCATCCCGGATCGATTTCGCCATCGGCCCCATCCCCGAACAAGGCCTGGGTCGTGAATTCAAAACCTCGCGCCTGATCGACGTCGATCTGGTCCTGGCCGTCCGCAAAGGACATCGCTTGGCCAAGCACCGTTCCATTCAGGACTTTCTGGATCAGGACTGGATGGTCATGGGCCCACCCAAAGGCCCAGGCGCCATCGTCAGCACGGTCTTTGAGCAGTTCGGCCTGAGAGCGCCAGCCAGCCCACTGTATCTGCAAACCGTTTGGTCGGCCCTGGAAGTCATCCGCCACACCGACCTGATCGGCTTCATCCCGCGCCACCTGGCGCTGCGCGAGTCCAAAGACATGGTGGTCGTCCCGCTGACCGAAAAATTGCCCACCATCCGGATCCACGCCATCACCCTGAAAAACACCCTGCTGACCCCGGCCAGCCGAGCCCTCATTTCAGCCATTCGCACCTGCGCCGCCAGCCCTGCATTGAGCCGCATCAAGCCAACTGTTTGAACGCTTCAATGGCTTCGGCATCGGTGCGGTACATGCGCAACCATGCACTGGGTTGCAGACACCCGGCTCGCTGCAAAGCCTGCTCCACCGGCAGTTTGATGCCACTGATGTGCAGCACCACACCGCGCTGAGCCAGATTTTTTTCCAATCGGGCCACCATTTCAGTGCCGGTCACATCGATGCGGTTCATCGACAAGACGAACAAAGCCACATGAGCGATGTCGGGACGAGTTGCGAAGGCGTGGAGGATGTGTTTCTCGAATGCCGAAGCGGTCGCGAAATCCAGCGCTGCATCCATGCGCACGGCAAAGACCTGGGGTCCCAGAGGTGGCAAATGCCACAAATGCCGGTCACGCAGGCTGCCATCGGGGTGCAGGCCGACCTCGATGATGCGAGGGTGCATCCGCACATACAAAAAATGGCACAACGCCGCAAACAAGCCCGCCAACACCCCCCAATACAGTTGGGGAGCCATCATCAGGGTGACGACCAACGTGGCCAAGGCCGTATAGGCCTCCACCCTGTCGACCCGGAAGATCTGCCTGAATTGGCCGGGTTTGATCAGCCCCAACACGGCAGCCACCACGATGGCAGCCAATACCGATTGCGGCACAGGTTGCAACACCGGCGTCAAATACAGCAGGCAGAGCAGGATCATGATCACCGACACCACTGTGGACCAACCGGTTTTCGCCCCTGCAAACAGGTTCAGAGCCGAACGTGAAAAAGACGAGCTGGTCGGAAAAGACCCGCTCAAGCCCGCAGCGATCTTGCCCAGTCCTTGTCCGATCAGATCCTGATCCTGATCCCAGGTCTTGCCCGCCTGGTCGTTGTCCACCTTGGCGCTTGAGGCCGTTTCCATGAAGCTGACCAGGGTGATGGCCAACACCGGCACCAACAGCGACTTGAAAGTATCCCAACTCAAAGCGCCGGGCCAGTACCATTCGGGCAGGCCCTGGGGCAAAGCCCCGACGGTCAAACCCGCGTGCTCGGGCAGGCCCCAAAGCACGCTCAGCCCGGCGCTGATCAGGACCAGCAGCAACACCGTCGGAAAAGAAGGACGCCAACGCTTGGTGGCCAACAACAAGGCCAGGCTGCCCAGCCCCATGCCCAAAGAAGGCAGGTGCCAGTTTTGTGGTTGTCCGATCTGCGACCACCCCCCGGTCATCCCCAGCAAAGCCGGGATCTGGCTGCTGACGATGAACAAGGCCGCCGCCTGCGTGAAGCCCACCAGCACCGGACTGCTGACCAAATTGAGCAACCAGCCCAAACGCACCAAGCCCAACAACAACTGAAAGCCACCACTGAGCAAAGCCAGCCACACCGCCAAATTGACCCATTGCGGGCTGCCAGGCTCGGCCAAACCCGAGAGCGAGGAAAACACCAGTGTGGCCGTCAGCGCCGTCGGCCCCACCGACAGCCGGTGCGATGCGCTGAACAACACAGCGATCAGGGCTGGCAACAGCGCGGCATAAATCCCGGTGATCAGCGGCATGCCGGCCAATGCCGCATACGCCACCACCTGCGGGATCAGCATCAACCCCACCGTAAACCCGGCCAGCACCTCGGTTCGCAGCAGCGCCACCGTGGGCCGGGGCCAACTTAAAAACGGCAACCCCCGCTGCAATTTGCTCATCGCTGGGGCATGTCCTTGACCGAATAGCCCAGGCTGACGAGTGCATCGGCTGGAATCGGCGGCACGGTGCGCTCCCAGTCTTCCCAGGCCTGGCGCATGGCCTGCAGGCGCTGGGGATCGCGGTGCGCCAGATTGGCGCGCTCGCGGGCATCGGCATCGATGTTGAAGAGGTAATCGTGGCCGTCAACGCGCAAGTATTTCCAGGGGCCATGACGCATGGCGCGCTGGCTCCGATGGTTCATGCGCCAAAACATCGGGCGCTCAAAAGTGTGTTGCGGGTCTTTCAAGACAGCGGCCAGAGAAACCCCATCGAGTGGATAACGGGGATCGGGGACAGCCCCGGCCACATCCAGCATGGTGGCGCTCCAGTCCATCGTCAGACAATGCTGGTTGCTGACCGTTCCGGCCGGAATGACGGCCGGCCAATGGGCGATCCAGGGCACGCGGATGCCGCCCTCGGTGAGATCCATCTTGCCACCCACCAGCGGCCAGTTGTCGCTGAATCGCTCGCCGCCGTTGTCGCTGGTCAAGACGATCAGGGTCTGGTCGAGTTGACCGGTTTCACGCAAGGCTTGCATCACCCTGCCGATCCCTTCATCCATGTGATGGATCATGCGGCGATAGGTTTCGATGTTGCCGCCGTCGAGGTGAAAGATGTTGCTCTTGGTTGCCTCGGCCACCGCCTCGTCATCGCGGGTCTCCCAGGGCCAATGCGGGGCGGTGTAGTGCAAACTGAGGAAAAAGGGCTGCCGGGCATCGGCCGCTGTCCGCCGGCGCACAAAATCGACGGCACGCTGCGAGATCAGATCGGTCAGATAACCTTCCTCGGGATGCTCTTGTTCGCCTTGGTACAAATCATGTGCCCCGTTGCTGCTGCAATGGGTGAAGTAATCCACGCCGCCCGACATCGGGCCGAAAAACTCGTCGTAGCCTGACTTCAAGGGCCCAAAGGCCGGCGGATAACCCAGGTGCCATTTGCCGATCAATGCCGTGGCGTAGCCCTGCTGCTTGAGCATCGAGGGCAACGTGGGATGCTCGGGAGGCAGGCCCAGCACCGTGCTGCCCTTGCTCTTGCTGCTGATCGGCTCGTCAGCCCCGCCACGCAAGCGATACTGATAGCGTGCGGTCATGAGGGCAAAGCGGGTGGGCGAGCACACCGGTGAGTTGGCGTAGCCTTGGGTCAGCCGCAAGCCCTGCGCGGCCATGCGGTCGATGCAAGGCGATACCGGGCCGAATTCGGCCTCGCGCCCCCCGTAGCAACCCAGATCTGCATAGCCCAGGTCGTCGGCAACGATGAAGATGATGTTCGGACGTTTCATGGCGTGACTTTAGCCGATGCGACGGCTTGGTGCATCTCAGTCGGCCTTGAAGCCGGATTTGCGCACCACCGGTGCCCAACGCCGGGTGTCTTCAGCCATGGTTTTTTGCAAATCAGCCGGGCTGCCGCCAGCCGGGAAGCCCACCATGACGCGCAAAGGCTTGTCCGATTGAGCCCACGCAGAAGGCGCCTGAAGCGCCAGGGCGCCCAACACGAAAGAAGTCAGGAGTGGTTTCAACATGATGGTCATAGCTCCGAAAGTGAATCACTGTATGCAGTGGTGAACGAATTTGGTGTCGAGGAAGGCTTCCATGCCCTCCGTGCCAGATTCGCTGCCATGGCCACTGTCCTTGACGCCCCCGAAGGGAGCTTCAGGCACCGACACCCCCATGCCATTGATCGCCAGGCTGCCCACTTGCAGCGCCTGGCTGACGAGGTGAATGTGACGAGCCGAGTCGGTGAACAGGTAGCCCGCCAATCCATAAGGTGAGCGGTTGGCCCAGGCCACGGCTTGCCCCACATCATCAAAGGCCGTGATGGTGGCCACCGGGCCAAAAGGCTCTTCCTGCATGATGGGCATCTCGGGCTGAACTTGGGTGAGCACCGTGACCGGCGCGAAAAAACCACCCTCTGGGGCCTGCCCCTGATGGGCATGTGCCCCTGCCTGTACCGAACGCTCGATGAGATCGCGCACCGCCGCCACCCGGCGTGCGTTGGCCAGCGGTCCCATGTGCGTGCCGCTGTGAAGACCGTCACCCAGCACCAGCCGCTGGCTGGCAGCCACGAAGGCGGCCGTCAAGTCGGCCTCGATGCGGCGATCCACAAAAAACCGAGTTGGGGCCAGGCAAGCCTGCCCGGCGTTGCGAAACTTGTGCGCCACCATGGTGGACACCGTGTGATCCAGGTCGGCATCGGCGCACACGATCACCGGTGCATGCCCGCCCAATTCCAGGGTGATGCGCTTGAGGTGTTGCGCCGACAACTGGGCCAGCTGACGCCCCACCGGCACCGAACCGGTGAAGCTGACTTTTCGGATCACCTCTGAAGCAATCAGTTGGGCCGACAACTCGGCTGGTACCCCATACACCAGTTGCAATGCCCCGGCCGGCAGGTCTTGCACCAAACACGCCACCATCGCGGCCACGCTGGCCGGGGTTTCCTCGGCGCCCTTCAATATGATCGAGCAACCGGCAGCCAAAGCGCCGCCGATCTTTCGGGCCGACAGCACCAGCGGGAAGTTCCAGGGTGAAAATGCCGCCACTGGGCCGACTGGCGACTTGTGCACCTGCATGGTGCTGCGAGGCCATCGGGCTGGCACGATGCGGCCATAAGTCCGGCGCGCCTCTTCGGCATACCATTTGATCAGGTCTGCGGCCATGGCGCACTCGGCGCGGGCTTCTGCCAATGGCTTGCCTTGCTCCAGAGTCAGCAAGCGGGCAATCGATTCGGTCTGGGCACGCAGTCGGGCCACGCCTTGTTCCAGCCGTGCACAGCGCTCAAAAGCGGGCACCTGGCGCCAGGCGTCAAAGCCCCGCTGTGCAGCCTGCAAGGCCAGATCGATCTGGCTTGCGCTGGCCAAGCGCAGACGATCCAGGGTTTGCCGGGTGGCTGGATTGAGCAACTCCACATCCGCGCGATGTTCACCGTCGCACCATCGGCCATCGATGTGCAACTGAGGCGCGCGATAGATCTCGCTCATATGTTGCGTCCACCGTCCACATCCAGACACACCCCGGTCAGGAAGCCGGCCTCTTCAGAAGCCAAAAATGCCACCGCAGACGCCACGTCAGCGGGCTGCGTGAAGCGGCCCAGGGGGATGCGTGCCAAGAATTTTTCCCGGTTCGCCGGCGTGTCCTCCATGCCCATGAAATCCATCATCATCGGGGTCTCGCCGATCATGGGATTGACCGCATTCACCCTGACGCCGGCCCGTGCGTACTCCAGCGCCAAGCCCTTGGTCAGGTTGATCATGGCGGCCTTGCTGCCGCTGTACCACGTCAAGCCCGGGCCAGGCCGAACCCCGGTGGTGGAAGCGACGTTGATCATGACGCCCTTGCCCTGAGTGACAAAATGCGGCAGCACGCACTGCGCCGACCAGTAAATGCTTTTCAGGTTGACCCGGTAAACACGGTCAAATTCTTCTTCGGTCACTTGCAAGGCGGGTTTGTTGCGGTGCGTGGTCCCGGCGTTGTTGACCACGATGTCCAGGCCACCGAGCTTGGCCAGGGTTTCAGCGACCATCTGGCGATATGAGGTCTCACTGGCCACGTCGCAGACCACTGCATGGGCCCGCCTGCCCGAGGCGCTGAGCTCGGCAGCCATGCGCTGGCCGCCCTCGGCATTGAGGTCGGCCACCATCACGGCCGCGCCCGCCTGACTCAGTCGGCGGGCAATCGCCGCACCGAACCCGGATGCGCCACCGGTCACAATGGCCACTTGGTTATTCAAATCCATGCTGATTCCTTCTCATGCAATAGGCTGCGACAGGGCGACAGATGTCGCCGCACGCGCAGTGTTGACGCTCCATTCCGGCACAACGCTCATGGCGCAGTGTCTCCGGACTCTGCCTTGATCATCCGGTCGATCAACCAGCGGGCCTGATTCAGGCCTGCATCGGCACCAATCGGGACCATGGCGCGCTCAGGCACCTGGTTGATGATCTTTTGTTGCGCCTCGATCATGGTGCGATCCTCTTCAAAAGCCACCACCACGCTCTGATAGATTTTTTCAGTCAGATCGTCATCGTCGAGTTCGAAATTGCGCGCCTGACAAAACCAGTAATGGCTGGTGGTTTCGGTCTCGGGCGTCTGGATCGAGGTGTGCCGGAACTGCAAAGCTTCGGGCACCCGATGACCCTCGGGTGCGCCCGTGCCCACCGGGGCCGAGCCGGCATCCATGCGCAGCAAAGCGGGAGGCGACCACTGGTAAATCTGCCAGCGGTCCACCTTGCCTTCGAACTTGGCCACACTTTTGTGCAAATTGGGCATGTCATCGTTGTGGTACCAGCGCGAAATGGTCAAGGTCCCGGTGCCCTGTGTGTCACGCTCGATTTTGGGCTTCAGACCGGCGGCGCTTTCGGTGCCCAGGGTGGTCGGATGCACCCAGGCCAGGTGGGTGAAGTCGAGCAAGTTGTCGACGATCAGCTTGTAATTGGCCTGGTAGTGGA
>JACCDZ011213254.1_pt1 | contig 20712 bp, 21 predicted proteins | sample 7449551 | NCBI WGS metagenome assembly JACCDZ01 (sample SAMN15323452, study PRJNA562643) | freshwater metagenome | isolation source: river surface water | place: USA:Blue River Watershed | collected 2017-08-18
CATCGAAGCTTTACGAGCTTGTTTGGAATTACAGACAACCCATGATACACAAGTGCTCGTTACGGAGTGTATAAGCATCTTAGACAGCTTTAAAGACGCTAAGTATGGTGTTATGTCACCTGAAGCTTTAAACGCTGTTAAAACGCTTGCTACGCAGTTTAACGCAATGACAGTCAAAGCTGTTGTTGCTGAAAACATGATGGCTGCTTTAAGTAACGTGGTGTCAGGTAATCAAGACCCAGCATAAATAAAACCTCCCCTACCTTTCGGTAGAGGGGGTTTCTTTTTTTTTGTCTCTTAAACAGTAACTTGGTTAGCTGCCAAATCAGCCACACCTTGTTGGAAGCTGCGACGAGCGCTTTGAGCGTCAGCAGAAGCTTCAGACACCAAAGGAACAGCCATGGTTGGGTTAGCACCAGCGATGTTAATCAACTGCATCATTTCACGAGCCAGTTTCAATACACCGTAACCACGTTGAGCAATACAACCCCACTCAATGTTCAATGTCACTTTGTCACCACCTTGACCTAACTCACGACTCATGGTACGGTCACCTGCTCCTCTAGGGAACACATTACAGCACAACACGGCGTCTTGAGGTTCAGCAAAACAAGGGTTAGGTTCAAAGAACAAAATCGTACCTGAGTAAACGTCAGCCAACATGTCGGTTCGTGTGGTAGTTGACAAAGTATTGATGTTAGCAATACCAGTGTTCGGGTCACGAATCAACAAGTTGTTGTAAGCTTCCAAGTACTTCTGAATAGGACGACCATAAATCTCATCACATTCAGTAGACAATTGTGAACGAGCCATGGTAGCGTTCGAAGGAACTTCAAACATTTCACCAGCACGACCTACCGCGCTTTCTACCACGTCCACAGTCAAAGTGGATTGGATACCTGTGATGCGAGACATTCGAGTGCCCCACAAAGCTACATAAGCATCAATCCAAAGTTGAGAATCAGGCAAGTCTTGGAAACCCGTAGGGACTTCCATTACAATCGGTACCATGTCAATACGAACGTATGGTTGAGCATTCACCCATTCCACCATGTTCACTGACCAGCCCATTTGACCACCTAAGGCGATGTCAAGCGCTGGGTTCGTGGTACCAAACATATACGCTTGGCCTTGACCCAGTAAGGCATTCATTACACGAGCCATTTTAAGTTACTCCTGTGTTAATAAAAATTTGTTGAGAAAGGGAGCCGAAGCCCCCTTCAGAAATTTAGCCACTAATAGACATGCTGTTACCAGTGTATTCACTGCGACGACGAGCGTTGACAGTGAAAGACTGAACCGTTTTCATGCTGTTCATGTAAGCGTCGATTTCAGTGTACCAAGAGTAACCTAACAACTTATCAATCTCAGTGTACTGTGGTGTGATTACCAAGTCACAACGGTTGTCGTAACGACCTTGGGTTTCGTTGTAATAGTCTTTAGACATGCGGTCTATCAACTGTAAGTCAGTCAGGTAATCTACACCTGTCCACTTACGGTGTAAGCGGTAACTGATTTTAATTAAAGAAACCAGAATGAAGACGTTAATCAAACTGGTCAACACGGAAGTGTCGTCATTGAAACCAGAACGGATGGCAGGGAAATAGCATTGTTCACGTGTGTAGTTCTCAACGTAAATCAAACCGTTTTCCCAATCGGCGTCACGCACGCCAGGAGGTGCGCTGGTCACGTCCACGTCACGCAACAGACCCAAGACTTTATTACTGTCAGCTGCAGGGCGTTTAGAACTGTCCCATACACCGTTACCAGCACCCATGTAAGTTGAGAGTTTATCTAACAACTCAATGGTCACAGGCAAGCGGTGACGATACAAACCATCACGCATCACACCAGAGCTACCACACACAGCGAAACGAGTCGCTGAAGTACCGTACACAGCTGATTCGATTGTGGTGTGAGCCAAGGCTGAGATGGTAGCGCCCAAGCTGTTTTGATCCAAAGAAGTCAATTTACCCATACCGTGTTGGAATGCTGACCAGATAACGATAACGTCAGGACGAGCGGCCAAAGGATGGATAAAGGCGTCTTTAGTATCCAGCGGGAAACCAGAATCGTAGAACACACTTTCAGGGTGCAACACAGTGTTATGACTCACGTCTTCAGCAGGGTTGCTATAACGCTTCAATTCAGCGGTCACAGCAGCGTTGAATTTCTCATAGCTCAAAGTACCGTCGCTACCGCCTGTGGCCCAGAAGCTTGAGTTTTCAGTGAAACGAGCTGAAGTGTCATCGATGACGAAAGACTTGTAAGGAATACCATTAGACTGTACGCCACCCAAGAAGTTGAAACGCCAGAAGTCGTTTTCACTGGTACCATCCAAGTCGCTACCGTGAGCTTGGTTGATCAAAGTCTTTTCAGTTTCATAGAACTCTTTAAGCAAGTCTTCGATGTTTTCTTCGTAGACGTGCAAACGACCGAAAGGACCAAATTCAGAAGCCACGTTTTCGTCGCTGGCACCGTGCTTCTCGTAAGAAGCAATCCATTCGTCTTGCAAAGACAAGTAACGATTGGTGTTTGTGTCTACAGCATCTGGACGCAAAGCGTATTCTACACTGTACTGACCTACTTGGTTAGCCCAAACCATACCAGAGGTGTTAGCGTTTTCACGTTTCAACACTTCTAAGCGAATTGGGTAAACGCTTTCTTTGGTCAACAAACGACGTGTCAAAGGAATCACTGATGAATCCAAAGGTGCATACAAGCGAATGCCTTTGTTGTTACCATCGCCACCTAAAGAATGAACTTGGAAGTCAAACAAAGGGTAAATGGTAGACTGGTTAATGCCATCAGTCAAAGTACCTGCTTTTTGAGTACCACCACCGATGATAGGGTCTTCACCTGGCACGATAGGGTCGATGTGTTCTACCAGATACTTAACGCGGTGACCATCGTATTTCGTACCAACGATTTCGATAGGGTCACCCATCGCATCCAGTTTGTAACTGCCATCACCATTGAGTTCGTAAGCAGGTAATTCTGTTTTCAAAACATCAATAGAAATACGCAAGTTAGAACGAGGAGCGATGTCATCTGGCACCACGCGTTGCAAAATACATTGGTTGCCATTTTTCAAACACTGTAAGGCAAACATGGTTTGGTGTGTGGTGTATTTACCACGTGGTTTGAAAGCTTCCAAACCGAAGGTTAAGAGGTGGCCACCTTCGTCGGTTAAGACAGGTTGACCTACTTCACCTTCACCAGAGAAAATGTAAAACTTCGGTAAGTGGTCTGGATATTCTTCAGGCATCAACGGTACAGAACGTGATGACATATTACGAATACCGTTTACGTAGTTTCTTGGAGTACCACTACGTATTTTTTGGCTAGTACCCATGTTTTAAACTCCATATCAGGATATAAATAAAAATTCTATGATAATACCTTACTAGGCCGTCTAGACAGGCTTTGTAAGAAACCATAAGAAACACTTTTTGTTAACAAAAAACGACTCTAAGCTCGTCATAAATTAAGACTTTCAAATGACTATAAGGCTTAGAGATTTATTTTTTACTTTAAAGGAAACTTCAGAATGTCCATTTTTCATTCACCTGACGAATTAAGTATCAACGCTGGTATGAACACCAACACTAAGATCTTAAGTCATTTAAAAACCACAGCAGCCACTAAAGACCTGTTAGCTAAGGCGGGTATGGGTGTGATGGAAACCCGTGGTAATTTTGATAAAATGCCTGTTTTCATTTTACCTATTGTTGATGAAAAAGAAAAAATGGTTTATGTAGACAACCATGAAAGTTGGTCGGTTGACCGTGACACACGTGAATACCGAATCAAGAACCCTTTGAACCGTCACAACAACTTGATTTACGGTGGTTTGGTTTTCGAATGGATGTTTAACGGTACAGGTGATTTCAAAGCAGGTATGGTTTATGCCACCGATGTTTTTGCTCGTGGTCTGAAAACCGTCATCAGCTCCAGTTTGCGCTTGGACGTGGCTACAGAATTTGATTTGTTTGTACTATGTGCTTTCTACCACGCCAGTTTGTATCATGAGAAAATTGATGAATCTACCTTGGTGAAAATCACAACCATGGTAAGTGGTATTTGTAAAACCAGTTTCAAACTGACAGAACAAATCTTAGAACGCATAGCTCAGCGCAACAGTTTCGAAGAAACCATGAACACCGACTGGTTAGCACAGGCCATTTCTACTTTAGATAATCACAGCTTACGTAATTTTGACTACGTGGCTTTGACTACCTGCATGAAAAACATGTACTATTCAGGTGAAGCCACTACACGTTTGATTGCTGCTTTAGAATACCCTCCTGTGTGGTGGGGTTTTATCAATCAAGTTGCTTCTTTCAATAGCGAGAAACGTACTCCGTTAGGTGCTCTGGTCAATGGTTTAAAAGCCGACCCGTCTCGTGATAATTTCATCGTCCGAGTAGCCCGTATCGCTGCTACCCACGCTGACATCGTTTAATAAGGTAAACAGCCATGAGCCAGAATGTTCTACAGTGTTATGCTAAAGAAAACATCTGGGCTGCTCCTAGACAAGACACCCAGTTTATCATAGAACCCATCAAACTGACCAAACGCAACGGCGCTATCAGTTATACTGACGTGGTTAAAGATTTGTATCAACTACCTACCCGACGTGAGCGTTACCACGTTTATCAAATAGGTCAGTTGAACCCAACCTTTTTAGGTTTGTTCCCTTACAGTCGTAAATGGGCACGAACCTTAGAAGTTTGTAATCTACAAAACATGCACATCAGTGTCTATAATGACAAAGGTTTTAAAATCCCTACCTATGATGTTTGGTACGGTTTTAATGAAGACCGCAATTTGTTCATTTGTGTTAAAGACCAACGTGAAATCGGTATCGACTTAAACACCGAAAAGATTTATTTCCGAGTTTACACCAGTTTGTATTTTCGTAAATTTAACTATCTGTTAAATGGTGAAGTGGTTCACCACGAAGGTTTAGAAATCCAGTACCCTTCGGACATCATCAAGTTTGTTAACAACTACAACGCTTGGGCAGCCAAGAAGGGTTATACTTGGTGTTACTTAAACGGTAAACGCAAACACGGTTTGAAAAGTCAAGACCTTAAGGTCGGTGACCAAGTAGAGTTCATCCATGACGGTTTAGTAGAATCGGTTTTGCTTTATGATGTTGCTAAACTGAGAACCTTCGAATCCACGTTGGATTTAAAACGCAAGTATTTGTTGCGTTTCCCAGCGAATAAACCTTGGCCTGAACAACGGTTGTTACACCATGACGATAACGAAGTTTTCTTATTTAAACGTGTCGCTGGTAAAGACACAGGTGTTTATGTGCACCGTAACGAGAAAGACACTTTACGTCAACTTACGCACCGAGATTGGTCTTTGACTGTACCTTATACCTTGGGTTTGATACAAGACTCAGGTTTAGGTAACGACGGACAGTGGTTAGTAGAAATGGTCATACGTCGCCCTACTAAGAACACACCTTTAATTACTGTGGCTTCTCGCATCCATGAGTTGTACAAACTGCCTAACAACATCATCACTGAATCTATGGTGGGTATTAACTCAGTGGTTCCTTTTTGGAAAGCAGCTGCTTTAGAACACGACGCCTATGTTAACCTGATGCGCCAGTGGACGTGTGTGATGCCTTTAGAAGAAGTGCAAGACGCTTTGGGTTACAACTCAGCGGCTAAGTTCTTAGGTGACACACCGAGTCCTGTTAAAGACGTGAACGGTTATCGAACGGTGGACTTAAGAGCCAATCAAGTACCTTGGTGTACAGGTTTTGAATACGCTGGTGGTTTACTGATTAACAGTTCTACTCAAGTGGCTTCTACTAAGTACATCGTAAAAGACCCTAAAGCTGAATTGGTTGAAGTGTATTCAGCTTATGGTAACGTGATGTTCGAAGAGTTTTACAACGATAAAATAAACGTTGTCCCCGCTGGTTGTGACTTCAGGATTTATCGTGCTAAATTAAGAGACAACTTAAACAACCCAGCCGTATGGGAAGACATCACAGGTAGTTCTCTTTATTTGTTTGACCCCGTTACCAGAAAGATTAATCACGGTATCGATTTAAACGAATATGAAGTTTTCGTAAGAACCGATAAGTATTTGGTTAACATTTCTTTCAACTTCTACATGACCAACGGTTTCATTGAATTCACTTTACATCATTATCGTAAAGAAGCCAACGACATCGTTGCTAAACGCACTTTAGAAGTACCGCCAGGTAGTTTAGACTTATTCTTAAATGGACACTCGTTGGTAGAAGGTTTGGATTACATTGTTAAATTCCCTAAGGTTATCATTACCAACAAGGAATACTTAAAAGACCCAGCTAAGAACACCCAAGTCATTACCATGCGTATGGCTGGTTTCTGTAACGCTGACTTCAGTCGTGACCCTGTTAAGGATAAAGGTTTCGTTATCGATTCTAAATTGTCTAACAACAGTCGTTATGACTTAAGTGATGACTTAGTGCAACGTGTTGTGGTAGATGGTCGCTTGCGTTTGCGCTCAGAAATCAAAACCGATGAAAACAGCACCAGTATGTGGATTTCTAAAGCCCGTGAAGGTTCACCTTACATGGTTACAGATTTGATTGTACCTATGCGTGGTCAGGTTATTAAAGACACTTTGTCTTATCGCGCTGAAGCTTTAGAACGTGATACCATCGTCGGGGACTATATGACTCAGTTCTTGAACAACGACGAGCCCGAAGTAAAAGAAATCGAAAGACGTCATCGATTATATTCCCCTTTCTTGGGGTCTATTATAGATGACTTAGGCTCAGGGGTTTTGTGGGATGACAAACTCTTAGACGATTATGACAGTGAGTTTGTTGATTTATTACTGAAGCCTTATTTGTATTTATTAGAATACGACCCAATAAGAAACGACGTTTTACCTGAGGAGAATTACGTCCGAGTAGAACCACATGCTTGGTTCAGTTTTTTAACTTTGGATATCCATCGGGTAGAGTTCTTAAGGCGTTGTATTGAACTGTATTGTGAAAAACCTATTAACTTCGGTGAATGGGTAAGACTAAAAGTTTAGGAGTTTAAAACATGGTAGATTTAAATAGCAGTTATCCACTGGACGGTACAGACGACATCGCCCCTATTTTACCATCGGATTCCCAGTTTAACCCAGCTGAATTGTTTCGTATATGGGAACTGTCTCAACTGTGGCAAGGGCAAGCTGGCGCTCAAGCTAACAAAGGTAAGCGATACGTAGGTAAGGTAGGTGATTTGGTGTTTGATGGTAAGTTGAACAAGTTTTACAAAATCATCAAAGTAGGTGAGTTCCCTTATATCCCTGTTTTAGAAGAACTTGGTAAAGGGATATTCGATAACTCTTTAAGCGAAGAACAAAAGTACATCGCTACCAACTTCTCTAATCCAGATACTTACAAAACTTACATCAACGACGAAGTGATTCCTTACGAAGTGCGTGTAGACCCACGTTTGCCTATTCCAGGTACGTTTGTTAAGTACGCTATTCTTTATCGTGGCAGTGCCTCAGACAACACTTTAGAAGTTATCTCAGGTCGTTACACCGTAGACGGTCGTTTAACCGATACACACATCAACTTAGAATTGCGTGAAGCGAAAACCATTAACGGTTTCACTAATCACACAGTTAAAACAGCGATGCCAACCCACACCATGCGTAAAATCAAAAATGGTGAAATGCTAACGTTGATGGCTTACGATGACAACGACAACATCTGTTTTATCCAACCCACGATGGCTTTGTTAACGAACTTCTTCTTTGGTACTGAAGATTCTCAGAAACACATCGTTGGTATCAGTCTGAAGTCTGATTTCTTAGACACGTCAGACCCAAGTATGCTTAAGTTCCCAGCCAACGTCAACATCGTTGGTATCAATTTGTTTGGTATCATCCATTACAACAATGGCACCAAATTAGAAATCCCAGTAGACGGTACTCGCTTCTCTATTACTGGTATGGATGATTTGTTAATTACTCAAGTTGGTCACGAGTTCAAACCTCAACTGGTGTACATGTTAGGTGAAGACGAACACGCTTATGGTCCTAACATCGGTATTAACAATACCATCGTGTTGGATTTGAAAGCTCAAGTCGGTCCTCGTGAAGGCGCTTATAGCGTTAAGTTGTTTGGTTATCCTGTTTACCTGAACCCTACCTTAGGCTACCGTATGGAATGGTTCATGTTAGACTTAACACGCCAACGCTTCCATAAAGTCACCCCTTATGTTACTTACAGTAAGTTCGGTGGCGCTGCTAAGTTCCAAGGTAACTTATGGGGTGTTAACCAATTCATCGCGGTGTCTTTGAACTTGAGTTCTGTAGACCCTACTTACAAATCGTTTACGTTTGCTCAAACGATGTACGTGGAAGTTATTGAACCTTCTAACAGTCACACTAAAGACCCTTGGTTGGTACAATACGAAACCAGTCAGTCTCCTCGCTATGGTACAGGTGTTAAGGCGTTTATGTTACCTAAAGAGCAAGACTTCAAAGAGTTCAACTTAAGTTGTGGTGAAGGTAATATTCAAGATTGGTTAAGTCGTTTGTACTATGGTACACGTCCTTTGTACAATCCTGAAACCGAAGTTAAAGCGCCTAAACCTAATATGTTCGCTATTATGTTACCTCAAGGTGGTCAGGCTGAATACCCAATCAGTCAATGGAATACCACTTTAACAGCTTCTGGTTTGTTTGCTGATGGTGACACTTTGTTTGTTAAGTTCTTTAATCGTTCACCTACAGGTGATTCGAACTTAGCGGTAGCTGGTTTGAATATTGAAACAGTTACTAATTGGTAGACTAATCCTCAGTACCCTTGAGTGGGTACTGGGGTTTCTTTTTGGACAGTGTTATGATTTTATTTAACAAAGACTGGGGTTATTACCCTACCGCCTTACCAGACTATGATAGTAGTAATAAAAGCGCTGTCAAATTAGCTGCTTTGTATAAAAAGATGGGTATTAAGAACTGGCAATTTTGTTTGGCTTTGATAGACCAAGGTTTAAAAACGGTAGACCCTTGGGATGAAAACTTAACTTTAGAATTTAAAGAACGTATCTTAGCTGAGTGTCGCCGTAATCCTTTTTACTTTTTCCGTGAAGTCTTTCGTGCCCCTAAGAAATCGGGTGCGCGTGTCGGTGGGCATTTCCTTTTTAACCGTGCTAACGTTTCTACTATCTGGCTGTTCTTTAACCACTGTACTAACTACTTAATACAACCACGTCAAACAGGTAAGTCTTTTGTAGCTGACGGTATCGACAACTACTTACTTTTCGTAGGTACTACTGGTACGGCTATCCACTTGATTACTAAAGACAACGCTTTGCGTGTTAAGAACTTGGCAGCCATCAAACAAGCCCGCGATGAATCTATACCACCTTGGATGAACTTATGTAACCGTGGTGACGCTGCTAACACTACAACCTTAACAGTTAACGCTTTAGGTAACTCTATCCATGCGCACGTAGGTCAACCTAATGAATTCGATGCCGACAAAGTCGGTCGTGGTTTCTCTACACCAGTGATTATGGTCGATGAGGGTCCCTACATCAAGAACATTAAAACCATCTTGGAAGCCGCGATGCCTGCGATGTCTGCAGCGATTGAAATCGCTCGAGATAACGAAGCACCGTATGGTATTTTGTTCACAACTACAGCTGGGCACTTGGCTACCCCTAGCGGTGCTTATATGTACGACCGTATCAACCGTGCTGCGTTCTGGTCTGAAACTTATTTAGATTGTAAAGACGCCGAACACTTAGAGGAAGTCATACGTCGTAACGGTAAAGGTCGTGGTGAAGGTGAGCCAGGTCCTTTCGCTGTGCACTCTACTTGGTCTTACGCCCAATTAGGTAAAGACAAAAAATGGGCTTTGGAAGTTATTGAACGCGGTGACTTAGGTAAAGAAAAAGCTGACCGTGAGATTTACAACATCTGGATTACTTCTTCCACTGATTCTCCTTTCACACCTGAACAGTCAGAGTTGATTTCTAAAGCACGTATGGACATACGTCACCAAACCATGTACGAGGGTGGTTACGTTATTCGTTGGTATATAGAAGAGAACGAAATCCATCAACGCATGAACAGCGGTAACATCGTCATCGGTATGGATACTTCAGATATGGTGGGTTCGGATGACACTGCTTTGTGTATTGTTGATGGTAAAACAGGTGAAGTCATAGGTGCTGGTACTTTCAATGAATCTAACTTAACGCGCTTCACTAACTGGTTAATAGACTTCTTAATCACGTTTAGACAAACCGTGTTAGTCATAGAGCGTAAATCCTCAGCGGTAGGTATCATTGACTCTTTACTGTTGGCTTTACCGTCTCTAGGTGAAGACCCATTCAAGCGCATGTTCAACTGGATTGTTAACGACGCAGACAGTGAGCCCACTCGTTACAACGAAATCGCTAGGTCTAGCAATAACCGTCTGGGTGAACGTCATAAGAAACTATTTGGTTTCGCTACTTCAGGCGCTGGTGCTACCAGTCGTGATAACCTGTATTCTAACGTGATGTTCGAAGCTTTACGTACAGGTGGCGCTAATATGAACGACAACGTGCTTATCAGTCAAATCTTAAGTTTGGTATCTAAGAACGGTAGGGTTGACCATGCAGTAGGTAAACACGATGACATGGTAATCAGTTGGCTGATGTGTTATTGGTTTATTACCCAAGGTAAGAACTTGGGTTACTATAAAGGTATGGACACTTTTAAGTTGTTGCGCTCTATCCCTTCTAATGTAAACGTTAAAATGCCTACGTTAGAAGAGATGTACTTAAAAGAGCAACAAGACCGATTCCGTACAGAAATCCGTACATTGTCTGACCAACTACAACAAACCCGCGACAGCAGCGCTGCGTTCTTGTTAAGCGAACGCATAGACTTACTCGAACATCAGATCATCATGGAACGAGATGAAATCAAAACCATGAGTGACATGGTTAATATGGCTAAAGAAAACCATACGAAGCTGCGCTCTAGTAACAGTGAGTACAACGCGTCCTCACACTTTAAGACACAGCAACAAATCGCTAAAAGCAGTCCAGCTTCAGGCTGGGCACGTTTACTAAGACGTTAAGTAACAGCCGAGTGCTCCTAGTGGGTGCTCGGTATTTAAACTTTATGTTGCCTGTTTTATTTATTAGGAGGGTATTAAAATGCGTACCATAGAAATAACTTTAGTGAAGTACAACAGTATCAGTATTCGTGAAGCCGTTTTTAAATTAGAGAAAAAGAACATCGTTAAAGGTGAAACTTTAGAGGTGGAAGAAACCGTAGAACTCTTTACACTTAACAAAGGTTATATCCAAGACACTCCACTGACCTGCACCGTGGTCAGTGTTTCTAAAGACCATTACACTTTAAAATTGCATTTATTTAGAAAGACATATTACTAAAATGAATAAGCTTAATCGTTAAAGCTTTTCATTTAAGAATAAACTTAACAATTCGTTAAGAGTTCTTGTTGTTTAGGAGTTTTAAAAATGAAGAAAACCGTAGCCCAATGGCTGGAACAATTGTTGGAAGATGTGGAAGTAACCTTGGACCGTAACTTGATAGAATCCAAACCTTACAACGTTTGGTTTTATCACCTGGATGGTGTAGAAGTAAACGAGTATTTAATGATTTACTACTATACTTTGTTGTCTGGTATCCGTGCTTTAGAAAACATGGCCGCTGGTTTAGGTAACAAACAAACGATAGCGCATTTGATGACTATCGATGATCAACCTTATTTAGTGGTGAAACAACTGGATCACGCTAACGAGCCTGTACCTGAAGCCATGGCTACCCGTGCTTTAAGTTTGTTTAATGAAACCTTTGTAACTTCATTGGAACAAAACAAATCCAACGCCGATGTGTTATTGGATTTACCAGCTTTTGTGGAGTTGTTACGCAGCGTTCGTGAAAGCCTATTCAAAAACTACATCGAAGGTTAAAAACATGTTTATCGTTTACAAATTACCGCAAGATACCTTAACCTTGAACATTACTGAAAATGATTTACCTGACTTCAGTATTTATTCCAGAATCAAACTAGCGGACAAAGAAGAAATCATCGCTCCTGAAGTAATAGGTGTGAATATACTCAGTTTGGCCTTGGGTTTTAAAGTGGGTCAATCAAGTCACCTTACGGTTAACACCGCTTACCAAGAAGAAGCTGTAGATGTTTTTGTCTTACCTAGTGGTTTAGATGCTTGGGCTTTTTGTAAGTTTGGTGACACTGTGTATCTTGGTTACAGTGGTGGGTATGCTGGCTTTTACCAACAATACCTTGGTCTTGAAGAACTTACCAATTCAACTTGGGAATCATTATTGGGTGTTTCTTTACCTCGTACTAGCGATAAGGTTAAACTCATTCGTTCTGTTGAGGCCGATTACTTAAACCACGCCATACTCACGGTTCTACCAGTGGTGTTCACTAACCATGTAGAGCACATCATAAACAGCAAAGACTTACGTTCAGGTATCAAAGAAGGTTTAGAGTTTTTGTCTTTAGCTGAGCACAGTGCTTACTCTGAACGGGTGATTCAAACTCTGTCAAACTTGGGTTTCGATTCTAAAGTATTGTTAGGTTTAAGTTACAACACTGACCGCAGTATTCAAACTTTGGTTGGTAAGTTATTCTGACATAAATAAAACCTCCCCTACCTTTCGGTAGAGGGGGTTTCTTTTTTTTTTGTCTTTAGAGTTTATCCATTACGAAAGCACGTAAAATGATGTACAGTAACACAGCGGTTCGAACAGCCGCCACCATGGTTTGGTTTTTGTATTTCGTAGCGTCACGAACCAAACGTTCTACGTCTTCTCGTAACTGTAAAACCAAGGGTTCAGAAGTCTTAGAAGCGGTGTAAGCCCCACGGAGTTTACAGATGATTTCTGTCAAACTCATCTTAGTAGCGATGTCATTCTTACTGTTTTGTAAATACTCTACAGCATGAATGACTGAGGTGTTTAAAACACGCTCTATGGTTTGAGTTTTCTTAGAGATAGCATTATCAGACATGTACTCTAAAGTCGTTTTCGTTAAACGTGGGTCAGCTGAACGCATCAAGTCTTCTACGACCTCTAGAATCTCAGGGCGTATGAAACTGGCTTTGTCAGTAATAATACTGTTGATATACGAACGGTAACGAGCTTCACCATCGGTGATGTCTTTTACACGTTCTTGACCTTCAAAAACCACAGTACTAGAAGAATTAGAAATCCGAGTACCTGAACTGTGGGTTTCGATGAACACTCGGTAAATGTTTTTCAACATATCCCGTATCGCACCTTGGGTGTTGTTCAAGAAATAAACCACTTTGTCATCTCGGTTCATGTCTCGAATGGCCGCTGCGTGGATACCTGTCGGTGATAAGATATCTGTAGCACGTGTTTCTAAGACCGCTAACCAACTGCCTTTTTGTTTAAGTAAGAACTTGTAACTTAAAGCGTTGTAAGTTGCTTCAGCAATCGCAGGGTCAGCTGGGTACTTGAAATAGTGAGCCAACAAACTCGTTAAGAACTTGTAGTTCAAAATCAAACACACGTCTCGCTTAGCGCGTTCTTTTAAGTCTTTGGGTAAAGAACTTTTATTGAAACGGTGTATCAACCATAAGCAAGTCAGGTTGTACGTGTCACTGGAAACCACATGGGTTTTGTCTATACCAGGTAAGTTTTGTAACAAAGGTTTCAAAATGTCTTCGTCTGTTTCTAAGATACCACTGAACCAGTTGTTACTGTCTGTGGTTGTGAACCTGACCACTTGAACACCTGTTAGATGCCCACCGAAGAATGTCACGTGTTCTTCGTTTTTATTAACGAAGTCTACTTGATACTGGTGGATAGCATCAGCTAATGTCTTGTCGAATTTTAAATAACCTAATTGGTCATCTAAAACCCCTTTGACTGTGGTCGGACCCATGGCTTCTAGAGACGCAACGTTTTCTAGAGCGAGTTCTGCCCCGTTAGCTTCGAAGCTTTCAAGATTCCAAAATAATTCCATGGTTAAGCCTTATAACGAACCAAACGAATGCCGTAACACTTACATGCTATTTTAAGCGACTGATACGCTTCGGTGGCGGTTTTCGTTTCTTCATCTTTAGCAGGCTTTTCATCAGGCGTATCAGCATCGTCACCATCAGGTACACTAGTATCTGCACCATCGCCTGTAGTGTCATCAGAGTCTCCAGACTCATCCCCTGCTTCACCATTAGTCTCGTCATTGCTGTCGTCAGTCCCAGTGTCATCATCAGTTGTATCTTCTCCAGTGTTATCTTCACCTTCCTCCTCCTCTGGTTGGGCGGCGGCGACGATATACTCTACTTGTTCTTTACGCAATTCTACGGCTTCAGCCAAAATATCAGCCACACCAGAAGTTCTGAAGTTATCTTCATCAATGACACGAAGAACCACACGACGACCGTTTTGTTCAGCTTCAGACATCAGGTCTACAATAGTGTCAACGATTTGGATAGGTGATTTACCATCTTCACCTTTAACGTTACCAGCTGTCAAGTCTTCTAAAGCTGGTTTTTCTAAAAAGCTAGAACGCACTGGAGAAGGATTGCGCATACGTGAAGTATTGATGTTAGAGTAGTCACCGATGTAAGTGAATCGTTGGTTTGTGCGTTCTTTGAATTGTAAGTTCAAAACCGCTGCCACGCCGTCACTTAAGTTACCACGAATGTCCATTAGGATTTCATCGTTAGGACCACGCATCAACACCACTTTTTTACTGCCGTCTAAACCTACGTTGTTAGTATTAATAGCCATTTTATTAAAATCCTTTTGCTCCGCCTAAAAGACGGATGTGTTTTCTGAATTTGGGTTTGTCTGTCATCAAGCTAACCCGACCGTATTTCGTTTTCAATGTTTCTAAGTAAATCTCTTCTTGGTCTCGGTAGCTTTCTACTTCTTCGTCGAAAGAATCCAAACTGCTACCTGCTTGTATCGTACCCAGACCTTTTTTGATGCGCCAGTATTTGTAGATGTACGCCTTAACACAACTGACTACCAATTCACGCAATACTTCATACTGCCCAGGAGGGAAATGACTGTCTTCATCGTTTTGTACAATGCATCTTAAAGCGACGTTGTTATTCAGTATCCCACCGTGAGTAATAAAGACGACGTTCTCACCTATGAGTTGAGCATTCGCTGTCTTAGTGTATGGTAGGGTGTTGTTAGCGTTCAATAAGTTCTGAGCGCCTTTGGCTAAACTACCGCCATAAATGTTACCTGTGTCACCAGCAAAACCCATAACCATACTTAAAGCCGTACCTGTTAACATCACCATTTCAGTAGGTGATAAAATAGAACGACCACCTGTTAATGTTTTAGGGACACGATAGATGTGTTCGAAGTCTGATTCTTTTTGGTATTCACACAAACCTAAAGGTACGATGATTTCAGTACCGTATTCATAAGCGATGTCTACCAACAAACGAGGACGTATCACATTGGCTAAGATACGCTCGTTAAGTGAGTAGTCTGTGTTGTTACCATTAAAACCGTTAGAAACAAAGGTTTTGCGTAAAACCTCACTGGAAATATCACTGACGTGTAAACTGTTGATGGCTGTTAATAAAGGTCCACCTGAGTTCATAGTAACCACCTTTCTATTAAGCGAATAAGCGAAGTCACAAGATTTCCTTTTTAAAGCCTTACAAACACTTATTACCTAACTGTTATAAAAAGGAGTTTTAACCATGACAAATAAAACTCAGCTGTATTTAGCAGCTGTAGTAAACAGTATTAAAATGTCTCAGGTTTTTGAAAGCGAACTTGAAAGACGACACAAACGAATAAAAGAGATGGAAAAAGAAGCTTTAAAAGAACGCAAACGTTTCGCCCGTACGAGCATACCCAGTTTCTTACAAAACAAACACAGTAAGTTTAATCAACAACACAAACACCAACTGAGTATCTTAAAACAAAGCAAACGTCGAAGAAACTGATTTCTAATTCTAAAAAATCTCAACCATATATAACCTAAATGACGAAAGTTAATACAATCCCGTGTTAACTCGCCCTTCTTTTTAATTAGGAGTTTGAATTATGACTGAACGATCAGACGCCATGTGCGTCAACCTTAAGGTTCAACTGCGCCGTTTTGGCGCAGTTGAACAGATTGAAACTCTACTCGGACATGTGTCCGAGCAGGCGGTGGCCAAAGTAACGGCCGCCGGCTTTAACATACAGAGCCGTCGAGGGGCTCTGTATTTCGTGGCCTGCTATATGCAACGCCACGACGGCACCCCCCTGGCCACGCGTCGCCGCGTGGCAATATTAGTGGCCTGCATGGCAGGCCATTGGTATGACAAAGGTGTCGAGCCCAAGTGGCTCGACACCTTGAATAGTCTGAGCTTCGCCTCAGACTACAGTGTTGAGGAGGTGGCGAAAGCCACCTCCATGTTTGAGACATGGCTCAACGCATATCGCGCTGAGAAGTCTCAGCGCAGCATCACCAGCGCAGTCCTCGCCAAAGCGCGAGGATTCTAAGTCAAAGAAACCTCCCCCTATCTCACGGTGGGGGGTTTCTTTTTTTCTTTGTCCTACGTCTTATTTACACGAGTTAAAGCGCTTTAAAGGCTCTTTGAAATAAAATCACCTACATATTACTTATGTGCTAAAGCTAAACCCTTTGGTATTACATTAATCAATTTATCCAACAGGAGTTTTAAAGATGTCTAAAGAAATCCAAAATGTTAAAATCTACGCCTGCGGTGGTGCAGGTACTTCTATCGTTCGTGAATTACGCAATCAAGTAGACTGTAAAGAAATCGTTAATGGTTTCAGTGGTTACCAAGTCACTTACGTGAACACGTCAGAGTCTGACTTCCGTGACTTGAGCTTGTTTGAAAAGCAATTGAAAGAATGGGGTGATACTGCTTATTTCTACAAAGGTATTGACGGTTCTGGTAAAAACCAGACTGAAAACTTAGAAGTGATTTCTGAAAGCCCCCGCACTATCGTCAAAGCTCACCCGCCTTTGGATTTGAACTTGGTCGTTTTCTCTGGCATTGGTGGTTCTGGTTCTGTTATTGGACCTGCTTTAATTAACCACTTGTTGTCTGAAGGTAAGCCTGTGATTGGTATTTGTATCTCAGGTATGGAATCAGGTGATGCTGTGCGTAACTCAGCTTCTACTTACATGATGCTACAAGACGTCGCAACAGCTAATAAAAAGCCTGTGGTACTGGCTCAGTTCTTTAATGAAAACCGCACCATCAAAGAAGTGAACGCGGCTATCATGGTGTTCATTATTGAAATGACTTCGTTGATGTCTGTCAGCAACACGGGTATAGACTCAAAAGACTTGGCCAACTGGCTTAACTACACTTTACTGAACCCAGCTTTAGAGCCAGGTTTGGCCAGTATCGTTAACTACCGTATCAACAGCAACACTGAAGACGGTAAAATCTCTGATGTATTGGACGATGTTATCTCTGTGATGTCTTTGGTTACTAAAGGTGAAGACGCTGTTTTAACTCCTCGTCCAAGTTCTCAAAACATCGGTTTGTTTGAAACCCCTTCTAAGTTCAAGTATGAAATCCACAGTGCTATCTTACTGAACCATGCTGCTGATCGATTCGACGAATTGGCTGCGGCTCATGAAGAAGACTTGGAACGCGCCTCTGAACAAGCCGCTCGTTCTAAACGGTTGACTGCACCAGCTAAACCTAAAGGTCGCCCTTTGGCTGGTATCGGTGGTATTTCGGTACTTGGTAATAAAGGCACCGCCAAGCGTCGCTAACAAGTTTTAACTAGAGATGGCTACCCTACCAAGGGTGGTCATCTTTTTTTACGCTGAGGGCTAATTTTATGACACTACGGAGGAAGGTTTATGTCAGACGACTTTAACAGGTACGTTAGTAAGGTTAGGTCTCTAGGTAATAGAACAACTTACATAAAAGACGTTTCAAGTTTTTATGAAACGTTTAGGAGCCAACATCCTCACTTACTTAATCTGGATGAATGTTTTGAATTCTTACTGGTTTACACATTGGAAAGATATCACTATCTAAATGTTACTAGAATCAATGATTCCTTTAATTTGTCTTCTGGTATTCTAAGTGTTATTACACGTGTTCCTGTTACTGATGCTGTTTTAGCAACTTCAATCTCTAGATTAAGTTACAACGAATATGTTTACTTTTTCTTTGACAGGGATAGTTTAGAAATGTGGTTAACCGTGATGGAGTAATGATGAGCGCTTTAATGTCTTTTAGCATAGAAGGGATAGTGAATGAACTTAATTCTGAACTGTTTCCTTTAACCAAAACAGACAACGAAAAACCACTATCGTCTTTGATGACTGGTTACTTAGAAGCCTGTTGTCGTGCGGAATCAACGTGGTACCCTTATCGTTTAATTAAGATGGGTTTAAAACCTGAATCACCTGAACGTTTATTAGAAAAACTGGTTAATGAAACCGCTTGTTTATTCGGTTCAGACCAAGACAGTATCAGTATGGCTTTGTTCGATGGTATTATTGATAACAGTTTCTTTAATCAAGTCACTCAAGCTTTGGTCAGACAAGTGAAGCAAAAACCTTGGATTATCTTCAGAATAGAGTACGACGAAGAGTACAAGGAAATCACTGTTTTTGAGGGTGAAGACTATCGCTTAGCAGATTGGTTGTCTTTGAGTTTAGAAGAAGCTAACGAGGATGTAGATAACTTAGATGAGTTAGGCCACATCAAACGTAAAAGCCTTTTGGATTTACTAAACGTCGCAGGTTCGGAGGCTGCACCTAAAGGATACATTAAATGAATATAGCGCCATTTAATGACTTATTCGAAGACACTAGTCTTTTCCAAAGCACCCGACTTAAAAGTTGGGTCATCAGTTTAGAACCCATCGCTAAGATGATTTGTCGTGATTTGGGTTATCCTAACCATATCAATCCAAGGAATGACCAACCTTGGGATTGGTGCGTGGAAATCATTTTGGAGTTTTGTCGTGGGGCTTTTCAGGTATGGGACCAAAGCCTTTACATCAACCACGTCGTAGAACTGGTAGACCAAGAAATCAAGTTGATACAGTTAGATACCTTAGCTACAGTAGAGAAATGGCAAAACGAAGTGGTTTTATATTTAGGGCAGTACATGGGCCTAAGAGGTTTGAACAACGTTTTTCCTTACTTGTATCAAGTTATGACTTTTGAAGAAGAGTACGCTTACGATTATTTGGTTTCTCTTTACGACGTTTCTAAGACAGAAATAAAATGTTATTACTCGATAAGTTAACAGATGACTTCCTAGACATCTTGGAAGACCATCGAACCATCGCTCAGGATTTGTGGGATAACTATTTGACTTTCTTCGAAGCTTACCTGAGGGACTTTTATTACGATGAAGGTTTAAGCTTTTATCAAGACATGATAAGAACCGTGGTTTTAAAAGCTTACGGGGATGACGAACACCTTAATGTATTAGACGACGACATAACGACAAGTCGTTTAAAGAACTACAACGAGTGTTTGTCACAAACCTCTGTCTTAGACATCTATGAACGTTTGACTCGCAGTTTCCATGACGTTTTAGAATTATTAAGTCAAGCGGGTTATTACGTTGAGGGTGCTAAGATAGAATCTTATCACGTTATTTTAGATACAGAAAGGTATATAGATGATTAATTTCATAAAAGGCCAAGCTTACAACATCGAACTTAAAGACACCAGTATCATGGGTAACAACTTTAAGAACGTGGTTTGCTTAGGTGAAATCGCAGGTGAAATCGCAGGGGCTTACGGTGACGTGATGGCTGGTCACGCTCGCATGGCCAGTGTGGTTTCTGGTTTACCTGTCAACTATGACGATTACGATTACGTATTGTTTCGTCTAACTGACAACTCAGTGCGTGCCATAGGCTTAGAATGGATACGTGAAAACAGTGTGGTGTCTTTAGACATGCGTAAGATATTCGTTGAAATCGATAACTACCCAGTAAGTAAAATCGGTTTAATTACAACCGCTTTAAAGAACTTGGGTATCCCAGAAGACGACATCAGTATCACAGCAAGCAGCTAGAAAAAAGATTGTATGTGTCAACTACTTCTTTAACTTCCTCAAGGTGCTTAGTATGTCTGAAAAAATCAAATCTAAATGGCGAATCCTCTCAGCCTTTTGTTACGTCGTGGCTTTAGGGATTCTAGGCTACACCCTTTTCTCTCTTATCACATACACGGGTGACATAGAGCGTCTGATATCAGACGTTAAGATTAATGGTGTTGGTTTAGGCTTGGCCTTTTTAGCTGCTGTTTTAACAGGACAAACTTAATAAAAAAGTAAAAGACCCCCCTCCTACCTTACGGTAGGGGGAGGGCTTCTTTTTTATGCTGTCTTTTCTTTTTTTCTATAAGTCTAAATAGCTAGGGCGTTTATAATTGAGTAAATCAGCGCTGGCGCCTTTAGCTTTTAAGTATTCAGCTTTACTAACATCTTGAATGATTAAACCGTCTTCGTCTTCGATTTGGTAATAAGGAGAATGAGAGAAAGTCAAACGCCAATAACCTTTACCGATATTGTATTCAACTTTGTCATCGTGTTTCACTTTGATAACCATGTCTTCCATTACTTCGATATAGAGCATCACAGTACACGCACTGCGCTCTTTTACACGGGTTTGGTAGGTTACCGTAGCGATGAACATCTTAGCTACCTCTACGGCCTTGTATTGGCGTGTTTCAGGACTATA
>JACCDZ011066275.1_pt1 | contig 20675 bp, 20 predicted proteins | sample 7449551 | NCBI WGS metagenome assembly JACCDZ01 (sample SAMN15323452, study PRJNA562643) | freshwater metagenome | isolation source: river surface water | place: USA:Blue River Watershed | collected 2017-08-18
ACACCTAATAACGTGCTGGCTTCGCCTATAGATAAATGCTGCATGATGGTTACTCTTTGTTATTATTTTAGGGAATAGTAACAAATGAGTAGGTTTGGTTAGCTATTTAGTTTGCAGCGGAAGCCCCTTTCCTCAAGGCAGCCGACATAACCCCATTGATTGTCAAACTCGGCCACACCTCCCTGAACAAAGCCGACAAGCCTGGCGATATCGCCTTTGAAGACAAGTTCAAGAAGATGCCGAGCAACTCCCCTGTTTTGTCCACGTTCAGTCAGCACGCCAGGGCCCGCCTGGAAAGCGATTTATCGCTATGAGTGAAGCCAGCATCCCGTTGCGCATCAAAGCGATCATTAACGGTCTCAAGGGCATGCACCGCGACATCCTGGAGGGCTTTGAGTCGAACAGGCCGGCTCGCCAGCTGGAGGCTGCACAACATCAGGCCGTGAAGCTCTGCCGCAAACTCATGCGCTCCTATAGCTATGAAAAGCAGCTGGAAAATACCTTGCGGCGAATCATTCGCCTGCGCACAGACAACCTCGAATTGTTCTGTTTCGAGATCAACAAGCTGAGCTTCATGGCCATCATGAAGGATGGCGTCATGGTCGGTGCGTTCACCCATAGCCAATCCACACCCAACATGCATGCCCACGCCTACAACGAAAACCTCAGTTCGGCCTTTTCAGCGGCTGATTTGCGAGCGTTTATCGATCACCCCAAGCCAGCCTCCCTGGTCATGCCCTGTGTCGATTACCTGCCGCCTCTAACCAGTAATCTTTTTGGTCTGAGTAACTTTGTCGGAAGAGTCATCTACCCCGACATTTTCGAAAAGGCTGACATTGCCACTTCTGAAGTTCATAAAGCCTTTCCGCACTTCAGGCGTGAAAAGCTTGCGGATGATCTGGGGCTTTAATGCCAATCAGATCGGCGTGCACACATGGTATTGACTATAGGGGTACACACTCACCATACAATGAGGCGTTCCCCAAATCTGACCCACGCAGCCGTAAGACGCCCAGGGCCCACTGGAAACACCCTGGGCTGAAAAGACTTGTGGGCATTGGTACATCTGCACACCACTGGTTGACCACGCACCGTTCTTACAAGAGGCAATGGCTCCATTGGCCTGACGACCTATCAAGCCATTGGGCGAGCAGCCCCACCCCAGGTTGACCGTGGCACCGCTGTAGAAATACTCCTGAGTCGTTATTCGACCCAACGCACTGACCTTACCAAAGGTGCCAATATCACCCACCACATTGACGTTTGCCATGGTGGTAATGTCGCCGGAAGCTGTGATCTTGCCAGAAGTGTTTAGCGTGTTGAGTTGAGTTGTGGAGGCCGGATCCACATAGAAGGCATTGTTATCGCTGTCCATGAACAGCTTGCCCTTTACCGATTGACCGGCCACCACGTCGCCACCCATGGCGACAATATCGCCTTTTCTCACGTCCAGTCCAACAGCGCTGTTGGCGTCATTATTGACCACCAGCTGACCCAGCATCGTGGTGTTGGCATCGACCACCACGCTGTCTTTAACGGCACCCGTGGCGCCCCCCGAATTACCCAGCGCCAGCACCTGTCCGGCAATGTTTTGCAGCCTGGAAACTCCGTCAATAATCCTGAATGAAGCACCGAGGGCTTTATTGAAGGTCAGCTTGTTGTTCATGGTGTTGCTGCCATCAGTGCGCAACCAGGCATCGGTTGAAGCATTGTTGCTGGCAATCATAGTAATGGCTGCCGTCATTGGATTCGACTTGAATGAATTTTCAGAGGCCATCACCACAGGTGTGTTGGCACCCCCAATAGCAGAGGCAGCAGTGAGCGCAGCGACCCCGGCAAGACCAGAATCCACCTTACCATTGTCCACCTTAAAGGGCGTTGTCTGCGTGACCACCTGCGTCACTTGATTGGGCGCTGTCCCAGTGGTAGTTACCCGACTCTGTAAAGCCAGCTCACCAAATGCAATGGGATCAGACCCAATGGCCAAGGGAAAGCTGCATGGCAGATAAGCCACGGCACTCAGACCGCCAGGGCACGAGGTGGGCTTTAACCAGTTACTGCCGACATAGGTGGCATTGGGTGCGCCGGGGTTGTTGGAAATCCAGGCGGTCACGGCGCCGTTGTATTGAAACAATAAAGAACCAACTTCTTTGGCCTTGTTAACCTTAAATTCGTAGGCTTTTTCCTGGAATGTCAGAATGGTCATAAAGGAAACAAGGCCAATAACAAGAATGACCTCAATGAGTGTATAACCTTTATTCTGTTTCGCGCCCACAATAAACCCCTGACCAATCCCCTTTTTGTTGTTAGCAATATTCGCCTATATGGGAATCAGGATCTCATTCTATCAATATGTCGCTGACACAGAAATATCTACAATCAAGAATTGATTAAAAATCGAGGTCGGTCAGGAGAAGAATGTTCAGCTGACCACCTCGATTGATGTCTCGCGCCTTATGGCGTGAAAGGCGACTGAACGCCAACCGGTATCATGATACTGTCAGAGGCCGTGGCATTGTCCAGTCGACTATCGACTGCCATATATTAACGTTCACAACCATCGTCATTACTTGGAATAATATTCAGCAAAAACATCTATGCCCAGATTTTTCCCTGAAGCAGAATCATTAATCGCAGAGAACACGATATCTACAGATGTGCTCAAATTGACATCAATGTAATGCCAATTGCCATCCATATTGAGTGGTCTTGCTACCCCGTTAATGGTAACAACTGCGTCTGACCAATCTGCCTCATAGGTTCCCAAGCGGCTTGAACGACGATAGAAGAGCCGCTTAACAGCATACTCACTGCGATTGGCAATTGTGGGTCTTGCAATGGCACCAGGACTTGCGGAAGCGTAGATGGTTCTAAAGTCGATCACCCCGCAAAACTGAGGGTAGCGCATCCACCCACTTCCCGTTGTACTGCACGATGGCGGAGCTGTGAGCGTTAAATCATCAATGGTGATCGAAGGCTTTAGATAAATTGTATCGCCATAATTACTTATCCAATAGCCGCAAAAGCCATTTGAACAGTTATTACCTGAATATGATGGATCCTGCTCCATTACATAAGTTGTTCCCTTCTGCATAAATGCATTGTCTGAATAGATCATGTATTTATAAGAGGCGTTGAGAGCGGCAGCCAGCTTGGTTTTGGCCTGATCCGTATAAGCATAGACCGAGAAATAGTCACTACCTCCACCATGATTGGCGAATGTCGGTAAATATCCTGTTATGGATCCAGTTATTGCTACATACCCATTCCCAGACACCTCTGTTTTATCTATCGTCCCAGTGGACGTTAGGTACTTCACGCTATCATCAGAAGAGTAGTTGACATTAAAGTCGCAGTTCTCCATGACTCCGGTCAAATGCGACTTAAGGCAGAACTGATTAAGTCGATTATTAGTTATCGGATCGGTAAACTTAAAAATACCCTCATCGAAAGTCTCGGCAAAAACTTCATAGGTAGCCAAGATGCGATTAGTCGATGAGTTTCCATCGCGAACCGTAATGATAGTTGGAGTGCCTTTCGCCTTAACTGGGAAGTTATAGGACTTGCTCAACGGCGTTGATTTTCCGAACGTCTCAAGTGCCACACCATCCCTAAATACGGTGGCTTGCCATGATGTGGTCGTTAAATCCAGCTTGATGGGACAATTGGTTTGCCCAAAGCCGGCCATGCACTGATTGCCATTTGGCGTGCTTATACTTGCCGTGTACTCTGGCAGGTAATTAACAACCTTAAATGAATCAATCAACTCATATTGCGTTGTATTGCAATAAGAAGAAGAGTCATTTCTCTGACAGGCATATACATCTAGATAGGCATCTCCAACCCCATTCGTATAATAATTCCGGGTATATGCTAAATCAGTGTTATTACTTGCCGCCAAAAGCTGGCTCGGCTTTACATACACACCTGGTACGGAACCAATAGAGACAAAAGCAGCATAATATGCATTGGCTGGCTGTCCTGAAATGGGTGGTGTATTTGGAGTGATTGTGTAATTAAACCAACAGCTATCACCCTGGAATTTTTGATGGCAAACCCAGGTTTTTGGCTCTGTTTCACTTGCGAACACACCGGGATCGCTTCCGCTGTGCTTTTGCACGCTAATTCCTACTCCATTATCCCGACCATACAACGTTAACTCATGAATCTTGAGTAATGGATAACCTTCAGGATTACTGGCATTGGATGGGCACGACCGCCCATTGTAAAAGTGAATTGCAGTTTCCGTATTATTAACGGCTAACGAGGTATTGCTGTACGATGTTGAGCCATTGAGGCTTGCTGCCTTCCTATAACCATTAGGCGAAATTGCGCAAGCGGAAATGCCTGATGAACTATTAAAACTGTTTACGTAGGAATAATAGATATTACAAGTTTTATAAGCCAGGCTCAGCGGACATCCATTTAGGTACTGAGAATACGGGGTGCCGTTGTACTCTTTGATCTCCATCGTTTGTACGGCATGGGTAAGCCTTACTGTTGTCGTAGCCAAGACAATATTTTTAGGATCGCTTGCATTTTGGTGTGTGCGCAATTCAAAGACATGCTCTCCTGAACCTAATGTGTCATTAAAATACGATGAAACCCTAAACTGCTCATCAGCGCCATAGTTTGGAGATACTTCCCCAATAAGCCTGCCGGCTGTTTTGTTATAAACGTAAGCTCTTGTGTTTGTACTGTAGTTGAGCCTAACCTGAACCTGCTCTCCATAATAACTAAGCGATATATCGTTTTGCGATGGAGACAATGACCCAACATACTCTGGGCGCTTGACCTCAAGCATAAAGCTATCGATTTTCTTGTTATTAATCGCTGCTGCGGTTGCGCCGTCATGAATAGCTATCTCATGATCACCAATGGGGAGATTTACATGGAACGTACCATCCCCGTAATAAATATTACTGGAAAAGCTACCCACGAACTGACCATCAATAAATACGGCGGCCCTAGACCCTGAATTTACTGATGACCATAAATAGGCCTTGCATACATCCTGGTGATTCATGATCAAGCAAGGCTCTGCCCGCTGGCTGTATGTTGAACCAGATAACGTCCTAGAAAAATAATGAGGGTAGTTTGAGCTGTTCGTTATATATGGCGAACCATCACTTTGCGTGCTTGAATATGCCCTTCTTGCAAAAATATTTCCTTTAACATCTCGATAATAGGTGTTTCCTGTGAATGTTTGAATCACAGGATCGGATAAGGAAGGAGAGGATCCGCCACGCAAGCGCAACTCAAATATTTCGGGTTCATCATTACGATATATTGCGAAAGATGTCTGAATTGCTGGATTTCCAGTATTGGTGTAGGGCCCAACTACAGGTGACGCGCTGCCTTTTTTTGCCACGTAGTAGTAAGGATTATGACCACTCCCCGTTTGGGTCTGGTGAATAGGATGGTAAGGCCGGATGTTAGTCACACTGATAGGTGCTGAACACGCCGCCTGATCACGGTCTGGCAGCTCACATTGGTAAGCATCCTTATCCACATAAGTTTGATGCTCCGTGGGCTGAAGCATTCTTGCTGGAAAGTATTCATGGCTCGACAGCAGGCGGTATTTCTTTGTCTGAGCATCGGCTTCATTTCTGGGATTGACATTGCCCTCATAGAAATCAAGCTTGTGCTTTTTATCCGCAACCGCCCAATGATTATTAAATGCTGTACTCTTATTGGTTGAATTAAGGCAATCGCGATAATATATTTCATCAATCACTCTTCTGCATACGGTTACCGTAGGCGCGCTGGTATTCCAGGTAATGGGCGTTGAACTGATGCAGTTTGATATATTATTGGCCGCCCATTCAGCCCGACATTGAATTCCGCTGTCTGGCTGAGGCAGGATGCTGGTCAACTCAAAACTATGCTGTGTATTCAGCTTGGCCGTGGTCACGATATTATCCAGTGCCTCATAAGGCGAGGCGTTCTGCTCTACCTGGAACTCATAGACCCTATCAGCCGTGATCGAAGAGGCTGTAAAGCTGAAAGACGCATTTGCCGCCAGGCTGTTGTAATAATTCTGCCAGGTAGCGTTTGGATTGCTGGTGATATCGCGATAGCGGATGCGTGTAGTGGTGTTGCTATTGAGTTTAAAGGACAGTACACAACTACTATTGGATTCTGTTGTAACGCAACTATCACCAGAGGGCATCGTCAATTGCGCAAAATACGTGGGTCGAACACCCGTCAGTGTCAGACTGCCGAAGGATCTGTTGGTTTTGGCGCTCCCCTCCCTCAGGGTGTAGGTCGCCGCGCCTTCTGTCACTTGCATGGCGAAACTACTGCTTCCGTTATTGCCATGCCAAGCCGCAACGCCCGTTGTCTCATTCCACAAGGTCACTGAGGGCGAGGTCGTGACCACCTGTACGTTAATGCCACAGGTGGATTTGGAGTACAACAGGTTGCAGGAGGTGCCCGCTGTTGCGGTTAACTGGCCCGTGTGCTGCGGCTGAATACCGCGAAGCTGCAAGGAGCCCAATATGGGGTCAGATATCTTGGGGCTGTAGTTGCCATGGATCCTCAAATCAAAATTAGCCAGCGTCTCCTGCTCGCCGGTTCTGTCATGAACAACCAGGCCAACGCGACCACTCTTACCTCCACCAGAAACACGCTCTGCCGTTTCAGTCTCCCAGATGGATGCCTTGTCAGTGGCCTCGTAATCGACCTCGACCGTGCATGACCCACCCTGGTAGTTAAAGGTGCAATAGTCTTGAGTTGCCGCCTTAATCGATCCCCGGTAGGTTTGTTTAATACCTTTGGCAATGTAGGTTGCAAGGATTGGGTTCTCGTAGCTAGAGCCTGCCCGCAAGTGATACGCCAAGCCATATTCGGTTGCCTGAACATCAATTTCACCGTCTGTTCCGGTTACCAGCGCCTGACCGGCCTCACTCCAAAGTGTCGCATTACCCTCGCTAATGCCATAACGAACCCGCTGATTACACGTCGTTCCAGAATAGGGAATTTCACAGCTGGTGCCATCAACCTGAGTAATGGTTCCAATGCTATCCACGGGCACGGTTGAAAGGGTCGCGCGATCAATAATTTCACCTATACTGGATGTCCCTGAGCGCAAATCCACAATCGCACCCTTGGCATCAATACTCATCACCACCTGCCCCTCACGAGCATTGCTGGATTTCACCAATTCGCGAATCCACAACCTGGCATCATCATTGGTTTTCCAGGCCACACGGATATCACAGGTTTTTTGGCCGGGTGCTAATCCACAGGCAGGGCCATCGGGCAGCAGTATCTCACCTGCCACCACTACCCTATGACCCTTGGTCATCGCGGCGGCCAGTAGTTCTCCCGTACTGGATTTTCCTTCTCGTAGCTCATAGATGCTCGCGTGATCATAAGCAGCCACTTTCATCGCGGCTTCCTTTGCTCCTTCATAAATCAGCGAAAGCCCTTCCGAGGTTCTCATCCATAGCGAAGCGGTTTGCACGTTTTGAGTTGACCAGCTAATCGGAACCTCACAGAAAGCCCGGCCCGTCAATATTTGACAATCGCCATTGTTCTCAACTTCCAGCGAGCCTCCTTTTTGACTCTCCAGATTTTCGGCCACCACAGGATCCCAAAGCGCCGTTACTGTGGCGGCATCAAGCACCTTGCCCCCATCATTCAGCCCTTGGATGATCTCATACTGAGGATTGCGGTTAAGACGCGCGGTTACATTGACCTGGCCATCAAACCCACTGGCCACCTTGAGTCTATTGCCATCCAACTGACGCCACAGGGAGGCAGGGCTGTCTTGATTGGTCAGCCAAAACAATGGCACGGTGCAAAAGCCGTCTTCACTCGGCAAGTAACACGTCAGACCGCGAGGCGCGACAATCGCGGCCTCCAGCTTGGCTTCTTCCACGGGCGGCTGAGCCATCCAACTCAACTCGGGCGCATAATGCTGAATGCGAAAGCCTGAATAAGCAGAGGTTGAGATAACCGATAGTCCGGCAAGTGCAATTGCCTTGATTATTTTAGTCATGGGTCTGGCCAATTCTATTAGCGTTTTATTCAGTCAATGGTACAATATTTCCCATTCACAATAAACAGGAACTTGGCAATCATGAGTACCGACAATTCAAAAAAGGAATCACCCAAGCTTCTGCTGCAAGAAATGGTACGGGAAGAGATCAATAAGAATCGTCATGGAATTAAAATCTGGTCAGCGCTGGCCTTGTCTGCACTTGGCGCCATTTTTGCGACAGCCGCTTTTTATAAGAGCCCCCTGCCCACCACCTCAGCCCACATGACTACCGAGATCATGGAAGCAGATGTGGCTGACTACTCGCTGGAAAAGGTCGTGGGTATCACTACAGCTCTGATGACCATGGCCGACTCCCAGCAAACACTCAAAGAGTTGAATCATGCCCTGGAAATCACCAATAAGCGCCAGGATGAGTTCCTTGGGTCAGCGCCCCTGTTTACCCCTAACCCTGATGCAAAATGGCTCAACCGTCACCTCTCAATGACGTATTTCAATGCCGCTAGCGCCTATCTGAAAACCCAGGATGCTGAATACCTGAAAATTTTGCGCGGCAATAAAGAAGTACAAGTATATGTGCCCCGCGCAAACGAATCCAAAGAAGCAGAAGTCCTCAAATCCACCTATGTACTCATTGCCATGCTTCAGGATGCTATCGGTGAGTACAAGGGTAAGCTAAGCCTCTATCGTGAGGTTCGAGGCCTTACTACACTGTGGTCTGACGAGCAGTTTTCAGTGAATGATGCAGGAGAGCCCCTTCCCGGAGGCCTCTATAAAATGCAGGCCGAGCGAATCCTTAGAAACCTCAACGTGGTAGAGCTGTAACATGACCCATATCATCCTCGCCATCCTGGCCATTGCACTCACCGTATTACTCATCTCCACTACGGTCATGCACCTTGGCGAAGCCTCTTCCAACAAAGGGGCGCTTGCTGAATCCATGAAAAAGACCAATGAGGGGCAGCAAATTGCTGCCGCGATCACCATCTACAAGAATGATGGGAACTTTATTGACCACACCTTTAAACTTGAAGACCTCAAGGATAAGTACATCACCTCCATCCCAAAAGGAGGTTGGAGTGCTGAACCTTACTACATCTTTTCACCAACAACGGTGAATGCGTGCATTGAGGCCAACACCAAAGCCAATTACATCTTTCAGCCGACCGACAGTGATATTTATATTGGCGAAGAAAATCCCGACTTCCCTATCCCCTATTGCAGCAAGGAAGGCCTGAGTAAAAATATTCCCTGCTGCTACACCCCCGACAGCTAAGAGATGGAAAAGCCTTAGTCGCAATCCCCGTCCAGACAGGGCCCTTCAGGCTCATCACGCAACCCCGCCGCCTCCCATTCGCGGCGGATATCCGCCGTGGTCAGCATCAACCCCACCCCACTCAACTTGCTCAATACAGGGTGTTTGGCCAGATCCGCAGGATCGAGATAGGCCACCACCATCCCCAGCACAGCCCCATCCGCCCCGTACACCGGCCCGCCAGACATGCCCTTTTCGACCTTGGCCTCCAGCAGCTGGTACTGCACCGAACTACCGCGAGACAGGGCCCTACGCCCCGGCAGGATACGCCCCTGGCGCTCAACAACGCCCTGGCCTGCCACTGCTCCCACTACCCGAATCGACTCCCAGTCTTTCGGCTCACGCCAGGCCGTATTCAGATCCCGGCGAGCCCGGACAAATTGCAAATCACAGCCACTGGGGCAAACGACGCCCTTGTCAGGCAGAAAGTCCACATGGGCTGCTGTCACCAGGTATTGTTCGTTCCACTGCACCCCGGATGCTTCCTTCTGTCCCACCTTCAGCCAGTGAAAGCCTGGATAAAACTCCCCAGCGCCCAGCAAGCAAAAGCCCAGCATCAACCACAGAATTGCTTTAAGATGAGTCATCTTGTGAGGTTCCGTATGAATTTAATTGCCATTGTCCTTGCTGTCAGCTCAGTCTGTCTAGTTTCGGTTGGCCAATTGCTGATGAAAATGGCGGCTACAGCCCTGTCTGGCAACCTGACGCCGATCAAGATCATCACGTGCTGGCCTCTAATCGGCGCCCTGTCCGCCTATTTCGCTTCGATTGTGTTGTGGTTTTTTGTCCTCAAACTGCTCCCCCTTCGTATCGCCTACCCGTTCTCGGCCTTGGCATTTGTGCTGGTGCCCTTGCTGGCTTATGGCGTGTTGGGCGAACCCCTGAGCCTCAAGTGGCTGGTGGGCAGTGCCCTGATCATGTTCGGGATTGTTATTATCGCTAATTGACAAAGCGTCAATGAGTGGGTACTTTAACCTTTTACAATGTGAGCTACTGCTATGCGCGTCGACCACAGTGTGCTGATCTGCTTTGACATGGAAATGTGCTGCTGGAAAGACAGCCGCACACTCGGTGAAATCATCTCGATTGGCGCCGTAAAGCTAAATCTTGAAACGGGCATCATTGAAGACCGAATCCACTATCTGGTCAAACCGGATCAAGATGAAGTCTCAGCGTTTTGCACCGAGCTGACCGGCATTACACCTGCCATGGTGCATAAACAAGGCCGACCCCTCAGCGCCGTGCTCGACAGCCTGCGTCATCGCATGGGTGGCCACCAGAAGGTTTATGCCAGCTGGGGCAACGATGCCGCGATACTGGCCGAGGAATGCAAACGCAAAGCCGTGGAAGTGCCGATTCTCAACAGCCTGAACATTTCCGCCCTGTACACCCTGCGCCTGCGCCACCAAGGCCATCGAATCGGTCTGCAAAAAGCCCTGCGCAAGGAAGGTCTGGCCTTCGAAGGCACGGCCCACAATGCGCTGGTGGACAGCGAAAACCTGGCACGCCTGATCGTGCACACAAAACTGGTGTAGTCATGAATGTTACCAAGCCCCTTATCACCACGGCTCTGGCACTCGCCTTCGCCGCTTACGCCATTTACCTCGAAGGACAAGGCACGCTTTCTGATCTGATCAAAGATCACCAAAGCGCCTCCGACCTCATGATTCAGCTTGGGCAAGGCAACACGGAAGCCCTCTATGAGCTTGAGGAGAAGGCCAAGAAAGGTCGAATGCCCTATGCAATCGCCCTGGCATCCTTCAATGCCATGGAGGGCGAGCACCCCAAGCGCGACCAGATTATTCGCGAGGAGCTGGAAAATGCCAACAGCCTGGAATCGCTGTTCATCCTTCAGGAGTTTGCCTACCTCTTCGACAATGAATCACTGGCCAACATGATCAGTGATCACATGGAGAAAGATGGCAGCATCCCGGCCTACGTCTACGCCAGCATGCAGAACACCAGTTTCAGCCGGGACGAGCTCGACAACCTGTCCCAGTGCTATAAGCGCCTTGGCAGCATCTATGGCAAGCCACCCGCCTTGAACTGGAAGCACTACCTGAAGCACGGTGTTGAGCACATCCTCTGGCAGACTGACATTTGCCAGGCGCAAGCGCCACAGAAGAAGTCCATTTAAAGCCCCAGCCCCTCATCCAGCATCGAGCGTTTACCGCTCGATGTTAACGTCTGCATCAATAACTCCTCTCGCCCCATTGCCTTCATAAAATCCATCCGCAAACGGGCCGGCATGGTGTTTTTCACCCACTTGCATAGCGCCTCATCGCTATCAAAATGCCGCTCAATCCCGGCGCACACGCCACTCTCCCTAAACGACTCATAGGCATAGCCTGGACAAAAAACCTCCAGCCGCTTGACCCACTCCCGACGCTCCTTTTTGATTTCATGGGCATCCTCGGAGCGTGGCGTAAAGGTGAGTAAACGCCCCATCAAGTTAGAGAGGGCATGTCGATTATCGACTTCAAGAAATCCGTACAGATGGCTGAACATAAGCGCCGTCTGTTTTCTGCTAAAACCGCTGGAGGCCATCAAATGATGCTGGATAAAGTCTTCCAAGTGCATGGCAATCTGATCATTGGAGGCATTAGGTTGTTTGTTGACAAAAGCCAGGTGGGCGTAAATGCCTAAGGGCATGTATACATAGTTGTTCATCGGCATCAGGTCATAACAATGTTTGAGCTTTACGGGATCCCCATGATCGCGCATGAAGACCCCCATTTCTTTTGCACTGTTGTAGTGAAAAAGCTTTCCATCATTACCCACATGAATCCCAACATGCCGATGTAGTGCATTAATCGCCTCGACCAGACGATCAATTCCAGTTTTTGGTAGTGCGAAAGTCAGCTCAATCGAATACAGCATTTGTGGCCCCCTTTGTTCATTTGATTCTGATTTAAAATGGCGATTTACTTCAAGTGGAATCAGGCACTAAACTGAATTAAAGAGGCCTGCCATGAAAATAAAAAACGTCGATCAGTTTCTTGAGAATGCCAGCATACTCGCCATTGGATTTGCCCAGGGCGTTATTTATCCAGCACTGTGCCTGGCAGCCAGTGCGGCCATTATCGGTGGTGGACTGTTACTGTGCACGGTGGAGAAGGTAGGCGTCGCTGAACTGAATACACGCCCTTCGTTTGAATCATCCGGAAAGGGCCTGCTTTCATTCAGTGGCAAAGTGGCCCAAATGGGTGAGTTCGATGCGCCTGGCATGTCGCTGACGACCTATGTAAAGCTCATCAAAGAATGGCAGGCAATGCTGCCCACCAGCACGACACCTCGTGGATTCAGCTTTATTGACAATGACCTGCGTATTTCCAAAGAACATGACGTTTGTGTCGTTTCATCCAGGCAACATGGCGACAAAGTCCATGGCTTTTATGACTTTTCCGCCACGCCCTATATTGCCGAGAAAGACAAACTGGATTTTTTTGTCCAGTCGCATGAGACCTCACATTGCGGCTTTCATATCGATGCACATGCCGATGAAGGGGATGAAAGTCTTCGCTTCCACTACCTTAGAAGCGTACAGGAAGTCGCGGCAGATCTGGGCGCCATTCTTGACTACATGCGCCTGACGGGCACCAATGATTTCTATACGGATCTGGTTAAACCCTTCCGTATTTCCACTATTGAAGATCTTAGCCATACCACGTCTGCGGCACTGGATGTCATTCTTGAAGACGTAAACCCCGAGAGCCTGAAATCAGCACAGCCCGCCGATATCCCCATTCTGGTGAATCACCTGATGGCCAAGCACATGCACTTTGATGATGTGGGTTACGATATTTTTAAAGATGGCGATCACGTCGATGATCACATCGCGGAGGTCATCAACGATAAACCCGCCGCCCTCGCGCTGATCAAAGAAATGTCAGGCCGGATCGAAATCTTGCGCGAAAAGCTGAACGATGAGCAGGCTGTCGAGTTGCGTCAGAAGATCAAACAAACGCTGGTTAGTCAGGTAGATGCCTATGAAGGAATTGTGCCCGACGATCTCCGCGACAAGGTGATCGAGAATCAAAACGACCTGTTCCTGCGTCTGGACTTGCACGAAATGGAGCTGGGCTATAGCGAACCCAGAACCGCCAAGATCAATGAGAATCTGACCGGGCGTGGCCTGTTCGACTACTACGTCAACAGCCGCTAGGGCGAGGTTGTACAGGAGGGGAATCAGAGGCCCAGGCTGTCTTCCAGCCAGACTCTCCCCTCTTTTTGACTGGGTTGAAGGTACTGAGTCACCGCCGTAGCGCCATAGAGCGTTACCAGCAACTGCCGCTGCTCTACGGTGTGAGCAAATCCGACCACCTTCTCCAATAAGTGTGGCTGAGCCAGGATAATCATGGCGACTTCGCGGCGCTCTTCGCCACGCTCCGTTGCCCATGCCCACAGGGTCTTGAGGTCACGGCAATCATTCAGCACAGCCATGCGCCTGGCGCTTTCGAGGACGACCTGTGGCTTTAGAAAAGCCCGGAACATCTTCGTCCGGATGTAGACGGCGTACAGGTCAATGTCGCCCTCAAAGTAATCGAGAATGTCCTTTGCGGTGACCTTTTCAGGATCGCCAAATAAAGGACTATTCTCCTCTGGCGGAATGCCCTCTTCTTCCATCAGAATTGCAGCCCATCACGCTCGACTTTGCGGGCGTAGACTTGAGCAGGAATGAAGGGCTTGACGTCATGACCAAAGGTTTTGACCAACACATCCGCTTGTTGCTTGCTTTCCACACCACTGGCAACGGTGGGCAGGCCACGGGTTTGAATCACATGCTTGACCAGGAAGAAGTCAAACGACCCCTGGGCATTTTTCCCCATGCGCTCGACCAGAGCATTGCTAGGCTCGGGCAAATCAACACTGATCAGCCCCACCTCCGCCAGGTTCTGCACAATGCTGGCCTTCTTCTCGTCGGTCATGTCTGACCAACCACGGGGCTCAATGAAACGACTCATATTGACAACTCCGATAGTGAAATATCTGTCTACCTTCAGTATGCATGAGCAAACACATACAAATCAAATACCTAGAATTGAAAAAACCATACACATTGATTACAATTGACAAAAAGGTCAATACTCATGCGAACATTACTTGCACTCGCCATTTCCACCAGCCTGTTTTGCAGCGTTTCTGGCGACGAGCACATCATTCGATTGACCGCCCCCATCGAAACACTTATCTCATTCGAGCTGGTCGAGTAAATCATGCACACACCCCTGATCTGCAAACTCGCCGCCGACATCAAGAAACCGATCATCATCATTGATCTGGAGACCACCGGTTTTGTGAAGCCTGGCGTAGTGGAAATCGCCTGCTTCAAAGCCAAGCCCGATGGCCAGGTCAGCTATAAAAGCACCCTGGTCAATCCTGAACGCCCTATTGATGCACGCGCCACAGCGGTGCACGGCATCAGCCACAAGGACGTCGCTCCACACAAACCCATGAGCGCCCACCTGGATTTCATTGCCCGCTGCTACGCCGAAGGCATCATGTCAGGCTTCAATGTGATCGGTTACGACCTGCGCGTATTGCGCGAGAATGCCGAGCACTATGGGCATGCGGGACTGGGTCAGGCGCTGGCGCTGGATGTCCGTGACCTCTGGAAGTCCATCAGTGGCAGCAGCAAGGGAAAGCTGGTTGATATCGCGCAACACTACCAGGTCGAAGTCAAGGATGCTCACCGCGCCCTGGGTGATACCCTGATGACCGCCAAAGTGCTTGAAGCCATGCTGCAACAGCACGGACTGGCCTTTGCCAAGTCGGCCATTCGTTCCGCCTGATTCACCTCCACCTTCATTGGTCTACAGCACCTTATCGGCGTTGTGCGAAACCGACCGAGGTTTTTAGAGAAAGCCTGAAAGCCGCTTATCCACATCATCCCTCCCCACACCCCACCCGACACACGGGAAGGCCCATGCCTCCCCCTGCCTTACATCCCCAGATCTTCACAGAGCATCTCGCGTCGGGTTGATGGTGCCCGGCGCAGCACATCCTCGCTAAATCCTGCCGCTACCAGTCGCTCAATCGCCCGGTCGATCCGGACGCTTTTACCAATCAGGAGCATGCAGAGTTCAACCATGGACACGGTATCGAACGGCTCATTTTTTGACTGCAAAGCTTCTTTGAGGTACGGCACCAACCAAGGCAGTTCAATCTTGGCCGACTCCTCGAATAGCGTTTCAGTGGCCAAATCACTTAAAAAGACCTGGGCCACCACTTCGCCGCACTGCTCGCCGCGCGTGCGGGAAAAGCGCTCCGCCAGTCGCTCAAAGGATTTCTTCAGCATCAGACTAGCAGTCTCCACCTCGCCTCGACTGCGCAGGGTTTCGCTCATCTCGTAGAGCTTCACAGACTGCTCAAACGAGAGCGACATCAAGTCAGCATGTTTCGCCACCAGGCTATTAACCGCAGGTATTGAGCCAAAAAAGCCCAGCCAATGCCCTTCATCGTAATGCTCGCTAACCAGCAAATGCTCCAGGCATTTAAGGTTCTTTTCGCTAGGCTTGATGAAATTCAAAAACGATTCATGGGCACGGTCGACATAGTCACGAAGTTCATTGGAAAAGGTGAAGTAAATCGAGTTGTCCGAGAGGAACTCCTCGATCACTGACCTTTCAATCTTATGCAGCCCCTCATAGGCCATTCGCATAAAGGGGAAGTTGGCTTTGAAGGTTTTAAGTCGTCCGGCGTTGAAGCTCGTGACCGCCTTCTCAACCGACTGATCCATGTACCGTAAGACTTCAAACAGGGCAAAATGCCGACCAATGATCCTCGTCATAAGCTGAGCTCCGATTCCAGCAGCATCCTTTTAGCCTGCGAATGGGATTGCTCATCCAGGTGCTCGACGCCTTCAAGTCCAAAAATGCTCAGATAGGTAGTGAGCGTATGTGGCTCAACGCAGGGCGCCACTTCGATAGGCCCTCGACCCCTTAATACCTCCAGACAATGCAGCCCATTGAACGTTTGCTTGAGCATGAACGTCAGGGTAAGCAGTGTCTTGGTGTTGAGATCCAGGTTGATATCCAAAAGCCCCTCGTGAGCCAGATGGCGCATGAAGAGACCCCGCGCTGGAGCTGGTAATCCATTGCACAGCGCTTCCAGCTTCGAACCATACTCATCCAGCCCCAGTGACGGGCGATCCCCATGGGATGGTAATTGCTCGAACAACATGTGATCGCGCTCCAGACCTGGAGCACCACCCTTTGAGTGTTCCTCACGACCGGCTAGCGCCCTGGCCTGTTCAAGGGCCCTTTGAACATCTTCACGCATGACAACCCCTCAATGAAGAAGGCCCGATTGCTCGGGCCTCTGGCTTAGTGACTCATTTGCCGCTCGCCCATATCGTCCATGACGATATGCTGACCCCAGCGCGTGGTCGGCGGATGCTGACCAGGGTTGGTGACCCACAGCACCTGCATCTTCTGATGCTTGGGCGGCATCTCTGGCACCGTAATACCACCGTCGGTGAAGACGATGATCGGCGATCCAAAGCCCATGTCCGTATCCTTCATTTCCTTCCAGATGAACTCAAAGCCTTCCGTGAAGTCCGAACCACCCTGACCCACGACATCAAAGCGCTTGTTCTGGATCTCAGCCATCGCCTGCTTGGTGTCCATCACCTTGGTCAGGCCGGCGTCACACTGCACCACCAGCACCTCAAGTCCCAATGAAGTCGACAGGCGCTTCACCAGACCCATGGCACGACGCAGAGTGTCCATGTCCATGCTGTTCATCATACTGCCCGAGGTATCCATCAGGATGTACACCTTGGCCTGGTTACGCTTCACACCAGGGAAAATCACGCGGTGCTCTTCGTAGCCGTTGCGCTTGTTACGGCGCTTGAAGGTACGCAGATCCGGGCGACCGAAACTACCGATGAATTTCTTCATGCGGCGAGTAAAGGACAGCGGCGGATTCAGAATCCCTTCAATTTCGCGCTTAGCCCACGAAGGCATACTGCCCCAGCCCTGACCACCCATCTGCGCGTCTTCAACCACAGCGCGTTGCAGCATCTGGCGATGACGCTCCTTGGTCTGCTCCTTGTCTTCCTTGGCATAGGGGTTGCCCTTGATATCCGAGCAATCCATTTTCACGTCGCCCTGCATATCACCCACACCCAGCTGATCAGCTACCTGACGCAACGCCTCATCAAAGGCGCCCTTGTTAGCCATCTGCTCACCCGAGGTCATGCCCATGTTGTTAGGCTTGCCATTGAGGGCATTCGAGGCTTCGTTCAGCAGGTTGTCCAGCGCATCAGCCACGTTCTGCTCTTGCTGACGCTCAGTCGGAGCCTGACCACCCTGGCCACCCTGGCCCTGACCTTGACCCTGGCCTTGTCCGGGTTGTTGGCCACCGGGCTGCTGGCCACCTTGGCCATCTTGACCAGAAGGCTGACCACCCTGGCCTTGAGACTGACCTTCACCGGGCTGCTGACCACCCTGACCACCCTGCGAAGAAGGCTGGCCACTCTGACCTGGCTGCTGACCACCCTGACCAGACTGACCGGACTGTTGTCCTGGTTGCTGACCGGGCTCCTGGCCATCTTGGCCGCCTTCACCGGGATTCTGACCACTTTGATCAGATGGCTGACCTTTATCACCGGAATCACCAGGCTGCTGCTGACCATCCTGACCTTGTTCTTGGCCTTGCTCAGCTTTTTCCTGTTGCTCCTTGCCGTCTTTCACGTCATTGCGATACTGGTCAGCGGCCTGATCGAGCTTGTCACTCAATTCATCCAGGTGCTGATCACGCGACGTGCCATTTGGCTGCTCATCGTATTCACTTTCAATGCGCTCACGCTCTTTGCCCATGTAGTCCTTGAAGGACTCCATCATGTTCTGGTTCATCTGATCCTTGGCACTATCAAAGGCCGAAGGCTGATTTTGCTGAGGCGAGCTCTGATCGCCAGCTTCAGATGACTGAGTGTTCTGCGTCGAATCCCCTTCGCCCTTCTCAGGCGCTTGGGTTTCCTCAGGCTCATCGTGAGCACCATGCTCCAGCGAGAAGCTATCGCCCATACGGAACGCTTCAGCGGCAAAGGCGCGCTCTTCAGCCGCCACATCTTCCGCTGTTTTCGGGGCGTGCTTGACGCGACCCAGAGCATCATTTTTCTTTTCCTGAATGCGCTTGGCACCTTCAGCCATCGACTTGCGCAGCTCTTTCTCAATGGCCTGCTGACGGCGCATGGCTTCACGCACAGCCGGATCTTTCATCTGATCTTCGATCTGCTGACGAATGCCTTTGGCCTTCTCGGCCACTTCCTGGAACAGCTTGTTGTAGATTTCCTCGCCGGACATCTGCTCGTAAGCCTTGTCCCACAGGCCGCCCTTGGGCAGTTCTACCTTGAAGTTGAAGCGCGTGCCGTCCTTCTTGGTGATCACCATGTTGTTCGAGCTTTTCACGATGATGTCGTTGATCGCAAAGTCGTGCGCCCAGTTGGCGATCTCCATGTTGCAGCCTTCAAAGCGCTTCCAGTAATCGAGCGCCACGTGCAACGATTCGTGAATCAGGACAGCGATGACCTGACCCAGCGGCATCTTCTTCATGAACTCTTCGTTGTAGACCACCACCCCGCGCGGAGATACGCCAATGGTGGGGATGTTGTCGGCAGGGCCGGCAATCCACATCTCGGAGGCCATGATGCCCAGGAACGGGCTGTGGGTACGCAGCTCAAGCAAAACCAGCTTGATCAGTTCTAGAAAATCTCGGTCGTATTCGCCAGCCGCTTTGACTTCTGGCTTGATAACGTCTGCTTCGCTCATTGTAAGACTCATCTCGAAGGGTGACTATGATTCATTGTGGCATGCGCACTCTGGCGTTTTCCACCCCTACCCCCTCACAATCTGTCAATTCTTCTGTTTTATTATCCGCAAGAAGCCAATTTCGGTTACACTATCACTTTATCGTTTTGGCACAGTAATCATGAACACGCCCCTAGACCCGAAAGCGCTCCTACCTCTCGGGCCTGAAGAGTGGAAACAGGCCTTCTACAGCTTCTGGCCCTACTATTACGCCGACCTGGCTGGCATGAAGCAATCCTTCTTCGAGCCGCTGGGCAAGACTGAGCAGCACATCTTCGCTGCCTGGAAAACCTGCCAGGATCCGAAAAACTGGCCCATGGTGGTTTTTTGCCCCCAAAACAAGCAAGCCTGGGTGCTGAATGAGCCTTCCTCGGAGGGTGATGATGGCCGGGTGTTTGGCACTGCGCAATTGCGGGCATTTCTGGATATCCACTAGAGAGGCAAAAATGGTTGATCGCGCCGTCATGCTTGTGGCTTTTATCACTGGGGCCGTAAAACCCTGCCCTTTAGGGCGGGGATATAAGGCCTATCGCGCAGCGATGTCGTTTGACACTTGAATTTACTGAAGATGTTCCCCATATTGTCTTCATGAAGTTAATCAAAACCCTGCGAGTTCGCATCAAGGACAAGCACGCTTCCACACTTCGTGAGATGGCGGGCAGTGTTAACTTCGTCTGGAATTATTTGAACGAACTCAGTTCACGATCCATCCGTGAGAAAGGTGTATTCCTTTCTGAGTTCGATATGCACCCCTACACCCAAGGTGCCGGAAAGCTGGTGGGGCTGCATAGCCAGACCCTTCAAGTGATCGCCAAAGAATACGTCACCCGCCGCAAGCAATTCAAAAAGGCAAAATTGCGCTGGCGTATCTCCAAGGATGCCCGACGTTCTTTGGGCTGGATCCCCTTCAATACAGGCGCTGCCACCTGGAAGAATGGGCAGGTCTATCATAACGGCCACTTCTTCAAGGTATGGGACAGCTACGGTCTAGCTGACTTCAAGTTTCTCGCGGGCAGTTTCTCGGAAGATGCCCGTGGCCGTTGGTATTTTAACGTCGCCGTCGAAATCAAACAGGTAAGGCCGTGTGGCACTGGGAAAACCGGCGTGGATTTTGGCCTGAAAGAGACAGCGACCTGTAGCGATGGCAACAAGCTGCATGCGGGGCGTTTTCTGCGCAAATGGCTGGAGAAGCTGGCGATTGCTCAGCGCTCGAACAACAAACAACGTGTTCGTGCCATTCACGCCAAAATCAAAAATAGTCGGAAGGATGCAAATCATAAATTCACCACCGATCTCGTCAAGGAAAACTACCTGATCGCGGTGGGCAATGTCAGTTCGAAAAAACTCGCGAAGACCAAGATGGCCCTGTCGGTACACGATGCCGGATGGGGCCAATTGAAAACCCTGCTGGAATACAAATGCGCTTACGCAGGCGGCGTTTTCATGGTCATCGATGAGGCGTACACCTCCCAAACCTGTTCGTTTTGTGGCGCTTTGCCTGAGACGAGGCCGAAAGGTATCGCAGGGCTTGGAATAAGAGAGT
>JACCDZ011259382.1_pt1 | contig 20667 bp, 17 predicted proteins | sample 7449551 | NCBI WGS metagenome assembly JACCDZ01 (sample SAMN15323452, study PRJNA562643) | freshwater metagenome | isolation source: river surface water | place: USA:Blue River Watershed | collected 2017-08-18
CGTCTTAAACGAAAAAAGCCTTGATAAATCAAGGCTTTAGAAGATTTGGGGTGGCTGATGGGGCTCGAACCCACGACAACAGGAATCACAATCCTGGACTCTACCAACTGAGCTACAGCCACCGTAGAAGCCAATATTATAACCGAGCTACTTTGATCTCTACCTTAAATTTTTCTTTCAAAAGTCGGTAATAGGCCAAACCCTCCGCAGACGCCCACCACTGGGCATATTGCTCGCGCTCACGGCCACGGCTTGCGGCATTGGTTTCATCGCGGGGCAACACTTTTTCAACCTTCACCACGGCATACCCTGAGGCACCCAAATCCACCCCCACCCACGCGGGCAAGGTCTGGGTACTGGCACGCAATGCGGCTTCTACCAAGGCCGAAGGCTGTTGCTGCTTGGCTTCACGAGACACCACGATAGCCGCAGGCAACTTGGCCGCATCTGGACTGGTCTTCCATTCCGCCAATTTGGCAACACCTTCCGCACGCGCGCGTTCGGTCGCTTGTTGTTGCACCAGCAGCTCTTGCACACGGGTTTTCACCTCATCAAATGGCAAAGTGCGCGCAGGGCTGTATTGCGTGATGCGGGCAGCGGCTAATTGATTGGCTCCCAGTTCCACCGCTTCGGTGTTGCGCTTTTTATCGATGGAGTCTTGCGAAAAGATCGCTGCCAACAATTTGGCGTTGGTCACGGGGGATGCGCCTGCAGGCGTCTCGCGACCGAGGTCGTTGGCTTGTTGAATGTCCAGCTTCAAACGCTCTGCCACAGGCTTCAAGCTGTCAGACTGTTCGTACACCGTGTTGGTGAACTGCTCAGCGGCCTCTGCAAATTTGCGTTGCGCCAATTGTGTGCGCACTTCTGCTTCGAGCTTGGCACGTTGTGACTCAAAGCTCTTTTGCTCTGGCACCTTGATGTCAGTCAAGCGGATGATGTGAAAGCCAAACTCGGTTTCAACCACGTCGCTGATCTCGCCTTTTTTCAAAGCAAATGCCACCTCTTCAAAGGGCTTGACCATGGCGCCGCGGCCAAAGAAATCCAAATCGCCGCCCTTGCTGGCCGAGCCTGAGTCTTGTGAGTTCTTGCGCGCCAACTCAGCAAATTGGTTCGGGTTTTGTTTGAGTGCAGCCAACAACTCTTGCGCTTTGGCACGCGCTTTGTCGCGCTCTGACACAGGCGCAGCCTTGTCGGCGTTGATCAAAATGTGACTGGCACGGCGCTCTTCCAAGCCAGCCAAACGCGCCACGTTTTGTTCGTAATAGGTTTTCAGCTCAGCCTCGGGGACCACGATGCCTTTTTGCACGGCTGCCAAGTCCAAGACCACATATTCCACACTGGCACGCTCGGCAGATTGAAACTTGTCGGCGTGGGCTTTGTAATACGCCTCGAGCTCTTCTGGGGTAGGTTTGATCTGCCCCACAAAATCGGCTGGCGCAAAACGTGCGACCTGCACCTGGCGTTGCTCGTAAAAAGCGTTCAGGGTCACGTCGGCCAACGCAGGCGAACTGAAGCTGGTGATGCCGACACCCGACATGACCTGGCGAGAAGCCAAATCTGCGCGCACTTGCGCCTCAAACGACTCGGGTGACATACCTTGCGAAGCTAACAGCTGACGATAACGTTCGATATCCAAGGTGCCGTCTGCGCGGCGCAGTGCGGCGATGTTGGGGTTTTGCTGTAGCTCGGTGGCCAAGCGTGTATCGCTGGCACCCAAGCGCAACTGAATCGCCGCCACTTGAAGCAAACGGTCGCGCACCATGCGTTCAAGCGTGCCGAATTTGGCTTCTGGCGTGTCGAACAATTTCACGTCCACATTGGGCATGCTGCTGCGCATGCGTTCCACTTGGTTGCGGTGCGCAGCATCCCATTCAGCTTGCGTGATGTCGTGACCATCGACAGTCGCCACGGTCGCCCCACCCTCACGGAAGCGGTTGTAGCCTTCAAGCCCGAACAAGACGAACGATGGGAAGATCAACAGGAACAGCAAGAACTGCATGATCCGGGTGTGTTTGCGAACGAAATCAAACATGGAATGGACTCATCGTGATGTGAGAGAAGCCAAGAAAAAAGGCGAACTGGTGTGTTCGCCTTTGGATGGATGGTGGGTGCTGACGGGGTCGAACCGCCGACCTACTGCGTGTAAGGCAGCCGCTCTGCCAACTGAGCTAAGCACCCAACCGAAACCGTGAATTAGTTCAAGGCGTCTTTCAGGCCTTTACCTGGACGGAACTTTGGCACCTTAGCGGCTTTTATCTTGATCGCTGCGCCAGTACGTGGGTTACGGCCGGTGCGAGCAGCACGTTTGCCAACAGCAAAAGTACCGAAACCCACCAAAGAAACGGTGCCGCCTTTTTTCAAGGTGGTCTTCACTGCGCCAATGGTGGACTCGAGTGCGCGAGTCGCGGCGGCTTTAGAAATATCGGCGTGCTTAGCAATGTGCTCAATCAGTTCTGTCTTATTCACAAAAAACCCCTCTCAATGAGATGTGATGTTGATCAATCGGTGGGCTAGTTTACAAGCCTTACGCGGTCTGATGCTGCTGTAGGTGTCTCGCCTATTGGCTCAGCTTTCTCATGCAGAGATTTTGATGAGCCGAACAGCATGGGAGCGAATTCTAGTCGTTTTTTTGATTGGTAAATTACAAAGCGTTTGCAATCGCTTTACCCAAATCAGAGGTCGTCGCTTTTCCACCGATGTCAGGCGTGCGAGGCGCACCACTCTTGGGATCCAGCACTTTCTCGATGGTGCTCAAAATGGCGTCGTGCGCCTCTTTGTGCCCCAAAAATTCCAACATCATGGCGCCACACCAAATTTGACCGATGGGGTTGGCAATGCCCTTGCCAGCGATGTCCGGGGCTGAACCGTGCACGGGTTCAAACAGCGACGGGAACTTGCGGTCGGGGTTCAGGTTAGCGCTGGGCGCAATGCCGATCGTGCCGGTACAGGCCGGCCCCAAATCGCTCAAGATGTCGCCAAACAAGTTGCTGGCCACGACCACGTCAAAGAAATCTGGGCGTTGCACAAAGTGCGCTGTCAAGATGTCAATGTGAAATTTATCCACATGGATATCGGGATAGTGTTTGGCCATCTCCACCACGCGCTCATCCCAGTAGGGCATGGTGATGGCAATGCCGTTGGATTTGGTGGCGCTGGTCAAATGCTTTTTAGGGCGCGTCTGCGCCAACTCAAACGCGAACTTCAGCACGCGGTCGACGCCGATGCGCGACATCACGGTTTCTTGCATCACGATTTCGCGCTCCGTGCCGGGGAACATGCGACCCCCAATGCTGGAGTATTCGCCTTCGGTGTTTTCACGCACGATGTACATGTCAATCTCACCAGGCTGGCGTGGCGTGCCATCGCGACGCACCACGGGCGCGATGATGCCGGGCATCAAGCGTGCGGGACGCAGGTTGATGTATTGGTCAAACTCGCGACGAAACATCAGCAGTGACCCCCACAGGGACACATGGTCTGGGATTTTGTCGGGCCAACCCACGGCGCCAAAGTAAATCGCATCGTGACCGCCGATTTGGTCTTTCCAATCGTCGGGCAGCATCTTGCCGTGCTTCTCGTAATAGTCCCAGCTGGAAAAATCGAAGTGGTCAAACTTCAAGTCAATGCCAAATTTGCGCGCTGCCGCGTCCATGACACGCAAGCCCTCGGGCATCACTTCTTGGCCAATGCCATCACCTGCAACCACTGCGATTCGTTTTTGACTCATGTTGAACCTTTGAAAATCAGGCGGCAATTTTAGGTGGCCGCACCACCAAACTCACCCCCACCGCCGTGAATGCGATGCCGATCAGTGTCACGAAGGTGATGGCTTCATCAAATAAAAACCAAGCCATCACGGCCGTGGTAGGCGGTACCAAATACATCAAGCTGGTCACAGCCGCTGCAGCACCACGCTGGATCAAGATGTAAAACAAGGAGCTACCGCCCAAGGTCAGCACCAATACGGACCAAGTCAGGGCACCGATCATTTCGTCATTCCAGCGCACAGACTCTGCTTCCAGCAAAGCCAACGGCAACGTGACAACAAATGCTGCCATCAACTGCACCGCGTTGGCAGCGCGAACATCACAAGGCTCGACAAATCTTTTTTGATACAGCGTGCCTGTGGTGATCGACATCAACGCCATCGTGACCATGGTCAAACTCCAAGGCGTCACCTCAATGCCACCTTCTAATTTGCGCGACACCACCAAGGCCAAACCCACAAAGCCGAGGGCCAAACCCTGCCACTGGCGGCGCGACACATGGCCGCCGCGTGACGATAACCAAACCGCCGTCAACACAGGTTGCAAACCCACGATCAATGAGGTCAAGCCGGCCCCCATGCCCACTTTGACCGCAGCCCACACACCGCCCAGATAACCCGCATGCATCAACACACCTGTCACGGCCAAATGTCCCCATTGCGTGCGACCTTGCGGCCACGGCACATGCGACCAACGCACCCAAGCCACAAAACACAGCACAGAAAAAACGTAGCGCCACAACAAAAAGGTGAAAGGTGGCGAATTGGGCATGCCATAGCGCGCCACGATAAAACCCGTGCTCCAAATCAGCACGAACACCACAGGCATGGCACGCAACCATGCTTGGTTGGCAGGGCTATCGCTCATTATTTGGCGTGATCCAGGATGTCAGGCCAGGCCTTTTGAAGGTAATACACCATTGACCAGACGGTCAACACGCCAGCGATCCAGATCAAGATCGTGCCCCACAAGGCCGTGTTGATGACGCCAAACAAGGTGCCATCGAACAACAAAAAAGGAATCGCCACCATTTGCACGGTGGTCTTGAGCTTACCCAGCACATGCACCGCCACGCTGCGTGAGGCCCCGATTTGCGCCATCCATTCGCGCAAGGCCGAGATAGCAATTTCACGGCCGATGATGATCAACGCCACCAACACATCGGCTCGCCCCAAATGCACCAAGATCAACAAACTGGCGCAGACCAAAAACTTGTCGGCCACCGGATCCAAAAACGCACCAAAGGCTGAAGACTGATTGAGCTTGCGTGCCAGGTAACCGTCCAACCAATCGGTCAGTGCAAACACCACGAACATCAGCGTGGCCCAAAAATTTTGCTCAGCTGATGGAAGCGGCAAATAAAACAAACCAACGATGAGAGGAATGGCCGCAATGCGTGCCAGTGTCATGAGCGTTGGGATGGTCCACATAGGTATTACTCGTAAATGATGTGCGATTGTCCGTCATGGGCCTGCGCCATCCAACTGGCGAGCGCTGCATCACTGGGGAAAAACTTGGCATCGTCGCCCAGCTGCACATCGGCCGTCGCACCTTCCCGCAAGAGTTTCAGGCGTACCCCCATGCCGCGTACCAGCTGCCCTTGCTCCGTATTTTCTACTTGAGCCGGATGATCGCGGAGCAATCGGGCGATGTCAGGTGAAGTCCCATTGACCGTGATGCTCAGGTATTTGCCAAAGCGACAGCGTGCCTGCTCCAAGCTCCAGACTTGGTTGATGACCAAACGCAAGCCGCCCGAAAACCGATCCGGCTGCGCCTTGCCCATGATGACCACCAACTCATCGTCCTTCAGCGTGTTGCGGTAGGTGTTGATCGTGGCCTCATCGGCAGTGGCTTCGATGACCGCGGATTTGTCATCGAGTTTGAAGATCGCCAACTTGCCGCGTTGACCATTGATGACACGCATGTCACTGACGATGCCTGCCAACAGCTGCGGCTCACGCGAGTCCATGAGGTCTTCAATGCGGGTTTTTGCGAAACGACGAATTTCGCGCTCCACCTCGTCAAACAAATGACCCGACAAGTAAAAGCCCAAGGCTACCTTCTCGTGCGTGAGGCGTTCTTTCACCCCCCAAGGCAAGGCGGCCACGTAGTCGGGCTCTTGCGTGCTGGAACCATGGGCGTCATCGCCCATCATGTCGAACAAGCCGCCTTGGTTGGCGTTGGCCTCGCTGGCGGCGGCAAAGTCAAATGCGCGCTCCACGCTGGCCAACAGCTCAGCGCGGTTCAGGTGCAAGTTGTCAAAGGCACCGGCTTTGATCAAGGCTTCGACGGTGCGTTTGTTCAAGCGACTGCGATCGACACGACGGCAGAAATCAAACAAGCTGGTAAAGGGTCCTTCGGCGCGCGCAGCGACGATGGCCTCGATCGCTTGCTGACCTGAACCTTTGATGGCGCCCAAGCCATAGCGAATCACTTTGTCAGAGATGGGCTCAAAACGGTAGTGACCGCGGTTCACATCAGGCGCCTCAAACGTGAGTCCCATCTTTTGCGCGTCTTCAAACAACACCTTGAGCTTGTCGGTGTTGTCCATTTCCACTGTCATGTTGGCGCAGAAGAACTCAGCCGTGTAGTGCACCTTCAACCAGCCGGTGTGGTACGCCAACAGCGAATACGCGGCCGCGTGTGACTTGTTGAAACCGTAGCCCGCGAACTTCTCCATCAGGTCGAAGATCTCGTCGGCTTTGTCCTGGCTGATGTTGTTTTTGGCCGCACCGGCACGGAAGATCTCGCGGTGCTCCGCCATTTCTTCGGGCTTCTTTTTGCCCATGGCACGGCGCAACATGTCGGCGCCCCCGAGTGAGTAGCCGCCCAAAATTTGCGCGGTCTGCATCACCTGCTCTTGGTACACCATGATGCCGTACGTCTCCGACAGCATCTGCGCCACCATCGGGTGCGGGTACTCAATCTCTTCGCGGCCGTGCTTACGCGCCACAAAGCTGGGGATCAGGTCCATTGGGCCTGGACGGTACAACGCGTTCAACGCGATCAAGTCTTCCAAACGCGTCGGGCGCGCATCGCGCAACATGCCCTGCATGCCGCGACTTTCAAACTGGAACACAGCTTCGGTCTTGCCGTCTTGGAACAAGCGGTAAGTGGCTGCGTCGTCGAGCGGAATGTCTTCGAACGCAAAGTTCTCTTGGCCTTTGTGGCGTTGAATGATGAACTCACGCGCGATTTCCAAAATCGTCAACGTGGCCAAGCCCAAAAAGTCAAACTTCACCAAACCCGCAGCTTCGACGTCGTCTTTGTCAAACTGGCTCACCGCCGATTCACTGCCGGGCTGTTGGTACAACGGGCAGAAATCAGTCAACTTTCCCGGGGCGATCAACACACCGCCCGCGTGCATGCCCACGTTGCGGGTCATGCCTTCGAGCTTTTGCGCCAGCTCGACCAAAGTTTTGACTTCGTCTTCTTTGGCCAAACGATCGGCCAAGATCGGCTCTGCCTCAATCGCGCCCGCAATCGTGATGTGCTGGCCCGGCTTGTTGGGGATCAGCGCACTGATGCCCTTGCAGAAGGTGTAGCTCATGTCGAGCACACGCCCCACGTCGCCAATCGCCGCGCGTGCGGCCATGGTGCCGAAGGTGGCAATTTGCGACACGGCGTCGCTACCGTATTTGTCTTTCACGTAGTCAATCACGCGGTCGCGGTTGGTTTGGCAAAAGTCAATGTCAAAGTCGGGCATCGACACGCGCTCGGGGTTCAAGAAACGCTCAAACAGCAAGTTGTATTGCAGCGGGTCGAGGTCGGTGATCTTCAGCGCATAGGCCACCAACGAACCCGCACCCGAGCCACGGCCCGGTCCCACGGGACAGCCATTGTTTTTCGCCCATTGAATGAAGTCACCCACGATCAAGAAGTAACCGGGAAAGCCCATGTTCAAAATCGTGGTCAGCTCAAACTCCAAACGCTCCACATAGCGCGGACGTTCTTCGTTGCGCTTGGCTTCTTGTGGATACAAATGCCGCAAGCGCTCTTCCAAACCTTCGTGCGAGACATGGCGGAAGTAGTCTTCCACCGACATCACCACCCCATTCACGGGCGGGATCGGGAAGTTTGGCAATTGCGGCTTGCCCAACACCAAGGTCAGGTTGCAACGCTTGGCGATTTCTACGGTGTTGGCGATGGCGCTGGGCACATCGGCAAACAGATCTGACATTTGCGCCGACGATTTGAAATACTGCTCACGCGTGAACTTGCGCACGCGGCGTTGGTTGCCCAAAATCTCGCCTTCGGCAATACACACACGCGCTTCATGCGCCTCGTAATCATCCGGTTGGGTGAACTGCACCGGGTGTGTGGCCACCACTGGCAAGTTCAAACGTGCAGCCAACTGAACAGCCGCAGTCACATGCGTTTCGTCATCCGAGCGACCAGCGCGTTGCAACTCAATGTAGAAACGGTGCGGAAAAATACTGGCGAACTGCAGCGCCAACTCACCCGCACGTGTGGTGTCGCCCTGCACCAAGGCTTGCCCCAACGCACCGGCTTGCGCGCCAGACAACGCAATCAAGCCCTGCGACAACTCTTGCAACCAAGCCAGTTTGATGACGCCCACGGCGCGGTGTACGTTTTGGGTCCAACCGCGGCTGATCAGCTCACACAGATTCAGGTAGCCCTGGTGGTTTTGCACCAGCAACACCATGCGCGAGGTTTGCGCGGCATCCTGCGTCAGACTCTCCAAATAGATCTCAGCACCAATGAGCGGCTTGACGCCCTTGCCACGCGTTTCTTTGTAAAACTTGATGGCACCAAACAGGTTGTTGATGTCGGTGATGGCCAGTGCCGGCTGTTGGTCTGCCGCGGCTGCTTTCACCACGTCGTCGATGCGGTTGGTCCCGTCGACGACCGAGAATTCAGAGTGAAGGCGCAGGTGAACAAACATGCGTCAGATTGTAGGCACCCGTCGAGGGACCTCCCTCACTCCTGAAGCAAACTTAACACCTCAGATTTGAACTCGCGGGTGTACAAAATAAAGATCACCAAAGTGGTGGCCAGCGCAAACATGACCGGCGAAAAAAACCAACCCAATGCCGCAAACGAGAAATAGTAAGCACGCAAGCCGCCATTGAAGGTTTCAGCTGCCAATCCCGTCATGGCGGCAGCGCGGTCTGCGTAGTGTTGGCGATCACCGACCTCGCCGCTGGCAAAGCTGTCCGCCGGTGGCATGGCGCCGATCAGCAAGGCCACGAAGGTGTACTGGCGCATGGACCAGGAAAAACGGAAAAACGCATAGACAAAGATCACCACCAGCACCAAGATCTTGAACTCAAACACCAAGATGGGCGTCTGCTCGGCAAACGGGATTTCACGCACCAGTTCTGCAGCTTTGTCGGTCGTGCCGAGCAAGGCAAACAAGCCGCCCAAAATCAGAATCGTGGTGGAGCAAAAAAACGACGGCGTGGCCGACAAGGTCTGCGTGATGATGCCGTCCAACATGCGTGGGTCACGCGCGGTGGTTTGCAACATCCACAAATGGCGATAGCGGTTGGTCATGGCCAAGATCGAGTGCTGGCCGTCGCTCCAGTGCTTGGCAAACAAAGCGTAGCCAATCCATACCGACAAAAAGAAACCGAGTGCCGCCCAGTCGGTCCAAGGGAGCAGTTGAATGATTTTCATGCCCTGATGCTACCCAAAGAAAAAGGGCTGGTCCTGCGAACAGCCCTTTTCTTGCAACGCCCGCGAGGGCTCCGATGGCGTTAGCCGCGCAGCTTGGCAGCCACAGCCGCCACGCGCTCGCCGTAAGCTTTGGCTGTGTCCAAGTCGCCTTGGGGAATGTCCGCAGCGGGGCTGGTGGGGCCGACTTGGGCCATCACGCCAGAGTTAGAACCAATGCGGTTGATGGTGCCGTCGTTCATGGCAGGCTGACCGACCCACACCATGCCTTGCTGCATGGCCAAGGTGATGAAGTATTGGATGGTCGACAACTTGTCGCCGCTGGGACTGGCCGAGATGGTGAAGCCACCGGCGACTTTGTCTTTCCATGCGCTGCCGAACCATTGCTTGGATGTGGCATCAGCAAACTTCTTGAACTGCCACGAAGCCATGCCCATGTAAGTGGGTGAGCCAAAAATGATGGCGTCAGCCGCGTTGACGGTTTCCCATTCAGCGTCGGTGATGTTGCCATCGGCATCGATCGCAATGAGTGTCGCCTTGGCGCCTTCCGCCACAAATTGGGCAACGCGTTGGGTGTGGCCATAGCCAGAGTGGTAAACAACAACAGTTTTTGTCATGGTGAGTTCCTTTGAAAAAAGTGGAAAAAGAAATTAAGGCGCCAAGTCAAACACCAACACCTCGGCGTCTTGGCCGTGGCTCAATGTGATCGTGGTTTCGTTGTCTAACAGCGCGGCATCGCCCGTGGTCAGCGCCTCACCGTTGACCTGCAAGGCACCGCGAATGAGGTGCACATAGGCTTTGCGACCCGGAGCGATCGACAAGGTGGCAGTTTCTTGGCCGTCGAATAAACCGGCGTACAGCGCCGCATCGGCGTGAATTTTGACTGCAGCACCCTCAGGCCCCGCAATGCGGCTCAAGGTACCACGCTTGGATGCCGCCTCCACCGTTTGCTGTTCGTAGCTCGGAGGAATACCGCGCTCGTTGGGTTCGATCCAAATTTGAAGAAAGTGCGTGGTCTCATTGGGTGCGTGGTTGAACTCACTGTGCTGCACGCCGCTGCCGGCACTCATGCGCTGCACGTCACCCGGTGGAATGCCTTTGACATTGCCCATGCTGTCTTTGTGCGCCAAGTTACCGGTCAGCACGTAACTGATGATTTCCATGTCGCGGTGGCCGTGGGTGCCAAAGCCAGTGCCCGGCGCAATGCGGTCTTCGTTGAGGACGCGCAAGTTGCCCCATCCCTTGAATTCGGGGTCGTAGTAATGGGCGAACGAAAAACTATGGAATGACTTGAGCCAGCCATGATCGGCGTAGCCTCGGTCTTGCGATTTGCGAAGTGTCAGCATGACGTGTCCTCCTAGGGCTTGAACTTTAGGGCGCTGCAGGGTTTTTGCCATGCACCGGATTTGATGGCATCATTCAAATTATTTGAACGATCAAACCCAGCACCAAGACTTCCCCCCGTGACGTGCTCACCCCCGACTCGTTGTCGATGCTGCACGCGATTCAAAAAGCCGGCAGCTTCGCAGCCGCAGCACGCGCCATCGGCTTGGTGCCCAGCGCCCTGACCTACCGCGTACGGCAGATGGAGGACGCGCTCGATGTGCTGCTGTTTGACCGCAGCTCACGCCAAGCCAAACTCACCGCCGCCGGTCACGAGCTGATGCGTGAAGGCGAACGCCTGTTGGCCGACATGGACGCCATCGCCAACCGCGTCAAACGCGTGGCCACCGGCTGGGAAAGCCAGTTCACGCTGGCAGTGGACGGCATCATCGACCGCACCACCGTGATGGAATTGTGCGAGGCCTTCTTGGCTCTGAACGCACCCACCCGCCTCAAGCTACGGGATGAAACCCTCACCGGCACGCTCGAAGCCCTGACCAGCGGCCAAGCCGATTTGGCATTGGGCATCGGCGGCACACTGAGCGATGGCGGCACATCGGTGGGCATTCACAGCCAGGCCTTGGGCAGCATGCGCTTTGTGTTTGCCGTGGCACCTCACCACCCTTTGGCGCAAGCGCCACAGCCGCTGAGCGACAACTTGATTGGCCAACACCGTGCTGTGGCCGTCGCCGACTCGGTGCAACGCGGCACCGGCATGACCATTGGTTTGCTGCCCGGCCAAGATGTGTTCACCGTCCCCAACATGCACAGCAAAATCGAAGCCCAAGTGCGCGGCTTAGGCGTTGGTTTTGTGCCCGAGTTGATGACGCAATCGCTGATTGACAGCGGCCGACTTCAGGTCTGCCAAGTCGAGCGCCCGCCCCGGGTGAGCCAACTCAGTTACGCTTGGCGTATTCCCAACGGCAGCGAGGGTGAACGTGGCGGCCGCGCTTTGCAGTGGTGGCTCACACAGCTCAAGCGCCCCGCGACCCGATCTGCCTTATTGGTGAACCCCCGAACCCCAACCCCCACGCGCAGCGTGTAGAGTGACCTCATGACCTTAAACATCGCCATCATCGGAGCCGGTATTGCCGGCATCACAGCCGCCCGTACTTTGGCCAACGCTGGCCACAAGGTGCAGGTGTTCGAAAAGAGTCGCGGGGCCGGCGGACGCATGTCCACCCGCGAAAGCAACTTTGGCACGTTTGACCACGGTGCACAGTACTTCACCGTGCGCGACCCACGCTTCTCGCTGGCCTTGCAAACTGTGCCCGGCACCACCGATATTTGCCGCCCCTGGAGCGCCAATGCCGTGCGCGTGCTCGACCCGCTTGGCCATGTATTTGAAGCCGCACGTGCCACCAAAGAAGCCCACTTCGTGGCCAAGCCCGGCATGAACGCCTTGGTGCGCCACTGGGCCAAACCCCTGGGCCATGCGGTGCATGCCAACACACAGATCACCCGCCTGGAACGCGGCGCCAAAGGCTTATGGACCTTGCATGCCAGCGACAAGCACCACAGCGGCTTTGACCACGTGCTGTTGGCCATTCCTTCGGTGCAAGCTGAAGCTTTGCTCAAAGCGTCGGACAAAGCAGCGCATAACGCCACATGGCTCAAAGCCATGGCGGGTGTCGAAGTCGCCCCCTGCTGGACCCTGATGCTCGCCTTCCCCAACGCCACCCAACCCAACCTGCACATCGGCCCGCAGTGGAATGCCGCGCGCAGCATCCACCACCGCATTGCGTGGTTGGCACGCGAGTCGTCCAAACCCGGTCGCACCAAGGTCGAACGTTGGACCGTCCAAGCCAGCGCCGCATGGTCGGCCGAGCACATCACCGACCCCGACGCCCGCGTCAAAGCCAAATTACTCCGCGCGTTTTCAGAGCTCACCGGGATCCGCGCTGAGCCCGCGCACGTCGACGTGCACCGCTGGCTCTACGCCAAAACCATCACGCCACTGGGAATGTCACACCAGTACGACGCAGCCACCGGCTTGGGTACCTGCGGCGATTGGCACCTGGGCCATCGCGTCGAAGATGCGTTTGTGTCCGGCCTCGAGCTCGCTTTGGCTGTTTGCCAATCTGCCAAACGTTTGTAATTGCCTTACATCGGTCGATTCGCTCCCTCCCCCACGGGCCCGCTGCATGCGGGCTCGCTCGTTGCAGCCCTCGCGAGCTGGCTTGACGCTCGGGCACACAGCGGGCAATGGCTGGTCCGCATCGAAGATGTGGACACACCCCGGTGCGTCCCCGGTGCAGACCCAACCATCCTGCAACAACTTGCCACCTGCGGTTTGGTGAGCGATGCCCCAGTGATGTGGCAATCACAGCGTGGTGAGACTTATCAAGCGGCATTGGAGGCATTGATTGCCAAAGGCTGGGCCTTTCCCTGCGGTTGCTCGCGCAAAGAAATTGAAGATGCCCAAGCGGCGATGGGTCACACCCGTGAACGCCACCATGCGGCGGTGTACCCCGGCATTTGTCGTGACGGGCTGAACGGCAAAGCACCTCGCGCTTGGCGCTTGCATGTGCAACGCGTCATCGACGAATTACAGCTTGCGTCACCGTTGACGTGGCATGACCGCTGGCTTGGCAATCAACAACAAAACGTGGTCAATGACGTGGGCGACTTCGTGCTGCGTCGCGCCGATGGCCTGTGGGCCTACCAACTCGCCGTGGTGGTGGACGATGCCGCACAAGGCATCACCCACATCGTGCGCGGGGCGGATTTGACCGACAACACCGCGCGCCAAATCGTGTTGCAACGCGCACTGGGTTTTCCCACGCCGAGCTACCTGCACACCCCCTTGGTGTTGGGCGCTAACGGTGAGAAGCTGAGCAAACAAAATGGCGCTGAGGCCTTGGACGTGAGCAATCCCTTGACCGCGCTTCAGCACGCCGCGCGCGATCTTGGTCTGCCTGAGGTCCCTGCAGATACGTCTGTTGCCGATGCGCTGTCGACTTGGGTCCAAGTGTGGCAAGCAAGCCCGCGATAATTGCGGGTGATTCAAAGACTTGCAGCCATGACCACCGCAGACCACTCGCCCACTTCAGACACCCCGAAAACAGACGTCCCCTTCATGCGCGTCATCAAAACCTATGTGCTGCGTGCGGGGCGCATGGGGCCTGGACAAACGCGGGCGTTTGAGCAATTTGGCCCACAGTTTTTGGTGCCCTACTCGCCTGCGCGCTTGAATGCCTCAGCCACGTTTGGCCGCAGCGCACCGCTGATTTTGGAGATTGGTTTTGGCATGGGCGACGCCACCGCCAAGATTGCGCACACACGCCCCGAAGACAACTTCTTGTGCTGCGAGGTCCATGCACCTGGCGTGGGTGCATTGCTCAAGCGGTGCGGCGAAGAAAGCATTGGCAACATCCGCATCGTGCAACACGACGCGGTCGAGGTGATGGACCACATGCTGGGCGAAAACAGCTTGGATGGCGTGCACATCTTCTTTCCCGACCCCTGGCACAAGAGCCGCCATCACAAACGCCGCTTGATTCAAAGCCCGTTTGTGAACCGTTTGGCACGCCACATCAAACCCGGCGGCTATTTGCACTTGGCCACCGACTGGGAGCCCTATGCGGAGCAGATGCTGGAAGTACTCTCAGCCGAAACTTTGCTGAAAAACACAGCCACCGATGCCAGCGGTTTTTCAGAAAAACCGGCTTACCGCCCCCTCACCAAGTTTGAAAACCGCGGCTTGAAACTCGGCCACGGCGTTTGGGATTTGGTGTTCCAAAAAATCTAAATCACTTTGGCAGCGTGCCATGGCCGCAACGCGCAAACCCCTTCCACTGCCCACGCGCGATGGCGTGAGCGCCAGCCGCGTGGCGCTGCCTGCCGGCCCTTGGCACACGGTGTTTGATTTTTTATGTGCGCATTTTCCGGCGGTGCCCAGCCAAGAGTGGGCAGCACGGCTTGAAGAAGGCCTGGTGTTAGACGCACACGGTGCGCCCCTCTCGGCCACAGAGGCCTTCACAGCCCACACCCTGCTGCACTACTACCGCCGCGTACCCGATGAGACCGAGTTGCCGTTCAAAGCCCAGGTGCTGTTTCAAGACGCACACTTGGTGGTGGCCGACAAACCACATTTCATGCCCGTCACACCTGCGGGGCGCTACGTGCGCAGCAGCTTGTTGGTGCAACTCAAAGAACAACTCGGCATCGACACGCTCAGCCCCCTGCACCGCATTGACCGCGAGACGGCGGGCTTGGTGATGTTCAGTGTCCACCCCCACGAGCGCGATGCTTACCAAACCCTGTTTCGCGAACGCCAAGTGCACAAGGTCTACCAAGCGGTGGCACCGGTTCGTCATGACCTGTCGCTGCCGCTGACCTACCGCAGCCGGTTGGAGAGCAGCGCTGCGTTTTTTCGCTCGCACGAAGTGGCGGGGAAACCCAACAGCGAAACCACGGTGCGCTTACTCAAAACAGAAAGCATCGATGCAAAAGAAAACGGGCTCTATGAACTAGAGCCCGTCACCGGTCAACGCCACCAACTGCGCATCCACATGAATGCCTTGGGGCTGCCGATCGAGGGCGACCAGTTTTACCCCACCGTGTTACGTGGCCCCTGTGAAGCGGAAGACTTCAGCCGACCGCTGCAATTGCTGGCGCAACGCATCGCATTCACCGACCCCCTGACTGGCGAAGCCCGGGCATTTCACAGCGCGCAGGCTTTGCGCCTCGCGCTGTGATGCCACGCCTCACGCCTTGATTTCGCGCGCGGTGATCTGGTACTTGAAGCTGTCGGGTGCGTAGGAGTCTGCGCGCCCCTCAGCCGTCTCGGCCACGGGGTACATCAAGAAGCCCAGGCGGTCTTCTTTGCTGCCGGGCAAGGCCACGTCGTGTGCCGTGTTCCAACCGACCCAGTTGCCTTCCCAGCCGCCAAACAGGCGGTTGTAAACGGGTTGCACCACCGCGTGATCGGTGCGTTTGATCCACTCAGGGGTTTCCAGGCGCATCACCTTGGCCACGTCCGCAGGGTCCATCGCCACCCAACCGTGAGCTTGCAAATACACCTCGGCGCGGCAGTGCTGCGCGCCTTTCAAGCTGGCAGGGTTGCCTGACAACTCTTTGTAACCAAAGGCCGAAGGCACCAAGCGCAGGCCGTACACATCGCGTGCAGGCACGCCCACCGAGCGGCACAAGCCGACAAACAAAGCGTTGATGTCGGCGCACTTGCCGCCCAAGTTGCCGGTCTCCAACATGGTCTTGATGTCGCCTTCACCGCAACCGCGTGTCTTGGGTTCGCGCCAGGCGTTGGCCACCACCCAGTCGTAAATCGGACGCGCCTTTTGCGCGTCGGTCTTTGCGCCTTGCGTGGCTTTGAGCGCCGTGGCGCGTACGATGCCATCGGTCGGCAATAAACGGGTGGCACGGGTGTAGTGGTGCAAGGTGCTGGCGTCTTCACGGGTGAAAGTGTGCGCACTGGGTTTCGCGATGTCGACAAAGCGGCTTTGCGTTTGCACGCGGCTGGTGACTTCGACAAACGGCGTCACACCGGCTGCAAACTCGGTGTACAACATGCGCGCACCTTCGGCGCCATCGCTGGTCATGCGTGAGGTACCGTTGCTGCTGAAGCTGCTGCCCAGCGAACGCTGCCAATCGGTGTTGACGCTGGGCACAGGCAACCACACACGCGACGCACTTTTGGCGTCGGCCAAATCAACACGGGTGGTGACTTCAAACGTGCGCCATGGGCCCGCTTGTGGCTCGAATCGACGAGCGGCTGTAGAAGTGGAAGCTTGGGCCAAAGCAAAGCTGGGCACACCAGAAAGGGCGCACGCAGCTGCGGCCCCCTTGAGAAGGGAACGACGCACGAGAGTCATGAAAGAGAGCTCCGAAATAGTAGAGAGACCTGTCGGCACATGCACAGATGCCCCGAAAGCAGGTCACCCTGCGCAAGACGCGCAAGGCGGGCGAATTATCGCTTGGCGCTGGACTGCAACTCGGTCAACCACGTGTGGGCTTGCGTACTGCTCCAGTCCACATCGCCCATCACTCGCCAGCGCGCTTGGCCGTTGGGCGCCATCAGCACCGTGGTGGGGTACACCGTCACGCCCCAACGCTTGGCGAGTTCGCCTTTGGGGTCAGGGATCACCGGGAGCGTCATGCCGGTGCTTTGCATGTAACGCGCCGCGCGTGCGGCGGGTTCACGCACATTGATGGTCAGCACCACCGTTTGGCTATCGCTGATGTCGTGCAAGGTTTGGAGTGTCGGCAGCTCGTCTTTGCAAGGTGCGCACCAAGTCGCCCAAAAATTCAGCACCACCACCTTCCCTGCAAGCTCTGAGGCGCTCCACTTTTTTCCCTGCAGATCAACCGCATCGATTAAAGGCGTAGGCAAGTGGGCAGACCAACGTGATTTGTCGAACTGCGCCCAAGCATTCGTCGCCGCCAACAGGAGGCACAAGACGCCAACAAAAAGGCCCAACAGCTGTTGGGCCCCTGTGCGCACGATGACGCTGCGTGCAGGTGTCATGTCACTCAAAGGCGCTCGTTCACCCAGGCTTGCACGCTGGCCAAGGCCTTGGGCAAGGCCGCGGCATCGGTACCACCGGCCATGGCCATGTCGGGCTTGCCGCCGCCTTTGCCGCCGACTTGTTGGGCCACAAAGTTGGCCAACTCACCGGCTTTAACTTTGCCGGTGTTGTCCGCGGTCACGCCAGCGGCGATGTTTACTTTCTCGCCATCGGCTGCCGCCAACACGATCACGGCCGACTTCATCTTGTCTTTGAGTTTGTCCATGGTGTCACGCAAGGTCTTGGCGTCGGCGCCTTCGAGCTTGGCCACCAAGAGCTTCGTGCCCTTCACATCCAAAGCTTGGGTGAGCAACTCGTCGCTTTGCGCGGCAGCCACTTTGCCTTTGAGCGTGGAGACTTCTTTTTCGAGCGTTTTGACTTGGTCCAGCACCTGGGCCAAACGTGCGTTGAGTTCGGTTGTGGGGGCCTTCAACGCGCCAGCGGCTTGCGACACCGCGTCTTCGAGCGATTGCAAATAGGCCAGGGCGTTGGCACCGGTGACGGCCTCAATACGGCGCACACCTGCGGCCACGCCACCTTCGGCCACCACCTTGAACAAGCCAATGTCCCCTGTGGCTTTGACGTGGGTACCACCGCATAACTCGCGGCTGGAGCCGATGTCGAGCACGCGCACGGTCTCGCCGTACTTCTCGCCGAACAACATCATGGCGCCGGTTTTCTGGGCGGACTCGATGTCCATCACGCGGGCTTGCGCGGCGGCGTTATCCAAAATTTCGGCATTGACTTTGGCTTCGATCGCGCGAATTTGCGCATCGGTCACGGGGGCGTTGTGCGCAAAGTCAAAGCGCGTGCGCTCGGCGTTCACCAAGCTGCCTTTTTGTTGCACATGGTCGCCCAGAACTTCACGCAAAGCTTTGTGCATCAAGTGGGTGGCCGAGTGGTTGCGCACCGTGGCGGCGCGCAGTGCGGTGTCGACTTGCGCATCCACATGGTCGCCCACGGCCAAGGTACCTTGGGTCAAGGTGCCGTGGTGGCCATACACATCGGCCTTGATCTTGAGGGTGTCTTCGACCGCGAACTTTGCAGAGCCGCTGACCAACACGCCCGCATCGCCCACTTGGCCGCCGCTCTCGGCGTAGAAGGGTGTCGTGTCCAACACCACCACACCGGCTTGACCGTTTTTCAACTCAGCCACAGAGTTGCCATCGACGTACACCGCCACCACTTTGGCGGTGGCCTTGAGGTCGTCATAGCCCACAAACGTGTTGCCTGCGCCGGTGTAGTCCAAGGCCTTGTCCATCTTGAACTTGCCTGCGGCACGGGCTTGGCTCTTTTGCTTTTCCATCGCTGCAGCAAAGCCGGCTTCGTCCACACTCAGGCCGCGCTCGCGGCAGACGTCGGCGGACAAGTCGAGCGGGAAACCATAGGTGTCGTGTAACTTAAAGGCCACTTCACCGGGCAACACCTTGACGCCGCCTTCCAATGCGGCATCCAAGATTTGCATGCCCACTTCGAGGGTTTCAAAGAAGCGTTCTTCTTCGGCTTTCAACACCGACGCAATGCGCTCGGCTTGGCTCGCCATGTTGGGGTAGGCATCGCCCATGAGCTTGACGAGATCGGGCACCAGTTTGTGGAAGAAAGGCTTCTTCTGGCCCAACAAATAACCATGGCGAATCGCGCGACGCACGATGCGACGTTGCACATAGCCACGGCCTTCATTGCTCGGCACCACACCATCGCTCACCAAGAACGCTGTGGCGCGGATGTGGTCGGCGATCACGCGCAAGCTCTTGTGGCCCAAGTCTTTGCAGCCCGTTTCGCGCGCAGCAGCTTTGATGAGCTGATCGAAGATGTCGATTTCGTAGTTGCTGTGCACGTGCTGCAAGATGGCCGCCAAGCGCTCGAGGCCCATGCCTGTGTCCACGCAAGGCGCGGGCAAGCGGGTGACGCTGCCGTCTTCGGCCATGTTGAACTGCATGAACACGTTGTTCCAAATTTCGATGAAGCGGTCGCCGTCTTCCTCGGGGCTGCCAGGGGGGCCGCCGGGAATGTGGTCGCCGTGGTCGTAGAAAATTTCAGAGCAAGGGCCGCAAGGGCCGGTGTCGGCCATCATCCAGAAGTTGTCGCTCTTGTAGCGACCGCCTTTGTTGTCGCCAATGCGGATCACGCGCTCTGGGGGCAGGCCGATTTCTTGGGTCCAAATGTCGTAGGCCTCATCGTCTTCCTGGTAGACGGTGGCGAGCAAACGATCGGCGGGCAGTTTGTAGACCTCGGTCAACAACTCCCACGCCCACTTAAGTGATTCACGTTTGAAGTAGTCACCGAACGACCAGTTGCCCAGCATTTCAAAGAAGGTGTGGTGACGCGCGGTGTAACCCACGTTTTCTAGGTCGTTGTGTTTGCCGCCGGCACGCAAGCAGGCTTGCACCGAGGCGGCGCGCACGTAGGAGCGCTTGTCGGAACCCAAAAACACGTCTTTGAACTGAACCATGCCTGAGTTGGTGAACATCAAGGTCGGGTCATTGCCCGGCACCAAGGGGCTGGAGGCCACGACGGTGTGGCCTTTGGACTCAAAAAAGTCCAAGAATGTTTTGCGAATATCGGCGACGGTAAATTTGGGTGTAGTCATCCTCAAATTATAGGTTTGGGTGTCACCCCAGAGTCTTCACGGATGCTTGGGCCGCGGTATGCTTGTATGAATTATTTTGGAGACCCTCATGGACATGAAGACTGCGCCCCTTTCTTTGTTGAATGACCCTAGCCTGCTCAAGACCGACGCCTTGATCAATGGTCACTGGGTCAAGGGCGCCAGCCGCTTTGATGTGCACGACCCCGCCACAGGCAAAAAGTTGGCCGATGTCGCCAACCTCAACGCCAAGGACGCCGAAGCCGCGATTGACGCCGCCAACGCCGCCTGGCCCGCATGGCGCAACAAGACCAGCAAAGAGCGCAGCATCATCTTGCGCAAGTGGTTTGATTTGTTGATGGCCAACCAAGAGGACTTGGGCCGCATCATGACCGCCGAGCAAGGCAAGCCTTTTGCCGAAGCCAAGGGCGAAGTCGCCTATGCCGCCAGCTTTGTGGAATGGTTTGCCGAGGAAGCCAAGCGCGTCAACGGCGAAACCCTGCCCCAGTTCGACAACAACCGCCGCTTGATGGTGCTCAAGCAACCCATTGGCGTGTGCGCCGCCATCACGCCATGGAACTTCCCCTTGGCCATGATCACCCGCAAAGTGGCCCCCGCATTGGCGGCAGGCTGCCCCGTGGTCATTAAGCCGGCTGAGCTCACCCCCCTCACCGCCTTGGCCGCGGCTGAGTTGGCGATTCGTGCAGGCATTCCTGCAGGCGTGTTGAACTTGCTCACCGCCGACAGCGACAGCAGCATTGCCATC
>JACCDZ012092210.1_pt1 | contig 20642 bp, 22 predicted proteins | sample 7449551 | NCBI WGS metagenome assembly JACCDZ01 (sample SAMN15323452, study PRJNA562643) | freshwater metagenome | isolation source: river surface water | place: USA:Blue River Watershed | collected 2017-08-18
GTCGGTTTTTGAAGCGCTACATCATGCAGCAACGGCCGCACAGGCAGAGCTGGAAATTCGTATCTATGAAGCCGATAAAATTATACAAGATGGATCTGTTGAAAAAGCTATTTCTGGGTGCAATGGATATTTAGTTCCTGGAGGATTTGGCGAACGTGGCTGGATCGGAAAAATCTTAACTGCAAAATATTGCCGCGAACATAAAATTCCATATTTTGGGCTCTGTTTAGGGATGCAGGTGATGTGCGTTGAATTTGCAAGGCATGTCTTAAATCTACCCGATGCAAACTCAACAGAGTTTGATCCTAAAACACCTCATCCTGTCATTTCGCTCTTAAGCGAGCAGAAAGGCATTGAAGATCTTGGAGGAACCATGCGTCTGGGCTCTTATCCTTGCGAGCTGAAGTCCGGCACCAAAGCTGCACAGGCTTATAGAACAACAACGATTTCCGAAAGACATCGGCACCGTTTTGAGCTGAATGATCTTTTTAAAACCCCTTTCCAAGAAAATGGTCTCATCATTTCTGGAACTTTGCCTAACGAGGGACTTTGTGAAATTGTCGAACTTAAAGACCATCCATGGATGCTAGGCGTCCAATTCCATCCCGAATTTAAATCCAAACCAAGCCAGCCGCACCCTCTCTTTAGAGACTTTATTGAAGCTGCCATTAAACATCATGGGTAGAATAGTAGGTCTTGATTTTGGAACAGTGAGAATTGGAGTGGCAGTCTCCGATGAAAGACATATCTTAGCAAGACCGCTTGGCATGCTGCAAAATAGTGCTGATTTTTCTAAAAAGCTGCTTGAGCTTTTGAAAAAAGAAGGAGCCATCGATAAGATTGTCGTAGGGCTTCCTTTGAAACTCAGCGGCCAAGACAGTGCAATGACTGAAGCTGCCAGAAAATTTGCTAAAGAACTAGAAGAAAGCTCAAAACTCTCTGTAGAGCTCTGGGATGAAAGACTTACCTCTGCTCTCGTCGAAAGGTCCATGTCTGATGCAGGCGTCAAGAGAAAAGAAAGAGCCCAAATGAGCGATACTCTCTCTGCAGTGATCATTTTACAATCATATCTAGACCGAAAAGGATTCGCATGAACCCCTTGCGTGAAGAAACTCAAGCCCGCTTTACAGAACCTTGCATTGTCGTCATTTTTGGAGCTACAGGTGATCTGACCTCTCGCAAGCTCATCCCAGCTCTTTACAATATCCTCAAAGCCGGACAACTCCCCTCTCAATTTGCCTGTGTAGGTTTTGCAAGAAGAACAAAAACAGACGGCGAATTTCGAAAAGAGATGCACGAAGCTGTGCAGAAATTTTCACGAACAAAACCGATTGATGAACATCTTTGGAAACATTTTGAAGACCATCTCTATTACCACATCTCTGAGTTCCACGATGATGAAGGGTATGTGAAGCTAAAACAAAAACTAGAAGAGCTGGACCATAGACTTGGAACCAAAGGAAACCGGATCTATTATTTTGCAACACCTTCGAGCTACTTTCCGTTAATTGCTGAAAAACTTAAAAAATCAAATCTTATTTATCCAGAATCGCAAGGGCCTTGGTCCCGTGTCATCATCGAAAAACCATTTGGTCATGATCTTCACTCTGCAGAAAACCTTCAGCAAGAACTCATGAAACATCTCGGTGAAAACCAAATTTTCCGCATTGATCATTGGCTCGGTAAAGAAACCGTCCAAAACCTCCTTGTTTTCCGCTTTGCCAACTCCATCTTCGAAGCGCTTTGGAATAACCGTTATATCGACCATATTCAGATTACTGTCGCAGAAGATTTAGGAATTGGGACTCGTGGTAAGTTTTGGGAAGAGACAGGTCTCATTCGCGACATCGTGCAAAATCATGTGATGCAGCTTGTTTCTTTAGTTGGAATGGAGCCCCCTGTTAGCTTGGATGCCAACGCCATCCGTGATGAAAAAGTCAAAGTGCTTCAAGCCATTCGCCCCTTAGAACCCAAAGACGTTGTCCTTGCGCAATACACTAGTGGACTTGTTAATGGAGAAGATGTCATAGGCTATCTTCAAGAAAAAGATGTTCCTTCTTCTTCTCATGTTGAAACCTACGCCGCCTTAAGACTTCATATTGATAATTGGCGCTGGTCGGGTGTTCCTTTTTATCTTCGTTCTGGAAAAAGACTTCCTAAACGATCCACCGAAATCGCCATTACCTTCAAAGACCCACCAGGTGTACTCTTTCAACAGGGACATCGCAAAAATGATCCGAACGTCCTTGTCATGCAAATCCAACCTGATGAAGGAATCTCTCTTAAAATCAACTGCAAAGTCCCAGGGCCTGCAAGTCCAATACAGCCCGTGAAAATGGATTTTAAGTATGGATCCTATTTCGGGATAGCGCCTCCGGAAGCGTATGAAAGGCTGATCTGTGATGCTATTTTAGGCGATTCTACTCTCTTTGCCCGTCAAGATGAAGTGCTTCTTTCTTGGAAGCTGCTGACTCCCATCTTAAAAGGCAAACCATCCACATACCCTGCCGGCAGCTGGGGACCCATAGAAGCTGAAAAACTCTTAGAGCAAGACGGAAGGCATTGGAGGCTCATCTGAACAACCTGTCAGACGAACTCAAAAAAATCTGGGAAAAGTTAGAAGGGACAGGAACCATGCGCGCTTCTCTTTTCAATCTGATCGTTATAGCCCCTGACAACGAAAGACGAGAGTACGTAAAAACCATTACAAGCAACGTTATCAAAAGGTTCCCTTGCCGTGTCATTTTTATCACCGTGATCGATCTTCTAAATGAGATCAAAACCCATGTTTCAGCTGTCTCTGAGGTCGAAGGAATTGCCTGCGACATCATTGAAATCGCAGCTCCCTCTTCCCTTCTCAATAAAATTCCCTTTCTAATTCTGCCCCATTTTCTCCCAGACCTTCCCATCTATCTTCTGTGGGCAGAAAATCCAACTGCCCACTCTCTCCTCTTAAATGACTTGCAGAAATGGGCTGAAAGAATCATTTACGACTCCGAAGTTGCAGATAACCTCTCTGATTTCTGTAAAGCCTTGACACAGCAATCCAAGAACCGAGATGTCGCAGATCTCAACTGGGCACGCACTGAAAACTGGAGAGAGCTGATTGCCTCCACTTTCTACTCCCCTGCCAGGCTTTCCTCGCTCCAAAGCGCTATCTCTTTAGAAATCCACTATAACAATTATGAAACCCCTTTCTTTTGCCATACAAAAATTCAAGCGCTCTATTTGCAAGCCTGGCTTACAAGCAGTCTAAACTGGTCTCCTAAAATCTCACTCATCCCCCACGTAAACAAAGAGCTGGCTCCAGGAACCGTGATCTCCATGGATATCAAGTGCCAAGATCAGTATCACTATGCTTTCAGCCGGGATCCCAGCCATCTCCATCAAGTCCGTACCATCATTTGTGACGAAGAAAAGTGCGACATCCCCTCCACATTTATTTTCTCCAAAGCTCAATCAGGCCTATCGCTTGTAAATCTCATCTACCACCCTGATCCCAGTACACACTTTCCAAAAGTATTAAAATACTTAAGCACGCAGGATAAGCTATGTTCGGAAAGCTAATTGTTCCTGGAGATTACCCAGCAACGCTTCGGTATGCAGCAGACCATTTTGTTTCATCTTGTCAATCTGCTATTCAAGACCACGGTTTTTTCACTGTAGCACTCTCCGGAGGATCAACTCCCAAAGCTCTCTATGAAATCCTCTGCCTTCCTCCTTACTCACAAGAAATCGACTGGGAAAAAATCCATCTTTTCTGGAGCGATGAAAGATCAGTTCCTCCCACAGATCCAGAAAGTAATTTTGGCATGGCCATGAAAGCCGGCTTTGAGAAAATGCTCATCCCACCCCACCACATCCATCGGATGATCGCAGAGGATCAAATCGAGCACCATGCAAAAAAATATGAAGAAAAATTACGTTCTATCTTGAAAGGGCAATCGCTAGATCTTGTAATGCTCGGCATGGGAGATGATGGCCACACCGCTTCCCTCTTCCCAGGCACAGAGGCCTTATCTGTCAAAGGATGCTATGTCACCCAGAACTACGTCCCTCAGAAAAAAACCTGGAGAATGACCCTTACCTATGACGCCCTCAATGACGCTGTAAATACCATCTTTTATGTCCTTGGCGCTTCAAAAGCTGAAATGCTCGCCCATGTTTTTCACTCCAAGCCCCATCTCCCCTGCCAATTCGTCGGAACAGAAGACCATCCAGCGCTATGGATCGCAGACGAAGCTGCCGCGCAAAAAATGAGCTAACATACTGATCTTAAAGCAATTATAAAATATTTGTAAAATTCACGGCCAATATGATAAATTCCCACATATAATCGGAGAATTTTACATGAAATACCCTAGACCGCTTAAAAACAAGATCTTACAATCATTAAAAGTAAGTCCAGTCACGTTATTAGTCGGCCCAAGGCAAAGCGGTAAAACAACGCTTATAAAGGAAATCGCTCAAGAAGTCGGAATGGACTATATTACATTTGATACTCTTAAACAACTTTCAGCTGCGCAAGAAGATCCTGAAGGTTTCGTAAGAGCACTAAAAAAACCCGTTGTTCTTGATGAAATACAACGTGCATTAGAAATTACTTTGCCTATCAAACAACTAATTGACGAGAAAAGAATTCCTGGGTTTTTTGGCCTTACAGGGTCGGCCAACCCACTAACTTCACCTGCTCTCAATGACTCCCTCGCCGGTCGGATGTTTATCTTGAACATGTGGCCTTTATCTAGAGGTGAAATTTTGCAAAAACCGTCTAATTTTTTAGAACTTGCATTTGACCCTCATGTAGAATTTTCACCTGCGCCTCGCTGGGAAAAAGAGGAGATAGTTGATGTTTTAAGTATGGGAGGATATCCAGATGCGATCTTACTTGAGGCCTCATTAAGAGATCTCTGGTTCGACAACTTACTTACGACCATCATTGAAAGAGATGTGAAAGATATCGGAGATATTGCCCGTCCAAGGGATTTAGTCAAGCTGTTGAATATCTTAGCTGCGCGCCCTTCAAATTTATTGAATCTTTCGGAATTAAGCCGCGTTGCTTCAATACCATACTCAACACTGAATCATTACATGGCTTTATTAGAAGCGCTATTTTTAATCGTCCGGCTACCTGCATGGCATGTACATCGAACCAAAAGACTTATTAAAATGCCAAAGCTCCATTTTTGCGATACCGGTTTATTGATTAATCAACTTCGTATAGCAAAAGAAATGATCTTAACAAATGGTAGGCTTTTAGGATATTTGCTCGAAAATTTTGTCTTCCTTGAACTAAAAAAACTTGCAAGTTGGTCACTTCTTCCAATCGACCTTTATCATTTTCGTACACAAACAGGTGACGAAGTCGATCTTGTTTTAAAAAATCGAGCGGGACAAATTGTTGGAGTTGAGATCAAAGCATCTGAAACAATCTCTCCAGAAGATTGGAAAGGAATCGATATTTTAGAAAAAGAAGTCGAAGATAAAATGGTTCGTGGTATCATACTCTATCCTGGCAGCGAGGTCGTGCGGTTTCGTCATAATAGAATTGCTCTTCCTCTTACAACTCTGTGGAAGGATTAAACATTTCTAAAAAGGTGATCATGAGAAAAACATTCCTTTTTGCATTGATTCCAATCTTATTGGCCTCTTGTTTTTTCCATACAGAACCTCCCATCTCCTCTACTGAAAAGCTCCGAAAGGTTTTACACTCAAGTCACTTAAGTTGCAGCGCTTTCGTTGCGGCAAAAGGCACTGTGCTACTTTCTGAAGGCTTCGGCTATGCAAATAGTAAGACCAAACTTGATAACACGCCTCATACACAGCTTCTTATTGGCTCTATCACTAAGCTATTGACCGCAACTGCCATCTTGAAACTGATTGATGAAGGAAAAGTCCAAGAAACGGCCCCTATTTCAGCTTATCTATCATGGACTGGCAAAGCTCCCTCTTGGGCTCAACAGATTACCATTCAGGACTTGCTTACGCATAGTAGCGGTCTTGAAGCATATCTTTCCCTACCCGGATTTAATCAGTTTTATAAAAATCGCCATACAACCGCAGAATTACTCGATTTTTTTTCACAAGCCCCACTCGAATTTCAACCGGGCACTCGCTTTGAATATAGCGGTATCGGATATAACCTGCTTGGAGCAATCATCGAACAAGCCTCTAATATGAGTTATGGAGATTACTTGAAGAAAAAAATCTTTGAGCCACTGGAAATGAGCTCTTCCCTTGCCCCTCACTTACTTTTCCTATCGCAAGTTCAGCAAGAAGACCCAAATCTTGCGCTAGGATACTCCATGAATGAAGATGGAACACTAGAACTTTCAGGCGATGTCAATTTAACAACCGCTTTTGCAGAAGCCTCTGTTATCTCAACGACCCTCGATCTTTATAATTGGACACAAGCCTTATTTTCTCAAAAAATCATTTCAGAAAAATCGTTCAAAAAAATGACGCATCCCTATTTTGAGACAGATGAAAAAGATATCTGGATGGGATATGGCCTATTCATTGACCGAACAGACCCTGAAAATCCTCTCTATTGCCATTCTGGCCGTATTAACGGATACGATGCATTCTGGTGCCACGAGCCAAAAAACAATATCACCGTTATCGTATTGAGTAATGAAATGTGCTCAAGCACCTACAAAACAGCTAACACTCTTTTAAAAATCGCACAAGATTTTTAAATCTTCATGAAAAATCTTGAACGCTAGGGTAAGCCTCTAGCGTCTCTGACATAGGATGAGAAGTCGTCTCTTCTGAATAGGGACTTTCTATAGATTTTAGCAGTAGCTGCTCCGTTTCTTCTGATACTGTATCGACTGCACTCGGAGACACAATTTCTGCTTTAAAAATATCTGCAACTAAATCATCGCTAGGTTGTGGAGTGTCTACGACAACAAAGTTTGCAAGTGTAGCAACATTTTGTTGGCTTAAATCCTCATTAAGATCAGCACTATTTGAAACAAAAGAAGCAGAAGGATCTTGAGCTACTGGCAAAACTCCCACATTAAAAGATGCAATGCCCTGTGAAAGATATCCGGATGATGCCACATATTGGTTTATTCCATTGAAACTCATAAAGCTGTCCTTTTAACACTAAATTTTAGATCCAATGCGTATTTCTACTCAATTATTTATTATTTCCCATCTTTGGGGGTATTAGCTTCACACAAGATAAGTTATCGTTTAGAAAATCCTGTAATTAAGAAATAGTCCTGATTTTTCGTGTTGCTTCCTTTTTAGCAACATACATGAGCTGCGATTCATGCTTTTTGACAAACTCTAAAACCCGTTTGGGGTTGTGCTCGCTTAAGACACGCAGCCACCAGCCGATTGCTTTTTGAATGAACCATTCACGGTCATCCACATAACTAGAAGCCCATTGGAGTGATCTCTCTGGATTTTTACCTGGCTTTGCAAAGGGAAGTGTATAAACTAGCGCAGCTCTTCGCATCCAAAAATCGGAATGCTTTGTCCACGTTTCAACTTCGTCTAGAAGTACTTCATTTGCCAAAATACATTTCCATGCTGCATGCGCAAGGGTATCTTCAAGAGCCCACCCATCGACGTCTTTTAAAAACCGAACAATAGCGCTCCAAACTTTGGGTGAAGGCTTGACTTTCTTATCTTCCAAAATCAGCGCTGCGCAAATCATCGGGTCAAAAAGGCTCGTTTCCCAAAGCTCTTGTGAGAATTTGATTAAACCCTCTTCGGGCAGCTGTTTTATTAGCCCGGAAATCAATTTTCTTTTATCAGGATTGGTAACACCCCAGTGAGTACGGGATGATTTATGGTATTTTTGATGGGCAATAGCCCCGGTAGAAGTCCCTAATGACTGCAAGTCTAGTAAGAATTTTTTTAGCATATTATGACAGATTTTAACTGATTTCTGAGATATAATATCACTATGAAAGTTTTAGGAATTGAATCAACCTGCGATGAAACAGCTATTGCTCTTGTCGAAGATGGAAAAACCATCCTGGCCGAAACCATTGCAAGCCAAACCGATTTGCACACTCAGTACGGCGGCGTTTACCCTGAGCTTGCATGCCGCAGACATTTTGACATTCTATTCCCACTGATCAAAGAGACTTTGGAAAAAGCCCGTCTTACAAAAGATGATATCGATTTAATCGCAGTCGCACGAGGACCTGGTCTCATCGGAGCGCTCCTCATGGGTCTTTGTGCTGCAAAGGGTCTTGCTCTATCATGGAATAAACCTTTTGTTGGTGTAAACCACGTTGAGGCACACCTTTATGCAGCGATGATGCACATAGCCCCTGAGTTTCCAGCGCTGGGAGTTGTTCTTTCTGGAGGTCATACGCTCTTAGTCAAGATTACTTCTCTGGGCTGCTATGAAGAGATCGGGACCACGGTTGATGATGCGGTCGGCGAAGCTTTTGATAAAGTTGCAGTTTTATTAGATCTCCCTTATCCAGGCGGACCTGAAATTGAAAAGCTAGCACGCCTGGGCGATCCTAAAAAGTATCCTTTTAAACCCGGAAATGTAAAAGAAAAGCCCTGGAATTTTTCATTTAGCGGGCTTAAAACCAATGTTCTTTACACTCTTAAAGGTCAAAACTGCGATCGAAAAGCCCCCTCCCTTCTCCCTGACTCAGAAAAGGCGCATGTCGCTGCTGGATTTCAAGAAGCGGCTCTTTGCGATATCGTTAAAAAAACTCTTAAGGCAGCAGAAAGCTATGGCTGTAAAATGATCTTTTTAGGCGGCGGCGTCACTCAAAATCAACGTTTACGGCAGCTTCTTCAAAAAAGTCCTCTTCCCGTTTTCTTTCCACCCCCTGGGCTTTCCTTGGATAACGCCTCGATGATTGCGGGTCTCGGATATCAACTTTTCCTTCGTAAGGAAAAAAAAGGCGACCCTTTTGATCTAGAACCCCTTCCACGTATTCCGCTAAATATGTATAATAATTGATAAAAGGAAATTTTTTATGGCAAAATCAGCACGCGAATTCGTAAAACTTAAAAGCAGCGAAAGCCCAGAAGTTTATTGGACACAAAAGAACAAAAAAACTTCCACAGAGCGTTTAGAGCTTAAAAAATACGATAAGCGCCTCAAAAAACACGTTATTTTTAAAGAAGCAAAATAGATTAAATAGTGTTTGAACTTTCGTTTCTCCGAAAGTATCTAGTTCCACGAAAACGGCAGCTCTCTGTTACGCTGATTGCCTTTTTATCAGTCGGTGTTATTTCTGCTGTCGTTTGGCTTGTCTTGCTCTTTTTATCTGTCACAGAAGGGATTGAAAAAACGTGGCTTAAAAAACTAACGTCGATTCATGCTCCTATCCGCATCACACCAACGCAAGACTATTTTTCATCGTATTATTACCTCGCTGATACTATCAGTCATAAAACGGGATATACATCGCGCAGCTTTGCAGAAAAGCTTAAAACGCCCGGTATTGATCTGTATGATCCTGAGACTGATGAATCGATTCCAAAATTTTGGCCTTCACCTCAAAAAGAAAACGACGGAAAGCTTCAGGACCCTGTCGCTATTGCTGCAGAAGTTCTTCAAAAGAGACAAAACATTGAAATTGCCCCTTTTGAAATGAGTGGGGCTGTGCTCAAGGTCCAACTTTCAAGACCCACACCTCATGGTGGCATGACCCATTCTTTCTTAACTCAAGCCTCCTACTTAAGCTCATTCCCAGAGAAAAACAGTTACATCAAAGAGCTTTTGACATCTGAGCTCATTAAAGGCGTTGAAAATGGTGTTGTCTTAGCAAAAGGATTTTATGATTCTGGTGTCAGACTCGGCGACCGCGGTTGGATCCAATACCAAGCATCAACTGCAGGAGCGCTTCAAGAGCAAAGGCTGCCTGTGACAGTTGCAGGGTTTTATGATCCAGGGGTCATGTCCGTTGGCAACAAGTGCATCCTTGTCTCCGATGATATCGTTCATATGATCCGGAGCTCAAGTCCTATCGAACATTTTGATAAAACAGCAGCGATGGGTTTTTGTGTCTGGCATCAAGATCTAACAAAAACTAGAGAGCTAGCTCACGAAATCCAGCAAGATTTTACCCAGGCGGGGATCAGTAAATACTGGACTGTTTCAACCTACCATGACTATGAATTTTCCAAAGACCTCATGCAGCAATTTCAAAGCGATCGCTATCTTTTTACTTTTTTAGGACTGATTGTTCTTGTTGTTGCCTGCTCCAATATTATTTCATTTTTGATACTTCTTGTTCAGGATAAGAAAAAAGAAATTGGCATCCTTCAGGCTCTCGGCGCTAGCAAAAAAAGCATTGCCTTCATTTTTGGAGGATGTGGAGCAGCGATCGGCCTCATTAGCAGCTTCGTAGGAATAGGGGCCGCCTTTTTGACCCTTAAAAACTTAGACAGCATTGTAAAATTTTTAAGCTTTCTTCAAGGACATGCTGCCTTTAACGCGGCTTTTTATGGAAACTCTCTCCCCTCCGAGATGAGCGTTTCTGCTCTTGTCTTTGTGGCAATTATTACACCGATCCTCTCAATTGGCGCAGGGCTCATTCCTGCTCGAAAAGCGACAAATTTAAGCCCGTCTGAAATTCTGAGGTCCGATTGAAACCCATCTTAAAAGCTCAAAACCTTAAAAAAACTTACAAAACAGCCGTTGATGTCACAGTCTTGGACGGAATTTCTTTAGAGGTTTTAGCTGGAGAAACAATTGCCATCATGGGTAAATCTGGCGAAGGAAAAACAACTCTTCTTCATCTTTTAGGGACTTTAGAAAGGCCCACCTCTGGCACCATCGAGATTTGTGGAGAACTGGCTACTTCTCAAAATAGTCCCTATCTTCGCAATACCCATATCGGATTTGTCTTCCAAGCTTACCATCTTTTGGATGAGTGTACTGTTTTAGAAAACGTCCTGATGCCCGCCCGCATTGCAAAGCAGGATATCCGCCCGGGATCCAGTGCCCACACAAGAGCTCTTATGCTCCTAGAAGAAGTCGGACTTTCCCACCGAAGAGATTTTTTAGCCAAACTTTTATCCGGCGGAGAGAAGCAAAGAGCCGCCATTGCAAGAGCGCTCATTAACAACCCCTCTATTATTTTAGCCGATGAACCGTCTGGAAATTTGGATCATGCCCATTCTCAAGACATCTATAAACTTCTTCTTAACGAGGCTCAAAAAAGAAATAAAGCACTCGTTGTCGTCACCCACGACTTAACTCTTGCCTCCCGGTGCCAGAAAACGTATGCTCTTCAAGACGGAGCGTTATCATGAAGATCTTAGTTATAGGAACAGGCTACGTAGGTCTTGTCACCGGCGTTTGTTTCGCTGAAATGGGCCATACTGTCATTTGTTTAGACATTGATGAAAAAAAGATTCAAAATCTCAAAAACGGCATTGTCCCCATTTATGAACCTGGACTTGAAGAATTGATCCGTAAAAATGAAAAATCAGGGCGCCTCTCTTTCACAACCGATCTCGCTCTTGGAATGAAAGAATCTGCTGTCTGTATTATTGCTGTTCCTACGCCTTCTAGTAGCGATGGTTCCTGCGATCTTTCCTATGTGAAATCTGCTGCCAAATCGATTGCTCTTCATTTAACTGGTTATCGTGTGATTGTTACTAAGTCAACTGTACCTGTTGGCACCTCAAAAATCATCCGTGATACAATTGAAGCCCACTTAAAGTCTCCCATCCCTTTTGATATTGTCTCCAACCCCGAATTTCTAAAAGAAGGGGCTGCCATTTCCGATTGCATGAAACCCGATCGCATTATTCTAGGTGTTGAAACTGAAAAAGCTGCAAACATCATGAAAGAGCTTTATAAAGCTTTCACATTAAATCATGACCGCATCTTCATCATGGATCCAGCGTCTGCAGAAATGACCAAGTATGTTGCAAATGCTATGCTAGCTACACGTATTTCTTTCATGAATGAAATAGCCGGCCTTTGTGAAAAACTCGGCGCTAACATCCATGCTGTAAGACAAGGAATCGGCTCAGACCACCGTATTGGCTATCATTTTCTCTATGCAGGTGCAGGATATGGCGGATCGTGTTTTCCCAAAGATATTCGAGCCTTAGAAGCTATGGCACGCACAGCAGACTATGAAACCCCTATCTTAAACGCTGTTGATTCAGTCAACGAAAAGCAAAAGAAAGTGCTCTTTAAGAAAATAAAATCGCATTTTGGAAAACTCCAAGACAAAACGATTGCTATCTGGGGCCTTTCTTTTAAACCCGACACAGATGATCTCCGAGAAGCTCCCGCTCTCAAACTCATTGAAGAGCTCTTAGCCGAAGGCGCCACTTTAAGACTCTATGACCCCGTCTCCATGGAAAAAGCCCAAGAAAAGCTGAACCACCCGCAAATTATCTGGTGTAAAGATGAATACGATGCAGCAAAAAGCTCCGATGCAATTGCTCTTGTCACCGAATGGAAGCAATTTAGATTTGTTGATTTTGAAACGATTCTAGGCAAAATGTCAGGAAATTCTTTCTTTGATGGAAGAAACCAATATCGAAAAGATGAGATGAAATTAAAAGGCTTTCATTACTTTGGCATTGGTATCCCCCATGATGCTTGAAACATTCGAGTTTGTTTTAGATGAGCTCCTCCATCCCAGTAGATTCCCGGTAGGTCCCCTCATAGATGCGGCCCGCTATGCTGTTTTAAACGGGGGGAAAAGATTAAGACCCCAGCTCCTCATGGCTGTTAGCACTCTTCATGGTAAACCTCTTGAACCTTCTGTTGCCCCTGCTTGCGTTATTGAAATGGTTCATGTCTACTCCCTCATCCATGACGATCTTCCCTGCATGGATGATGATGATTTCCGTAGAGGTAAACCTTCTCTGCATAAAGTCTATACTGAAGCACAAGCACTTTTAACCGGTAATTTCTTGCTCACCTACGCCTTTGAAACTCTCTGCACAGCCCCGCACCTGACACCTCACCAACGGCTGCAGATTATCCAAACAATTTCCCACCGTATAGGTGCATGGGGGATGATCGGCGGACAAGAACTTGATCTTCGCTTCCAACCCGACTCTATGACCGAAGAAAGACTTAAAGACCTGCATAGACGCAAAACAGGCGCCCTCATTCAAGCCTGCGTTGAATGCGGCATTATCATTAGTGAAAGCCCTGATGCTAACGAACTCAAAAAACTCGGTGTTATCTTAGGCGATCTTTATCAACTCTTAGATGATCTTCAAGACCCTCAAGATCTAATTGAAGGCCGCCCTACAGCTCTTGCTCTCTGGGGCAGCGAGAAAACAAAAAAAATTGCAGAGAGCCTCTACGATCAAGCCCGCTTCTTATGCAGCCCCTGGCAAGAATCTAAGCTTTTTGAGCTCCTTTCCTACTGGAATCCAAGCCTTTTAGTCTAAACCGATTAAGTCGAAAATGATTTATAGAACCTTTTTCTATAAATCACTTTTTGGCCTAATTTTGATTAATAGAAATCAAGTGTACTGCCTCTGTGTAACGCAACACAAACTTGTTCTTATATATGCTAAGCAGCAATTAAATGTATTAAACAGCCTCTTCCCAAAATAGAGCAAGCAGGATATCCTAAGGTAAAAAAGAGAGTCATTGAAAAATGTCCAGTTTTTCGTTTCAAAAACATAAAAAGAAGGTCGTAGATTTCTGCAAAAGACACCATATAATCTCTTTGGCTCTTTTCGGATCAGTTTTGACATCTAATTTTAAAAAAACAAGTGATGTAGATATCCTCGTTAAATTTGAAAAAAAACACCTACCCAATCTTTTTGAAATCGTGGATATAGAGGAAGAGCTAAGCCTATTAATAGGACGATCAGTAGATCTCAAAACACCTAATGATCTAAGCCCTTATTTCAGAGATGAAGTAATAGCAAATGCAAAGCTAATTTATGGAAAATAAAGATCTCGTGAGATTGAAACATATGCTGGATTCTTCACATGCAATTCTTGAATTTACAAAGGGCAAAAAAAGAACTAGCTTAAACACAAGCAGACTGCTTTTCTCTGCTGTTCTTAGAGAATTTGAAATACTTGGCGAAGCGGCTGGCAAAGTATCCGACAAGACAAAAAATAAATTTTCTGACATTCCTTGGAAGCAGCTTATTGGAATGAGAAATCGTCTAATCCATGCCTATTTTGACGTCGATCGTGATATTGTTTGGAAAACGATACGAGAGTACGTTCCCTTACTATGCAAAGATCTTCAAAAGATTATAGAGTCATTGAAATGACTATGACTGTCTTCTTGCGCTTAAAGCATCAAAGATCATATCTTTAAAAGTTATGGAGAAAGCTAAGCGTATTTTTGATATTATCTTTAGTTTCTTCGCACTTTTATTTTTCTTACCTTTAGGAATTGTCATAGGACTGCTGATTAAGCTGTCATCGCCAGGGCCTATTTTTTATAAATGCCGGCGTGTTGGCTTGCATGGGGCAGAAATTGAGTGCTGGAAGTTTAGGTCCATGTGTATGGACGCAGAGGAAAAGCTGCAAAAACTTTTATCTGAAAATCCTAAACTCAAAGAAGAGTGGGATGCCTATTATAAACTTAAAGACGATCCACGGATCTATTCCATTGGAAAATTCTTGAGAAAAACTTCTTTAGATGAGCTGCCTCAATTCTGGAACGTTTTAAAAGGCGACTTAAGCGTTGTAGGCCCCCGCCCTGTGACTGAAGAAGAAGTGCAAAAATACTTCCGCGAGAAAGCACAAAAGATTCTATCGGTAAAACCTGGCATCACTGGGATCTGGCAAACATCGGGGCGCAACCTTCTGACCTTTGATGAAAGAATTCAACTAGAAGAAGAGTATATTGATCGACGCTCCTTTATTTTAGATTTACAAATCATTTGTAAAACGGTTCTCCATGTGTTTTTTGCTAAAGGTGCGTTCTAATGAATGTGCTTGTTGTTGGAGGCGCAGGTTATATCGGCAGTCATGCCTGCAAAGCGCTAAGACAAAAAGGTTACGTTCCCATCGTTTATGATAATTTACAAAATGGTCATAAGTGGGCGGCCGGCTCTTGTCCTCTTGTTGTAGGCGATTTGCTCAATCTAGAGTTACTGGATCAAACCTTTAAAACGTATAAACCCTTAGCTGTGCTTCACTTTGCCTCATCCATTGACTGTAGAGCCTCAATGAATGAGCCTGCACTTTACTACCGCAACAATGTCGTAGGATCTCTTAATCTTTTAGATGCGATGCAAAAAAATGGAGTTTTAAAGCTTGTTTTTTCAAGTACAGCTGCCGTCTACGGTTTACCTGAATCAGAAAAGATTGCAGAGTCTCACCCTTGTAAACCAGTCAACGTTTATGGAAATACGAAGTGGATGGTTGAGAAGATGATCCATGATTTTGAAAAAGCTTACGGCCTAAATAGTGTGATTTTGAGGTATTTTAATGCAGCAGGCGCAGATCCGGATGGAGAGCTGGGTGAGGCTCATCATCCAGAAACCCATTTAATTCCTCTGGCCATTCAAACAGCGCTCGGACAACAAACCCACTTAAATGTGTTTGGAGATGGAAGCACCATCCGTGACTACATCCATGTCTCAGATCTTGCAAGTGCCCATGTCAAGGCACTAGAGTGGCTTTTGAGCGGCAAAGGATCTATGACTTTTAACTTAGGAACCGGCACGGGCTACTGTCTCAATGAAGTGCTGGATATGATTGAAAAAGTTACACAAAAGCCCATTAATCGAGTCATGCAGCCTAAAAATCCTAATGAACCCTTCAAACTCATTGCTGATTCAACAGTGGCTCAAAAAACACTAGAGTGGACACCTGCTTTAAGCGATCTTGAAACGATTGTATCGACTGCGTACCATTGGCATAAAAGGCAACATTCATGAGGTCGGTACCCCTCTTATTTTTCTTTGGACTAGCACTCATTTTTGCTCTCTTTGGCTCTATTTTATTTCCTTTTTTTCCTATAAATGCTTTTGCACCGTTTCTTGCGATTGTTTTTTATGTTGCTCCTTTTTCAAAAGCGCTTTGGATTAGCGGTGGCTGTGGTCTTGTTTTAGATCTGCTCTCTTCTGAGTTTCACTTCGGCCTCCACGCCCTCTCGTGGATTGCAACAACAGCTCTCCTCTTCCATCAAAAACGACATTTTTTTGAAGAAAAACCCATGGCTTTTTCGATTTTTACTGCTGTTATTTCGTCTGTCTTTACGCTCTTTGAACTGGTCTTTATCCCTATCTTTGATCGCGGGATTGCTTTTTCTACGCTTTCATTCTTGACAGATGTAATTGCGCTTCCGATGTTAGACGGTGTTTATGGTTTTTTGTGGTTTACATGTCCAATGAGATTGTATATTTACGTAAAGAAAATGGGATGGAAAGCCCTCTTCAAAAAACCTGAGGCCCATGAGCAATAATTCAGAACTACTCACCGTAGCAATAGAAGCCGCGCTTGAAGCAGGCGCGCTTTTAAGACAAGGGTTTGGCACTTCTTTTGAAATCTCTTTCAAAGAAGGAGATCACAATCTTGTCACAACATATGATCGCATGGCAGAGCAAGCCATTGCGGAAGCGATTTCTAAGAGGTTTCCCCGGCATGGTTTTTTAGGCGAAGAAGCTGGCCATAATAAATCAGGAACCATTCTCTGGATCGTCGATCCCCTAGACGGTACCGTCAATTTTGCCCATAATATTCCTGTCTTCAGCGTCAGCATTGCAGCAGCTATCGAAAATAAAGTTGTGGTAGGCGTTATTTATCAACCCATCACACAAGAACTTTTCTGGGCAGAAGCGGGTAAAGGAGCCTACCTCAATGGCAAACAACTCAAAGTATCTTCTCAAAAGAGCTTAGATAAAGCCTACCTGGCCACAGGTTTTCCCTATAATGTCAGCGAAAATCCGCTCAATTGTATCGAGACCTTTGATAAACTGACCCGCAAAGGCATTCCTATTCGCCGTTTTGGATCAGCTGCTATCGATTTATCGTATGTAGCGGCCGGAAGATTTGATGGCTACTGGGAAGTCACCTTGCAACCCTGGGATGTTGCAGCAGGGCTTTTAATTGTCGAGGAAGCAGGTGGGCGCGTCACGCGGTATGACGGCTCTCCTTGCAGCCCCATTGAACAAGGAACTGTGCTTGCGTCCAATAAACATCTTCACTCTCAGCTCTTAGAGGTTTTATGAAAATACTTGAAGGAAGATCGGTTGCAGGTCATCTAATGAAAGAATTAAAAAAGCAAGTCGGAACTCTCACACGGCCTCCTGGCCTTTCATTCATTTTGATCGGAGAGCATGCAGCTTCTCATGCTTATGTGCGGATGAAGAAAAAACGGTGTGCAGAGATCGGGATTATTTCAACAGTGCATAATCTACCTGAAAGCACATCAGAAAATCATCTTCTCAAACTCATTCAAAGCTTAAACGAAGATCCACATATTGATGGTATCTTAGTGCAGCAGCCGCTGCCGCCGCATCTTAATACCGCCAAAGTGGTTGAGTCAATTGATCCTTCAAAAGATGTCGATGGATTTCATCCACTGAATTTAGGCAAACTTTTAGCAGGAGATCCGACAGGATTTATTCCATGTACTCCCTTAGGTATTCAAAAGCTGCTCGAACATTATCAGATTTCCACGGATGGAAAGCATGTTGTGATTTTAGGAAGAAGCTCAATTGTTGGTAAACCGCTTGCTGCCCTTCTTGTTCAAAAAAATCCCCATGCTAATGCAACAGTCACCCTTGCTCATACAGGAACTAAACATCTTGCCGAGCTTGCTCGCACAGCCGATATTTTAGTTGCCGCCATGGGAAAACCCCTCTTTGTGAAAAAATCGATGGTTAAACCGGGTGCAGTTGTCGTTGATGTCGGCATCAACAGGTTCGGACACCAGATTGTAGGCGATGTCGATGCAAAGGACATCGAGGGCATCCCCTCCTTCCTCACTCCTGTCCCAGGAGGCGTAGGCCCTATGACGATTGCCATGCTTCTTTCTAACACAGTTTTGTCTGTGGCACGAAATAGCCTAAAAGACTAAGCCCTCGTACTGCTACCTACTACCTCTATGAAAGAACATTTTTCAAGAAATAAAATAATGATTCGGTGTAAAGTGGTAAAGTAAATTATTCTTGAATCTGTATAACTGCTTGTTTCTCAAAACGCAATTAGGGGTGTTGAATGATTTCTGTTTATCAGAACCTATTCCGTGCAAAAGGCTTGTTGAGAGAGACGTTTTATGCTGGTTTGAAAAATAAGCACATTAAATCGTTGCCATTTCCTATCCATAGATTTTTTTTCTATCATCAAACTAAGATTGAAAAACCCTTGCAACCCAGAACTTTTAGATTTGATAAATCAAAAAGCACATTAGTTCCCTTTCTCCAAACGCAAAAAAGGCTTTTTGAAGGAACATTTACTCTGTTACTGTTTCTAGGAACGTCTATCTCACTTAGCGTACAACAGGTTATTGCTAAGGATTTAGAATGTGATTCAAGCAGAGCTCCAAGTAGAACTGACCCATTAACTCGCGGTGATATTTTAGAACTGCGCGATGAGTTACACCTGGAGTATGATAAAAATAAAAGTGATGATGAGCTGTCTCAGGAATGCTTTGATAAGGTTGCTAATATTTTAAGGAACCCTACTCAAGATAAGAGTATAATTTTAGAAAATGAAAAATTTTCAACCTTGGCGACCAAAGATGGAAAAACGCTGTTTCTTCTGATGGTCGAAGAAGGACAAGAAGAGATTGTAATGAAACTGCTTAAAAGCAATATAGATTATCGCGTATGTGATCAAAATAAAAACAACGGCCTACATATTGCTGCAAAAAATGGTCATATAAATTTGATTCCCTTACTCACGAATTATTTCGATGTTGATCAGAAAAATGAAGACGGACAGTTAGCTATACACATTGCCATAGTACATGGCCATACAGATGTTGTCAGAGCCCTATATGAGAACGGATCGAAAATCAACATTCCGTGGGTATCTAGTGAAAAGAAACATTTTCCACCTATTGCCCTAGCAGTTAAGTCTGGGAAAATTGAAATTATTGATATTCTTGCAAAAACAAACCCTCAACGCCTAAGAGACGTCATGGGAGATCAACCTTCTATACTTCATTTGGCAATAATGTGTGAAAAACACGACTCGGCTGTAATCATCAAGTTTTTGTTTACAGAATACCCTCAAGAAATGAAAGAACTTCTCTATAGAGGTGATCAAGAGGGAAGAACTCCTTTACATTTGGCGGCATTTAAAGGGAAGCATGCAAGTTTAATCTATCTAGTACAAAGTCAGAATTTAGATGTAAATCTTGAGGATACTATTGGGAATGGCCTTGCTCCAATACATTGGGCGGCAAAGGGAGAGCACCCTGAAACAATCCAGGCATTGTATAAAGAGGGTGCCAATTTGGCCTGTTCAGATGCTAATGGAAAGACACCCTTATCATATTTGGAAGAAATGTCATCTAAAAAAGCTAATGAATGCAAAATACTTCTTAAAAAGCTGCCGAGGATGAACCGTCTAGCTAAAGCAAAGCCTCAGGCTATGGAAAATTTCTTTACAAGATTTTTACAGAATGCAAATAATTCTGGTTAAAATGAACATTAATCATCGGAGGTAAACATGATTGGGGTTATCCGAAAACAAGGAGTATCAAACATTCCTCTTTTTCAGAATTTGATGTCCTATTCGCTTAGTAAATATCGAATTACTCAAAGATTAATAAGTTTCATTCCAAAGGCGCAATTCAAAATAAATACTATTTGCTTAAAAGACCGAGTTTTTCCAACAACTCAATGGACGAGATCAGTCATAAGTATTCTTCCTATTTTATCAAGCCAGTCATATTCTAATTCCAAAGAAAACTATCCATACTGGCATTTAATGTCAGCTGCAGTTGTATTCGCTCCGATTTCTTTGGATGAATCAGAAAAACATCCAAAACCTCTCTCCAAAGGTGAATTAATTGAGCTATGCGATAATCTAGGCTATGGATCCCCACGAAAGATGGATAATGTAGATGGCTACGTATTTAGAGACATTGAATATACAGAGAAATGTTTCCAAAAAGCGGTTGATGCGTTAAGAAACAATACAAAATATAAAGAAAGTGTTTATAGAAACATCGATTTAATATCAAGGTTAACAGATCCATCTGGTAAAACCATTTTACATATTATGATTGAGGAAGGAAAAGCTGAACAAGTAAAAGAATTGATTCAAAATGGCTTTGAATATAGGTATTGTGATTCTGAAGGAAATAATGGGCTTCATATCGCAACATTATGTGGACATACTCATTTAATACCATTTTTATCAAATTATTTCCCTATGGAAGATACAAACAATTTAGGGCAAACACCACTTCACATAGCAGCCGAACGTGGAAATTTAGATTTGGTTAAACAGCTTTTCAAGAATGGGTCAGATTTTAAAACGCCATGGATTTCCCCTGATGGTATTTCCTATCCTCTTTTAGCTCTAGCGATCAAATCGGGAGATATACCAACCATCGATTTTATAGCTGAAAAAGACCTTGGCAGACTCAGCTCACCGTTGGGAAGTCAAGGTACTATATTTCATCTTGCAATTAGCCAAGGAAAAAAAGATCCTGCAGTTCTTTTCAAACATTTGCTAACGAAATATCCTCACCAAACAACCCCTCTTCTAAAGGAAGCTGATGAAAGAGATA
>JACCDZ010192806.1_pt1 | contig 20630 bp, 8 predicted proteins | sample 7449551 | NCBI WGS metagenome assembly JACCDZ01 (sample SAMN15323452, study PRJNA562643) | freshwater metagenome | isolation source: river surface water | place: USA:Blue River Watershed | collected 2017-08-18
ATCACTTTGTACAGCCTGAAATGAAATAAAGGTGAGACTGTTATGCAAGGTGCGTGCCAACTGTTTTGTACGGTTCAGAGAACCTTTTTGAAACCTAAGTGATTAAATTAATGGGCGTGAATGGCCCGCGACGGTCAGAATCTTGACGATTCGACGGGTTGCCGACAGCTTGTGTGGGCTTGACAGCCATTTTGTTTTTGCGTGTGTCCACTTTGGGTGAAAAACCACCACAAAAGCGTCCATCGGTTCGCAGCACTTCAAGCGAAGGAATGACCTTGGAGCGAAATCCCATCAACTTGCAACCATAGGGCGTGCGCACATCCCATGTGATTGTCAAGAAGCGACAGTCCCAGCAGTTGGGGCCTTTTTTTTGAGGCTGACCCGGCGGCTGGTTAGGCTTTGCGTTGGTCATGCGCTGACTTTCTTGCTGTCAACTCTGGTCAGCGATTAACCGCCCAAGAGTTTGAGCACCGACTGCTGGCTGGTGTTAGCTTGCGCCAAAACCGCTGTCGCCGCTTGTTGCATGATTTGGGTTTTGGCCAAATTGGTCGAAGCTTGCGCATAGTCTGCATCTTCAATCTGGCTGCGTGAGGCAGACAAATTCATCGAAACGTTGGTCAAGTTGGTGATCACATGATCGAGGCGGTTCATGATGGCACCCATGGTGGCACGGGTCGCATTGATGCGGTCCATCACAACGTCCAACTTGGTCAGCACCGCCGTAGCACCTTCACGGGTGTTGATGCGCGCTGAGCGCGAGTCTACGTTGAGGTCCACGTCACCTGTGATTTCACTGGTGATCGAGCCATTTTTACCAAAGTCAGCCAAGTCGATGGTGATCATTTGGTTGGCGCTTGAACCCACTTGGAAGGCCATGCGACCCACCTTGGGAGGATCCATTGCCGCGCTGGATTGACCACCGAAGCTGCCCACTTGGAAGCCCAAAGCAGAGAAGTTACTGGTAGAGCTGAATCCATCCACACCGGTGGTGATGGTGAAAGGTTTACCTGAAGCGCGCAACTTGTCCATTTGATCAGACGGTGGTGCGCCGATAGGAGAAGGCACGCCTTGCGGCAACAAAGCTGCATCGGACGTCAAGCGCACGGTGCCGTAAAGTGTTTTCGCGGTGGTCGATTCAGCGGTCGCTTTGTGAATACCAATAACATCGTTGTTACCAACGCTGTTGCGATCCACATGCGCGATGCTGATGGTGACAGGATCGCCTGATGTGACATCTAAACCCGCATCGGCACCGGTCAAGGTAAAGCCTGTACCGGCCAATTGAGAGGTAAAGGTCAATTCGTTGCCAGCCAACTCAATGCCTAAGTTGGTGATTTCACCGGCTTCAACCAGCTGATCAAATCGGTCCTTGAACAATTGGGCGGTGGTTGTCGAGCCGTCACCTTCGACAGTGATCACTTCACCGTTCAAACGAACGCTGGCTTTTTCACCGGTATCTAAAGTGCCGGCCACCGTCATGGTTGACTTTTGAATTTCTGCGCCGCCTTTGTCCAAACCGAAGCTGGCCGCAGACAAACCAGGCACGCTCGAGTCGTACCACACCGACATGTTGCGGCCGTCCGAGTTGAGTGTCAATGCACCTTTGTCGTTGATGATGGCAGTGATGCCGTGCGTGCCCGCGCGTTGGTTGATGGCTTTGGCAACGTTTTCCAAACGTGATTGCAAGCCGTCTTTGACGGGGTCTAAATAAACCGAAACTTCGACACCGTTGAGGAACAGTGAATACTGACCCGCTTGGGTGGGTGAGTTGGCGGTGGTCGTCACGGTGCCTTCGCTCACGGCCGGGTTGGCCAAAGCGCGCACACCTGTTTCGTTCGATTGCGAATTGATGGCGTTGGCCAAGGCAATGGCGCTGGATGATTTGTCGCTGCTGGTGTTGAGACCGCTTGAGAGCAAATCGTCCGCCGGTGTGGTGGCGCGAATTTTCACGCCGTTGATCATCAAATCGTTGGATGTCAAAGATTTGAACGTGGCGGGCGAATTGGGCACCACGGTGTCAAATTCCATACCGCCAGGAGAGTCGGGATAGGTAGCTGACATTTTGAATGGAATGCCAGGCTCATTGGCCGTCAAATGCAAGTCGCTCACTGAGTCACCGGCTGAGGCAGTCACCCCCAATGCTGCGGCTTTTTGGTTGATCGCTTGAATCAAAGCATTGCGAATGTCGGTGCCCGTTTTGATCGGACCGTTTTGCGTGTCAGCCGTGACAGAGAACTGGGTGCCATTGACAGTGACGGTGTAGTCACCATCGACCACGCCAGTGACTTTCAAGCTTTCAACCTGAGACAAAGCAGCCGTTACAGCGGGGCGAGCCACAGTGTTGAACACCGATTCGTTTCTGCTGTAGTTGCCCAAAGCAAAACCTGTGTTGGCAATATTGCCACGTGAACTCAAGATCACGGGCGCTTGAATTTTGGACTCCAAAGAAATGGTGGCAGCTTGAACGCCTTCACGCATACCAATGCGTTGTCCGAATTCTTTGTCATTGGTTTCAAAATGAATTTCGATGTTGCGACCATCGGCAGCCACCAAAGTGATGCCTTGTGTGTCTGAACCTGTGTCAATGGCACGAACCCCGGTTTTGTCGGAGATCATGTTGATGGCGCGCACCGTGTTGGCACGTGTGTCACGTGGGTTGTTGAACACCGAGTTGATTTCGGCGCTGGCAAAACCGTTGATCATGACCACACCCTTGACCACGGCAGAGCCTGTCATGGCTTGGCCGGTCACGATGTTTTCATTGACCTTGGCAAACACACCCGTTCCCTCCACAGAAGTGAGGTGTGGGATGGTGGTTTGGACCAAAGGTGTCAAACCTGTGGGCAGTTTTTCAATGGCCATGTTGGCCACATCGCCCTCGTTTTCAGAAAACTTGACCGTGACCATGGTGCTACCGGGTTGGTAAGACACGACACGTCCGGTGTTAGCCGCGAACAATGAGCTGGCTTGAAGCTGTGTAGCAATAGCTGCAGCCACTGCGCTGCTTGTGTTTTCTTTGGTGGTCAAGCGCACAGTCACGCCGGCCACCGTGATGTCACGTGGCAAATCGGCGGGCAAAGGTGAGCCTGTCAAGGTCAAGGTTTGGGTTTCACCCGTGGTGATACCTGAGGTCACAGCCTTGCGGTTGATTGCAGCGGCTTTGGCAATCGCGCTGCCTGCGGCGTTGCCAGCGGGTGACAACAAATCGTCAGAGGCATTGGACTGACCAATGGGCACATCGTTGATGACCAAGTCACCATCAAACATGGCTGGAATACCGCCCTGAACATCGATGGCCACTTTGAAGTCACGCAGTCCCAAACCGAGGCTGGAAATTTGACCATCCGCAGTTTTCAAGGTGTATTTCAAATCACGTGTCATGACCTCGCGGTTACGACCTTGGTCGACACTGAAGGTCACTTCGCCCGTCGAGGGATGCATCACACCCACCAACGGAATTTCATTGTTGCGGTTGTCCACAAATTTGGCAATCACTTGGCCCGTTGAGGTCAAGGACATCGAGACGGCACCACTTTGTGCAAACGCGCCGTCCACACTGGCCCATGATTCTTCGACGGAAGACACCACTGATTTGAATTCATTCGGCGCTGTGGTGATCAAAGGACCGCCTGTTGCTGGGGTTGCAATCGTGACGGTATTGGCCAAACCGGTGAGTGGATCGATTTGGCTGGCATTGAAGGTCACGCTCAATTGATAGCCGGCGACTTGCACATCGCTCACCGCACCCAATTGGGTGTCGGCGGCGTCCAACATGTCGGCAATGCTGACAGCGGTTTCGGTGCGGCCAAAGGTAATGGTGATCGCACCCGTGTCAGGGTCAGTCGCCACGTTGCGACCACTGGACGAACCAAAACCATTGAGTTCTAAAGTAGCTTTGACTTTTTTGCTGAAGTTTTGCACGCTGGCCACGTCTTCATCTGTCAAGTCCACATCCACGCCGGCCACTTTGATGGTCGTACCCGACGCTGGCAAAGGAGAAGGCAATTCGATTTTCGAAATTTGCTGTGCATTTTCAACCGCAATGTTGTCCACATCGATCTTTTGCGCAATGCCCGTTTTGAGCTGCTGCAGCACATCGTTCATGTTGTTGGCACCGCTGACATTGACTGTGACGGGCACAGAATCGCCTACTGTGATGGTGTAGTCGCCATCGGCGTGTGTGCCGTCAAATTTGAACACTTGCGTTTCACCAGCTTCAACACCAGCAACCTCGCGCTTGGTGGTGGGGCTGACAAACACTTGGCCAAACTGGCTGATAGATGTCGATTTATAGACAGGCATCTCACCGACGCGCTCTCCGGCCTCGCCCGTTAGAACTGGGAAACCGTTCCACTCGGTGCTTTCGGCAATGTGCACGATTTCTTGCTTGAGTTGCTGGAATTCCAGATCAAGGTAAGAACGTTGAGCGTTGTCGTTGGTGTCGTTAACCGCTTGAATCGCCAACTCACGCATGCGTTGCAACATGTCTGTGATTTCGTTGGTCGCGCCTTCAGCGGTTTGAATAAGGGTGATCGCGTCCCCGGCATTGCGCACCGCTTGATTCAAGCTACGTATTTGATGCGTCATGCGTGTGGCGATGGCCATACCTGCAGCGTCATCGCGTGCTGAATTGATGCGCTTGCCTGTTGACAACTGCTGCATTGCCACGGCTTGGCCTCTCTCAGTCGAGCGCAAGGCTGCCTGTGAGAACAGAGCTTTGACGTTGGTATTGATAACTGCCATGTTTTTCTCCTGCCCGAAACGGGTCAATCAAATTTCCAAGGGGTTAAGCAGATACCGTGCCAACTTGTTTTCCGACAACTTGAGGGGTTGACAAAGAAATATTTACCCTAAGTGGCAAGCCCTGCGGCGGCAAAGCGGCAAGGAAATGTCGGCAAAACGGCAATGGCTTGCCACTTTTAGCCGCAAATGCCGTTTTTTAGATTTACGCCCATTTGTTACAAAAGTCGGCTCGAATTTTGCTTGTTAGGTATCGAGTACTCATCACAACACTTTTATAAGTTCGTTCCTATGTCAAACGGTATCTATCCATCGCTTGGAAACACGCTCAGTAGTTATGCCTACAACAGCGTGCAAATGAGCTCGCCTACGCCTGCTTTCGGAACGACGACAGATATATCAGGCTACAGCTCTTCAGACATTGCCGCCTTGACTGCGGCACAAGTGGGCGCCCTGACAACAGCACAAACCGCTTCTATCAGTGCAGGCGCACTGGCTGGATTCAGCGCGCGTCAGATTCAGGCACTTCAAACAGCCAACATTGCGACTTTTGACCCAACACAAATTGCCGCCTTGAGCGTCGAGCAGCTCAACGCCATGCGCGCCAACCAAATTGGCGTGATGACCAGCACGCAGATCAACGCGCTGACCAGCGTCCAACTGGCTGGCATGCGCGACAGCCAAGTGGCTGCTATCAATAGCCAGCGCATGGGCAGCATTGACAACAGCGTGTTGCAAAACATGACAGCAGGTCAAATTCAGTCACTCACGACCTCACAAATCATCAGCTTGATCGATACACAGCTGGCTGCCTTGGGCACGTCACAAATTGCCAGCATGAAGGCGACCCAAATCAAGGCGATTGAAACGCGAGATCTGGGTGGTTTGACCACGGCGCAAATGCAAGCCTTGACGTCAACGCAGGTTGCCGCTTTTAACAGCAACCAATTGGCCGCTTTGAGCACCGATCAACTGGCTGCCATCGATACACAAGATTTGGTGGCTTTGTCGGCCAAACAAATTTCGACATTGAGTGTGAATCAAGTGTCAAACTTGACAACCACACAAGTCACCAACTTGCGCCCCTTCCAAATTGCAGCGCTGACAACGGATGCCGTGGCTGCCATGACGGATGCACAGTTGCAAGCGCTGACACCGCAGCAATTGGGATCGTTGAGAACCGCACAAATTCAAGCGCTGAGCAGCCAACAATTTGCTGCCCTAGGGACCGACCAATTGGCGGGCCTGACCAGCCAACAAATAGCTGCGATCGAAACGCGTGACTTGCAAGGCTTGAGCACCAGCCATGTGGCAGCTTTGGGTGTAAGGCAAGTGTCTGGACTGACCTCTGCACAAATCACGAATTTATCGAATGCACAGGTTGCCGCTCTTGAAACGCAAGACTTGGCAGCCCTCAGAGCAACGCAATTTAACGCTCTGCGCAGCGGTCAAATTCAAGCCCTCAGCACGGCACAAGTCAGCAGTTTGAAACTGCCACAAATTCAAAACTTGGCCGCTGCGAATGTGACGGCCATGAACACCAGCCAAGTCAATGCGTTGACCACTGCGCAGCTGCAAGTGTTCAGCACGGCTCAGATGGCTGCGCTCACCAGCGCCCAACTCGGCGGCATGTCGACTGAGCAATTGGCCAGCATCAAATCGAATTTGATCGTCGCCATCGCCACCAACGCCCTCGCCGGCTTGAGCACTGCACAAATGCAAGCGTTCAGCCCTGCACAAATTGGGCAAATGAGTTCACAACAAATTCGTGCGTTGTCAACAACACAAATCGCTGCAATTGCTACCGACGATTTGGCAGGCGTGACAGCGCGTCAACTGGCCGCCATGACCACCGCACAGGTGGCAGCATTCACAACTGATCAAATCGCTGCATTCAAGTCCTCACAAGTGGTGGCCATTCCCACCCAAAGCATGGCGGCCATGACCACGGCGCAGATCAGCGCCATGACGCAACCACAAGTGGCGTATTTGACCAATAGTCAAATGGGCGCCTTGACGAGTGCACAAGTTGGCGCATTCACGACCGATCAAATAGGCGCCCTCAAAGCAGCTCAATTGGCGTCGATCACCACCACCGCATTGGCAGGTTTTGACAGCACGCAAATTGAATCGTTCAGTGCGGTTCAAGTGGGGGGCTTGCGCACCGCACAAATCGCGGCCTTGGGGTCTGACCAAATTACCGCTATTGCCGCAGAAGACATTCGTGGGTTGACCAAACAACAAGTGGCTGCGTTGGGTTCAGACCAAGTCGCTAGCTTGACCAGCGACCAAGTGCAAGCGTTTAACAACACGCAGTTGGCAGCCATTGAAACAGCCGATTTGGTTGCATTGACCACCGAGAACATGGTGGCGCTGCAAACATCGCAGATGGCAGCATTTAGCAATGCACAAATCAACAGCTTGACCACCGATCAAATATTGGCCTTAGAAACCGAAGATTTGGTGGTCCTGAAAGGTCAGCAAATCGTAGCCTTGAGCAGCGACCAGTTCGCAGCCATGTCGACCGATCAAATTCAAAATTTGACTGCGAGTCAAATCGCTTCGATCGAAACCCAAGATTTGGCCGCGCTGAGCTCTGACCAAGTACAAGCCTTGAGCAGCACGCAGCTACCTGCGCTGACCACCTACCAGTTCAAGAACCTGACCACTGACATGTTGGTGGCGTTCACAACAGATCAAATTCAAGCACTGAACACCAAAGAAATCAGTGTGATGACCGATGCACAGTTGTCCAAACTGACGACAGACCAAATTGCGGCTTTGCGCACCGATCAAATACAGGCATTGCCTAGCCGCGGTTTGTCCGCCATGGGCACAGACCAAATCGTGGCGTTGGGCAGCGATCAGATTGCAGCCTTCACCGGTAACCACATACGTGTGTTGACCACAGAGCAAATGGGTGCATTCACCACAGATCAAATGCCAGGTTTTGAAACCCGTGATTTGGTGGTCCTCACTGCCGCTCAACTGAATGCGACCAACAGTGACCAAATTGATGCATTGACCACATCGCAAATCGCATCTTTGACCAACAGCCAAATTGCCTCTTTGGGCCAAGACCAAGTGGGTGCATTGAACACCGATCAAGTGGTGGCTCTGGGCCAACGTCAAGTTCAAAGTTTGACTGCTTTGCAAATCGCAGTGATGTCGACCGACCAAGTGGCGGCACTTGAAACCAACGACTTGGCCGCCATGAACACTAACCAAATCGTGGCGTTCATTCCAGACCACATCAGCGCCATGACGACAGCTCAAATCGCGGGTTTGCGTCGCGCTCAAATCACCAGCTTGACCAATGAACAACTGGCCGCTTTGGATACGTCACAAATTGTGGCCATTGAGGCGTTTGACATTGTCGGCATGACTTCGCGTCAAATCAACGCGCTCAATTCAGACCAAATTCAGGCACTGACCACAGGACAAATCAACGCTCTCATGCCCAACCAGGTGAGTAGCATGAGCGTCGAAAACATGGCTGTTTTGACGACTGGACAAATCGCTGCATTGCCCAGTTCGGGTATTGGTGCGTTGACAAGTGCGCAAATGCAAGCCTTGTCAACCGAGCAAATTGACGCGATGACGAGCGCTCAAATCCAGGCTCTGCGCGCAGATGTGTTGGCCAATATGAGTTCCGAGCAAATCAGCTCGCTCAGCACCAACCACATTGCGTCGTTGACGCAACCTCAGTTTGAAGCTTTCACGACAGAGCAGATCACGTGGTTCACCAGCGATCAATTCCCCGCCATTGAGTCACGTGACATTGCCGCCATGACTGCTTTGCAGGTAGCCGCGATCACCACCGACCAAATGGCGGTGATGACCACCGAGCAAGTGCAAGCCATTGAAACGCGAGACTTGGTGTCGATGACCACTGAGCAAATTGCCGCCTTTGCCACCGACCAAATTGTCAGCTTATCGGGCAACCAAGTGAAGGCGCTGTTCACCAACCAAGTGGCTGCGCTGACCACCGACCAAGTGGGCGCGATTGAAACGGCTGATTTGGCCGGCATGTCTAATACGCAATTGCAAGCCTTGAGCACCGACCAAGTGGAAGTGTTGGGCAGCGATCAATTGCGTGCACTGACCAACACTCAGGTGGCTTGGTTGTTGTCGTCGCAACTGCGTGCCTTGACCACCGAGCAACTTGAAGCCTTCACGGCCTCGCAGTTCAATGCGATGACAGGCGCACAAGTGGCGTCCTTCACCACGGAACAAGTGGCCAGTTTGTCAACCAGCTTGGTTCCCAATTTAAGCAACGCCGTGGTGTCTGCCCTGACCGAAGAGCAAGTGCTGGGTATGACCAGCGACCAACTCGCAGTACTCACCACCGCCCACATCACCGCGATGACCAGCAGTCAGCTGGCGGCCTTGGACACCTCACAAATAGAGGCCTTGAGCACCGAACAAATTGTGGCCATTGAAGCCGCCGATGTACCCGCACTGCGTGAAGAACAGCTGGCACAGTTGAGCACGTCACAAACGGCTGCCTTGACCACCGCACAATTGGCCGCGCTGACCAGCAGCCAGTTTGTGACCTTGCCGACCGATCAGGTCAGTGCTTTGACGGCCACCCAGTTGGGCAGCTTGAGCACCACCAAAGTACAGCTGCTCAATGAAGCGCAGCTCACCACACTCAGCAGCACTCAACTCAACAGCTTTAGCACCACGCAAGTGGCAGCTTTGCTCAGCGATCAAATACAAACGCTCAGCACCAGCCAAGTCAACACGTTGGGAACCGCAAAAATTGCGGTGCTCAGTGGTGCACAACTGGACGCGCTGCTCACCGACCAATTGCAAGCGCTCACCGATTCGCAAATTGCAGCCATCAACAGCACAGCATTGCCAAGTTTGAGTGACAACGATTTGGCCACACTGACCACTGCGCAAGTGAAGGCATTCACCAGCACCCAGCTGCCCAGCATGACCACCAGCCAGATCAGCAACCTGACCACCTCACAAGTGGCTGCTTTACTGACATCGCAATTGGCTGTGCTCAGCAGCACGCAACTCAATGCGTTGACTGCAGAACAGTTGCAGTCGCTCACCGACAACCAAGTGTCTACGCTGAGCACCACTTCACTCAGCAGCTTGAGCAACAGCAATTTGGCCCAATTGACATCGGCACAAGTTGCGGTGTTGACCACAGCACAAATTCCAAGTTTGTTGACCAGCCAAATGGCTTCGCTGACCACCGAACAAATTGGTGGTCTCACAAGTGCCCAACTGCGTTCGCTCACCACCGCACAACTGGCGGCGTTGACGACCGAACAATTGCCAAGCATGAGCTCGGCACAGGTGCAAGCGTTTACGCCAAGCCAAATCAGCTTACTGTCCACCACGCAATTGACCAGTTTGACGGCCAGCGAAATTACCGCGCTGACCAGCACACAAATTGTGGCCATGAGCACAGCGCAACTCAGTGCACTGGAAAGCCAACAAATTCAAGCGCTGGAAACAGCCGACATTTGGAACTTGAACACCTCACAAGTTTCAGCACTCACCACAGACCAGCTCAGTGTGTTGCCCAACTCGTTGGTGCCTGCTATTCGTCCGGCATCTATTTCTGCCCTCAGCGTTTCGCAGCTCAACAACCTCACCACGGGACAGTACGAAAGTTTGTTGTCAGAACAAGTGGCGGCGTTGTCGACCACACAGCTCAGCAACATCACGGGAAGCCTTTTGTCGGCGTTGACCACCGGCAACATGGTGGCCATGTCGAGCACACAAATTGGCGCACTCACCGCAGCGCAGTTCCCTGCGCTTGGTACGCTGCAAATTACCGCCATCGAACACACCGACATTCCGTCGATCACAATCAGCGCATTGGCAGCCTTCACGTCTGACCAAATTGCGGCACTTACCGCAAGCCAAGTCAGCAACCTGACCACCGATCAATTGCGCGCGATCACCACCGGACAAATTCCCGCGCTGGGCACTGAGGACATCAATGTATTGACCAGCCGTCAGGTGGGTGCCTTAACAACGGACCAAATCGACACCATGTCGGTGGCACAAATGCAAGCGGTTGCCAGCACCTCGTTGGTGACATTAAGCTCCGACCAAATTCGTGCGATTTCCACCGCACAGTTGTCGGCCATGAGCACAGGTCAGATTCGTGGGTTCGATTACTCGCAAGTACCAGCATTCACCACCGACCAAATCTCCAACCTGACAACCACCGAAATTGGCGCGTTCAGCACACGCCAAATTCAAGCCTTCACATCCACACAAATTGCAGCGCTCACGTCGTGGCAAGTACCCGCCATACCGGTGGAAAACATTGCCAACATGGGTACCGCACAAGTCGCGGCTTTCAGCACATCGCAATTGTCTGTATTCACAGCACAACAAACCGCTGCACTGACCGCTGGTCAAGTGGCGGCCTTGAGCAACGACCAACGCACTGTGTTGGGTCTGTAAAGAAAAAGAGCCGCAAGCGATGCGGCTCTTTTGATTGCCATCCAGCGTTTAAGCCTGCAAGTCCAAACGAGAGTGAGTGGTCGCGGCGGTATCCGCGTTGTAGTACTTCACCACTTCAACGCTGGTCAAGGTAACGCTACGCGACAAACGCGAATTGGTGTAGGTGTTGTTTTGCGCTAACCAATCGGCTGCAGTGCCAGCCAAATACACCGTGTCGGTGCCTGCACCCCCGTCAATTTCAACATCGTCAATGGTGTTGGTATAAAACACATCGCCTGCCGAGCCACCTGATGCAGAGGTGACTCGCGAACCATACGCCAAGCCCACATTGTTGAGCCCCACGTAAGTGGCTGCGGTTCTCATCGACGCAGGAAAACTGTCAACAATGTTGGAGGGGATGATGTTGATAGAGCTAAAGGCCCCTTCACGCAAGTCAATGATGTTGGCATTGTTTACCGCTGAGGCGTCTATCACGCCACCTTCGGGCATCCACAGTGTTTGCATGCCTGACCAGTCGGCAGTGAAGCTGTTGACTTGGTAGGCATCTAGCCCTTGGCCCGTTCCTTTGCCATACAAAAACTGTAATGCCGCAAGGTCAAACATCATGTATGTACTGGGATTGACATTGCTAGCTGAATAGCGGTAGGTGATGTTGTTGGTTGTGGTGGCTGTGACTTTGAGCGAACCCTCGGGGTTGTTGTACGACATCAAGGTGTACAGACGTGTATCAAGTGCCTTGGGCAAATAGGGACCTGGTGCACCGCCGCCACCGGCGTTGTAGTTGCCAGGATGTTTGAGCCCCAAAGTATGGCCAATTTCATGAATCAGGGTTTGCCAACCATAGGTGCCTTGCGCCAAATTGGTGTTCAAGTTACCCGGGCCGTTGTCTAAAAACAAATAGACGGGGTGATCACCACTGCCGTTTGGCACATTGGCATACCCTGCACTGTTTCGCGATGTTTGGTTGTTGGTGCCAAAGTTAATGTCGGCTTGCCCATGGTTGTTGGACTCTATAAACGTGACATTGAGCAACGACGACAGGTAAGTGAAAGCACTGCGTACAGCGTCTTTTTGCGCGTCTGTCATGGCTCTGAAACCATTGCTATCAGCGGTGTTGCCGTTGGGCAAAGCGTTCATGAAGCTAAAACTGAAGGAGCTCTTCGCACTGCCCTCGCCCAATGCAAACACGCCAGTTTTGATTTGCGAGTCTGAGGTGGTGACGCTGCCATTGGTGTCACGCCACCAATAGTTGGTGCCACCCAAGAGCATGGCGTTGATTTTGGCATCGCCCGTATCAGCAAAGGTGGTGAAGTCTCGGAAGGCAAAGAAGTTGACGTTTTTGTATTTGTTGTTGCCCACCGTGTAACTGCCATCGGTGTTGGTTCTGATGGCGTAATTGTTGAAGTTACCAGCAAACTCAACGGCCACGGCAGCACCGGAAATTTTGGACAGCAACGCACTGCCCCGTTTGTACTGTGCTTCACTCACCTGCAACATGGGGCGTGCTGTGTCGGTGAGCTGAATGGTCTTGATCCTTTTCACCGCCAACAAGTTGTCAAAGTTGCTTTGGATATTGGCCGCTGTATCCTCTATCAGCACACTTGTACCGGCCAATGCACCTAGCTTCACAGCTTGCGCTGCCGTCATGGTCAATGTGGCAGTGCTGGCATTGGTCACCTTGAGCGTTTTGAGTTTGCCAGCATCAGCGAAGGCTTTGAGTTCTTCCAAACTGTTTTGCACATTCGCAGCGGTGTCTGTGACCGCTATTTGCAAGCCCTCTAAAGCGTTGGCGTTGTCGCGAATGTTGAGCGCCGTGTCTTTGATGGTGAATGTCACGCTGGGCAATTTTTCCCGCAATGCTTCGCTGCCCACAAACTGCGCGGCGGTGAGTTCCATCACGGGCGCGCGGTTAGTCAAAGCAAAGGTCAGGTCCGCCGCATTTGCAGCCAGCGTTCGCATGGCGTCAAAGTTTCTCAGCAGATTGGCCGATGTGTCTCGCACAGTCACGCTGTCCGCGTCGTTGACAGCGAACCGCGCCACATTGGCCGATGTGTCTGACACCGCTAACGTGGCATTGCTCAACATAGCGCGCAACGCCCCCATGTTGGCAAACTGTGCCGCCTTGAAAGTGACGGTGGGCGTATTGGCGTCAGTGAAATTGATTTGATCTAACTTGCCCGCAGCAACAAGTGATTGCAAGCCAATCAAATTGGTTTGCACTTGTGCAGCGCTGTCTTGCACCGAAACGTCAAAGCCGGTTTGGATTCTGGAGGCCACACGTGCCATATTGCTGGCACGGTCAACCACTTTCACAGTTTGGTTGTTTTCGCTGAGTTTGTTGACCAGCGCTGTGCTAGCAGACAACTGCTGTGCGTTGAATTGCAATTCGGCATCACCTTGGGTGAAACTCACGCTGCTTAATTTGCCCGAAGCCGCTATTTTTTGCAGTCCGGCCAAATTGGCTTGCAAATTGTCTTGGGTATCGGCCACCACCACTGGCTGTAACAATCGCTTTGTCGCCAATGCCGCAGTAGCTTCGGCCAAGGTCATGGGCCCCGCATTGGCCGAGGCCATGCGCAAAGCAGGGTTGACGTGTATGGCTTGAAATGAGACGGTCATGCGAGCTCGACTAAGACAGTGATTCAACTGTCTAAATCGGCATCAACCTCTCAAACTTGAAGCAACGAATGGGTTCAGCGGGTGAGTCTGGCCACTTTGGCCAGCAATTGGTTTTCAAGACTACGCACCAACTTGGCAGGGCTGGCTTGGCGTTGCTCTGCGCCTTCAATGAGTTGGTGGCGGTAGGAGGCCAAGCGAGCGCGGTCTTGCGATAAATCGACGACCAAATTTTCGTAATCGGTATGGCTGTAGGTGATGAGATCGTCCAAACCGATGGAATGCAACAAACTGCCTGCCATTCGCGATACGAATGTGCGTCCACTGAGAGTCACCATGGGCAAGCCACAGTCCAAAACATCGCGTGCGGTAGAACCTGAGTTGTAGGGCGACGTGTCTAAAAATACATCGGCCAATTGCATGCGCGCGCGGTACTGCTCGTGTGATGTGCGCTTGGCAAACACCACGCGGTCAAGTGCTACGCCATGGTAGGCCACTTGTTTGCGCAGTTCACGGGTGGCGCTGTCGTTGTCGTCTAACAACCAAAGCACCGCATCGTCCACGCGTTTCAAGATGTTCATCCAAGTGGTGAACATCTGTGGGTTGAATTTATACACATTGCTGAAGCACGCCATCACAAATGCGTTTTCTGGCAAACCCAGCTCTGTGCGGGTTTGCGAACAAGCGGGTGTGGGTGTGTGGGTCAAAGGCAGAAAACTGCCCTCCACATACAACGGCTGCTCTGAAAAATAGGGGCTCAGTGATTCAGGCAGGGCAAAGCGATCGGTCACCACAAACTGCACCCAAGGCAGCGATGTGGTACCAATGAAACCCAAGTAGGTGCCCTGCAAAGGTGCAGGTTGCATGGCCAAAATGCCAGGACGCGCCCCAGAGCTGAGGCCGTGCAAATCGATCAACACATCGATTTCTGCATCGGCAATGGTTTGTGCAGCGGTGTGATCGTCTAACGCTCGCACATCGACCACGTGATCGAAGGCTTGCTTGAGACGTTCACGGTAGGCACTACCGTCTTCTGGGCTGTAGTCAAAGGCGTAAATGTCAAACCGACTGCGGTCGTGCGCCTCTAACAACTCTGCCATCAACAATCCGACAGCATGGGTACATAAATCGCCAGACAAATATCCGATGCGAACACGTTCATGTTCGTAAGGTGCGTTCACACACAAACGGTGGGTTGGTAAATTGAATTTACGCTGCACAAACAATTGCGATGCCATCAACTGCAACGCGGGGTCGTCATGCAAGGCCAACATGGCCAAAGGCGATGTACCCGTGAGCATGGCGTTGACCGACACCTCAGGCAAAGCCTGCATGGCAGGCCATTTGCATTGCTTGCTGCGCAAATGCACCCAATGCTGAATGGCATCGGCTTGCTTCGGCTTGAGTTGCAAGCTTTGTGTCAAGGCATGTTCGGCTAAGTCGTATCGCTTGAGTTGTTCTTGCAAACGCCCAATGTGATTGAGCGCCAAGGTTTGCATCTCAAGATTTGCCAAGCCTTGCAAGTAACCAGAAGAAGCCACTTGGCTCCACTCAAGCATGGCCTCATCAAATTGGCCCTTACGCTCTAGCAACAAACCCAAATTGATGCGTGCTTGTGCAAAGCCAGGATGAAAGGTCAAGCTAAGACGATAAGCCTGCTCGGCGCCATCGATGTCACCAGCATTGATTTGCATCACACCTTGGTTGAACAAGGCAATGTGTCGGTCAGCCGACGGGCTGTGCTGCGCCCACAGGTCATACAACGCCACCGCGTCAGCGGTGCGTCCAGCCTGTTGAATTTGTTCTGCCAGTTGAATGACTTGGTCTAAAGCCAGTTGGCTGATGTCTTCGACTTGCATGGCCATGTTGAAACAGTTGTGTGGCAAATCGTTGCCGCTGGAAGCGGCAATCGCAAGCGATATCAGTGGGTGTGCTCAGAGGGCATGATGGCGTCGACATATTCGTCAAGTGCCAAGCGCTCGGCGGTCAACTCCAGCTGACCTGGGTAGTAATGCAAACCTTGGTTGCACATCTTCAAGGCACCCGCTGGGTCAAGGTTGCAACGCAGGGCGCGTACCAACATCACATAAGTGAAGGGTTGAATGTTGGCACCTTGCAGCTCAACCAACTCTTGCAACATTTCGACCGCCGTGGGCCAGTCTTGGCGCATCACAGCCAACAAGCCGCAAATGGCCAACATATCTTCACTGTGTGGGTAGATCGCCAAGCCCGCTTCGCCCAAGGCATAGGCCAATTCAATCTGTTCGGTTGCCACCATGGTTTGAATGGTTTCGCGAATTTCCAATGGGCTGAATCGCTTGATCAAGCCCTCTTGCAACAAGCTGCCGGTGGCGCTTTGATTCATCAATTCTTGGATAAGTGTCATTTCAAACTCCTGGTTGTGCAGTTAGGTTGCAGCAACTCAAGCGATTTTTATGCCAACCAAAGATTGCCGCTTTGTTTGACAGTTTTTTGCCGCTCACGACAGCTGGCTTGAAATTTGCATTGCGAAGCCATTCATCTACAAACGACTGTCGAAAAACCGCCAATGGCTACGCCTTACTTCAGCATCATTGTGACCACGCACCAGCGCCCGCAGCTGTTGGCGCGTGCGCTGGCGTCTGTGCGAGCCAACAGCCTGCAAGACCACGAAATCATTGTGGTGGCCGACACTTTAGACGCCGCCACCATGCAAGTGGTGACGGATCAACTGCAAGCCCAGGACACATTCATCAAACGCAGCGGCAAGCCTGGACCTGCCCTGAGCCGAAACCTTGGCATGCAGCAAGCGCGTGGTCGCTGCGTCATTTTTTTGGACGACGACGACGCCTTTTTGCCTGACTACTTGGCCAATGCCAAGCGCATGACAGAACAACACCCCGGACAAGTGATTTACACCAATTACCGTGTGGTGCAAGAAGACAGACAAAGCAGCCAAGCCAACGCAGAACTCAAAGTGAACGAATACAGCGTGGCCCAACTCGATGTGAACACGCTGTATGTGAAGAACTTCATTCAAAACCACAGCGCCATCTTTCCACGCGAAGCAGTGCATGGTCGCCAGCAAGACCCGCATTTGAGCAGCCTTGATGACTGGGACTTTTTGCTCAACGTGGCCAGCGACACACCTTTCAGACACGCCAATATTTTGGGCGCCGTGGTCTACAAAGACTATGTCAACCCACAACACCGCCGTGGATCAGCCCAAAGCGCCAACGGTTTGCACACAGTGTCGGACTATTTGTCGATCTACAAAAAGTGGCCTGCACCCAATGCGCATGTGCGCTTGCAACGCCAACAACTCTTAGCCTCTGCCGGTCAGTCTGTACCGCTGGAGTGGCTTTAAACCTCGAGGAATGCACGCGCATGACCACCACCACACAAGCCAAGCCCCTGCAAGCCCTGCTTGACCAAGGCATTGCCCTGCAACACGCAGGTAACAACGCCAGTGCCCAAGCGTTGTTTGAGCAAGCTCTGAAAAAAGACAGCAACAATGCCGTGGCCAACTATTCGCTGAGCGCCATCGCTTCAGCACAAGGCAACTACCCAGAAGCTCTGGTGTATGTGAAAAAAGTATTGCGCAGCTCACCCCAATTTGCACAAGCGCACATGGCCCATTCGGTGATTTTGTTTCACCTTGGACGCATGGACGAGTCGTTGGCTGCTGTGCAAAAAGCACTCAAACTCGACCCCAATTTGGCAGGCGCGCAAGCCCACCTAGACACGGTTCGCTTGGCACAAGCCAGCCAACCTGATGCCAACACCGCAGGCAACCCGCAAGTGGTTGCCCTGAACACGCAAGCCATTGATTTGCAGGCACAAGGTCAACACGCACAAGCTGAGCAGTTGCTGCGCCAATCTCTGGCACTTGAACCCAACAACTTTCTCACCCTGTATTCGATGGGAGTGTCGCGCTCCGCACAAATGGACCCGCACGATGCGCTGAACTTTTTCAACCAAGCGTGCGAAACATCCCCCCACTTGCCCTTGGGTTACTTTGCCAAAGCCAAAACCCTGCACGATATCGGCTTAGCCGAAGCTGCACTAGAGGTGTATGACCAAGCCATTGCGGTAGACCCTCACTACATGGAGGCCTACACCAACAAAGCCGCCTTGCTGCAAGCCATCAACCGTCACCACGACGCCCTTCTGTGCTTGACCGCAGCCACCGACATCAACCCCACGCATGTGCGTGCGCTCGAAGGCCAAGGCCAATTGCTGGGTCAATACAAACAGTACACCTTGGCCACTCGCGCATTTGCGCAAGCCCTAGAGGCTGACCCCCATTACGCCTATGGCGAAGGTCATCTCATGGGTGCTCGCTTGAGCAATTGCGACTGGACCGATTTTGAAGCCTCCAAAGCGCGAATCATTGCGGGCATTGAAGCCGGCAAATTGACTTGTGGGCCATTGACCATCATGGCCATCACAGACGATGCTGCCATCATTCGCAAATGCGCTGAGCTCTACGCCGCTGACAAATACAAACCCTCGCCCTACCCTCTGTGGACGGGTGAGAAATACACCCATCGCAAAAAACGCGTGGGTTTTATGTCAGCCGACTTTCGTGTGCATCCGGTGGGCTACTTGCTCATTGGTTTGTTAGAGCAGTTTGACAAATCGCAGTTTGAATTGACTGGTTTTTTCACAGGTGTCGCAGACAACAGCGACCTTTGGAAACGCTATCGCTGTGCGTTTGACCACTACATCGACTGCCACAGCATGACCAGTTTGGAAGTTGCCAAACTCATGCGCGCCATGGAAATGGATGTGGTGATCGACCTGTCCGGACACACCGAAGGCACACGCTTGGATGTACTGGCCCATCGACCTGCCCCCGCACAAGTGACTTACTTGGGCTTTCCTGGCACGCTGGGCTTGCCCTACATTGACTACCTGATTTCAGACCCACGCATCATTCCGCCCGAGCTTGAACAGTACTATGGCGAAAAAATATTGAAGCTGCCGCACTGCTACCTGCCACGCGACAACTCAGTGGTGCCATCACCAGAAACACCCAAACGCGCTGACTTTGGCTTGCCCGAAGAAGGCGTGGTGTTTTGCAGCTTTAACCATGACTACAAAATCAACCCGCCTTTGTTCAAGGTATGGATGGACCTGCTCAAAGAAGTGCCTGGCAGTGTGCTGTGGCTGATGAAGCTCAACGAGGGCGCGCATAAAAACTTGGCTGACAGTGCACAAGCACATGGTGTAGACCCAGCCCGCATCATCTTTGCTGAACGCGTGCCACGTGTGGAAGACCACTTGGCACGTTATCGATTGGCAGATGTGTTCATCGACACCTTTCCCTACAACGGACACACCACCGCAGGAGATGCCCTGTTGGCAGGACTGCCCGTGGTGAGTTTGTGCGGCAGCAGTTTTGCCTCACGCGTGGCAGCCAGTTTGTTACACGATGTGGGACTGCCTGAGTTGGCTTGCTACAGCTATCAGGAGTATCACGATAAGGCTTTGCAGATGGCTACGGATGGGGAGGTTCGAAGTGGCTATAAATTTCATTTAAACAATAGATTCAACTCTTCATTGTGGCCCGCATCTGCGCAAAAGCAAGCACAAGCGTTGGCTGCAGTACTGACCCAGATTTGAGAAAAAAATGAATCTTGGCATTATTCAAACAAGAGGGTTGGGGGACATCATCATTGCCGCGCCAATCGCACAGTACTACATTGACCAGGGATTTACTGTTTATTGGCCAGTTGATAGTCGATTTTTAATGGCTGTGCAAAGTGCATTTCCAGATATTCACTTCCTGGGAATAGACCCTCAAATACATGGCCATGAGAGTTTTGACTATTTTTATGGCGAACCGCTTCGGCAGTTGCGAGATTTAGGTTGCGAAAAAATCTACTCGCTGTATTCATACCTTTCTGGGGTCGATGTTGTCAACGAAAAATTCTCAAATTCATTGAAATTTGATGAGTATAAATATGCTGTTACACAAGTTCCGTTCAGTCACAAATGGAAATTAAAAATCAAACGGGATTTGGAACGTGAAACAGAGTTGAAAAAAAAGCTTGGCATCAGCAAGCCCTACGCCCTCATTCATGAGGAAGGCTCGAACTTCAAAATGTCAATCCAATTACCTGCTGATGTATCTGACCGATTACAGGTGGTTCGCATGAGCGCACTTACCGACAACCCATTCGACTGGATTGGCGCAATTGAAGAAGCCAGTATGTTGGTATGCGTAGACAGTTGTTTTGCAAATCTTGCTGAACAAATGAACCTTTGCGAAGACAAATACCTAATGTTGCGCTCAGACATACGCGCAACACCTGTATTTAAAAACGGATGGAAATATCAATGAGGAGTGAAAAATGAAATTAAATCTTGGCGCCGGGAATAAGAAAATTGATGGATTTATCAGCGTTGATAAATTTCCCTCTGCCACCACTGACTTTGTTTTTGACCTAGAAACCACGCCTTGGCCCTGGGCTGACAATTCAATTGATCAAATTATGCTCATTCATGCCTTAGAGCACATGGGGCAAAGTACAGATGGCTACCTTTCAATTATTCGTGAGCTTTATCGCGTGTGTCGACACGGCGCGGAAATTTTGATACACATTCCGCATCCTCGACATGATAATTTTTTAGGTGATCCTACGCATGTAAGAGCCATCACTCCTCAGCAGTTAACGCTGTTTGACCGTCAACTCAATGATGCTTGGGTAGCTGGTGGCATTTCTTCCGCAACACCATTAGCACATTACCTCAATGTGGATTTTCATATCTCGAATTTGATCACCGTTTTGGATCCTGTTTACCATCAAAAGTATGCGGAAGGTGAATTGACACTCGATGAAATCAAT
>JACCDZ010498193.1_pt1 | contig 20626 bp, 16 predicted proteins | sample 7449551 | NCBI WGS metagenome assembly JACCDZ01 (sample SAMN15323452, study PRJNA562643) | freshwater metagenome | isolation source: river surface water | place: USA:Blue River Watershed | collected 2017-08-18
ATTTGTTTGTTTCGGATTATGTGAGGAGCGGAGCAGATACGTCTATCAATATTCAAAGCATTATATCTGACGTAAATAGGGCTTCGAAGGGTAAGCTTTTTTCTGACTGTTGCGTTTTAATAGGAGCCATTGCAGTTCGTTTTAGTGCAGTTAATCTTGGTAACATTATTTTTATTAGACTTCATAGTGGTATAAGCGGTGCAAGAGGAATTGGAAATGGCGCATATCCATCTCCTTTAGATTTTCCAAAAGGTGGAGATTTAGTTGCAAGAAATGGTATTTACACAATAGAAATTAATTATCATAAAGCAATAGAAGAATTACGTACACCTTATGATAATGAAAAATATGTTATTGCTTATGATGAAAATGCTCCAAATAATATTGAGAAAAGAGAATATGGTGGAAGCTCAAGTGCTAGTATTCTTGCCTTATGTTTTGCTAAGGTTGCTGACCCAAATTCTGTTGTAGATATAGTTTGTTGGAGTAGAGATAAGGATAATGTTGCTAGTGTTTACAGTCAAAAGGGATATTCTGGTAGGGGCCCTACACTTACAGGATTTAGCACTATTGATAAGGTAATTGGTTTGATTTTTGGTGCTTTGTATAGTGATGTTTTATTGGGCTTGTTTCCAGTAAATCCATTAATAGTTAAAAATAATAATTACGGAATATGGAATTATTCACGCAGAAGAAACAATGGCATAGATAGAACAAAGATGGTTGTTATTCAGGTTCTAAATAATGCTCAGCCAACAGAATTTGCCGACCTTGGCTCTGGACATACCCCTAATCAAAAAGATTTTATTTTTACAGATAATGTCGTGACAGAAATTGGAAATATAGTTATTGACATGAAAAACAAGCTTAGGGATATTGCGGTAAGAGAAACATGGAGTTGTGCTCCTATTGTGTATATTGATGAGAGTTTAACTCATGGAAGGAGGTATATACAAACAGGATTAATTGGCGCTATTTATCCTCAATCAACCCTTCCTTTGAGTTATGCTGTTCAGCCAAATGATGTTTTATTTCTTAATAATGTTAATTTAAATTTGGCACAATTAAAGTTTTTTATAATAACTACTGCTCTTGGTGGTGTTTTTAAGCCTCTTTCTACAGATGTAAATCAGCCATATAAAGATAAATATTATACGATAAGATATTTGCAAGTTCCTTATGCTAATATTCCATATACAGGAGCTCCAACGTAACAGGTTAGATTATTTGTTGGCTCCTGCATGCTTTCCTTAAGTTTTGTGTTTGAATAAAAAGTAATTGAAACAGTTTATTCCTGGAGGTTCTTAATGCAGTAAGGAAAGCGTAGTTCTTACTTAAGAGGTCTACGGGAAATATTCTACACAGTTTTAATTTTCTGTAAAGTAAATAATATGTGCTGGAAGTGAATAGAAACTGTTATCCCTTTAAAGCGTTAAAAACGGTTAGTCTTCAGGGTAAGTTTCGGAGAATTCATCTATTTCTTCGGCGTAATAGTTTTCTTGCTTTTCTCCTTTTAGTGATTTTTTGCAATATTCTATTGTGTCCTGAATCATATGTACTCTTCTAGATGCGTTATAGATATCATCAAATGCTTCTTCTAGATTTGCTAAATATTTCTCATTATATTGTCTGAAGAAAATTTCTCTGTCTTCTTCGTCTCCTTTTTTTGCGATTGAGAAGTCTTCTTCTATTTCATCTAGTGTTTCTTCTAAATGTTCAATTAGTTTAGCTATAATTTTTTTCATAATTATTTCCAAAGTAAATATAAACTCTGTAATAGGCTACAGAGCTCACACCCTGGTGTGATATTTATTCATACTATTTTTAAATATATATTGCTAGCATTTTTTTATGATTGTATAAATAGAGACTACTTTTAATATAAGAGGATTTTGTGAAATCTATAGTAATGCTATCTAGGGTTTTGTCTAATTTTGCTGGGATTGAGTGTAATAATATTGATGTATTAGTTCATAGATTTTATGATGGAGAAATTGGGGTAACATTAACAAAAAATTGTGTTGATGAAGATGTTATTCTTGCTGCTGAACTTTATCCTGATACAAGCGAAAATATAGTTCGTCTTATGTTTGCTTTGGACGCTATAAAAAGGGCTGGTGCTAGGAATATTGACTTATTTGTTCCATACTTGCCTTATATGAGGTCTGACAGGGTTCATGAAAAAAGTGCTGAATCATTGGGAGCAAAGGTGATTCTTGACATGATATATAATGCAGGAGTTAAAAACATTGTTACTTTAGATATTCATAATCCAGCAGTAAAAGGCTTCTTTAATGGCAACTTAACCCAAATAAATCAAGGAAAAGCAGATTGTGATATTAGCTCATTGATAGTTTATCCTGACCAAAGTGCTTTTAAGAAATATAATGAGATTTATAATGCCCATGATCACGTAACAGTTGAAAAGGTGCGCGATATTAGCGGAATAGTTTATACATCTGATATTCCTAAAGAAATTGTTGAAGGAAGAGATTGTATGTTAGTTGATGATATTATTGCAACCGGAGGTACATTATTTGAAGTTGCAGAAAAGTTGAAGAATGCTGGAGCAAAGAAGGTTTCCGCATATGTTACGCATGCTGTGTTATGTGGTAATGCTTTGGAAAGGTTAGAGAATTCTCACATTGATGAACTACAAACTACTGATTCTATTGGGATATATGGAAATAGTAGTAAAATTGTTGTAAAACATATTGTGAGAAATTATATTAAAGAAATTTGCTCATGTTTCTAATATTTTTATCCCATGTACTGCTAGCATGAGTTTTCTTTTTAGAGAATATTCTGTGCTAATTCTTCCTTTGACATCTTCTACTATAAACTTTCCGTCCATTGTATATGTGTAGTCTGCTATATATGTGCATACGTGGACGCCATTTATTGTTATGTCAAATGGCACTTCTTTTTTTAAGTTTTGTATTTTTCCATGGAAACTTAAATAGTTTAGCATTGTTTGTCTTTTATAATGCTTGATTGAAGGACAATCGCCTGTTTTTATATTGGTATATTTTTTATTGTTCGCTCTTTGTATAGCTTTATAAGACAATTCTAGCTTTTCCTAAATATTTATTTATTTCCAAGCATGATTCAAATATTATTATAGGACATGTTCTTGGGTCATTTGTAATACTGTTGTATTTAATTGTATGACTAACTTTTCGTCTTATGTAATTTAAAACTATAAGTCCATCTACGCCATCAAATGTGTCTATTTTTTTTATTCCAAATATTCCACGATTTGGTTTGTCTAATGTTTTTGGAGAATGAAATGCAAATATCTGGCTTACAATAAATATGTGATTTATATCTTCTTGTATTAAATGAGCAAGAATGTTTAGTATTCTTTTATCTTTTTCAAATAGTTTTTGTCCAGTTGAAAGTATTTCTCTTAATCCAATAATTGTTTGTGCTATGTCTTTATCTTTTCTTTCTCCAGTATCAAATGCTCTGGTATAGAAATCAATTTCTTGATGAATGTTTAAGTATTCGGTCATTGTTGCTCCTGTTGTTGTTGCATTTGTTGTTGCATTGCCATAATTGCTTCTTGATATTCTTCTGGAGTTAATAGGAACCATTTTGGAAGTTCATCACTTAGCATTCCATGTATTATATTTTCTGATTTAAACATTACAACTGATGTAGGATTCATACTTCCTGTTATAGAAGCAACTGCTTGTATTTCTTGTAACATCACTGAAACTTTACTAAATATATCAGCACTTCTTGTTCCTCCAAGTAAAACTAATCTTGTATTTTCATAATCAAAGTTTGTTTCTTTTCTTAGTGCTTTTTTATTGTTGTAAACGAATCTTTGGATAAGAGGCATTATAAACCAATCAAAAGGTCTTATCATACTTTTCATCATTGCATCAATGTTTGAGTAATTTGTTGAAGCCTCTGCAGCTGTAGTCTGTCCACGTCCTTGATTGCTTATTGCTCCAAGAATATAGCATTCTTTTATTTTGTTACGCCATACATCCATATAAGCAATACTATTTGATGCTCTTGCTGGCGTTGGATATATTACAGGAGGAACATCATCAACTTTATTTTCATCTATTTTGTAGAATGTTCCAGCTTCTAATCCATGTCTGCTTCTTACATTTACAACAGATGTTATTAGTGGAGGAGGGTTTAATTCTAGTTTTTGTGACTCTAATGCATGATATGCAACATCGGCCAATGTTATAGCAGGACCAATTGCTTTCATTCCGCATCCTATAGACATTCCAAGTTCATCTTCGTAAAATGGAAGAGATAATTCGTGTACAAATGAATGTTTACTTGTTTTTAATTTTGATACAAATAATTCTTTATCGTCCATCATTTCACATTTAAGCATGAAATATTCTTCTTCTGGAACTGTTATTCCTAGTGTTTTAGAAAAGAAGCCGTGTGTACCGAATATGTATACTTCCCTTGCAAATCCCTTATGTTTTCCGTCTGATTTGTACATGTCGTATGTTTTGTCGTTGTTTTTGTCATAATGAAGATTGCTTTTGTTTTGGGATTGTTCGTATACGTAACAGATTTCTTTCCCATGTAAACATTTTTGCATTGTTAGAGGATGAATGGGCTTATAGAAACTTGAGTCTGTAAACACATAGCCAACACCATAATCAATGCAATTCTTCAAAGCAATTCTTATTGCAGTATTAAAATCCCTGTCAGATGTTATCATTCTTTTCAGTCTGAAGTCATTTTCCATTGCAACTGTTATGTCTTGGTTATTGTCTTTTGGGTGAATATAAACTTTGTTTCCTTCTGTTCCCCATAAATAGTCGTACAGGTTAGAATGTAGGGCGTTTGAACTACTTGCAACTGTTTCGTCTATTATCATGTCATGACTCAAAACCCTTTTAAGCCTTGAAGATGTATGAACGCTTTTGTAGAATATTCTTGAATGACTTTCTGATGTTGGATAGGAAGAATATCCTGCGCTATTTAAGAAATAAAATAAACACCATCCTGTTTCATAAAAACTTGGTCTGTAATATTCATGTTGCATTATATTGGTAAAAGCTTTGAATGGAATTGTAACGGCTTTTGTATTTTCCATTGTAATCCTCGTGATATGTTTCATTGTTTTCTTGTTCTGCAAAAGTATAAATAAATGAATCTAGTCTATCCATTGTTCTTACGCCAATTTCTCCTAGTTTCTTTTTTAAATCCTTCTTACTTATTACTGTAACTGTTTTGCCAATACTGTCAAATTCAATTGCCGATAATGTTATTACCATGTCTGAATCATATGGCATTGAAGCTTCGCCACTCATTATCCATTCACTTGCTATCCAGAATAATTCATCCCTTCTTGAAGTAAACATTCCTCTTTGATGAGCCTTTTTATGTCCTTTTACTTTTACGACATTTATTCCTCCTGTAAACATACCTCTATAAGCAATTGTTTCTGATACCATTCTTCTAACTTCAGAATATAATCCAAATCCACATCCATTAGCATCTATGGCAACTATATTTGGACACCTATCTGCGATGATTCTCATTAATATTCCTTTAAATGTTTCATAATCTTGGTTGAATTGTTCCCAAAATAATATGTTCATTCCTTGTCTTATACATATTGCACTAGAAGCTCCGAATTTACTGTCTTCTGATACGTCAACACCCATGACAGTAACTCCACCGTCGAATTTGCCTTCTCTTTCCATTGCTTCAAGGATAAGCTTTCTTGGGAATCTTTTAGTACTCATCTCATCTGGAAATTGTCCAAAAACTGCTGACCTTACAATTGGGCTGCTTATTCCATGCTTGGCTATAAGCGTATCTGCCCATTCTTTGTTATATTGTGATTCTGGTAAGTTGTAGAAACTTATGTGGTGTGTGTGCCACGTGTTGTCGATTTTGTCTGCTTTGTTTCTAAATATTTGTCTAAATGTTCCTTCGTTAGATGTAGGGTTAGCAGAAGCATAGACAATAACCCGACCACTAGCGCACATTGTTTCAAGAGCAGTCCAAATTTCGTCATTAAAGTTGATGGCTTCATCAAAGAAGAAAAACATAAACGGGTCGTGTAACCCAGTAAGGCTAGACTGCTTACTAGTAATGCCAAAATAACCAATGTCCCAAATACCATTTGTACCTCCGAATTTTGATTTAAAGTAAATTGATTCGCCACATATTACATTCTCTGATTTAAAAAGCATACCAATATCTGCTTGCATTTTACCAAATCCCGTTCTTTTTGTTTGTTTTTCAGAATTTGTTAGTACATAATTACGAGAATTTTCATGAGTACAAAAATGCCATAATAAAAGCATTCTTCCAAACCATGATTTTCCGGTGTTATTTGCTCCGGCAATTGCTACTTTAAAAGTTAGGTTTTTTTCATCTGAGGTTAGAAATGAGTTTTTGATATTTTCACATATTTCCTGTTGCCATGAGAAAAGTTTTGCATTGAATATTTGTGTTATAAATAACTCAGGGTCATATTTATATTTAAAGTATTTAGTAATATCATTTTCTGTATTTGTCATGTTATACTGTTATTGAAATATATTAAACTAACATAAATTATGAGTGATGTCATTGGTGAAATGCTGTCTAAGATTGGCAGTATTGCGGTTAATTCATTGGAAATACAAAAAGAGCAAGAATTCGCAAAAGCAAAGAAGTTTGTTGATGATAGAATGCTTGAAATGTCGATGATGGAAACTCCTTTAACTGCGATTGACACAAAGGAAAAATACCAAGATTTGATACGCTCTGGAAATGAGATGGTATACAAAGAATTGATGTCTTCAGTTTTCCTAAGCAAAGTCCCATTGGCGGACGACTCTATCCGTGAGTACATAGACACAAACGTGAATAAAGTTGCCCTAATGCAATTAAAGAAATATGGGAAGAGTGCAATTAAAACTACAGAGGCATTAATAAATAGTGCATCAAATAACTTTATTGACAATATTGTTACAAAGAATGTTTCTGTTTCTGATTCAATAGATGCTATTCATAATATTATAGATAAATCTTCGGATACTTTAGGGACAAAAAATGATGACCTAAAAAGAAAGATGACAAATAAAATTATAAAATCTGCTTTATCTTCCGTTGACCCATATGATTTGAGTACTTTATATGATATTAATGAGGCAGCAAAAAAGTACAGTAACATATTTGAGTATTCTGGAATTGAGTCTAAATTGCTTAAAATGATTAGTGATGCTGAGGGGGATAGTTTTCAGAAAGAACTCACAAATATTATTGAGTCAAAATTTAACAATAAAAGTACTGTATTTCGTAGTGAGAAATTACGTGATGCCTATAGAATTATCCAAGATGTTAAAAATATGTCTGTTTCTGAAATTAGAGAACTTGCTTTTAAGGAAGATAACAGGGAAGTTTCTGATATATTAAATAGACGTGCTGCATTTGTTGAGCTTGCAATGAGTCAGGATTCCATTTCTTTTTTTGAATCACAAGAAGGAGTAAGACAGGCTCCTGTTTATTGGAATGACGCTGATTTCGTTGAAGAATTTGCAAGGGATTTAAATAAAACTTCCTCTATGATGCGCTCTATTGGTGAAGTTTCGACAGTGTTAAGTAAAAGTAATAAAGAGAGTTTATTAGCAACGTGGAAAAATGCTACAACATTTCAAAGAGCAAATATTTCGCAAGCTTTACTAAGGGGTTCTGATGCATTCCAAACTTCCGTCTTGTCTAATGAAATTGCTAGAACAATCCCAGAAATGGCTACCTACATGGAACTTTCATCTCTTGACCCTTCATATGAGCCTGTTTTTAGAAAAGTTATTGATAATGATGGAACCACTAAAGACCAAGAAATAAAGAAAAATCTTGGAGATGGAATGACTGAAGATAATATAAAGGCAACCAGATATTATTATAATGCTGATTTGGGTGACGCAATAATAAATACGCTTAAAAAGATTGGAGATTCTGGTGGAATTGCGAGAAAATATAGCTCATGGATTGATACTGATAATTCGGTTATTATTCCTTTTGTAAAACCAAATTTCTTTTCAAGATTGTGGTCAAATGCTATTTCTGATAGCCCTGTAGAAAGAGTACGTTCTTTTGTTGAAGCAGACAGTAATAATCTTGTAAAACTTACAGGAAAATCTATAGATAAGATGTTTGTTGGAGGAGTGGATTTAAATTACATTTTGTCTAATTCTGATAATAAAAGTCTTGATGTTTCTTTAAGGAATTATGGATTTGGAACATATAGTTTTGCCGTTACAATTCCTGTCTCTGTTAACTTAAGGCGTATAAGTGAAATCATGGACGAAAATGGCAATACAGTTGTTTTAAAGTTATCTGAAATAATCGAGAGAATGTCTAGTGAGGAATAATGTTTGATATCATATATGAAGTTCCAAAGAAAAAAGCTACCGCTGCGCAACGTTTCAAAAGAGATAGGCTTATTGATGATGCTTTGCATGGAAAGCTGGCGGACGAAATAAAAACCCTGCAAGAAAAAAGGGAACAAAAGTTAGTAAGCAATGGAGTATCACTTCCTCCGTATATTCAGCCAGATGGTATGATGACACCTGATAGAGATTCATTAATAGACAATCTAGTCCTAGAGTATAACAAAAACCCTGATAACAAAGAAAAGTTACTGACAAAAGCCGAAATAGAAACTCAAGTATTATCATCGCTTGCTCCTGAACCTAATGTTGATTACGATTATAGCATTAAGGATGACGGATTTATAGGTGCAAGTAAAGAATTTTTAAAAGATTTTTTTGTAGGAATTGCCGCTGATGTGTATGGTAACCCTTTGGAATATGGATTATCTTCGCAGGTTATGAATGCAGTTTCTATGCTTGCTACTACATCTCCTTATTATAGAATGGCTATAGTTACTGCAGATATTGCTGTTCTTGCTACTTCTTCATATAGCAGACGAAGAAAAGTAAAGCAATTGGCAGATACACTTACACCAGAGGGAAGGAGATTATTGGGTCTTGAGGATATAAATGTATCTACTGAGGTTGGAAAAGATGTAGTAACTCAATTAGCTGGTGGTTTCGTTTTTTCCCGTGGTATTCGTGGGTTATCAAAAGCTACAAAGTTTACATATAATAAGGCAATAAATTCTTTTCCTTTTAAATCTCGAAACTTACAAAAAACTGTACCCCTTCAAAGCAATAAGACAGTTGCGAAAAACTATAGGTCTTCAGAAATTAACTCTGCATTAGCGAATATTGCAAATGAAGCAACGCCATTAGAAAAAGTAAGATTTGTTGAAGCTCTTAATAATGAGAATCCATGTTCTGTATTATCTAAGGAGCAAATCATGAAGGTTGATAGCGATACTGTACGTTATGCTAAGGCGCTTTTAGAGGGCGATAGTATTGAGATGAAAAACATACTCAGCGAACCAAGTATTCCTGTAGTTTCTAAGGAGACTAAACATATTTCTACAAAATCTGGGTCTGGTCTTGTAGGATTTGATATAAGTAAAATTACTTTAGATGAAATTAAAGAAACTGCCAAAGCACATTCAAGGGCAACAAATGAAGTTAGGAATTCCAGAATATTAGCTAATGATATTAATTTATCTGGAGATAAAGCTGTTGATTTCAAAAATCTTTTAGAAGAACATTTAAAGATTAGATTCGAAAGTATGTATGACATATCTAATGAAGAAGGAATTATACTTGGTGGTTTAAAAAAATCAATTGTTGATTTATTGGAAAATAATGTTAGTCCAAAATTAAATGGTTTTTCATTATCTGATATGAATGGGTTTAAAACAAAAGCTCAAAAAGAATCTGCTTTTAATTTCAATGCAAAACTGAGAAGGGCAGAGCTAACTGAGTCAATTCTTAGAGGGGTAAAATATAGGAGAAACCTTACAACAAATACAATGGATGCTGTTTTAGGAACACATTTAGAAAGAGTAAGTTCTCATGTAGATTCCACTTTAATGCCACAACTAAAAAATTTAGGAGAATCTTTAAGAGAAGCTACAAGGTCACAGCCAACCAAAATAGATGTTGCTGATTTCTTTGATGTTGTTCATGGAAAATCAAATAGTACAAGAATGTTAGGAGTGAAAAATGCTTGGGATTCAATGGTAGATGCTATTGGAGAACTTGGAGTAGAATCTGGTGTTGATTTAACAGTTAAAGAAACTTATTTTCCAAATAAATGGAGTCATTCAAAGATAGTTGTGCCTAAGGAACTTGAAGCATATAGAAAGGCTGAATTTGCATCAGATATGTTGGGTGCTGTAGATATTCCTGCAATGCAAAAACTGACAAACAAAGAGGTTAACGAAACATTCTTTGAGAAAATGTACGATGGAATAAAAAACCAAGATAGTAGCAAAAGTAACCGTGTTATTGTCATGAAAGATGGTGCGTCATGGAAAGCGATGCATGAAAAGTATGGTGACTTAAAAACCGTTGAAGATGTTATGATATCATTTTACAGTGGTGCAAAAGAGAAGATATCTTCTTCTTTACTTGGGTCAAAAGATACATCATATGTTTCTGCACAAACCAATGCAATTGAGCAAATAATTATCAATAACTCAAAAAATGATAAACTTTCTTTTAGGGAAACTATAAGAAATGATGCTAATAAATGGAACGGAATTATAACTAATGTTGACATTATTGGGAATAGGATTCCAGATTGGATACAAGATACTATGTCGGCAATTATAAGTACAAAGGCAGGGTCTGCTTTTAGTACAGCTTTCTTAACAGATAGATTCGGAACAATGCAAACAGCAGCTTCTGGAATTGGTGCGAAAAGTCCTATTATTGATTCATTTAAGTTTTTTGGAGAAAGTAGTAAAAAAGAGCTGAATGATTTGTTTAACATTAACTATAATAGTGCCCGTGATGCAAGACGAATAGCACATCAATCTGTACGAGTAAAGAATGCTTTAAATATAGGAATAGATGCTGGTAAGAGTATTCTTACGATTCCTGGTACTCTAAACTCATTTGTAACATCACAGAATGAAAGTGCCAGTAATTACGCATTTGGGGCTACTTTAGGAAGAAATCTTGAGAAAAAGTTTGGTAAGTTAAGTAGTAAAACAAAAAGATATTTTAGCGAATCAGGAATTACAGAAGAAATATGGGATTTCCTAAGAGGAATTGAGCCAAAATATATTCTTGGTGACGAAGGTAGTTTCTTTAAGACTGAGCCAACTCCAATGGTAACATCAAAATTAATTGATTCTTATATAGTTGGTAAGAAAATAGATTCCGCAAATATTCCTTTGGCAAGAACTGCTCGTGATATACTTGCAAATATGGAAACTGGATATTCATTAATGGCATCTCCTAGAAGTACAATTGCAGGAAGAAAGACAATGCCAAAATCTACATCTGCACTTGTAAATATAAAATCTCAATTAACGCATCCTTTTATTAATATTGCGTACTCTGTTTGGGTTCATGGAATTAGAGAGCAAGTAGATAGATTTGGAGCATTCCCTGTTATTAGTAGATTAATAGTTGGAGGATTAGTTGCTGCTGAGATTAATAGTATTTTAAAAAAAGGAAAGCCACTTGACTTTACAGACCCTAAAGATTTATCAAGAGCTTTTGCATTTATTGGGATGCTCGGTACAGCAGAAGTATTGGTTGAAGATTTGTTTGGACCGCAATATGGAGATTTGGGAAATATTTATAGTTCTGCAAAAAGTATATCAGAAGGAAATATATATAAAGGTGCAACAAGTGCATTGAGATTATTTAACCCATTTGCAAACTTTGGGCTTATAGGAAAATCACTAACCAGTTATGGAATAGATAGTTGGTTTTCATTATTTGACCCAAAAGGTGCAGAAGAATACGATAAACAGCTTAAAAGAAAATTAAGAAGAGGAGAAATATCCGAATTCTTATATCTTGCTTTAAGGCCAAAGAATTTAAAGAAGGTCTTCAAATAAACCGTTAAACTCTATATGACTTTCTCCTTCTTCGCTTTGAACCCTGATGTTTCGCACTTCTCCTAGCATGTCTAGAGTATTTAAGACGCATTGTATCCCGGTAATCATTCGGCGATATGAAAGAATCAAAGAGTCTAGGGGAAAAAAAAACACTGATAGACAATATGGTGGTTCCGTTGATTGAACTATATGATAAACATTCTTTATTTCAACGCCTTCTTTTTTCTTTATTGTATTTAACATATTCATGTAAAAAGCAACCTGAACGTCATATTTATATTCGTTAACTATTTCTGCCCATTGTAATGCGGAAACACTTCTTCTTGATGTTGTCTTATAATCAATTAATGTGTCTTTTGTATACACGTCTGGTTTTATTGAAAATGAAACACCTGTTTTTGGTCCCTGAATCTGAATCCATTCTTCTTTAACTCCATTTTCCAAAGCAACTCTTACATCTTCATAGCGCCCATCTCCTAAGAATTTCCAAAACGCTTCCTTTATTTCTAGGCATTTGTTGTAAAGGTCTTTTTTAACTGGAATTTTACTGCTTTCTTCAGCTAGTTTCCATTCTTTAGTTCCCCTTCTTTTAGCATCTATTACAGTAAATACTTCATCAAACTTTTCTGGTTCTAATATTAAACAGTGTACTATTGAGCCTGTTAGCATACTATCTGTTTGTTCTAGTTTTCCGCCTTGTAAGTACCAGGATACAAGACCTTCATCTTCTAAAGCTGCTCTTATTATAGAAGACCTAATTATTATCTCTTGTTTTTTCATTTTTTAAGGGACCCTTTGTTAAGAAATTTCCCTTTAAAGAACCCTGAAACTGAGAATACATATTTAATCCACGTGATACTGTTGACCCAAAATCACTAAAGAATGAAGATTTTCTCTTATTTGCTCTAGTTTGTAAGTCAATCAATTTTAAAGTTGAAGAAAGGTCCATATCTATTTCATCGTAAATAGTTGAACCAGCCATTAAATTTCTCGATGCTGCATTCCTTCTTGCAAGCGCTTCATTCTGTGCATCTCTTTCTGCTAATATCTGTTGTTCTCTAAGCATTCTATTATAACGTGACCGCTCATCTTCACCTTTTGCAGCATTTATTGCACCAGAAATTCCTATACCAAATAATAAAGCCGCTGAGAAAAATCCAAAAGGTAACATGTTAAGCCGTTAAAAAATTCTTTACAAAATGAGTGTAACATGCATTAATCTCACTGTAAACTAGTAGGAGTAAATATGTTAATAGCATTTGAAGGACCAGATGGCACTGGAAAGACCACAATATGCGATAATATTATAAGTTTTTTAAAAGAAAATGAAAAAAAATGCGTTTGCATAAAAAGCCCTAGTCATACAGAGCTTGGAAACACAATACTAAAGATGTCAAGAAAGAAAGAAATAAACAAATTATCTCTCATGATGTTGTATGCTGCATATACAGTAGAGTTAACCGAACATGTAAATAATGCTTTGAAGAGGTATGAGATTGTTCTGCTTGATAGATACTACTTATCAAATTACATGTATAACGTTTTTTGTGAGAATATCTATAAAGGTAACAAATCAGAGCAAGACAAAAACTATATGCTTAACGTGAAAAAGAATATACTAGACACTGTTATATCTTCTGTTAAGCCAAAAAAGCCAGATATAACATTTATCTTCACTGTTCCAATTGTAGCTAAAAAAGATGATATTTACTTAAACATTAATGACATTGTACAAAATTACATACATGTTGCAAAGAATGTTATTGACAGCCCATATCGAATATTATCTAATGCAAAGGAAATTACCGATGTTAAAGAATTCCTAAAAGAATATGGCATCTTTCATGATGTTTCGTAATGCTGTTTTTTTAAACATCTCTATTGCATGTTCCCCCCAAGCACTTGTAACTTTATTGCCATTTAATTCTAAAAGTATTCCATCTTTAATGCATTTTCTAGCAGTGGCACATAAAGCTTCAACGGTGTAATAACGTGCTCTCTCAATCTCATTATTCTCGGTCCTTACAAACGAAATATTAATGCCATGAAGGTTTGCTGTTGTTACCCTTTCTGTTGCTATTGAGGCAGGCAACTCAGACATTTGAATTGGCATTTTCATGTTATTTTCTGTTATATACTCTATTGCTTTTTTAGTGAATGCTTCTTTAAATAAACTAAGTCCACGTTCTTCCGCATACCTACAGGCAATAAACCTAATATTTTCTTTTATAGCAATTTTTCTGTTGGCATACACTAATGCATACTCTGAACCATTAATGTACATATCCTCACGTATTGCATTCGACAACAAAACAAGTAACTGCGGAACTGTAACAGAGTCAGCAACTTCATTCCTTTCCGAGCATAAATTACGGTATGCCGTGATAAACAGGCGTACGATGTTCTCTTTACTTTTGTCTATATTTGCCATATTCACATATTCTATAATCTTGTTTATGTTTCTCTCAATTATGTCAAGTTCTTTCTTGCTACTTTGATTAATTGCAACAAATTTATCTCTATTTACTTCGTTCATTTACCAATCGGTGATATATATATTCGTATATGGATAAATTATTGTGTGATGAAATGCAAATTATATTTTCTGATTTTTGTATACGTGCTAAAAACCGTTCAATTTCAAAGCGTCTTATTGCAAATCGAGTTTACATGTCTAAAGATGCAAAACATGCTGTCAAATTAATAAAAGAGGAGTCATTCTTTATATCAAACTTTAAAAGCATTAGAAGAGCCAGGATTGCAATATTGTTAGATAAAATAGCAAAGATGGTTGACCAGAATATAACGTTCTCAGATTTATCAAGGTGTAGTGGTAACAAAGGTTTTGATAAAGTATTTGAATTTGTTGAACGTGAATTATCCTATATAAAGGACCCAGAAGAAGACATAAAATCTGTTTACGCCTATGCAACATTTTTGCTTTTAAAAGAAGTTGTGAGTTTTCTTAGTTTAACGAGAACACATTATTCAAATATAGATTTTCACTATGAACCTATCCTGGTTGGTTGTGTTGGATAGGTCCATTGGCTTGTTGTTAGGTAAAAATGTGTATTATTTTTTTTAAACTGGTTTACTAGTTTGTGACTAGCATAAATATATTCTCACAAAGCAACAAATAGTTCAATAATTTTCTGTTCAGTGTTTCTCCCAGAAATAAATGCTTAAAATAACACAATGTTACTTAACTCCTTCCCTTCTAAGCAAAAAGGTTAGTCATTAAAATTATTCATCTTTGGAAAAGCCTCTCTAAGTTTTATATAATGTCTCTGTGTTGTGGCTAAATCTTTATGACCCAAATGATTTGCAACCTGATTTATTGTGGCATTTCTTTCTACTATAGTTTGCCCGTAAAATCTTCTTAAGTCACGAAACTGAAACATCTCTACGCCAAAAGCATTGTAAAAATGTTTAAGCATTAATGCTCTTTTAATTAACAGTATTTTGGTTCTATATCCTATATCCCCATCTGTCGTTATAATATATTCATCTCCTGTTTTTTCTTTTAATACGCCAATCAATTCTTCATAAAACTCTGGGAGTATAGATTCAAACTTTAACACTCTACCCTTTTCGCTGTTCTTTGCAGTCCTAATCGATATTGTTTTCCTTTCAAAGCATATATCACTATATTTTAACCCTATTGCTTCTGATGGTCTAACACCAAGAGATGCACAAAATAATACCAACTTATAAAAACCAGTCTGTGTCGTTGTTCTTCTTGAAAGCGCTCTTTGCATAACAAATCTTATATGGCTAATTGAAACAACATTATTCCTTGGCACAGATTTCCTTGGAAGATTTGACCTTAGTGGATTCTGAAAAATCATCCCTGTTGAATCCCTAACAGCTGTTATGAACTTCTGCAAAGCCAATGCCGCATCTTTCTTCTTTATATTAATATTGAACTCTAAATCAATATCATAAAGTTCTTCTAATGTTTTGTTTAGAAATTTAGTAAATATAAATGCACGTAAGTCAAGTATCTGTCTATATGGAATCATTCCCTTATTTTCAAATATTTCTAATGCAACTCCTACTTTAGTATTCTTTGATATTCCTAGCATAATTCTATCATAATTTTTACTCCATATGGAATATACATAAATTAATTAATTTTTCAACACTTATTATAGTGTATACGGGAACTATCTTGATTTACTGAAAATATATAAAAGTTGACTTTTACCTATTCGCTGCATATATTTTTATTTATTTTAATGATTGATATGAAACATATGACAGCAAATAAGCCATTAACTTACAATGACGAAAAACTTTTACTAGCATTACTGCTACAGAGACCAGAGTTAGGACAAGAAATATTGCCTTTAGTAAATCAGAAATATTTTTTATCAAAAGAAACTAATATACTCTTTGGAATCTTGGAAAAAAGCCTTCAGGAAGATAATAAAATAAATCATATGCTTTTGTCAATAGAATATTCTCAGGCATTAAATATTAAACACAAAGCTCCATTATTATTAGAATTATATAGCATAAACACAAAAGAGATTAAGTGCATTGAATGCATAGATATAGCAAAAAGATTAATAAATGAATATAGAGTTTATCAAATACTAAAAGCGATAAATACATTACAGAAAAACACTAACTATGTAGATGAAGTGACAGTTTATGAAGCAAACACATTATTACAAGAACTAATAGAAGACATTGAAGATAAAGAAATCCCTGAAGACGACGGCATATGTATAAAGAGTGCATTAAGGGAATTAATAGATAGCAACTTCACTTTTGTTAGGCCAAATGTAATTTCCACTGGACATAAAGGGATAAATGAATTTATAGGTGGAGGAATACCATCAGGGGACTTAACAACAATTGTTGCACCACCAGGAGCAGGAAAAACAACCCTATGTCTTACTATAGCAAAAAGTATGAGAGCAGAAATATTATCTAAGGATCTAAACGAAAAGATACTACTATACTCTCTTGACATGCATAAAAGCATAATGAACGAATACCTTATTTCTACATTCTTTGGATTTGAAGTAAGTAAGATAACCATGCGGTCTTTTACTAACGAAGAAAAAAATAAAATAATATATGAAGAAGAGCTGATAAAGGACAACGTATTAATAATAAACTGTAACGAAGTATTTGAAAACGTAGAAATTCTATGTGGTTCGATACGTAAAAGAATAAAACATGGAGAGACTATAAGGTGTATATTCGTAGACTATGTGCAACAATTAGAGTCATCACGTGGATTTTCATCAAGAACAGATGAATTGTCATACGTAGTAAGGACGCTGGGAGTACTAGCAAAAGAATATAGCATTGCTGTAGTTTTGATTGCACAACCTTACAAGAACTCAAAGAGAATAGGAAAGCCAGAAATTTCACAAATTGGTGATTCTGCTGCAATGGAAAGAAGGTCTGCTCTTGTTATATCACTTAGAAGAGACGACGAGGGAGATGAAGGAAAAAATGAATCCAATCCAAACAAAAGAAAAGATGAAGCCAATCCAGACAGAATATATATCGGAGTACTAAAAAACAGAAGAGGACAACTTATTAAAAAAGAATATCCACTTATCATAAACCCAAAAATAAGGTCAATGTGGGAGCCAGATTTTAGCTAATAATAATATTCATCCAACACGCCCGAGTATCTTAAAACAGGGTCTTTTGCGCTTATAAAGGATAACTTTCTGTTTTGCTTTTACCTTTAGTTGCAAAAATAAACTTGTAATTGCTTTAATGCAATATTACTATTTATACGGTCTCTTTAAAGACCTAAACTGAATATTCATATATCTTCCCATATTTAAACAACTCCAGGCAGAAACCAGTCTGCTTGGATACAGCAAAGAGTAAACAAAACTGACATCCTTCAAAGCGTTTAAAAACTTACTGCTTTCTCCACTTTCTAGGATAGAAAAATCTAAAGTCAGCAGTATCTTTTTTGTCCCTTGTTTCTACCATGCAATAATAACGACTAACGATTGTATCTATGTCTGTCAAAAGAGATGATTCCCATATATCACGAACAATATCTGCTTCACCACTTTTGAGTAAAGGTTTATTGCCATACATCTCGTATATTAATCTACTTGGCAAAACAAGATTGAATTCATCCCAAACAAGGTCTCTTGCATGAAGCATTTTATTGTAATTCTTCATAAACATTGAAAAACGTCTTCTAATAACCCCAAATTCATCTGAAAACCCATCTGCGCACAAAAGGCTACCACTAACGTCAACGGAACCCTCATATTCATCTTTTAGTACCTTAACATACGCCTCCCATGCGTATGTCATATATTTTGCGCTAACACAATGGTCACATACAGAAGAAGGACAGTAATGCGGGTCGGAAAGCGTCATAAGAGAACAGAATATGCATGAAGCAAATATTGCCATTTGCTCGTAATTAGTGACACAGTTTAACGGAGAAAACATGTGTAATGCATGATTGCTTGCAATATGAACATCAACTCCATCCCATACTCCTGCTTCATATGAAATATAATTGTTCTTTTTTTTATAGATACCTTCGTATTTTGAGCAGCTTGAATAGCTATTATTATCCCTAAAGTATCCATTTGTATTTGTATTTTTGTGTGATGATGTAAATTTCTGTATCATAGCTTCTCCCATAAAAAACGTTATGAAGCATAATAACTGGAGTTTGTCTGTAATACAACAAGAATTAACCATTTTTCCTAAGCATTTTTAAAAAAGTTTTAGAAAAAATTAACAGTTTCATTTTCACATAACATATGCTAAGATACATGTCAATATGAATTAAAAAGATATTTTTACCAAAACCTATTGACTTTTGTGAAAAAAAAGTGTATAAGCTTCTTATAGCTTACCCTATCGGGTTCCCCTAAGAACCCAGTTTCCTTAAGGAAAAACTGGGGGTCAAAAGCTATCTAAGAGGAACCTCAATAAGTAAGTTATTCTCGGCTATAAGATACTTGTAGTAGAGGGAGTCTATTCTATAAAAAACAGAATAAATAAGAAGAAAAAAGAAAATATTCATTTTTAACATTAATTTTTCAAAAATAAAGCAATATTACAATCTTATAATATATATATCTAATTATAGAGGAAATCTTAACATTAATATTACAAAAAATTCAGAAAAATCCAACTTTATGCTCTAAAGTAATCATATGAATCAGAGAGTAATCATATTGTAATCAAAAAAACACTATATTTTCCTGAAAAAGATAGAAAAAAACAAGAAAGTTAACAGAAATTAGAGAAAAAGGTTAACAAAAATCTTATATTATTTTAATAGTCATTACAATGTCGAGGCGACCAGTTTTGTATATCCTTATTAGTTAACTATATTCCTTCTAGTACTGGGTTATATGGTCTATAGAGAGCAACAAGAAGTATTAACTCATCTGTAGCACAAACCTCTAGTAAAGGAGAAATAATAAATAATATAATTCTATCATCCATAACTTCAGGAGTAGGACACAGTATTTAAGAATCACTTAAATATAGGTTATAACAATTCTTTCCCACTCTCTATTTTTTTTATTCTTTCTTTCTTTTTTTTTGTTCCCGCTTTATGCTACACAAAAAAAAGAGGTTGGAGGCAGGCAATAAAGTTTAAGTGATTCTACATACTGGACTTGGAGTAAAAGAAAAGATGTACTTTTTTGCAAAAAGAGATTAATGTATTTGATTCCATCATTCAGTTAAGATAAAATTTAAGTATCAGGTGGACAAGTGGAAGTGAGCCTGACATGTTCGCCGCTCAGTATCAGATAGAACATGGAATCCACAGTTAGTCTAGTGTTTCTCTCATAATTAAAGACTAGACTAATTAGTTCTTGAATAATCTAAAAAGTTCTGATAGTCTATTTAAGGCTTATATTGACGCAACAGTATAAGTGAATACTCCGAATACTTTGATTATATTTTTTCTATTTATTGTTATATTCTTATGCTCATAAGTTTAGAATATTAGTGTAGTTATTGTTGACTTTATCATATTTTTGATAAGCTTTGTATATACTTGTCTATGGTGTTAATCTCTCTCCAGTTATGTAACAACAAAATGACAAGGATTTCTAGTTATGCTAAGACTAGAAGACTCATCTCTACCTGTTCGTACTCGACTCAAATTAAACAAGTTTAATTCTCATCTCATACTCACAGGTAGAGTGGGGAAGACAACCTCGAGTTGAGAGTTGCAGCAAAAATCAACCTATAAGTTAAATTCCTATACAATTCCTGGTTGTAAAGAGAGAAAAATCTTGATGCTTGTCTGTATGTCCTGGTATTAAAGACCTTGGTTAGGGTACAGAAATAAGACAGTCTTTTCTCCACACACAGAGTATGCCAAGAAGATAAGGTTTTTAGAGTGTGTTAGTATTCTCCAGGATTATCGCCGTACCAGAGCGGAATAATGTTCAGATACGTGGGCTTTAAGAGGTGAAAGACTTCTGTTTGGAGAGTTATATCATCCACACAAGAGTGCATCTAAAACAGTACAGAAAAACGTTTACTCGAATACTTTAACAGGAGAGACCAAATATATACCTGGAAATATAAAAGGATTAATAATACTATAATTTACCCCCCGAAACGATTTGGACCCCCCAGATTCTCACCTCCCACAAACGAACCTCGCTTTGACTCTCTTCACCAAGTGCTCCCATCACATAACTTAATTCAATCACAAAGGTTTTG
>JACCDZ010462714.1_pt1 | contig 20605 bp, 13 predicted proteins | sample 7449551 | NCBI WGS metagenome assembly JACCDZ01 (sample SAMN15323452, study PRJNA562643) | freshwater metagenome | isolation source: river surface water | place: USA:Blue River Watershed | collected 2017-08-18
CAAGGTACATATTTAGAAGTCCACATCTTCAACTTAACTTTCCTTCATTGGTAAAACTATAGTAACCCGCTTTAGATAGTATGATGTGGTCAATTAAACCTATATCCAATAAATCCGCACATTTCTTAATCTTTCTTGTCAAAGTTACATCTGCATCACTTGGAATTAACTTCCCACTTGGGTGATTATGTGATAATATCAAGCCACTTGCATTGCACTTTAAAGCTACTGCAAAGATTAACCTTAAATCGACTACAGTACCTGTTATGCCTCCCTTTGAAAGTGGATAAATACCTAGGGCTTCATTAGCCCTATTTAATAGCAGAATTTTGAATTCTTCTTGTAATTCAATAATGCTGATGTCCCAAGAAGATAAAAGTAGCTGATATGCTTTCAGCACTGAATTGACCTTTATTTTAGAAGTGTTATTGGTACTGTAGGACACCCTAATCTCTGCAACCTCTGAAGGAGGATTTACTGTTTTTACTACCATAATAGGGTAAGGTTTGAAATTAATAAAAAAAAGAGGTCCAAAACTTATGATTACCTAGATAATGGAAATCAAGTTTTAGACCTCAAAATGATTAATGAACTAATTGTTGTTGTTCATTAACAGAGAACATATTCCCGACAGGAACTTTGCTCATAAATTCTTCAAGAGTAGTTTTACCAACGTCTTTAGTTACAACAGGCTCTTCTGTGTCTGTGTATTCAAATCTGTGGGAAAGTGTGATTACTTCTCCTGTTTCTCTGATGGTGTAGCTGTATTGTTCACAGCTAACTTTCTTTACAGCTCCAGGTAATTCTGTCCCTATTAGTGATTGACAAGTCAATTCGTCAAAAGTACATGACATAGATGCTTTCTTTGCTGTCATATAGCTTCTGCCTGTCTCTTGGGATTTTACTACTTCAATCCCGCCTTGTAATTCAAGAGTAAAAAATTCTTTTCCTTGCTCTGTGACTCTTCTTTGATAGTTTGTAATTCTTACCATTTCTTAGTTTTTTTTGAGTTAAACATGTAGCAACAAAACAATATTTTCTCTGTAGTAACTCTTAGCTTTCACCTTAAGTAGTTATTTCCAGCCAGAAACTTTTTCGTCTTAATACAACACCAGGGGGGCGTTGTAATTGCTTGGAATTGGTGGGGGTTTTGACACAAGGTGGATTGAGTACGTGCTAAATAATTTTTTAAAATTTTATTTTAGTAAAACATGTGAAAATTCTATACTTATATTAATGTTTTTCCTACTATTACGTTTTTCCTCATTTTTATTCCCATTGCTTTTTCGTATTATTGTAAGAGAATTAAAGCTTTACTTATTTACATCAAAAATCCTAATTACAAATAATGACCAATCACAACGAGATATCAGAATTCATTTGGAACATCAAAGAACACATTCGTGATGAATATGCCGAAAAAGATTATGAAGATGTTATTTTGCCTTTTACTCTGCTACGCCGTATTGACTGCGTTTTAGAAGGGACACACGAGAATGTAGTTCAAGTAAACGAAAAGTTTAAAGACAAGGCAGACCCTGAAGTTCTAGACCAATTATTAAAAAAAGCAGCAGGTCAAAATTTTTATAATAAATCCGATTACACCTTAATAGGACTTACAAAAGACCCCAATAATATTGGGGCCAATTTCGATGCTTATCTAAAAGGCTTTAGTGAAAATATAAAAGATATTTTATTAAACTTCAGTGGCGGTCCAGAAAAAGGATTGGCTCCAATCTACGAAACCTTACTTCGTAAAGGATTACTATTAATTGTTACCAAAGAATTCGTATCTCCCAAAATCGATTTACACCCAGATAAAGTAAGTAATCACGCAATGGGGACTATTTTCGAAATCTTAATCCGAAAATCAAAAGAAACCAGTAACGAAAAAGCAGGGCAATATTTTACACCTCGTGAAATCGTTAGATTGATGGTGAATTTAGTTTTTGCCAATGAAACAACCAAACTTCAAAAAGCAGGTGCAGGTATAAACATTTATGATCCGTGTTGTGGAACTGGTGGTATGTTGACAACAGCGAAAGATTATTTACAAGAGTCTATAAACAAAAACTTAGATGTTTGGGTTTATGGTCAGGAAATAAACGAGAAAACCTATGCGATTGCCAAATCCGATTTATTGATAAAAGGCGAAGATGCCGAAAACATTAAACACGGTAATACCATTACCAAAGACAGACACATCGGTAAAACTTTCAACTATATGTTAACCAATCCTCCATTTGGTGATGATTGGAAAAACATGAGAGAATACGTAGAAACCGAAGCAGAAGAAAAAGGTTTTAGTGGGCGTTTTGGTGCTGGAACTCCAGATGTTTCCGATGGTTCGTTTTTATTCTTACAACACATGATTAGCAAAATGAATCCAACAGGTAGTACGATCGGAATTGTTTTCAACGGTTCGCCATTATTTAACGGTGATGCTGGTGGTGGTTGGAGCAATATTAGAGGTTGGATTATGGATGAACCTAACGATTTGCTAGATTGTATTGTAGCTATGCCAAAAGATTTATTCTATGGTACAGGTATCGGAACTTATGTTTGGATTTTGAACAACAACAAACCAAAAGAGCGACAAGGTAAAGTGCAATTAATTAATGCTATTCATCCAAAGTTCACAAAAAAGATAAAGTCATTAGGTAAAAAACAATACGAAATAAGTGATGATGGTATTGATTTAATTACCAAAATATACAAAGACTACAAAGATTATAACATCGAAGTCATTGAAGATGGCAAACCCAAAAGTCTTGAAATCAGCAAGATTTACGATGTCGAAGATTTTAAATACACCAAAGTAACGGTAGAGAGACCATTGCGTTTGAGTTATGAAGTAACTGATGAAAAAATTAATGCTTTAAAAGAGCATCCAAAATTCATTGAAATAGCCACGACCAAGAAGAAAGAGAAAACAGCAGCAGAAATTGATATTGCAAAAGGGAAAGCCATTCAAACGAACATTCTAAAAGCAGTTGAAAGTTTCAAAGGCCAAGAAATTCAAAGAATCGATTCTCAGTTTTTCAAAGATATGGAAGCAGCTCTAGATAGTAAAGTAAACAAAACACTCATTAAATTATTCAGAGATACTTTTGGCGAAAAAGATGAAGAAGCCGATGAAGTTTTTGCCGACCCAATAAAAGCACCAAAACAAAAAGGAAGAGTTTGTGACTGGGAAGAGAAACCATTACAAGATACCGACTTGCGTGATAGTGAAAACATCGAAAGGAAAGAAGATATTACCGAATATTTTGAACGTGAAGTATTGCCTTTTGCCCCCGACGCCTGGATGGACAGAGAAAAAGATAAAATTGGGTACGAAATACCTTTTACTAAATTCTTCTACGAGTACAAACCATTACGTGATTTAAAATTAATCATGGCAGACATTGAGGAACTCGAAGAGCTAACTGAAGATTTGTTAGAAGAAATCAAAGCAGAAGAGTAATGAAGAGTTATTCCAAATATAAACCAAGTAAATTAAGTTGGTTAGGTGAAATACCTGATGAATGGACTGAATGGAAAGTTAGTAGACTTTTTAAAAAAATTACGAGTGGAACTACTCCAAAAGCTGGTACACCAGAATATTATGAAAATGGAACAATTCCTTGGATCAATACTGGTGATTTAAACGATGGTTACTTATTTGATTGTAAAAACTATATCACCGAAAAAGCTTTAAAAGATCATAGTACTTTAAAAATATGTGATGTTGATACTTTGATTATAGCTATGTATGGTGCAACAATAGGTAAAACAGCTATAACTAAGTTTAAAGCATGCACCAATCAAGCGTGTTGTAATCTAAGCCAAAGCAAGATAATTGAAACAAAATTTGCTTATTATTGGTTTTTAGCTAGTAAGGAAGATATAATTAACTTAAGTTATGGTGGAGGTCAACCAAATATTTCTCAAGATATAATAAAAACTCTAAAAATTTCTATTCCATCAACTTTAGAACAACAAACAATTGTACAATACCTAGACTACAAAACAAAACTAATTGACGATTTCATTGCCAACAGACAAAGACAAATTGAGTTGTTGAAGGAACAATTATATTTTAAAATTAATGATGCTATAACTAAAGGGATAAATAAAAATGCTCCAACAAAAAAAACTGATATCCAATATGTTCCAGAAATACCTGAGCATTGGGATATTAGAAAGTTTAAAAGCTTAACTAGTATTCTAACTTGTGGTTATGCGTCAACTCCTGAATATGTTGAAGAAGAGAAAGGTGTAGCTTTTCTTTCAGCTCAAAATTGCAGACCATTTGCTATGGATTTAGCCAAATATAATTTTATCAAACCTGAATTACACAAACAATTAACTAGAAATAAAAAACCACAAAAAGGTGATGTATTAGTAACTAGAGTTGGAGCAGGAATTGGCCAAGCATGTATGATTGATATTGATTTGGAGTTTTCAGTTTATGTTAGTTTAACTCATATCAGACCCAATAAAGAAGTTTTAAGTGAGTATATTGTCTATTTTTTCAATACAGAATATTGTTATCAATTAAACCATGAAGGAACTGTTGTAGCTGGCGGACAAGGAAATCTTAATGTTAAAAATGTAGAACGCTACAGAATTCCTTTACCTCCTATTGAAGAACAAAAAGAGATTATAAAATATTTGGATAATTACAGGTCAGAAATTGACAATCTGATTTCAAAATACCAAAAGCAAATCAACTTAATGCAAGAATACAGAACATCATTAATCAGCCAAGCGGTAACGGGTAAAATTGATGTGAGAGACTGGAAGCCAAAAACAAAAATATAAGAATGGAAGAACATTTTGAAAATATTAGAAAATATTTAGATAAGATCAAACAAAAGATAAGTTCTAAACCTGAGATAAAATTAGTCGAAGAAAGTTTTGTTATCAGAAATAATAGAATGATTCATATAGATGCTACATTAATTGTTAATGAATTGGTGTTTGCTGTTTTTGAATTTAAAAATACTGTTGCATCTCTTACTAAACAGGAAGTATTAAATATCTATGAATTATCAAATTTTGAATGTAGATTTTTTGTTCTTTCTGACGGTTTGCAATCAAAAATTTATGACATCTATTATGGAGATTTAGTATCAGCCAAAGAATTTAATGAATTATGGTCCATATTATTTGTGGAATACGATACAATTAAAATTCTTAATCTAAGACAAAAGCTAATAGATGAAGTAAGTAAAGAAATATTTACGTTTCAAAAAAAACTCAACGGAATTAGTAAAGAATTGGAAGAAATTCAATTTAAAACTAAGTTAGAAAATATGGCAAGAGCAGTCGAATTATTTAAAGATGGACTTTCTCAAAACCTAAAGTATGACGAAAATAGTAGGTCTTTCTACTTAACAAATGATTTAAGAGACTTCAATGAATTAGAAAATCAATTTTTTAAAACAATTATTGAGGATATTCCCAATGGTACAGACATTTACCGTTACACAACTTTAGATAGTGTCTTCAGAACAATAGAAGGAGGCACATTACGATTAAGCGGAATAGTTGGTATGAATGACATTTCAGAAATAGGGTATTTTGACGGATATTTAGATAAGAAATTTGTTCCAATGGCTAATGATGATCATGTTAATTCTGTCAACAAAAAATACATAATGTGTAGTTCAACTCTTGAAGATGAATTGATGCAATGGCGACTTTATGGTGATGATTGTAAAGGAGCTTGTTTAGTATTCGAAATAAATAAAGGTACTGAATTACCGGGCTTATTGCTCAGAAAAATTAATTATGGAATAAAAGTAAAAGGTGTAAACTATCACCCCGAACTTGAATTTATTAAACTAATTCGGGAAAGAGTTCGAAGAAAGGTAAAGGTTGATTTTCAGTTTAGAACCCTTTCTATATGGAGACATTTCTTTAAATCGTATGAATACGAACCAGAAAAAGAAGTAAGATTATTGTTAATTGAAAATCAAAGTGGCGAAGTCAAAGGACAAACACATCTTAAAGGAACAATCAATCCATTAGAAGTGAAATGGAATTTAACAAACTCACATCAAATTTTAGCTCCTTTTATCATATTAAAAATTGATGATCCAAGATTGAGATGCAAACTCAAAAAAGTAATACTTGGTTCAAAATGTCCCGAATTAGGAATTAACTTAAAACAATTCAGTCTATTGACTAGAAAGAAAAACTTAACTCATGTTCAAGTAGTTCCTTCAAAAATCATTAATTATAGATAACTCAAACTGATGATAAACGACAAACTAAAAAATAAAATTGAAGCGACTGATACAAGTATCAATGCCTTGCTAAAAGAGCAAAAGTTTACTATTGATTATTTTCAAAGAGAATATCGCTGGCAAGAAAAACATATCAAACTTTTAGTAGAAGATGTAACTACAACATTTTTGAAATCTTATAAAGAAGGAGATAAACGTTCAGAAGTAGCCAATTATCAAAGTTACTATTTGGGACCAGTTGTGTTTAGTATAAATCCAGAAAATGGTAAAAAATCTATTATTGATGGGCAACAGCGCATCACATCAATTACCCTTTTGCTAATATATCTAAACCAATTACAAAAAGAGAATGCAACTAAAGTAGCCATAAGCGAACTAATTTTTTCCGAAAAATACGGTGAAAAATCATTTAACATGTCGGATGAAGCTAGAGAAGAATGTCTGAAAGCATTATTCGAAAATGGTGAATATGAAGTTAAAGACGCTGACGATGAAACGGTTAAAAACATGGTGGAGCGATATAACGATATTGGAGAAGTTTTTCCAGAAGAAATCAATGAAGCTGCTTTACCTTTTTTTATAGATTGGTTTATAGAAAATGTAGTAATAGTTGAAATTACTGCCTACTCTGACGAGAATGCTTATACAATTTTCGAAACCATGAATGATCGTGGTCTTAACCTTACTCCAACAGAAATGTTAAAAGGGTATGTACTTTCAAAAATCGCTGACAAAAAACAACGTACCGAAATAAATGAACTTTGGAAAGATGAAATGCAGAAACTTCATGAATATAGTGAAAACGCTGATTTAAGCTTTTTTCAAGCATGGTTTAGAGGTAAGTATGCAATTAGTATAAGGCCTGGTAAAGCGGGTTCGGAAAATCAAGATTTCGAAGAAATAGGATTGCGTTTTCACAATTGGTTTAAAGACAATCATAAATTACTTTTTAAACTTAACTCCTCGGATGACTTTTATGATTTCTTCAAATTTCAATTTCCGTTTTTTGTAAAGTGCTACTTGAAAAGTTGGGATGCACAAGCTAAGTATGATAATACAATGCCTCATGCAAATTATATAAATTACTATGGTTTTGCAGAGTCTTTGCAAGAGCCATTGTTACTTGCTGCTATAAGTTTTGGTGATAATGATGATACGATTGCTAAAAAAGTAGATTTTGTAGCAAGATATATTGAGACATTTACAGTTAGAAGAAGCATAAACTATCGAAAGTTTGGTCAAACAGCTATAAAGTATACAATGTTTAATGTTATTAAATTAATACGGAATAATGATACGGCTTCGTTGGGTATAAATCTTTCAAAAGAAGTTGAACAAATCTCCGAAAGTTGGGATGGTGTGTGGCATTTTGGGTTGCATGGTATGAATAGAAAATTCGTGAAACATTTACTATGTAGAATTTCCAGTTATGTTGATAATTTGGTTGGGAAAGACACAACTTATGTTAATTATCAATTACCCAACGGAAGACAATTTGAAATAGAACATATTTGGGCTAACAAATTTGAAGAACATACCGATGAATTTCAACAAATTAATGACTTTCAGGAGTGGAGAAATTCAATTGGAGCATTAATTCTTTTGCCTCAAGGAACAAATCAATCTTTCAACAGTGATAAATACGAAGATAAAATTGAGCACTACATCAAAGAAAACACTTATGCTCAAACTTTGAATCCTACATATTATTCCAAAAATCCAAATTTCTTAAAATCCCAAACAGTACAAGAATTAGATTTTAAAGCACATTCTCAATTTAAAAAAGAAGATATAGGTGACAGACAAAAATTAGTTCAAAGGATTTGTGAAAAACTATGGTCAGTTGACTATTTCAATTTAAATAATTAATCATCATGAGCGGAACTAGAGAAATACACTTTGAAGATACAGTCTATGATTTACTCAAAGAAAGTAAATTATTCACTTCACGCAGCAGCACTAATTTTGATTTAGATTATGTATTAGACATTGATTTACTAAAAGAATTTATTGTTACTACACAACCTGATACCTGGGCAAAATTAGTAAAACAGTTTCCGGAAAACACTATGGATGCGGTTGCGAATGAATTCTCTAAACTTCGAGATAAGCGAGGACTTTTGTACTTACTTAGAGAAGGTTTCCCTCTTCAGGGAGCAAGTATAAAATTAGTCGCTTTTAAACCAGCTTCCGACCTTAATCCAGAACATCTAAAAAAATACGAAGCAAATAAATTTTCAGTTATTCGTCAAGTACATTACAGTAAAACGTTACCCGATAATAGCTTAGATTTAGTAATAGCAATTAACGGTATTCCAATTATTACATTAGAATTAAAGAATGAGTTTACAAGTCAAAATGTGACACATGCAGTAGAGCAGTATAGTAAACGAAGAGATAGTAAAGATCCCTTTTTAAAAAATTGTTTAGTTCATTTTGCAGTAGATAATAATACAGCATTAATGACAACAAAATTAGAAAATGGTAACACACGTTTTCTACCTTTTAATAGAGACACTTTCAATCCAGTAATAGAAAACAAATTTGCTAGTAGTTATTTATGGGAAGAAGTGTTACAAGCAGACAGTTTGTTAGAAATGCTCAACAATTATATTTTCACCGAAGAAGATGAAAAAACAAAAGAACAAACGACAATCTTTCCAAGATACCATCAAAGAGATTGTGTTCGTGAGTTATTAAAGGATGTTAAGAAAAATGGTAGTGGTAATAATTACTTAATTCAACACAGTGCCGGTAGTGGAAAAAGTAAAACGATTGCTTGGCTAGCGCATCAATTGTCCAACTTGTTTGATGATAAACAAGAGCCAATATTTGATAGCATTATTGTAATTACAGATCGAATTGTTTTAGATAAACAATTACAAAAACAAATCAAACAATTTGAAAAAATAAAAGGTACAGTTAGAACCATCACCAAAGGAAGTAAGCAGCTTATTAAAGCGCTTACAGATGGAGATAAAATCATTATCAGTACTCTTCAAAAGTTTGGTTATATTGGTGAAATTGCCGCTTTAAATGGGAAACGTTTTGCTATTATAGTTGATGAAGCACACAGTAGCCAAAGTGGTGAAAATGTAAAAGATTTAAAGGTAAGTTTAACGACTGATGAAGCCTTAAAAGATATAATTTCTCAAGATGATGAAAATGGTGAACCAAAAGACACAGTAGAAAAAGAGCTTGAAAAAATCATGGCAAGTCGCCAGCAATTACCCCATTTATCATTTTTTGCATTCACTGCAACACCAAAACAAAAAACATTAGAATTGTTTGGAATCCCTGATGTTACGCAAGCTTCTGGCTATCGTTCTTTTCATGAATACACTATGCGTCAAGCTATTGAAGAAGGATTCATTTTAGATGTCTTAGAAAACTACATTACAAAAAGTGCCTACTTTGAACTGATTGAAAATGAAAATGCTCAAGACGATAAAGCATTTGAAAAACTAAAGGCAAAGCGATTACTCCTAAATGAAGTAAACAAACATCCTTTTGCAATTGCATCTAAAAGCCATATAATGTTAAATCATTTTATGGAAAAAACAGTTCATAAAATTGGAGGAAGAGCAAAGGCAATGTTAGTAACAAGTTCAAGAGCACATGCGGTTTTATATAAAATAGCTTTTGATAAAATCATAAAGGATCAAGGTTATGATATCCAAACATTAGTAGCTTTTTCAGGTACTGTAGAAATTGAACTGGAAAAATATACAGAAGAAAGCTTAAATGGGCCAAAAGTAAAAGACATAGCAGAGGAATTTAAAAAGCCAGGTTATAAAATACTAATCGTAGCTAATAAATTTCAAACAGGTTTTGACCAACCATTACTACATACAATGTATGTTGACAAAGCTTTAGGTGGTGTTGCAACAGTTCAGACATTAAGCAGATTAAACAGAACTACAAAAGGAAAACAAGATACTTTTATAATGGATTTTGTGAACAAACAAGAGGACATTCAAAATGATTTCCAGAACTATTATCAATCAACAATTTTAGACAAAGGAACAGATAAGCAAAAGTTGTACAACCTAAAATATGAGATTGAAAAAGTTGATGTTTTTACTCAAGATGATGTTAAACATTTCATTGAAATGTTTGTCAGAAAGAAAGTAAAATCAGAAGTACTTTCACCGCTCTTCAAAAAAATAGTGGATGAAAATTACTTGCCGCTATCAGATGAGGATAAAGACAAATTCAGGAAAAATGTCAATAAATATGTTCGACAATATTCATTCATTTCTCAGATTATAACATTTATCGATACCGATTTAGAAAAGTTTTATTTGTTCACTAAATTACTTTTCAAATACCTTCCTTATGAAAGAGAAACTCTTCCTTTAGAAGTTATCCAAATGGTAAATATGGATAAGTTTAAGATACAAGAAGAGGAAAATGGCAGCATCATATTAAATCCAGAAGATGCAATTTTAGATAATCCACAAGGGGACGGACACAAAGGAAAACAGGAAGAACCAAAAGAAATTCTAGAAAAAATTGTTCAGGAAATAAATGATAAATACGCTATTGATTTAGGTGATGATGATAAGGTAGTACAAGAAATGTTCGAAACATTGAAAAAAGACGACGCTTTAATGGCAAGTATGAGAGCAGACAACATTGAAGATGTTAAACGAATGAAACTCAGAGAAAGTATAGATAAAGCGTTATTAAAAAATGCTGAACCTCCAATAGAATTCATGAACAGACTCTCAAAAGATAAAAGTTTGTCAAATTATGTGGTAAGTCAATTTTTCCACTTATTAATGAAGGATTTGAAGGAAGATTCAAGTAATGATATAAACTAAATAATCAAAATGTCTAAGGAAGTTACTATTTTTTTTGATAGCCCTAAAGAATTTGTATCAAACAATATTAAACCATTAAATGGTATTATAGGATTATATTTTATTTTTAGTCAGACATTAGATATTCAGTACCCTTTTGCTAAATCAAAGTTATTGTACATCGGTATGAGTGAAAAAAAAACTAATAGTATTGCAAGTAGATTATCAGGACATTTTGATGGTAAATCAAAAAATATTGGGTTAACTAATTATAGAAAAGTTGAGCCGCTTTTATTTACTTATATTAATTTTGAAATGCTGCAAAATATCTGGCATTTCAGAATAGAAGATTTAGAGAGCTACTTTCTTTTAAATTTTGTAGAACATTTTGGTGTATATCCAATATGTAATAATAAAACCGGATTTGAAATCCGTAAAAATAAATTAGATACTTATTTTAAAATTGATTGGGATTATTTTAAATAGAAGCAAATGGACGGAAAAGTAAAATCAGGAAAAGAAATCGTAGATGATTTTTTTAAAAATATTGAGAATATTGAAGGCGTTGATAAAGAGATAGCAAAAATGCTTGTCTCTTTGAACGAAAATGATAAACTAACTGAAATCAATGTAAAAAACGAATTATCTAATCTCCGAATTAAAGATGGCAGTAAAGATTAAGAATATAAAAATTAAAGGGATAAGAGGTGTAAAAGACACTTTGACGTTGAATTTAAATAGTAAATCCATACTACTATATGGAGATAATGGTACTGGAAAAAGTAGTATTTCTGATGCCATTGAATGGTTTTATACCGATAAGGTTTCTCATCTTTCAAGTTCAGAAATTGAATTAAAAGATGCTCTTAAAAATGCAACAATTCCTGAAACTGAATCTTCTGACGTGACAATTAGTTTTACTAAATCAAATTTAGATTGTTCAAAGACATTATCTTTAAAAAAGGGCAAATTAACAGTCGAAAATATTAATAAAACTGAAGAATTCACAAGTTATATTTCAAATTCTAACAATGAAAATATCTTATTAAGATACCAATATTTGACAAATTTTATTGATAATACAAAAGGTGAAAAATTAAAATATTTATCTGATATTATTGGATTTGCAGAAGTGACAAAAAAGAAAGAAGTACTGCAAAAATCACATAATTCAGTAAAGGCTGAAATAAAGGCTCAAAATTTTGAAACTCAAATTAATAACAATAAACAGATCTTAATTGACAAACTAGGAGCTTCAATAAGTTTAGAAAAACAATTATTTGATACTATTAATGAAAAAATAAAGAGCTTAAACAGCGGAATTACGGTTAATTCTATAGAAGATATTCATACATTATTAGAACACATTAAAAAGCCTGTAAATAGTAATATCACTATTGAATTAAAATTTTTAGAAGACACAAAAAATGCAATTAATATTTTATTTAGTGAGATTGATTTCATAAATAACGAGTACACTAAATATTTAGATGAATTTAATATCATTGCAAATGATGTCGATGCCATAATTAAAATATACTTGGGTGATTTATTAAATGCTGCGAACAAAGTATTTAAGCAAAAAATTCATACTGATGAAAGTTGCCCGCTATGTTTACAGCCAAAAAGCAGTCATGACCTTAAAGAGGAAATAAAAGTAAGATTAAATGAAATTGAGGAATATTCTAAGAAAAAAATTCCATTTGATAAAGCAAAAAAAATAGTCAGTGAAGTAGTTGTCGAAAGAATAAAAAGACTAGAAGCTTTGCTATTAAATTCAGAATTTAGTAAAGCAGAAAATGAGGGTGTTAAGAATGCAATAATTTCTTTAAAACATAAGTTAACCAAATATCAAAAGGCTATTGATATAAAAGTTACTTCTGGGGATAAACCAGAAACTGGAGAAAAAATTAAGTTTAAAAAAGAAGATTTTATTTTTTTGGAAGGTATCGGTGAAAGAATAACAAAAATTGAAGATTCTCTAAAGAATGATAATGTTACAGTTACATATTCAAACATTTTAGCATCAAAAGAAGCATTTATAAATATTCAGAAGTTAGGTAAACAAAAAGAAATATTAGAAAGTCAACGAAAATCCCTAGAGTTGATTTATAATGAATTTGTTAAAAAACAAAAAGAAGGTCTAGAAAGTTTTATAAGTTTATTTTCTGGTAGAATTAATGAATTTTATCAGTACATGAATCCTGATGAACCTTTTCAAGAAATAAAGATTGTTACTATTGGTGAAGATGATGAGTTGAATGGTATAACAATTGAGTATAAGTATAATGGCAATTGGGTATCACCACCCCAAAAATATTTTAGTGAATCTCATCTTAATTGTTTTGGGATATCTTTTTTCCTTGCATCTGTTGAAGCTTTCAACGAGAAAAATAAGTTTATCATTCTCGATGATGTGATTTCAAGTTTTGACAGCACTCATAGAATAAGATTTGCGGAGTTATTATTTGAACAATTCTCAGAATATCAAATCATTCTATTAACACATGAAATAGAATGGTTTACAAACATTGTAAGCCCATTAGCTAAAAGAAACGGGTGGTTGAAAAATGTAATTAGATGGTCTGAAGCCAATGGTACATATATTGATAGCGAACCAAAAGAACTTAAAGAACTTATCGAGACTTCTTTGTCGGAAGGGATTACTGATAATTTAGGTAACCCGATAAGAACTTATTTAGAACATTTTCTAAAAGACGTCTGTTTCAATCTTGATGTAAAAGTCAGCTATAAGCCTAATGTTATCAATGAAAAAAGGATGGCAGATGAGCTAATAAATGAATTAAAATCACGCATCAGTTCAAAAAGCACTGATTTAAAATCAAAATTTTCAGTAATAGAAAAAGTTGGAAACTCTCTTATATTAGGGAATTTGCTTTCCCATGACAATCCTTTTAATCCAAAAATTGGTGATCTGAAAGCTTTTTGGAATGATATATTAGAGTTAGAAAAATTATTCATTTGTCAAGAGACAACTTGTAAAAAACCTAAAGTAAGTTTGATTAATTATGATAGTGTTGCACAAAAAGTTCGCTGTGGTTGTGATGCAACAAAATACGATTGGAAAAAATAACAGAGATTTATAAAAGTATATGAGTAATAATTTGTTCTAAATGAAAATTATAACTTGAAATATATTCACAACAAAGCATCAGACTTTTTACAATTTAAATCCTCAGCATAAAGAGAGAACTTATTTAGCCACAAAGTTAGAAAATACTGGAGGCTATCTAACAATGAAAATTTCAAAAACAAAAACTGATTATGCAAATACTAGTTCTAATATTGATATTGTTTTTCGCGATTGTTATCGTGGTAAATATCAGGTATAAAATATTAGAGAAAGAAAGGAAAGCCAAAAAGAAGTTAGAAGAAGTTGAAAGGCAAAGAAAGATTGATGAGCAAAATAGCATACAAAAAGAAATCTTAAAAAAATACCTTCCATTAATAGACAATTTCAATAAAGAGTTTGAGAATTTCAAAAATCAAAATCATTATTTATCAAACTTTGATATAGTTGGCTTCAAGAATAAGTTTGAAAAACTATACAATGAGTTAAAGTCTAAAACTTACAAGCATTTACCCGATTTCTACTTAGAAACAAACAGTTTAGATAGTTTCAATACTATTTACTACAACCTGGAAAAGCTAATCGAAACACGAAATAATGATTTTGTAGAAAGTGAAATGGTTTCGTCTGATAGCTTATTCAGTAATGTTGAAGGCAAATCATTAGACAATCAACAAAGAAAAGCCATACTGGTTGATGAAGACAACACTTTAATTATTGCTGGTGCAGGTTCAGGAAAAACTACAACTATTGCAGGTAAGGTAAAATACCTAACAGAAAAACTAAATATAAAACCCAAAAGTATTCTACTTATATCGTTCACTCGTAAATCAGCAGATGAAATGAAAGAACGTATTTTTGAAAATATGGGGATTAATATAGCGGTTAAAACATTCCATAAATTAGGGCTAGATATTATCGCAAAAGCTAACAATGAAAAACCTTCTATTTTTAGTCTTTCTCAAAAAGAAACGCTTCAATTATTACTATCATTCATCAATCATTTAAAAACAGAAAAAGAATATTTTGATAAGCTACTTGATTTTTTAGCATACTACTTAAAGCCATATAAAAATCTACATGATTTTTCAACAGATGCTGAGCACAATAATTACCTAAAAGAACAAAAAATGGAAGGTTACAAAATGGTAGAAAGAGTTACAAAAGATGGGGTAGCAATAAAATATAGAGAAAAGTTTAAAAGCCAAGAGGAAGTATTAATAGCAAATTTTTTATTCAGAAATAATATTGAATATATATACGAGGAAAGTTATGAGCATAAAACCGCTAGTAAAAAATTTGGGCAGTATAAGCCCGATTTCTTTTTACCCGATTATAAAATTTACATAGAACACTTCGGAATTGATGAAAATGGTAGTGTTCCGCAATGGTTCAAAGGAAGTGCCGAAAAAACCGCTCAACAAAGATATACTGAAGGCATAGAATGGAAGCGGAATGAACACCAATTCAATAACACTACATTAGTTGAAACCTATTCATGGGAACAGAAAAAGGATGTCTTATTGTCTAATTTACAAGAGAAACTTGAAAAGTATGGAGTCTTATTTACTCCAATGACTGATGATGAATTATGGGAGTATATGAATGAAAACACTAAAGAAGACATTGACATATTTACCCAATTGGTAAATACTTTTTTAGTTCTTTTTAAATCGAATAATGAAACTTTAAACAACCTGGTGAATAAAGCTTGGAAAGAAGAAAACCAAAGAGCTGATTTATTTTTAAAATTATTTGAACCTATCCTAAAACATTACGAAAACTACTTAAAGGAAAAGAAAGAAATCGATTTTAGTGACATGATTAATAGGGCTACCGATTCAATTAGCAATACTGATTTAGTTTCGCAATACAAATACATAATCATAGATGAATTTCAGGATATATCGCAATCAAGATACCAATTAATAAAAGCATTACTAGACCAAAAACCCGAAACTAAATTATTTTGTGTGGGTGATGACTGGCAATCAATTTACCGATTTGCAGGAAGTGATATTGGCGTATTTACTGGATTTTCAGAATATTTTAAAACATCAACTCTACAAGGGTTTCAAAGAAAAACACATATTTCATACATCGAATCTACATACCGTTTCGATAATCAAATAATCAAAGTATCAAGTAATTTCATTCTAAAAAATCCAAATCAAATAGAGAAATCGCTAAAGAGTAGTAAAATATCAAAGGAAAAACCAATTACAATTCACAGTTACGATGATAGTGCAAGAGATGGTAAATTCACTTTTTTAGCTTTAAATAAGGCACTCAAAGCTATTAATCAAAAGGAAGAAGGTAAAGTGGTTTCAATTCTAATGCTGGGTAGATACGATTTCGAAAGCAGAGTTTTAGACAACTCAAGCAGTTTTAGAAAAAAATACAACAAAGAGTTAAACGTTTATGATTACATATATAAAGACAATGAAAAATTTAAAATTAATTTTTTAACGGCTCACTCATCAAAAGGATTAGAAGCTGATTATGTGATAATATTGAATGGAAATTCCGGCACCTACGGATTTCCTTCCGAGATTTCAGATGATCCTTTGTTGAGTTTTTTACTTTCAAAAGCAGACCAGTTCCCAAATGGTGAAGAAAGACGTTTATTTTATGTAGCATTAACTAGAGCCAAAAAACACATTCATATTTTATCAAACAAAGACTATCCGTCAAAATTCGTTGAAGAAATTGAAGAGAACGCTCCAATAACATCAATCAAATGCGAGTGGTGTGACAATGGTAAATTGGTAGAACGACGTGGCCCGTTTGGTTATTTTTATTCATGTAACAATAGCCATTATTGTAATTTTACAAAGAGTATTAATGCCAATGATTTATACAATAATGGTCACAAATATTTTGTAGCTAAAGAATTTGATAGTGCTTTTTTATATTTTGAAAAAGCATTGTCTATGGATTACTCAATTGTAAACGCCCACTATTATATAGCCAGATGTTATGATAAAAAGGAAGATGCAACAAATGCATTAAAGCATTACGATGCGGCTGTAGAATTTGGTTACGATAAAATTGAAGTTTTCTACAATAGAGGTATAATCTATTCTAAATTAAAAGATTATAATAAAGCCATTGAAGATTTTTTAAAAGTTGAACAAAACAAACCTAATATTTTCCCTGTAAATGTTTGGATTGCTATAGCTTATTTTAAAGCTCGTTATGTTATTATCGCGCTTGAGTATTTAGAAAAAGAATTAAGTATAAATCCTTTAAACGAAACTGCAATTTCAATACAAAATCAAATTAAGCAATCATTAAAAGAACGATATACCTCTAAAGAAGTAAAAATTAGATCGGAAGAATTAAAAACAATAAAAGGATATTTAACTTTGGCAAAAGAGTTCGAGGTTAATGTTAAATTTAATTATCAGAAATCAGTTCAATTTGAAGGAGGTCTTCAAAGTTTGAGAACAATCAAACCTAAAGAATTCAAATTAGTTGGAAATTCCGAATGCGTAGTTGGTTTTTGCTTTATGAGAAATGAGGACAGAACATTTAATATAGATAGGATAAGTAATTTAATTATCAATCCAAATACAATTGAGTTTTGGTCTGAGGAATAATAATAAAAGATATATTTTTTAAAATAATCCCCAACTCCTATGAAAGAAGTTGGGAAATTATCAACTCAAAAACCAAGAATAGTTAGAATTACTATCGCTCAGTGCATTTGAGATGCCTTTGCTGAAATCAAAGGCATTCACTCCTCTTTCAAGGAAAGTGTCAATATAGCTGGTTTTATTAGAACCAGTTAAAAGATTATAAAACTCCCACATACTAATTTCTCCATTAGCATTTCTACAGAAGCTTTCATCTTGGTAGTAATCTTTGGCTACCGTATTAATATGCCCATCATTGAGCAATAACTCAGGAATTAGTAATTTATCCTTTCTAGGTAGGTAATTATACAACCTACTTTTGCCAATAATTTGAGCAAAATCTCTTTCTGTTAAATTGCGCTCCAATAAGTTTTGCATACTATTTAGATGCTCTTGGGCTCTATAATTAGTCAGTACCTGTAGCATTTTGTCTTCCAGGTCAAGATAGCTCATGGCTCTAATTTCACTTTGAAAGCCATCAGTTGAAACACAAAGATTACAACACACCATATTTTGAAAACCAATAAAAAACTTAAATTTTTCATAGGTCTTTTTGCTATACAGGTTTTCCTGATTATAGGCTCTAACCCCACCTATTGTAAGCTCTAGCCTATTTCCGTTAATGGTTTCTGTAATACCTGGAATCTTAATAATGAATGCCATTCTTTCAAAATAAGATGTCCTCTGAAAATCTTGCAGGTCTTTTGTAGGTATATGCAAGGCATCAGGTGTTCTACCTTTGATTTGATGGCTAACTCTAATTTCAGGAGTATTAATTGCTTCATTTGGAAATATTGTAGCAACAGCGCTTAAAGCAGTTTCTATAAATTCTTGATGACTAAGTGTAATCTCGTTGTCTTTGCTAAAAACGGGGATTACACATTTCTCTTTTAAATGTGATAGTGAGATATTTTCCGTATTAGCCTCTATAAAGGGAGATTTTGGTTTTGGGTTGTCAATACCTGGAAAGCCAAAATTATGTATTTCTTGAGGTATTAAATTAGCTGTTCTTGTGCTAATTGGACTGAGGGTAAGTGGTTCCATTTCCATTTTTATAAATATTTGAAGTTAAACTTTGTAATAGGTTTTTCTTCTCTACAAAATCTTGTTCTACACTTTTTGCCATATCTAGGTTGTTGTTGTACAATTCTGTAAGTTCTTTAATTGTCACGCATTCCACAATTTTCTGTTGTAGCTCTGGTCTAGTCATTGTACTATTACACCACTCTAGTATTTTTTTGCCTGTATATGTATTAATAAGAAATTGAGGTTTTCCCTCAAATAGCAAAGTCCTGTCTTTTGATGCTGAAGCAAAGTGCTTGCTATCGATATCAAAAACGATGGTAAACTCGTAGCTAATTTCATCTCTTTGAATTGCTTTCAAACCAACTTTCTCAGGAACCATTTTACCATTTTTCTCATTGATTACATAGTCTTGTTTTACCCTCATTGTAGCTATAAAATGAATATCACTTTGCAATATCTTATCTACAAATTTTTTCTCTAGAGGCTTAATTTTAGCCCAGTTTACAAAGGAGTTACCTTGCATACTTGAGTGATAATCTAATAAATAGTCCCAACAATGACTTATGCTATCAAGGATTATTACCTGCATTCCTGCCTTGATACATACATCAATGGCTTCCACATATCTTTCAGGAGAATGCGGATTATCTAGGTTTAACACATTGTAATTCCCAAGGTGAGAATAAAGGTTGCTGCTTCCTGCTTCACTATCAATAATAGCTACTTTAGACAAATCTCCATTTGTTAATCCTTGAGCTAACAATATAGCACTCATAGTTTTTCCAGAACCACTAGGTCCTTGCAAAGCCATCTTTATCTTGGCTTTACTTCTTTCTGATTTTTTTAATTGCATTGTTTAATTTTTTTAAGGTGAATATTTAGTTTTATACAGGTTATATTGAAAAAGCAACTATCACAGTGACAAAGTGACAATTGCTTTTGAAAAGTTTTTTTGAAAAATAAAAAGAGTAAAGAATGAACTTAAAAAACGGTGCTTTTTTACAAGTTTGAAAATAACTTTTTACATACTAAAGTCACTTTGTCACTTTTTAAGTTCGTTCTTTACTTTTATCAAGGTATTGGTTTACTTATTTATACCACTGATATTTAATTCTACATAAACACTACCGTTACTCTTGTAATGATTGTGTGGTACTTGATAATAATCACAATATCTGTCAATCCATTTTTTAATAGTAATAGGACTAATCCGTTCCTGTGTATTTGGTTTGGTATTTATAAAACCTTGAAATAATATGTTCTTATCTATTATCAGAATATCTGGAGATGAGGGCTTTTGATAACTGCTAGGCTCACTAATTAGATTATCCATAAAATCGATAAAATCAGGGCTAGTTTCTATTTTTAACCGATTAAAATCAATATTGATAGACTTAGGTTCAATTAATCCATTTTTTAGAAAATACTGAACTGCTTTAACCATAAAGTTGTCAAATTTTATCCATTCTTCTTTATCCCAATCATCAAAAAATCGGTGTCCAAATTCCTCTAGTGGAGTGAGTACATTCTTGAAATAAGTAGAAACTTCATACTCAACTTTTCTTCTTCTCTCAGCATTACCTCCACCTCCTTTAACAACATAATTAGATGTGATTAGGACTTTGGGTGATTCTTTGCTTGGTATCACAACTGCATTTTTGTACTTTTTTTCTATATACAGGTCTCCTGTAATAATAGGATAAAGCCATTCAAAGTCAAAATCTTTCTTAACATCATCAAAGAATATTATTTTATGATGACTTTGCAGTCCAGACAATTTAAATTTATCTTGGCTTTTTATATTCTTAC
>JACCDZ011399449.1_pt1 | contig 20599 bp, 13 predicted proteins | sample 7449551 | NCBI WGS metagenome assembly JACCDZ01 (sample SAMN15323452, study PRJNA562643) | freshwater metagenome | isolation source: river surface water | place: USA:Blue River Watershed | collected 2017-08-18
ACGCCCAAAAGGGTTTGGGCGCGCTCGCCGTTGAGTACGCCCCGAGCCAAAGCGTCGATGGCCGACGGCTGGTCTCCGGTGGGTTGGAACTCGCTCGCAAGCAGGAACCCTCCGCCCGAACCGGCGACCGAAAGGCCGAGCTCGCTCAGGATTTTGCCGCCGTGGTTGTGGGGACGGCCTTCCATCGCTTAGGCTTCTTCAGTTCCGGGTTCCTGGCTGGGAGCCAAGCTGTCGGCGGTTTTGGCGCGCTCGGCTTGCTGCATGCTGCGGAACGCCTTTTCAGCGGCCTCCAGCTCGCGGCGGGCTTGATCTACCTTGTTCAAGGCGTCTTGAACGATGGGGCTGTCGGGCTTCGCAAACTGAAAGAATCCCATGTTGTTCTCCATCTGGGCAAGCTTGCGGCGCGCGAGCTCGACCGTTTGGCGGGCGGACTGCATGCCCTGCATCTTGCGGTGGGCAACCTGCCGCACCGCGCGTTCTTCGCCTTGGGCACCGCGCATTCCGTCAAAAAACGAATTGCCGGCGGCGCGGAACCGGGCCCACAGCTCGTCGGTCTGTTTTTTCGGAGCAAACCCCGAATCCTTCCATTCCTGCTGCAGCTGCTTCATTTCTTTGGCGGCCGCCCCAAAGTCGGTACGCTGCGCCAGGGCCTCTGCCTTTTCGACAATGGCCAACTTGACGTCGAGGGCTGACTTGAGGTTTTTCTTGCGCTCTCGGTAGAACACGTTGCGCTCCTTGTAGGCCCAGCGTTCCACCGCTTTAAAACGGCTCCAGAGTTCGTCGCTCGGCCCGCCAAAGGTTCGGCCAATCTTGCTCAGCTCACCGCGAAGCTCGTTGAGCTTTTCGGTGACGTTTTGCCAGGCTTGGTGGCTTTTGGGTGCCCGTTCCTTCAGGGCTTCGGCCTCAGCGACCTTGAGCGCCTTGGCTTCGAGGCGCACCGAATTCTGGGCTTTTTGCTCTTCAAACTTCTCGCGGCGCTTCTCGTGCAAAATGGACGAAGCCGCCTTGAACTGCTCCCATAGGGGCTCTTTGTCTTCGAGCGAAACGGGGCCAATCTCCTTCCACGCCGTGTGGATCCGCTGGAGTTCGCCGCCCACGCTGGCGGACCAGTTCTTTGCCGACAGTTCCTGCACGGCGCGAATCAGCAATTCCTTGGCCTCTTTGTTGACCTTGTAGTCCAGTTCGCGCAGCTCCTGGCTCAACCGCAAGTTGTCGTAGAACCGATCGACCAAGAAGCGGAAGGTGGCGTTCAGGTCGCGTGCGTCCTCTGCGGGCACGGGGCCAACCTCTTTCCAGCGGTCAAAAATCTTTTTGAATTGGTTGTAGGTGGCGCGGGTGGGAAGCTCTTCGCTTTCGGCCAGCTTTTTAAGTTCCTCGACAATGGCTTTCTTCACGTCAAGGTTCACCGCAAGTGCGCGCTCTTGCTCGGCCTTCCAGGCTCCGCGGCGCTTTTTGAACTCGTTGTAGGTCTCGTAAAAACGCTCGCGGACCTTTTGTTCAAAGTGAAAGTCCAGTGCGTTTCCGCCCTCAGCTACAAATGCCTCCAGCGCGGCTTGGCGCACTTCGTCCAAGCGCGGAAGCAGCGTGTTGCGCAAGGCTAGCATGGGCACACGCGCATCCGCAATCGGAACTTCGCGGAGTACGCGGGCGGCTTCGGCCAGCAGTTCTTCGTCGCTGAGTTCGCTGAAGTCGGCGGTGTGGTCTTCGTGGGCTTCGCGTTCCTCTTCGGTGTGTTCTTCAGACTCTTCGGCGGCGGACTCCACGGCAGGTTCCACGGCAGCTTCCGCGGCGGAGTCGGTCGGAACCGAGGCAGGCGCTTCAGCCGCTTCGGGCGCAGATTCGGTCAAATCAGCGGATTCGGGCGCGGTGGGCACCTCGGTTGCATCGCTCGATTCGGCGGGGGCGGTCTCTAGGGTTGTGGCCTCGAGATCCTGGCTGGGTACTTCGTGCGCACTCCCTTCTTGGGGATTTTGGTCGTGTTCCATCATAGCGGATGGCATAAAGAGTTGAATTGGGCCTCAAAAGTCGGGCATACCGAGCACTTCTCCCCAATACTCCCAAGCTTTTTTTGCCTGCATGCGCAACATCGGCATTCCGTCGACGACCCAGGCCCCGGCGTTCGCCGCCTGAATCTGAAACGGAGTGGGCTCGGAGCCGTATACGGCGTCGACGGCCCAAACGCCGTTCAGATTCCGCCAAACCACGGGCGGGGCAAGGTCTCGCTGGTCGCCGTGCCCCATCGACGTCGCATTCACCACGACGTCGGGAAGCTCGGCATGGGCGGTTTCCGCGAACGGAAGCTGCTCAAGTCCAAAAAAATCGGGACGCGGAGTCCGCGCAAACACATCTACGGCAAATCCGCGCGAGATCAGGGCGTGCGCGATGGCGCGGGCCGCTCCGCCGTTCCCCAAGAGCCAGGCGCGCTGGCGGGCCGGCCGGTACCCGTTCCACAGGGCTTCCCAAGAAAACCAAAATCCGTCGACGTCGGTGTTGTGGCAGATCCAGCCTTCGGGCGTCCGCGCAATGCAGTTCGTGGCGCCGATGGACTCGGCCTCAGGACTGCGCCGTTCGCAGCTGCGCCAGAGGTCGATTTTGTGCGGAATGGTCGCGTTGAAACCGCTCCAGCCCTCGCGGTGCGCCGCATCCAGCCAGCTGCTCCAGTCGCGACGCGGGGCCACTTCCAGAACTTCGTAGTGCAGCTGCGACTCGAGCGAATGGCCGGCCCAGAGGGCCCGGTAGAGCTCCGGCGACCGAGAAGGCGGCCCGGCGACGCGAATAAGTCCGAACCGAATCACGGTTTAGGCGGCCGTTTGTCGAGCCTGCGCCCAGCGGTCGAAGCCCAGCACAACAAAGGCGCCCACGGCGGCTGCGACGGCCAGAGCGAGCCAATCGATGGGCAAACCCGTTTCGGCCTGCCATGCGGCGGGACTCACGGGAACTTCCCAACCCTTCCAGGTGCTTCGGAACGGCCAAACTTTGACCAACGACCCCACGATGAAGCCCGTCATCAGCGAGACGGTAGCTTCCTCGAATCGATGAAACAGCCAACGCAAGAGACGGCCAAACGTAAGTAGCCCCAGAAGGCATCCTACCGCAAAAAGGACCACCGTACCCATTTCGCGGTTGTGGAGGGCGTTCAAAATGGGTTCGTAGGCGCCCATGAGCACCAAGATGAATGAGCCCGAAATTCCGGGCAGGATCATGGCGCAAATCGCGAGAAATCCGGCCACAAACGTGAAGCCCGGAGTGAGCTCCACGCGGCCGGCGGGCATTGACGAAAGCACAAAGCCCAACCCGATTCCGAGGGCAAACATGAGCCAGGCTCCGCGCACGTCGCGGAACAGCATTTTTAAGCTTGCGACGATCAAACCAAAGAAGAAGCTCCACACTACCGTCGGGTGGTGGTCCAGTCCCCAAAGCACCAATTTAGAAAGCGTGACGATGGAGAACCCAATTCCGCTCAACAGCGCCACCAAAAACCAGCCGTCTACGGCCTTCCAGGCGGCGGCAACGCCCTCGCGCCGCAGGGCCACCCACATGCTTCCGCCTGCCGCGTGAATGGCGTCGAGGAGCCGCTGGTAGATTCCGGTCAAGTAAGCGATGGTGCCTCCCGACACCCCGGGAACGACGTCTGCGGCGCCCATGGCAAGGCCTTTCAGCACGGTAAGTAGGTAATTCATGGCGCGAAATTAGGCGTTAGGCTGGCTCCAAATCAGCGCGACTACGGGGTCGGCGTTGACGTCGGGGTAAAGTTCGACGAGGGCCTCTTGAAACGGCGCGCCAAAGCGAAGCCAGGATTGCTGTATTCCGGTGTGGGCGGCGGGCAGGTCTCCGGCCATCTTCCACAAAAATCCAAAGTACACCGCCCACATCAAGGGGTCGTCGGCGTGGCGCTGCACGCCGGCCTCCAGAAGGGTTACGGCCGAATCCAGGTGGCTCATTTCGACCAAAATGCCCGCGTATTCGAGCAAGCCCCGGGGGGTTTCGACGCGCAGCGCGTGCAGGATGAGCTGAAGGCTTTTGGCGGCTTCGCGCTGAAGTCCGAGCTGCAAAAAGAGGTCGTGGGCCACCATGTGGTAGTCGGGGTTGTCGGGGTCGAGCGCGATGGCCTTTTGGGCGTGCTGTACCCCTTTGAGGACGTTGCCTGCTTCGCCGTGCAGGACCGCGAGCTCAATCCACGCTTCGTCGAGCTCCTCGTCGAGTTCCACGGCCTCTTGAAACGCCCGCTGGGCCTCGGCATTTCGGTCCAGCGACTGAAGGCACACTCCGATGCGGTAGAGCGTGTACCCGTTGCGCTCGCTCGAGGCCATGGACTGCTGGTAGCAATCGAGGCCTTCCCGGAACTCCTCGAGGTCCTCGTGAAGGCGACCAAGGTCAAAGAGGGCGGCGCTAAAGGTCTCGTCGATGGTCACGGCGAATCCGAGGCTGCGCTTGGCGGCGTCGTGCTGGCCCTGGCGGAACTGGGCCACGCCCAAGTGGTACCATGCCGTTTCTGAGTAGGGGTAGTCGTTGAGGTAGGTCTCAAAAAAGGCCACGGCCTTGTCGTCGCGGTTCGCCATGTCGAAGTTGATGGCGAGCAGGTAAAGCAGGTGAGCGTCCTCTGGCTCATCCTGAAGCATGGCCTTGAGGGTGCGGATGGCGTGGGTGAACATTCCCGCCCCTGAATAAATGGACGCCAGCGTGCCCTGAATGGGGAAGGGGTCGTCGGAATTCTGAATCGCCTTGCGCAGCGACTGAATCGCGTCGTTGGTCCGCCCTTGCCGAATGAACAGCATGCCGCGCGCCCATTCGATGTCGGGGTGGTTCGGACTCAGTCCTTCGGCGCGTTGAATCGCGTCTTCGGCCTCGTCGAGCTGCGACGCCTGAACCAGGTAGCGCGCCATCTTCGCGGCGAACACGGTGGCATAGGGGTGCTGGGCTCCGCCCATGTCGATGGCCTTTCGGGCGCGCTGCAGTTGGCCGGTCTCGAGGTAGTAGTCGGCGATTTCTTCGAACTCCTCCACGTCAAAAAACAGGGGCGCGTCCTCGCGGAGGGCTTGTTCAAAACGTTCAATTAGGGGGTCGGGTTCGCTTTCGTGCATGGTTCAGAGTAAACCTAGGCAAATTTCGGGCGGAATTCGCCGCAATGCGTACTCGTTATTCACCAGGTTATTCACTACTTCGGATTCCGGACGGCGCCGGTTCTACCTTTGCAGCACACCAAAAACCTCGCCATGGCCCTAATTGCATCGGTATCAGGAATACGCGGAACTGTCGGAGGTTCCGTCGGCAGCAACTTAACGCCCGTAGACGCGGTGGCCTTCGCCAGTGCCTACGGGCAATGGCTTCGCAGCCAGGCCGCAGGCGACCGAAGGCTTCGCGTGGCGTTGGGCCGCGACGCCCGCATTTCAGGGGAGGCGTTGAGCGACCTTGTGGTGTCGACCCTGCGCTTTCAGGGGATCGACGTGCTGGACCTCGGTCTTTCGACCACGCCAACCGTGGAAATGATGGTTCCCTGGGAGGGCTGCGACGGCGGAATCATTCTCACCGCTTCGCACAACCCTGGCGAGTGGAACGCCTTGAAGCTGCTGAACGCCCGCGGCGAATTTTTGAACGCAGAAGACGGTGCGAAAATTCTCGCGGCGCGCGGCGAGGGCCATTTTGTATTTGCCCCGGTGAGCGAGTTGGGCCGCCGGATTTCGGTCACTGACGGTATCGAGCGCCACATTCAGGCCATTCTCAACCTCGACCTTGTCGACGTCGACGCCATTCGCGCCCGCGGATTTGCGGTGGCCCTGGATGCCGTCGCGTCTACGGGTGGAATTGCCATTCCCATGCTCCTCGAGGCCTTGGGCGTGCAGCGCATCGAGGGGCTTTACTGCGAGCCGACCGGACATTTTCCGCACAACCCCGAGCCGCTGCGCAAGCACCTCGACGAGATTTGCGCCCTGGTTCCTGAGGCCAAGTGCGACCTGGGCATCGTCGTCGACCCCGACGTCGACCGGCTCGTCTTCGTCAGCGAAAACGGCGAACTCTTCGGCGAGGAGTACACGCTCGTGGCGGTTGCCGACTACCTCCTACAGCACCGCCCCGGCCACGTCGTGAGCAACCTGAGCTCGAGCCGCGCTTTGCGCGACGTCGCCGAACGCCACCAGTCGACCTACTCGGCTTCTGCGGTGGGCGAAGTGCACGTGGTAACCGAAATGAAGGCACGCCAAGCCGTGCTGGGCGGCGAAGGCAACGGGGGAATCATTCTTCCCGAGCTGCACTACGGCCGCGACGCCTTAGTAGGGGTAGCGCTCTTCTTGACGTATTTGGCCAAGAAGGGCGGAACCTGCTCGGAACTCCGCGCCACTTACCCGAACTACGCCATGGCCAAGGAGAAAATCGACCTTCAGCCCGGAGTGGACACCGACGCGCTCTTGGTCCGCGTCGCTCAGGCCCACGCGCACCTCAATCCTTCGACGATTGACGGGGTCAAAATCGACTTTGCCGACCGCTGGGTGCACTTGCGCAAGAGCAACACCGAACCCATCGTGCGCATTTACACCGAGGCCCCAACTGAAGCGCAAGCGGAAGCCCTCGCCGCCGAATTCGTGGCTAAATTGGCTTCTGCCCAATGATCTCGCCTCAAAACCACGCCGGGTTAACCCAGTTGGCCGAAGTTCACGCTGCGGCCTACGCGCAGGCAGAGCCCTTTCCGCACCTTGTTCTGGATGATTTTTTTGAATCCGACTACTTAAGAGGCCTGGCTCGTGATTTTCCGAATTTATTGGGCAATTCGGAATTGGAGCAATTCAGTAGCCAAAAAGAAGTAAAGTCTGCTTCGCATTTAGAGCAAGGAATTCCCGAAAAGCACCTTGAGCTCATTCGGTTCATGAATTCACAACCGTTTATCGCGTTCATTCAAAAGCTAACGGGGATCAAGGAGACCTTGGTAGGCGATCCCTATCTGATCGGTGGAGGGCTTCACCAGATTCGCGCTGGAGGTATGCTCAAGGTCCATGCGGACTTCAATAAGCACCGAATGCTGGGCCTGGATCGTCGAGTTAATGTTTTGGTCTACCTCAATGAGGATTGGGAAGAGTCCTACGGGGGGCACTTGGAGCTTTGGGATGCAGAAATGAAGGGGTGCCAACAGCGCATTCTTCCCATATTTAACCGCTTTGTTGCTTTTTCGACGACGGATTTCAGTTACCACGGACATCCGGATCCTTTAACGTGTCCCGGCAACCGGACGCGGAACTCTATCGCGATGTACTACTACAGCAACGGCCGCCCGAAATCTGAAATCGATGTAGCCAACGTCAGCGCGACCACTAAGTTTGTTGCTCGTCCTCAGTCCATTGCCGACAAAAAGGCATTCCTTAGTCTCGATCGCGGCAATTTGATTGAATTGGCCAAAATGTGTACCCCGCCAATTCTTTGGAAGGCATTGCGTTCTTTGCGTTAACCAAATACCCAACCCTTGATGAGCATCTACCTCGACAACGCCGCCACTACGCCTCTGTGTTCTGAAGCCAAGGACGCCATGATTGCGGCTTTGGAGCTGTTTGGAAATCCGAGCTCGACCCACGCCGAAGGCCGCAAGGCCAAAGCCCTCGTGGAGCGCGTGCGCAAGGAGGTTGCCGCGGCGCTGAACTGCCTGCCTGCCGAGATCATTTTTACTTCAGGCGGAACCGAGGCCGACAACTGGGCCCTTCAATCGAGCGTTGAAGTGTTAGGAGTCAACAAGCTTTACCACAGCGAGTTGGAGCACCATGCCATCACCCACATGGTTGAGGCCTTAGCCGGTCGGGTAGCGACCGTTGCGATTCCCTTTAACGAGCACGGCGACCACGACCTTGACTGGCTCGAGGCCCAGCTCGACGCCGACCGCCAAGCGGGGCGCAAGGTCCTCGTGAGCCTGATGCACGCCAACAACGAAATCGGCAACTTGGTCGATTTGGACCGCTTGTCGCGCATCACTCGAGCTCACGGCGCGCTGCTGCACAGCGACACGGTGCAGACCATGGCCCACCTCAATCTGGATTTTTCGTCCACTCCGCTCGAGTTTGCGGCCTGCAGCGCGCACAAGTTCCACGGACCCAAGGGCATTGGCTTTGCCTACGTCAAGCAGGGTACCGGGGTCCAGCCCTTCATTCGCGGCGGAGCCCAAGAGCGCGGCCACCGCGCCGGAACCGAAAACGTCGTGGGGATTGCCGGGCTGGGCGCCGCCTTTGCCGCCGCCGTATCCAAGCTCGACGAAGACGCCGAGCACATGACCCGAGTGAAGAACCACGCCATTCAAAAGCTCCGCGCGGCCTTTCCCGAGGTGCGCTTCAACGGCCGTTCGGGCGACCTGGACCGCAGCTTGTTCACGGTGCTCAACTTTTACATTCCGCAGCTTCACGAGGGCGGCATGCTCAATTTTCAGCTCGACCTCCAAGGATTTTGTGTGTCGGGCGGAAGCGCCTGCAGCAGCGGCGCGGTCGGCGGTTCGCACGTCCTGGGCGGGCTTAAGGCTCCCGGCGGTACCCGCATCAGTTTCTCGCGCATGACGACCCTCGAAGAAATCGACGCCTTCGTGCACGCCCTCCAGAACCTGCCGAAGCTCGACTAGCGAATCAAGTTGACGGTTCCGTACAGCGGGCCGTCTTCGGTGTCAAATCGGTACACGTAGGTGTCCTGCTGGGCCGGTTTGCCGTTGAGGGTTCCGTCCCAAAACTCCGCGAAGGGTCGGTCGGTTTCAAAGACCACATTACCAAAGCTGTTGAGGATCGTGAAGCGATCGCCTTCAAAGCAATTGTTTCCGGCCAGCACCAGCACCTCGTTGCGGCCGTCTCCATTGGGGGTGAAGGTGTTGGGAATCCACACGCGCTGGTCGTAGCGCAAAACCGCCGAAGTAAACTCGTAGGGGTAGACCGCATTGCATACCGTGTCGATCAGCTCGAGCTTCACCGTGTAGCTTCCCGAGGTAGGAACGCGGTAGGTCGTCACGCGCCCCGTGTCGACCACGCCGTTGGGGAAGGTCCAGCGAAACTGGTAGTCAATGCTGTCGAGGGTGTAGGTCACGTTCACGCGGATCCGCCCGTCCTTGCAGCTGTCGGGAGCCACCTTGACGTCGGGCGCAGGGAGGTCCGGGTCAAAAAACACGCTGGCGAAGGCGGTGTCGGTGGTTCCGCACACGGTATCGCGGACCACCAACCGAATCACGTGGTTGCCGGGCGACGCAAAGCGGTGCACGACGGTATCACCACTTTGGGGCGAGGCCCCGTCGAAGGTCCAATTGGACTGCTGGGCGTCGATGCTGGTGCTCCAAGCGCGGACCTCAAAACGGCGGTCGCAGGCTACGTATTCGTGCTCAAAGCTCGCCTCGGGAAAAATGCCTTGGTCGTGGGTGATGACCAGCGAGGTCGTGTCTTGGATGTCGCAAATGGTATCGATGGCGGTGAGGCGGATGCGGTAGGTTCCTTTGGTGAAGCGGACGGTAGGCTGAAAGTCCGACGACGTTTGGCCGTTTCCGAAGTCCCAGATGAACTTGTTGGCGTTGGCCGAGCCGTTGGTGAACTTCACGATCAGGTCCTCGCACAGGGTGTCGACGTCGGCGTCGAAGTTGATGCTCGCGTCGGCTGTTACGCTGGTTTCAAAGTCGATTTTGATGACGCCCAAGTTGCAGTTGCTCGAATTTCGCGTGGGCCCCGCCACCCCCGGGGTGGTTGGAAAGCTCTGGCCGCCGCAGGCCGCGCAGACCGCCTGAAAAATGTTGCCGCGCGGGGAGAATCGCGAAGTTCCGCCGTCGACGTGCTCGCTGGAGGTTCCGCCAAAAAACGTGGCGTAGCTCAAGGCCTGCGCGTTTCGGGAGAGCACCATGAAGTAAAAGTCGCTTCCGTCGGTGGTCGGCCGAAGGGCATTGGCCGTCACGGGGAGGCCCGAGGTCGTGCCGCCCAAGGATCCTCCGTTCACGCCGCCGCCCCAGCCCGAGAGGAGGATGTTCAGGCAGTCGTCGACGTTGAAGGCGCTGGGCACCAGGTTGACGATGCTGTTGGAAGTTCCGAAGCGCGACGAGAACAAGGTTTGGTCGAGGTCGGCGTTGAGCTTATGGATGAATTGGCCGCCGCTGGGCGTTCCCCAAGTGCCTGAGGTCTGCGGGTAGATTCCGAGGCTTTGTCCGAACACGTAGACCGCGCCGTACTTGTCCAGGTCGATGAAGAAGGACTGGTCGTTGCCCGTGGTGCCCAGATAGGTTGCTTGTTCAAGGGCGCCCGCCGCGCTGAGGCGGGCGATCCAGCCGTCCACGCCGCCGCGGGCGGTGGCGTGGAGTCCGCCCGTGGTACCGGGAAAATTGGTCGAACGGGTACTCCCCGTCACGAAGACTTTGCCGTTTTGGGCTACTTTGATTCCGTACCCGGCCTCGTGGTTGCTGCCGCCGAGCAGCGTGGCCCAACGCATGGCCGAAAGGGACGCGTTCATCGAAAAGGCCACGGCGTCAATCGACGCGTTGGTACCCGAGGCGCCGGGAAAAGCTGAGCTCTGGGTGGACGTCACGATAAAAATCTGGTCCTGGCTGTCGACCACGACTTCCCCGCGCATGGGGTCACCGTAGTTCAGGGCGATTCCGAGGTTGAGCCCCTCGTTGCCCGCCGTGCCGACAAAGGTCGACGCCGAAAGGGCCGTGCCGGTTGGGTTGACCTTCAAGACAAACAGGTCCACGCCGTCTTCAAAGTCAAATGACAGCGGCGAGCCGGTCGAACTGTTTGCGGGCGGTCCGCCATTAAAACTCACGTCGTAGGCGCCGACGGTCGTCGGAAAATTACTGGACCCCGTCGTGCCCATGAGGACGAGCTCGCCGAGGGAATTCACCATCATGGAGTGGGGCTGGTCGGGTCCGTCGCCGCCGATATAGGTGGAGTAGAGGCGCTGCGAACCGTTGGCGCTGAACTTGGTCAGGCCGATGTCCATCGTCGAAAATCCCGAGCTCGGGTCGTTGTAGCTCGCGTCGAAGGCTCCGGGTGTGGTCGGGTAGCCCACGTCGAACACGATACCGCCTCCGTACAGATTTTCTTGGTTGTCGTAGGTCGCGGTGTAGCCCCAGTTGTCGGCGGTCGAGCCCGAAAAACTCGAAAAAACCAGGTTGGGATCGATGACCAAGGTGTCGCGTCGGCGGTAGGGCCCCAGTTCAAAGGTCACTCGGCCGTCGGCGCTGAGGCGGTAGGCTACCGACACGGGCTTTTTGCCCGACGCGCCCCGAGTGTAGGCGACGGGGCGGTCTTCGATCCACGTTCCCAGGGCGGTTTCTAGGCGGAGTTCGCCTTCGGCGCCCAATTGGGGTTGGCAACCCTGGATCCGCAGCGCGATTTGCGACGGATCGGCGCCGGGGCGCACGTGCCACTCCGACTTCAGCGTGCCGTGGGCGTGCACCACAAAGTCGATGCCCGGGTACACTTCGGCGGTGCGCCAGTCTTCGTATTCCGGGACGTTTCGCACCCATCGGGCCGGGTTGTTGCCCTTGAGGTAGTGGCGCGGACTCGGCGTCGCCTGGCTTCCGGCGGACCGTGCCTGGGGCTGGGCACCTTCAAAGTCGACAAAAAGGGCGTGGGCGTCGGGCCAGGATTCGGGCCACTGGTGGGTAGGGTAGTGCGGATTAGGGGTTCCGCCGCCGCGGTGCTTGGGGTGCACGACCTGAATGCGGTAGCCCCGGTCGTGCCAAAACACGGCCCCGTCGCTCAGGGCGGTCTTGGCACGAAACGCCCCGTCCCATTGGCCCAAGTTCGGCACCACGAGGGGTTGGGCCCCCGCGCAAAGGGACACGAAGAACGAGAGGATCAGAACGGTTTGGCGCACAGGGCAAGTTAGGGATAAAGCTCAGGCGATGCGGGTTGCTTCGAGGTAGAGGTAGCCGGCAGGGCTTGATAGGCGTGTAGCTACCAAAAAACGTTCCGAAGATTCCCCAAGGCGCAGGCGTTTGCGCAGTACGTCGGCCCGTTCCGGGAAGGCTCGGGACAGCACGCTCGCCTCGGTGAGGTGCGTGGGCACGCGGGTGTGGACCGCCTCCACGTTAAATATGCGGCAGCCCGGCACCTCGAGCAGCTCGCCCGCCGTAAACAGCCGGCTGTCGGGATGCAGGCCTTTTAGCCCGTAATGGGCCGCCCACGAGGCCGTACCGCGGGAGGCAACCAGCACCGAATCAGGATCGTACAAATAAGCGCCGACGGAGCTCGCCCGCTCCGCGGTGGCGCTGGGGTCGCGCGTCCACCGCATCAGCTCGTGGCCCCCTTCGTCCACCGAAACGGCGTGCACGAGCAGGGGCGCAGTCCGCGTCCTGGGAAGGTGAACCACCAGCTCCTTGACTTCGCGCTGCGAGCTGAGGTAGGTGAGGGATTCCGCGCCGGGAAACCAACGCGCCGCCTGCTCCGCGTCCAGCATGGGCGAAAGCTTGAGTACCACGTGTGCGGCCCACTGCTGCCAGGTGCTCAGGTGCGCAAGGGGGTTGGGGCTGCCCAAGTCGCTGAGCGGAAGGCGTCCGCGCGACGAACGCCGCGAAGGGTCCACGTACACCACGTCAAATTGGTCGGGAGCGAACTGCTGCGCTTCGGCTAGGCCCTGAACCACGTGCCTTCCGTGGGGTGCGCCGTTCCACCGCAGCAGCTCCGCGAGGTAGGAATCCGGTTCCACCGAGGTCACGCGGGCACCGGCGGCTTCCATGCCCCAGGAATCGATGCCGCTTCCCGCGCTCAGGTCCAGCGCGGACCACGCCGCCGTCGGCACGTGCCGGCTCAGCCAGTGCCCCCGCCAGAGGGCCGTGGCTTGGGAACTCGCCTGCTCGGCGTTGGCCGCCGGAGGTGGGGCGAAGTGGGGCTGGTCCATGAGGAGCGGCCATTTGGCGCGGTAGGCGTCTTCGTGGACGAGCCAATCCTTTTCGGCCGGAAGCAAGCCGTAGCTGCTCCACAGCAAGGGCCATTGGGAAACAGGCCCTTTGCGCCGCAATTCGTCTCGGGCTTGAAGCAGCGGTAGGTGCCGAATCATGCTGCAAAAGTCGTAAACCTGAGGCCAACTAATTTGGTGATTTGCGGTATCTTTCGGGGATGAAATTACGGTTTCCAAAATCGCGTTACTTCGCACTCGTCGCCTTCGCGTACCTGCAGCACCACGCCTCTGCGCAGGTCGTTTTAGCCCCCTGGTCCGAGGCCTTTAGCGGAGTTACCAAAGGCACGCCCAACTACAACGCGGGTTCGAGCATTCCTACGGGATGGACCCGAACCCCCGCCACCACCGGAAATACCCCGCCCACGGCGACGTACTGGTGGGGTGGCAGTCAGGGTTTGACGCACACGCGCGCCGGCGGCGGGGCTACGGGACCCGCCGCGGACCGCACCTCCGGTACGGGTGGTTATGTCTACGTGGAATCGAACGGTGGCCCCGGCAACTCGGTAGCCAACTTGATTTCTCCGCCCATTAGCACGGTGGGAATTGCCACACCGGAATTGATTTTTTGGAAGCACCAGTACGGTGTAACCATGGGGCTGCTCAAAGTATACACCCGCTCCTATGGCGCCACCGCTTGGGACGCCACGCCCATTTACACCGGAACCAACGCCAACCTCGGGGACGTTTGGACCCGGGTCGCGGTGACCTTGCCGTCGAACTACGTGAACGACACGCTTCAATTGCGCTTTGAAATGACCAAACCTGCCGGCGGCGGCGGGGGAGGGCCCGGTGGCGGCGGCGGCAATCAATTTGGCGACCTGGCAATTGACGACGTGTCCATCGCGCAGCTGGTGACCTGCCCGGCGCCGAGCAATCTGGTGGCTACGCGGTTATCAGCAACGTCGATTCAGCTGAGCTGGACCACGGGCGGAGCCACGACGTGGCGCGTGAGCTACGGCGCCCAAGGCTTTAATCCGGCAACCGGTACCAAACTGAACGCAACGAGTAACCCGTTTGTCGTCACGGGACTTTCGCCCTCGACGACCTACGAGTTCCGCGTCAAGGACAGCTGTTCGGCCACGGACGTTTCAGCCTGGTCCTCGAGTGCCAAGGCCATGACCGATTGCGGACCCGTTCCCGCTCCCTGGATGGAGGACTTTGAAGACGCGAATTGGGTCGTTCCGGCTACGCATTGGGCTTACGGCGCCATTGATACCTGCTGGTCGCGTCCGTCGGGTGCCAACTACTGGTGGCGCCCCAACAGCGGTCCTACGCCTACGGCCTTGACCAACATTGGCACCGGACCGAGTTCCGACCACACGACGGGTTCTGGCCGCTACATGCACGGCGAAGCACAAAACGGTACGGGCGTGGCGGTGCTGCGCAGTCCTAGCGTGATTTTGGCCGGATTGCTGAATCCCGAGCTCCGCTTTTACTACCACCAGTTCGGCGCGCAAATCGACAGTTTGGTGGTCAAGATTTTCCGCAACAACGCCGAGACGCGCGTGTGGGGCAACACGCAGCAAACGGCATCGTCGACCGCTCCGTGGACTGAAGCGGTGATTTCGCTCGCCAGCTTCCTGCCCGACACGGTGCAAGTCCGCTGGTATGCCTACCGCTCGCCCAGTAACCAGAACCAAGTTGACGTGGCGATTGACGACGTGTCGATCGACAATCCCCCTGCGTGTCCTAAGCCCACGAACCTAACTGTGACGTCGACTACCCAGTCCAGCGGAACGATGACGTGGAATCCTACCGGTGCGGGTACCTACGAGGTGCGCTACGGCCCGCTAGGTCAAGTTCCGTTCAGCGGCACCACCGTCACCGCCACGACGAATCCGTTTACGCTCGTTGGACTCAGCGCGGGAACCGTCTACGCGGTGTCGGTGCGCAAGGTCTGCAGCGCCACTCTCAAAAGTGCGTGGAGCACGGTCGATACGCTCATTACCCTTTGCGGCGTGGTGGCCGCGCCCTACGTGGAGAATTTTGAGGTTGGATTCGACCCGGGCCCCGCGAGCGGTCAGTTCTGGAACCAGAATTCGACGATTGGTTCGTGTTGGACCCGCATTCCGACGAGCAGCGGCACCACTCCGACCTACCACTGGGGCGGAGGACAAGGGGCAACCCCTACTCCGAACACAGGGCCTAATAACGACCACACCACAGGATTGGGTAAGTACGTCTACACTGAAGGTGGCTTTGGAAACCCGGCAGGTTCGGTTCGGGTGGCTACCCTTACTTCGCCGCAGATTATTTTGTCGGCCCTGACGGCTCCGGAGCTCCGCTTTTGGTACCACATGCAGGGGGCGACCGTGGGCTCGCTTACCGTCGAGGTTCAAACTGGATCCTCCACTTCGCCGTTTGTGGTGATCGATTCCATCGTGGGCGCTCAAGGTGGCCAGTGGAACGAGCGCGTCGTTCCGCTAACTGCTTTCGGCAACCAAACGGTGCGGATTCGGTTCCGCTCGCGGACCCTGGGCAGCACGCCGGCGACGCAAGCCGACATTGCCATCGACGACTTTTCGGTGAAAAATGCCCCGCCTTGCCCGCCGCCGACGGCCCTTGCCGTTACGCCGTTGACCGCAACTACGGCTTCAGTAGCCTTCACGAATTCAGGGAACGGCACCGCCACCATTGAGTACGGCCCTGTAGGATTTACTCCCGGAAGCGGAACCTTGGTCAAGACCACCAGCAACCCCTTTGTGCTGACCGGACTGACCCAAGGACAGAGCTACCATGCCTACGTCTACGACAGCTGCGCCGGAGGTTTGACCTCGACCAAGTTCGGTCCGGCTCAGTTCTCGACGTTCAACTGCCCTAATGGCTGCGTGTACAACCTCAAGCTCCGCGACTCGGATGGCGACGGCTGGCGGACCAATCCCCAAGGCACGCTCTTCCACGCCCTCGAAGTGGTCATCAACGGCACGGCCACGTCCTACACGCTGCCTGGGGCTACCGATACCGCGGCCTCGTTTGTGATTCCCGTGTGCGACAACGACGTGGTGCAGCTCCGCTTTGTGAACCGGGGCAACTGGAGCAACGAATGCGGTTGGATTTTTAGGGACGCTACGGGAACTATGGTACACAGCGAGGCCACAGGCGGTCCGAACCTAACCACCGGCATCAAGTTTACCGACACCGCAGACTGCAGCAATCCTTGTCCTCCGCCCGCAGCGGCCTTTACCACCACGGCCACCGGCTTGACGGTGAATTTTAGTGGAGCGACTTCGGTGGGAACCATTTCAACTTATGCGTGGAACTTTGGCGGCGGAGCTACGGGCTCGGGCGTAACGGCGAGCCACACCTTCAGTAGCTTTGGTTCGTACCCCATTACGTTGGTGGTGACCGACGGCTGCGGCCAAATCGACACCCTGGTGGACACGATAAATGTGTGCACGGGCGGACTGGGCAGCGTAAGTCACAGCGCCAACGGCCTGGTGGTGAGCTTTACCGGTCCGACTGATCCCGGGCAGTTTACTTCGATTACTTGGAACTTTGGCGACGGCGGCACCGGCAGCGGGGCCGCTCCAAGCCACACCTACACGAGCGGAGGCACCTACACCGTCATCGTTTCAGCTACCGACAACTGCGGCAATACCTATTCGCAGACGCTGACCGTTGTGGTGTGTGCGAAGCCTGTGGGGTACTTCACGTTCCGGGTGTTGCTTTCCAACGGCAGCGGCATGCAGATGGAGTTTGACGCCAGCGCCACGACCGGTGCCACCCAGTACAACTGGCTGTGGGGCGACGGAACGGCCAGCGTCGGCGGCCCGATCATTAACCACACCTATCCGGTGGCTCAGCTGGGTTACACGGTACGCCTGATTGTTTCGGCCTCGTGCGGAATTACCGACACCGTCTACCACAGCTTGCGCGAACTGGGATCCATCGAAGGCGAGGCGCAAACGGGATATTGGGCGCCGAACCCGATTCGTTCGGGTGCGCCCATGTATTGGATGGGCGGTGCGGCAGTGAGCCCCGAGACGGTGTCGCTGTTTACCGCGGACGGCCGGAGCTTGGGAATTCAGACCACGGAGGAAGGCATGCTCGTCATGCCGGCGGTTCCTGCCGGCTTGTATTGGATGCAGTGGACCGAAGCAGATCGTCCGCGCCGTGTCCAAATAGCCGTCATCGACTGATACCTTTGCCGCGTGGAACTCGTACTAGCTTTTTTAACGCTGGCCTTTTTGGAGGTCGTGCTCGGAATCGATAACATCATCTTCATTAGCATCTTGACCAACAAGTTGCCCGAGGAGATTCGCAAAAAAGCCCGTACCCTGGGGATTGCCCTGGCCTTGGTCTTTCGCGTGCTGATGCTGCTGTCGATCACGTGGATCATGGGGTTCCAAGAAGAGCTCTTCCGGTTGGGCGAGCATCCCGTCAGCGGGCGCGACTTGGTGCTGTTTGCGGGAGGAGTGTTCTTGCTGTGGAAGTCAACCAAGGAAATCTACGAGATTACCGAGGCGGGCGGAGCCCAGCACGGCCAGGATTCCAACGTGGCCAAGAGCTTCGCAGGAATCATCGTGCAGATCGCCTTGCTCGACATCGTCTTCAGCTTTGATTCCATTCTGACGGCGATCGGAATGACCGACGACCTGCGCATCATGATTGCCGCCATTGTAGTGGCCATGTTCGTCATGCTCCAGTTCAGCGGACCGGTGTCCAAGGTGATTGAGCGCCACCCGTCGCTTCAGATTCTGGCGCTTGCCTTTTTAATCCTCATCGGGTTTATGCTTGTTGCCGAAGCCGCGGGCTACCATGTGCCCAAGGCCTACATCTACATGGCCGTAGGGTTTTCTCTGGGCGTGGAACTCCTCAACATACGCGGAAAAGTTCGCGGGGGCGGTCCCACCTCAAAGGGCCACTAAACCTCGTGCACGAAGAGGTCGCGGTCAAAGCGAACTCTGGGGCCGTAAACGCCTTCGGGGGCTCGTTTGCCGGCAGATATCACCATACAGACTTGGGCCCCGCGGGGCAAACCCAAGAGGCGCTTGACGCGCGCGCCGTCCATGCCCTCCATCGGGCAGCTGTCGAATCCGTGGGCGCGCAGGGCGAGCATCAGGTTTTCGCATGCTAGGGCGGTGGACTTGTGCGCCCAAATGGCCATTCCGCTCCGCGAGAAGGGTCCGCGCGGAATGGGTTTGAACCAACCCACCAGCGCCACCCAAAGCGTTTTGAACGGCCCGTAGATCCCGAGCGGCCCCATGTTGTAGGCCAGCGGAACGATTTTGCGGTAGTACTGGTACGCGGCCTTCAGGCGAACTTTACGGCTTTCGTCGAATTTGCTCAGCATGAGCGCGTTGGTTTCGCGCCAGCGGTCCGGTCGGGCCACCGCCACTACGAGTTCTTGGGCTGTTCGCGCGGCAGGTTGATTGAGGCAGTACGTCACGAGTGCCGCTTTTTTCTCGGGCGTCCGCACCCAATAAAAATCCCAAGTTTGCAGATTGCTCGAGTTGGGGGCCAGCAGGGCGAGCCGCAGGCACTCGCGCATCACATCTTCAGGAATGGGTTCGTCGGTAAACACGCGCACACTCCGGCGGCTTTCCACGACGTCGGTGAAGGCTTGAGCGTCGACGGCGGCGGCCGGTTCTTCGTACCCGTGCTTGGGTGCATTGTTAAAAATGTCGACGCTGCTCTTTGCTGCAGAAGTGCTCATGTATCGGATTTATTTAGGGTTCTACGGGAATCAATTCAGCGAATCGCGCACGAACTTCATAGCCTCAAGGTACGTTCTACCTACATCGTATGCAGCGCGTCGAATCAGAAACCCTCGAATTTAAGTTGCGGATTGACCGACAACGAAAAATCGCGCGCACCTTGGTAGCTTTCGCCAACGGGGCAGGCGGAACAGTGCTAGTGGGCGTCCGCGACAACGGTTCGGTGGCAGGGTGCCGGGCTGAAGAGGAGGCGTACATGATTGAAGGGGCTGCGCAGCGTTTTTCGCGCCCGGAAGTTTCGTTCACGGCCCGAATTGAGCGTCAGGACGGCAAGGAGGTACTCGTGGTCGAGGTGCCAGCCTCGGAGCACGCTCCGCACGCGGCCTGCGAAGAAGACCAAGAGGTGTGGACGGTTTACGTGCGCCGGGGCGCCGCCAATTTCAGGGCCAACCGCGTACTCTTAGAGGAAATCAAATTGAGGTTGCAGCCTACCGCCCAGGCTAAACTGCGGCACCTCGCACTCATTCCGCTCCTTGATGCGGTAGAGGGCCGTACGGCCTCCCGGCTTGCTCGAACTTCGGGCCTTCCAATTCGCGATGTGGAAGATGGCCTCGCGGTACTCCTGCACTGGCGTCAGATAATCGCCCAACCGCGCGAAAGCGGCTGGGTGTACTTGCTTCCTGAATAAATGTACCCAGTTCGTACCCCGCTAGGTACATGGATTGTACCACCTTTGGAATGCTCTTGAAGAAGGGCCTCACACCCAACCTTAAGCCCCGCAAGGGGCTTTTTTAATGGGTTAAGGCCCGCTGCAGTCCGGGGAAAAGGCGAATGCTTGGCTCGAAGTCGGGCAGGGGCGCTCCTGCAATGGCGGAACAACTGTAGTAAAGAGCCTGGAGGTAGCTGCGGTAGGCCTTATACCAGAAGTCGGGTTTGAGCTTGGCGCGGTGGGACTCGTACTGAGGAAGGTCTCCGTTCCGCGCAAGCGAAAGCATAAAGGCCAGTCGGCTGAGGTCGGCGTCCACGGCTGCGGACCAGGTACTGCGGACGTCGAGGTGCATCGACTGGGTTTCCATGATGCGGACCACGGGCGCAGAGTACCCCATGGCCGCCACTACGGGTAAAAACTCCATTCCAAGCAAATGGTGGTAGAGGGAGGGGGTGGAGGCCAGAACCGCCAAGTAGTCGTGAGTTAACTGCGGATCCCAACCTCCGTGCTCTAAGTAGTAGACCCAAAAACGGGCCTGAAAATAGCGGCTGATCAGAATGGGGTAGGTTTCTGAATGGTAGCCCACGGCAAGTACGGCCCGCGCGTGGGGAAGTATGGAATCCCACGTGCCGGCCAAGTAGTTTTGCATGATGCGCATTCCGTGGTAGTAAAGCGGAACCTCAATGCGCTGGGCCATGGCATCGAGCGCGTTCGCCATGTAGCCGTGCTGAATGGTTTCGTAGTCCGCAAAAAAGTGCGTTACCCAGCGAAATGCGGCCGGGTTTTGGTGCAGTTCGAGGCAGGCTTCGGCGGTGGAAAGTCGCTCGCGGAATTCGTCTGCCAAAGTGTTTGAGAAAAACACGAGCTGCGCTTTGCGCAAAAATCCCTCGGTCCACATCGGGTGATCCAGCCAAAACGACCAAGACGAAATCGGTTCGTGGGTAGTGATCTTGTACAGGATCCACAGAAAGATGGACTGCGCGTTAAAATCTTCGTTTCGAATTCGGTCAAATAAGGCGTCGCGCTCGGCTTCGGACCACGTCAGCTTGTCGACCGTTTGCGTCCAGTCAAAATAGTAGCTGAAGCGGCTGACGTCCGTTTTGAAGGCGGCGTAGTCCGCGTAGCCGCAGTAGGTGCTTAAAATATCTAAAACGCCCAAACGGGTTTCGCCGCCGGGGACCAAGCCAAAAAAGCGCCGCAGGGTGTTGTAGGAAACGAGGTGTCCGGTAACCTCAAACAGCCGGTCCTCGAGTTGCTGGCAGTCGGTCTTGGTTGTGATGCTGCGGCCAAATCGCCGTTGGATTTCGGCCCGCAGCGCATCTAAATAGGGGGTAGTACCTTTGGGCGT
>JACCDZ011735159.1_pt1 | contig 20593 bp, 16 predicted proteins | sample 7449551 | NCBI WGS metagenome assembly JACCDZ01 (sample SAMN15323452, study PRJNA562643) | freshwater metagenome | isolation source: river surface water | place: USA:Blue River Watershed | collected 2017-08-18
ATTTCTTCGAACAGAATCTTGCCTAGCATCTGGTTGAACACTCTGCGTGTCTGCCGAGGGAAGTCGGCAGGAAAAGCCCATGTCGCGCTGTATTCCGTCTGGTCAATCTTGAAGCTGGTATAAGCGGAGAGCTTCACTGTCTTCGACTGTTCTGCAGGAATCGGAATTTGATTGAATGGTTGTGGAATCAGATTCCGTACACCATCCTTTCTCATTCCGAACGGACTCTTTTCGAGCTCGGTGATCACTTTTTCGGTTGAAAGACCTCCGATGATCACTAAGCTGATGTTCGCCGGGACATAGTTTTTATCATAGAAATCTTGAAGGTTAGCTTCTGTTGCTGAAAGAAAACCCTCTGGACGGCCAAGCGGTCGATTCCACGTTTCAAGCCTGTGTCCTTTGAACAGTGCCTTACGGATGTCCATATCCCACTCTAGTTTTTTGTGGAATGGGTATCGTCCGTTGAATTCACGGAAGATAACCTTACGTTCTCGCTCAACATCCTTCTCGATTCGAGCTCTAAGGAGCATCGATCCAAAAATTGCAAGAGCTTCACGAAAGATGGCAAGGTCGGCGGGAACACCGAACTTGTATCGGGTCGATAAGTAGTTTGTGCTACCGAACTCGGCCCGACCGCCACAGGTTTCGAAGAATTCTTTAACCTGATCGAACTTCCGATTGGGGATATTCTGACTGATAACATGTTCCACGAAGTGGGCGAGTCCTGGCATTGCTACCGGATCTTCTCGTCCGCCACTATGAACGACAATTTCCATTCCGATCCAGGGACGGTCCCAGAATACTGAGTGAACTTCAAGTCCGTTTGGTAAAACGTGCTTGGTGAATTGAGCATAAGGGTCATACATTTTGTTGTGTTTGGTACGGTGTGGTACTACATGTCCTTTGACTCGATAGTCTTATCGATAGACATCAAAGAGCAATTTATTTGAATATGACATTAAGTTAAGTAAATGTCAATAAAAACCCTTGAATTCTCCCAACATTTGATATACACTAATTTAAAACAGGTTTGTGCTTAAGGATCCTATTTGGCCAAACTATTTAAAATATTAAAGACATATGTCACATATCGTCCATACCACTACCCATAACCCAAGTTCCGAAAATCAGTCACATACTGATGCCTCTATTGGTGTGCACAATACTACAGAGGCAACTGCACCTCTCTATACCGTGGCCTTATACTATCAGTACACACATATCGCAGATCCAGAAGGGTTTATGCATTGGCATAAAGAAATTGGCCAAAAACTCGGGCTTACCGGCCGAGTCCTTATAGCTGAAGAGGGGATCAATGCCACAGTAGAAGGTATAACTGACAGTGTGCAGGCATATATTTCTGCTATTCGTGAACAATCTTTCGCCAATCTCAAGGAAACACCAATCAAAACAAGTCCTGGCAACGGCGAAGCATTTCCAAAACTAAAAGTAAAAGTACGAAAAGAAATTGTAGCGCTTGGTCTTGCTGAAACAGAAGGGGAAGATGTAGATCCTAATCAGCTTACCGGTATTCATCTCAAGCCAGAAGAGCTCAAAGCATGGTATGAAAACAATGAAGACTTCGTAGTCATAGATATGCGAAACGATTTCGAGTTTCGTTCTGGTCATTTCAAAAATTCTATCAATCCAGAGATGGAGTATTTTCGTGATCTTCCAAAAACACTTCCAAAACTTGTAGAAAAACATCCTGAAATTACAAAGAAAAAAGTGCTCACTGTTTGTACTGGTGGTGTACGTTGTGAAAAAGCATCAGGATATCTGCTCAAGAAAGGATTCAAAGATGTCTATCAACTCGACGGTGGGATGCATATGTATATGGACAAATTCCCAGGGAAAACAGGTGAAGAGTTTAAAGGGACATTGTATACATTTGATAATCGAATCACTATGGATGTCTCAGGAGACGGAACTGATCCGCGCGCAAAAGAGCGTCGAGAAATAATTGGTGAATGTCAGGTATGTAAAGCAAAGACTGAGCGATATGATCATTGTGCCTATGATATGTGCCATAGACATATCCTTGTTTGTGATGACTGTGCCAAAAATCATTTATATGTTTGGTGTACACCAGAGTGTAGAGAGGTAAGTCTTAAAACTGGTCCAGAAGCTATGAAGCAAGTAGGTGTAGGAGCCGTAATTACAGATGGTTTGCCATATAGTGCTGCACCTGGCATCGAGAAGATTATTGGTGGTGATATTACGGCTTAGCGTTTTAGCGTGAATTGGAAAGCTGATCTGTTGTATGAATAAAAAAAGGAGCGCCGACGTAATGTATACGTCGGCGCACTCGGAATTTTTTGTTAAAATTTTTATTTTCTATCCGAGTCGGCAGGTACCGTGCCTGTGTCTTTGGCCAAAGGATCAAGCTGGATGTCTAGTGGCAGTCCAATAATCCTATGTTGTACAGTCAGTCCCTCGCCTTCGTTATAAATGATTGACATAATGCAATCCAGAATGAATCTGATTCTATCAAGGGCAAAGATGAGTAATAGAAATGCTACAAGAAGTGTAAGGATTAGAGACATCCTTTCAACAAATGGGCCAAATTGCGGGGCAATAATGAGGCCTGCAGAAGAGAGGGATAAGAACAAGATTAGTATTTTCATGATTGATTATAGGAAAAGCCTAAATTACTGACCTTTCGGGTCAAACTATAATTCAGACTTCATACTATAATCAATAAGGAGAAACTATCCTAGGCTAAGGATACTTTTTATTATATAGTAGTCAATACGTATGACCTCAGACAATACTCAACCAAATAAAGACCAAGAAACAAATCTTCTATCACCTCAAGCTGCTCGCGAAGAGGAAATTCTCGCGTTTTGGGACAAAGAGCGTATTTTTGAAAAGACCCTTGAGGCAAATAAAGAATTGCCGAAGGGAGATTTTGTATTTTATGATGGACCTCCATATGCGACAGGTCTTCCGCACTTTGGACACCTCCTTCCTTCGACAGTAAAAGATGCAATCCCTCGATTTAAGACGATGCAAGGATACAATGTTCCTCGACGATGGGGTTGGGATTGTCATGGTCTCCCGATCGAAAACTTGATTGAAAAAGAACTTGGATTGCCAGACAAAAAAGCAATCATCGAATACGGTATCGATAAGTTCAATAAAGCTGCACGAGACAGTGTCTTTCGATATGATGTAGAGTGGAAAAAAGTCATTCACCGCATGGGCCGATTTGTTGATATGGACAATGCATATCACACTATGGATCCAAGCTATACAGAATCTGTCTGGTCTTCATTTAAGCGATTGCATGAAAAAGGATTGGTGTATGAAGGTCATCGAGTCATGCAAGTATGTCCACGTTGTGAGACGACACTTTCAAACTTTGAAGTAGGGCAGGGGTATAAGGATGTACAGGATATTTCGGTATATGTCTTATTTGAATTGAAAAATGAACCCAATACATATTTTCTTGCATGGACGACAACTCCTTGGACTTTGCATGGCAATGCTGCACTCGCCGTCAATCCAGAACAGATGTATGAAAAAGTATTAATCAAAGAAGGCGAGCATGCAAATAAAAAAATTATCTTGATGAGAGCACGCAAAGAAGTGCTCAAAGGTGAAGAGGGAAAGAATTGGGAAACAGTAGAAAAAATTTCAGGTAAAGATTTAGTCGGCCTTGCGTATACTCCAATTTTCACCGTGCCATTTACACAAAAAGAAGTTGCTGTCATCGACGATGCGGAGCGTATGTCTAAAGCATGGCATGTATATGGTGCTGATTTCGTAACTGCGGATAGCGGTACTGGTATCGTACACATCGCACCTGGATATGGAGACGATGACTATAAACTCGGTAGCACACATGGTGTACCAGTGATTTTACATGTTGGTCTAAATGGTCTTGGTGCCACTGTACTTGGAGAACCATTTGCAGGACGTGCAGTAAAAGCAAAAGGTGATACGCAGTCATACGATGTCGAAGTGATAAAGGCACTTGCGCATGCAGGAAAACTATTTGCAAAAGAAAAAATCACTCACTCATATCCTCACTGTTGGCGATGTGATACACCTCTCCTTAACCTTGCGACATCTGCATGGTTTGTTGAGGTAACAAAATTGCAACAGAAGTTTATTGAACAAAATAATACTGTGAAGTGGATTCCAGAATCAGTTGGTTCTGGACGATTTGGTACATGGCTTGAAAATCTTCGTGACTGGAATATTTCACGAGCGCGGTTTTGGGGTGCGCCTCTTCCAATCTGGCGTGGGGCAGAGACCGGAAAGCTCACGGTGCTCGGAACTATCGATGAACTCAAATCATATATCCCAAAACGAAATAACTTTACTCTGATCCGACATGGGCAAGCTGAAAGCAATCTTACCGGTGCAGTGAATTCCAAAGACCTTACTATAAATGGTCTTACTGATCTTGGTCGACAAGAAGTACGAGCTTCTATTGAAGCGCTCAAAGAAAAAAAGAAAATCACAAAAATCTATGCTTCAGATTTTCGACGTACTAAAGAAACTGCGCTTATTGCTGCGGAGATTTTGGGTATAGATCAGACTGAAATAATCTTTGATCGACGATTAAGAGAATGTAATCCTGGTGCACCTGAAGGTTCAAATTGGATGGATCATTGGGCAAAATTTGATTCACAGTATAAGAAGATGTTTGAAGCACTTATAGACGCTGAGACAGGAACTCAAGGAGAATGTGTTGCAGATGTAAAACGACGTGCGACAGAGTTTTTGTATGACATCGATGCACAGTTAGAAGGAGAAGAGATTCTCGTGGTGACCCATGGCCTACCGCTTCGCATGATGAAATATGCTTCACAAGGAAAGACTGCACGTGATCTTGTGCGAGAAGGGTGGAGTGATATTTCTGATGCAAATGCCTCTATACATGAGATAGATTGGCGCCCATTGCCACACAATGAAACTCTTGAACTAGATATTCATCGACCATATATCGACCAGATTACTTGGGTTGATCCTGAAACAGGTGAAGCCATGATTCGTGTCCCCGATGTCTTCGACGTTTGGTATGACTCTGGCTCGATGCCATTTGCTCAAAATAATTTCTTGCCATCGACTACACCGGTTGGACATAAGCCGTCTACATCACAATTCCCAGCAGACTTTATCGCTGAAGGACTCGATCAGACTCGAGGCTGGTTTTATTCACTCCTTGCACTTGGAGTAGGGCTTTTCGACACTGTGCCGTATAAGCATGTTATGGTAAATGGACTTATCCTCGCAGAAGATGGGCGAAAGATGTCAAAGAGTTTGAAAAACTATCCGCCGCTTGGTCCTACAATCGACAAATATGGAGTAGATGCACTTCGATATTTCCTTGCTTCTTCGCCGGCGACACATGCAGAAGAAGTGGCATTTTCAGAAAAAGGTCTCGATGAAGTAAATAAAAAAGTATTTAATCGACTCGACAATATGTATTCATTCTTGGATATGTATACCGGTCAGGAACCTGAGGGAAGCGAGCTCTGGAAACTTGCCCGAGGTCCGATGATAGAAGCTGAAATCGCTACTGCACTTTCACAACTTTCTCATCCACTCGATGTCTGGGCAATCGCAAGACTCAATCAAACAATTCAAGCAGTAACAGAGGGATTTGAAGGATATATGATCGACAAGGCAACTCGACCGATTGGGGAATTGGTAGATGATATGTCTCGCTCATACCTCAAGCGATCTCGTGATCGATTCAAGGGTGGTGAAGATCAGCGCCAAGCAGTATTTGTGACTCGATATATCCTCGAACAACTTTCACGACTGATGGCACCAGTGACACCGTTTATGGCTGAATATCTCTATGGCAAAGTAAAGTTTGGAAATGTCTTGAGCGTGCATTTGGAGAATTGGCCTGCAGTTCTGGCAGCAACAGATACAGAGCTAGGTGTTATTGCAGAAATGAAGCAATTCGATGAAGTGGTAGAGCGAGGGCTTGCACTTCGCGCAGAAGCAAAAATCAAAGTGCGTCAGGTATTGCAATCATTTACGTATCCAAAAGATGTAGCAAGTTTTGGACAAGCTCTCACGGCACTCATCGCCGATGAACTCAATGTCAAAGAAGTAATCGCCGGAGATGCATTTGCATTGGATACCGTAATTACACCTGAACTTCAAAAAGAAGGATATGCCCGAGAGATTATCCGAGCCGTACAACAAGAGCGAAAAAATAAAGACTTACAGCCAAAAGATACTATCGTTATAATCTTCAATCCTGCGACACTGACTAGTGAGGTAGAAGACATGCTCAAAACATATCAAGCAGAAATCTGCAAAACAGTTTCAGCAACTGAAATTGTACAAAAAGATACTATCGAAACCATGTGGAATACCGTGGACATCGGCGACCAACAAGTGCAATTTACTATGAACACATAGTAATTTACACATAAATTACACATCATATTGTGGCATACCGTATTTACACCACAGATAGCTTCGTTATAAAAAATAGTCCATCTAAAGATGCAGATGTTTCATTGCTCTTATTTACCGAGCAGTTCGGGCTTTTATATGCTGTCGCAAAATCTGCTCGTGCAAGTATGTCTAAGCTAAAAGCATCATTGCAGACTACTAATTTTTCGAGTATCTCAATGGTAAAAGGAAGGGAAGTGTGGCGCGTCACAAATGCCAAAAAACATATCGCCCTATATGATAAGCGTATTCCACCAGAGCTTCGGATGTGCTTTGTGCATCTCCTTGAGCATGTCGCTCGGTTTTGCCCGAAAGAAGTACTGGAATCTGAAATATTTTCAGACTTGAAATCAATATCCGCATTTATCTTTCTCGAATTTGCCTTACTGCAGTCACCAGAACATGTCTTTGCTTGTGAACAATGGTTTCTCCTCCGTCTCCTCTATAATCTTGGGTATATTCAAAGTACCGATACGGTGTATCAAATATTGATGCAGGCTATTTCACATAAACAACTCAGCTACTTGATGGATGAATCAGTGTCACAAGAAGTAAAGAAAGTAATTGAGCATGCAATTGCGCAAAGTCATCTGTAGTCAGTTCTACCATATGGTATACTTTCCGATATGAACAACGATCAAAGTAAGATCGAACAACTCAAAAAGAAACTATATTCTGCCTCTGAAGAAGCACCAGAGTTGAGACGAGCACGTCTCAAGCATCATGCAAGTCAGGTGGCTACTCATTGGGGGGAAGATGAAGAGCAAAAAGAGTTACCTAAAGTTACTATCAAAGAGCTCTATGGCGAACCAAAGAAAGGTTCAATTTTAAAGAAAATATTTATTCTTTCTATACTGGCCTGCATTGCAGCTGCTGGTTTTGCTTGGTACATGATTGTCACTGGGGGCAATAATGTGTCTGCGGGCAATATTAATATTGCAGTTATTGGGCCGGTTGCTACTCCAGCAGGAGAAAAATTGAACTTAGATATCGAAGTTACGAACTTGAACCCAGATAAGCTTGAAGCTGTAGATATGATTGTTGAATATCCGCAAGGTACTAGAAAAGCAGATGACGGCTCTACTGTTGTGCTAAGCGACCGTGTTCCAATTGGTGAAATCGAGAGAGGGGAGACTGCCAGACGACAGGTTCAGGTGATTTTATTTGGTGAAGAAAATGTGAAGAAAGAGATAAAAATCACCGCTGAGTATCGTGTACCTGGTTCAGTGATTCTGTTTAGAAAAGAAAATAGATATCCAATTTTTATAGGTTCAGCGCCGGTTTCAGTTGATATTACAAACTTCAAGGAAGTTGTACCTGGGCAAAGTACGACATTCAAAGCAGAGATTACTTCAAACTCTAAAGAAGTAGTTAAAAATCTTTTGTTTAAGACAAGTTATCCTGCAGGATTTAAATTTGAATCTGCGGCACCTGCAGCAAGTTTTGAGAATAATACATGGGTACTCGGTGATATGAAGCCAGGGGATAAACGCGAAATTACAATTACGGGTCAAATCCTTGGGGATCCAAATATAGAGCGATTTTTTAGCTTTACTGCTGGGACACAAGATCCGCTCGATGCCAGCGCTGTTGCTGTCAAACTTGTAGAGTCAAAAGAAAAAGTGCTTGTACGCAAACCGTTTCTTGCTGCGGATATCTCACTCAATGGAAGTGGGGCAGCAACATATATCTCACCAGCAGGAGAGCTGATTCGAGGGCAAGTGGTTTGGCAAAATAATCTGACAGTGCCGGTCTACGATGCTATTTTGGAAATGAAACTCAATGGCGCCACAATCGATAAAAAGATGGTGAATTCTGAGAGAGGTTTTTATAGTTCACTTGCAAATACCATTGTCTGGGATAGACAGACTCTCGAAGAATTAAAAGAAGTACCACCGGGTGCCACGGGTACATTTGAATTTGCTCTTGCATCACTTCCGCCAACAATACAAAATAATTCCACCTTGCGAAGGCAAAATATTGATATCAGTCTTACTATTCGAGCAAAACGTTTGAGTGAAAATCGCGTACCAGAGGAAATAAAATCAACAACTGAGCGAACAATAAAAGTGCAGAGTCAAATCGGTCTCGCTTCAAGATTGGTTCGAAATGTTGGTCCATTTGAAAATATTGGGCCAATTCCGCCCCGTGCCGATGAAGCAACAACGTACACGGTACTCAATTCCGTTTCCAATTCATTTAATAATGTAAAAGATGTAACATATCGCGCGACACTTCCACCGTATGTCACATGGCTCGGGAAAATCTACCCTGAATCTGCAGCAACAAATGTGAAGTATAATGCTGATACCAGAGAGCTTACTTGGTCTTTGGGTGATGCTGCGCCAGGCTTAGGCTACACTTCAAGTGCACGTGAATTTTCATATCAGGTTTCGTTGACTCCAAGTATAAGTCAGATAGGACAAGAACCTGTGATTGTAAATAATCAGAGAATTGCCGGATACGATACCTTTGTCGAAGCAACAATTGAAACTCAAGGTTCAGTTTTGAATACAAATATCCAGTCAGATCCAAATTTCAAATTTGGTTGGGAAAAGGTTGTGGAGTAGTGCCTCATAGGTATCAAAGTTACTAAATCACATCAACTGGATGCAATACATAAAAGTATGTATTGACATATTTCAAGGTAGGTATAAGCTTTAATTGCTCCTCGAGAGGAGTATCGAGGGTAATTACCCTCTATGTGTTAAACATATAGACGCGATGAAACTTCATCTAGCGTAGTCGGTCAGTGAGATAATCAGCTCCTCACTGCCGACTGCAAAATACCCCTAGTCTCTCTTCCTTTAATCCAGGGCTGAGAGACGGTGCTTGCAATAGCACCAACATTGCCTTGTGCAATGTAAAAATGAGCTGATGCCAAGTCTTGCGTGAGTGAGATTTGGCGGATTTCGATAGGTAAGAGTGCGAGCTCAGACCTATATTTGGTTATTTCTAAAGGAGTGCTCTTTAGAAATAAAGTACTTTGTGCCAATCAAGACACAGTTTTACTGCAATTTAACTGCAGCAAACCTCTTGGGAGGCTTATTTTAACCGTAGTCCGGCACGTTCATACGTGACACTCGGAGCACAACTACAAAACACCTTGGTCTTTTTTTCTTGCAGGCCATTAATAGGTGTTTCAATCGCCGTCATCCCAGTCGCTCTCAAAAGCAATGGGGTGACGGCATCTTTTTTATTTGATACTATGACCCATATATGACACAGCTCGAACGAACAAATATGGAAAGCATTATTGCCCTTTGCAAACGAAAAGGTTTTATATTTCAAGGCTCCGAAATTTACGGAGGCCTTTCGGGTACATGGGATTATGGGCCTTTAGGTGTGGCGCTTAAAAACAATATCAAGCAATTATGGTGGAAACGATTCGTCACTGATCGGGAAGATATGTATGGAGTCGATGCAGCAATTCTTATGAATCAAAATGTCTGGAAGGCGAGCGGACATGTTGGTGGTTTTTCTGATCCGCTTGTAGAAGATTTGAAAACACAAAAGCGATACCGAGCCGACCATCTTCTTGAAGATGCAGGTATCGATGTAAAAGGTATGAAGCTTGCTGATATGGACAAGATGATTAAAGAAAAAGGGATTAAGAGTCCAGAAGGAAATCCTCTTGGAGATGTGCGTCAGTTCAATATGATGTTTCAGACAAATATTGGCCCAATCGCAAATGATGATTCTATCTCATACCTTCGTCCTGAGACTGCACAAGGTATGTTTGTAAACTTTAAAAATGTGCTCGATTCGATGCATCCAAAGATGCCTTTTGGTCTCGCGCAGATTGGAAAAGCATTTCGAAATGAGATTGCACCTCGAGATTTTATTTTCCGTACTCGAGAATTCGAACAAATGGAGATTGAATATTTTGTACATCCAAGCAAATGGGAAGATGCTTTCGTTCATTTTCAAGAACAAGTATGGGCATTTACAAAAGATGTTGGTATTAGCTCGGAGAAGGTGTCAGAGCTTGAAGTAGCAGATGAAGATCGGGCGCATTATTCAAAACGGACAATTGATTTTGAATTTGAATATCCGTTTGGTAAAAAAGAACTCTATGGTTTGGCATATCGAACAGATTTCGATTTGAAAAACCATTCAAAAGATGCAGAGCATGAGCTTGGTCCAAAGACAGCTTCAGACCTTTCATATTTTGATGAAGAGACGAAAGAGCGATATATTCCGCATTGTATCGAGCCTTCTTTTGGTCTAGATCGAACTGTACTCGCTGTACTTACCGATGCATATACCATCGATGAACTCGGAGGCGAGAAGCGAGAGTATCTCAAACTTTCTCCAAAAGTAGCTCCTATCCTCGTTGCGGTTTCACCGCTTTTGAAAAATAAACCGCACTTGGTAGAAAAGGCGCGTCATATTTATGCGATGCTCAAAAAACAATTTGGTCGTGTAGTCTTCGATAATAATGGAAATATCGGAAAGCGATATCGAAGACAAGATGAAATTGGTACTCCGTTTTGTGTTGTTGTAGATTTTGAAACAGTCGAGGGATTGAAAGAGTCTACAGGCGATGTGCAGGCCGGTGCGATGGATACTGTTACTATCCGACATAGAGATACTGGAGAGCAGGAGAGGGTGGCAATTGAACATTTGGTTGCTTATATTGAGGGTAAGATATAGGGTGTCTATTTGTTTTGTCATTGACCTCTGATAGTGGTATTCTATGCATATGCAAGATTCTCGTATGTGGAATGTAAGTTTCCTCTCATTATTTAAAATATCTCTTTTTGCGATAGGTGTTTTCACGCTTTTTAAGCTTGCAAATCTCGTGCTCATCATCCTCGCAGCGGTGGTGATAGCTTCTGTACTTGAGCCGGGCACCAAGTGGTTTATTAAAAGAAAGATACCGCGTGCCATCTCGGCAATTATCATGTATTCGCTTCTCGTGGCAGTAGTTATAGGATTTTTTACCTTTGTTATGCCGCCACTGTTTAGTGAGACTGTCTCTGCACTCAATTCATTGCCGCGATATGTGAAGACGGCAGACATTTTCAATAATCTTCACAATGGTGCCTTTACGAGTGCACGCGCTATCTTCCCTGAACTTCCAACCACTATTTCAGTAGGGGATATGATTGGTTACTTTACTGATTCACTTTCGAGTTTGTCTGGCGGAGTATATGGCACAGTGACAGGATTTTTCGGTGGGATTGTGAGCTTGATACTTATGTTTGTGATTTCATTTTATCTTTCTGTACGTGAAGACGGGGTAGGAGAGTTTCTTTCGATAGTTACTCCAGTGAAACATGAAGCATATGTAAAGGATTTATGGCGTCGCTCTGAGCGTAAAATTGGAAAATGGATGCAAGGACAATTACTACTTGCGCTTATCGTGGCGGTACTTACATATTTGGCACTATTGTTACTCGGAGTAAAACATCCGCTTCTACTTGCTGTAGTTGCTGGTGTATTTGAACTTATACCTGTTGTCGGCATGACACTCTCTGCAATACCAGCATTTTTCTTAGCCACTCTAGACGGAGGATTTGGTCTTGGGCTCGTAGTGCTCGCAGCATACATCATCATTCAACAAATTGAGGCGCACTTTATTTATCCGCTTGTAGTAAAGAAAGTAGTAGGTGTACCGCCGCTCTTGGTTATCATCGCACTTGTTGCAGGAGCTCAACTTGCAGGGTTTATAGGAGTTTTGCTTTCAGTGCCGATTTCAGTGGCATTGGTAGAATTTATGGACGATGTAGATCGGAAAAAGAAGTTTACGAGTTAGTTTCTTGATAATACGTATTTAAATTGTATGGTCAACATCATATAGATTAGGGCTAGGTAATAGTGTTATATAAGATTATGTGGAATTTTGTGAGCAGAAATATTATATGTTCATAGTTCATAGTAGGATATAAGTAGCAAGTATGGTATTTGAAGTTGAACATAAGTGATATATGTATGCATTGAGTATTTATTATTTATCTACTACACACCATGAACCATGAACTATCTACTATGAACATAATAAAAATGCCTGCCACTAATTACCTTATAAAAAAACTCCTTTATTTATCTCCCTTTTTGTTCTATTATTCATCCTATGTCACATACTGAGCCACAGAAACAGTCTCAAAACAGCCAGCAAAAGCCTGTATTTTATATCACTACCACGCTCCCATATGTAAATGCTGATCCGCATATAGGTTTTGCTATGGAAATTATCCAAGCGGATATTATCGCGAGGTACAAAACATTGACCGGATATGAAGTTTTTTTCAATACAGGTACAGATGAGCATGGATTAAAAATTCATCAAAAAGCAGCAGAACAAGGTGAGGAAACGCAGGTTTATGTTGACCGCTTTGCCCATCGATTCATGGCACTTAAGGATATTCTCAATCTTTCGTATACACATTTTATTCGAACTACAGATGCGCATCATAAAAAAGCAGCGCAAGCATTTTGGAATCTATGTCTCGAAAAAGGCGATATTTATAAAGCAGAATATGAGACAAAGTATTGTATTGGTTGCGAGCTTGAGAAACAAGATAGCGAATTGGAAAACGGTCTTTGTCCGATTCACCCGACGACACCAATTCAATTGATTAAAGAAGAAAATTATTTCTTTAAATATTCAAAGTATCAGCAAGCACTTCTCGATCTCTATGCGAAGGTGCCAGATTTTGTTATTCCAAAAGGTCGCCTCAATGAGATTAAATCTTTTGTCGAAGGAGGACTTAAAGATTTTAGTATTTCACGCCTCAAGGAAAAGATGCCATGGGGGATTCCGGTGCCTGGCGATGAAAAACATGTCATGTACGTTTGGTTTGATGCACTTGTAAACTATATCTCAACTACAGGTTGGCCAGATAAGAAAGAAATTTTTGCAACAGTGTGGCCTGGTGTACAGGTTGCTGGAAAAGATAATCTAAGACAGCAAGCCGCTATGTGGCAAGCCATGCTTATTTCAGCTGGTCTACCCACAAGTAAGCAGATCTTTATTCATGGTTTTATCACGAGCGGTGGACAGAAGATGTCTAAGTCTCTTGGAAATGTTATCAATCCACTCGAAATTGTCGCTGAATATGGTGCAGATGCATTGCGGTATTTTATTGCGCATCAATTGCCGGCATATGAAGATGGAGACTTTACCCTCGAGCGTTTTAAGGAGGTTTACAATACGCAATTGGCAAATGGAATAGGTAACCTTACGAGTCGAATCCTCAAGATGGCAGTGTCCTATGAAATTTCTTTTGGTGGTATCGAAGAAGGTGGCAATGAAGTTCTTCTCGCACTTGATGCTCCGCTTAGTCAATTTAATTTTGCCGAAGCAAGCGATGTAATCTGGCGACGTATCGGAAGTGTTGATCGATATATTCAAGAGCATGCGCCATTTAAAAAAATAAAAGTTGTGGAGACTGCCGACGAAGCAAAGCGAGATGTAGTGTACTTGTTGGCTGAACTATACAAAATTGCAACAGCGCTCCAACCGATCATGCCTGAAACTTCAGTTAAAATCTTGAATCTGCTTAACAATCGAGAGTTTCCTGAAGTGCCTTTGTTTATGAGGAAGGATTAGTGGGTTTAGTGTACATATGCAATCAGAAATAAAATACATCGACATTCATGCACATCTCAATTTTCCTGATTATGATCAAGACAGGGAAGAGGTAATTCACCGTGCATATACAGAAGGTGTCGCCATAATAAATATTGGCACCACAATCGAATCTTCAAAAAAAGTAATTGAAATTACTGAACGATATGCGGAGGTGCATCCGCATCTTTATGCTATCCCTGGTATTCATCCGACTGAGATTTGTGATTGGTTCGAAGAAGCTATGAGTGCAGGAGTGCAAATCAGTGATGCAGAGCTACGAACTGCCGAAGAGCGAATCGGTAGCATACTTGCAGAGCTTGCAAGCTTGGTAAAGCATAAAAAAGTGGTCGGTATAGGTGAATGCGGCATTGATGTATTTCGGGTACCAGAACAATATCGTACACATATGCTGGGACTGCAAAAAAGACTGTTTATTGGTCAAATTGAGATTGCTCTAGAGCACAATCTACCACTCATGATTCATGCTCGTGAATCCTATGCAGAAATTTTAGAAATTCTTGATGGGAATTTCATGGGGGATAAAGCAAAATTGCGAGGAAACATTCATTTCTTTGCAGGTTCACCTGAAGAGGCTGAATTGTTTCTAAAACGAGGCTTTACAGTCTCTTTTACTGGTGTGATTACGTTTGCAAAGGTATATGAAGGAGTCATATCAAGACTACCGGTATATCGCTTTATGTCTGAGACAGACTGCCCATTTGTGGCACCGGTGCCATTTCGAGGTAAGCGAAACGAACCCGTATATGTCATCGAAGTAGTTAAAAAGATGGCTCAAATACGCGGTATTTCAGAATTGGATATGGCCAGAGAACTCCTTGTTACTGCCAAAGAAGTATTTGCACTTGAATTTTAGTGTTCTTTCGAGAATCAATCAAAGGTAGGACTATGACTGGCTAAAGATTGGCTATGAAGTTATTTTGTAGTCTGATTTGGTCTAATTCCAGAAAAGACCTTAAATTGAGCCATATTTCAATTACTTTCCTGGAGAGGTTCATTTGCACAATATTCAATCCTGTGGTAGCCTAAGTGCCATGACTACGGAACATAACAGAGATTTAGAACGAGAAGAACGACTCAAAGTATATGAGCTCGGTTTTCATTTCGTGCCTACTCTTTCGGAAGACGATGTAACTGTAAAGTTTTCTGAGCTCAAATCATTTGTTGAAAAGCTCGGGGGCGAGTTCATCTCTGAAGATGCGCCGAAGCCAATCAATCTAGCCTATGACATCGCAAAGACTGTCAAAGGTCAGAAGAAGTGGTATAAAAATGCATATTTCGGTTGGATCAAGTTTACCTTGGTTTCAGACGAAGTTGCAGCACTTGAAAAGGAGGTTAAAAACTTCGATTCAATTTTGCGATACCTCCTCATTACAACTGTACGTGAAAATACAGTGATTGGTGGATTGCGCGACCGAAACGGGCGAAATAACCGTGCCGCAGACTCTGAAGAAGGCGACTCAACTGAATCCACACAAGATTTAGTAATTGCTCCAGAAGGAGATGTAAACCTAGAAGATACCGCAACAGAAGCTCCAGCTGATATATCAGTTGCAGTAGAAGGTGAGGAAAACTAGTAGCTTTACAATAAACATTAACATGTATTTAAACAAAGTATTTATTATCGGAAACCTGACTCGTGATCCAGAGCTTAAAGCTTTGCCATCTGGGGTCAATGTTGCCAGTTTCTCAATCGCTACCAATCGAGTCTGGAAAGACAAAAACGGTGTGAAGCAAGAAAATACGGATTATCACAATATTGTAGTGTTTGGACGCCAAGCTGATACAGCCTCTGCTTACCTCAAAAAAGGGGCTATGGCATATGTCGAAGGCCGACTTACCACAAGATCTTGGGATGGTCCAGATGGAAAGAAAAATTATCGTACTGAAGTCATTGCTGATACTATTCAGTTCGGCCCAAGACAAGGTGGGGGACAGTCTTCTTATCAAGGTGGAACATCTCACGACGCTAAGCCACAAGCTGACAATTCTCCTATGGATACACTCGATTCAATCGATTATCCAAACGAAGAAATCAATCCAGAGGATATTCCATTCTAAATATTATGTGCAATTTGCACAGCATTAATCAACTATTATGAACAAACAGTGTTACTTTTCACAGAATAATATCCAACATATCGACTATAAAGATGTCGATATCTTGAAGAAATTCTTGAATCCGCATGCCCGACTTCTTTCTCGAAAGAGAACTGGAGTAACTGCCAAAAACCAGCGAAAGCTGGCCTCAGCAGTAAAGCGAGCCCGATTTATGGCCCTTCTTCCTTTCGTTGCTGAATAAGCCGAAGAAAAGGCGAGGTCAATAAACAAAAAACACCATCGAGAGATGGTGTTTTTTGTTTAGGTATTTATTTGGCATGTGGCTCCGACTTTTCCCATAGGAGTTCAAAATGAGCTTTTTGTAGCTTTGCAAATATATCACTATGTACAATAAATCCAAATGGATGTGCCCCTGTAGATATAAATGTCACTTTATCTGCATATATCCAATAACTCATTTCAAAAGCAAGATTTTTTGGTGCATATCGTAACTCGCGTAGGTTTTCTTTCTTATTGGCTAGATATGGATAGGTGATAAAACTGATCTTAGTACCATGTTTTCTAATTGACTTTAACCTGATATTTCTTTCAACACGCCTTTTGTTTAACCATTCTAGATAATCTGCTCCCAATAAATCAATCATTTCATTCATTGGCCAGAGAGTATATGTCTCAATATCTTTATGCCACAGTAAATCGTTAAGTATTTTTTTGACTCCTGCAGAACCTGCAAAAAAGCTAATTCTAGGTTCTTTACTTTCCGTCTCTTTTTTCAGTAAAGGGATAGTCGTCTTTAATGCTTTCTTGGTGGTGGAGAGGTTTTGAATACGTTGATCTATGAGGAGTTCAAGAACATTTGGATCACTGGCACTGTATATTGATTTACCATCTTCGCTTCTGGAAACAACTAGTCCTACTTCTATGAGGTTGTGTAGGGCATCGTATGTCGTAGGTCTAGGTAGTCCGGTATCTTGCGATATGAGACGAGCAGACATTGATCCATGTCGGATAAGGTGAATATATACGATTTGAGATTTTTCCTGTATCTCTAATTGATTAAGTATTGTTTCTAACATAAGGCCAATATAGCACGAGTCAGGTCTATTGTCGATAGTCGACGACTATAATACAGTATATGGATAGGATGGTATGTTTTTAGGGATTCTGTTGAAGGAATACGTTATTGTCTTGTAGTCAGATCTAATACTGACGGCGATAACACTAGAACACAGAATCGCATATTGATATTATGGGTAGTTTATTCGATCCAGATGGGGTACTTGTCACTAAAGAAGAGTTGAAGGAATCTAGAGAGATTGCACGTACATTATATGATATGCAATCAGAACACTCTGAGGCAATTCATACAATTGAACAACAGAGGCAGCTGGTTCAATCTGAACAAGATGCACAGATTGCGAGTATAGCAAGTCGGTTTGAAAAATCTCGCTTAGAAGTAGTCAATATGGAACATCTTGCAGAAGAAATATCTCTTTTGAATGCACAAAGAGATCTTGATATTGCTCGGTGTAAAGAGGGGTTCAAGGATCGTTTTGACGCCATTAAGGCAGAAATATCAAGGCTTAATGAAGCCTACCATTCTGCGTGCAATGCTTACCTAGAAAAACCTTTTTGGAAAAGCTATTCTTTTGTGCAGGCAATCAATATACTGCCAGAAGAGATTAGGCCTGAGATTGTAGAGATTGTTGTACGGTATGAATCAGATACATCTTCAGTACTGTTACTGTTTCCAAAAAAGACGCCAAAACTTGCTTTTGTTGTCAGAAGTGAAACGGGTGGATCTACTCAAGGGGTCCTGGAGTTATGTTTCGGATTTTTCTATGTACAGCGACATCTTGCATGTCATTGTTGTATTGACCATGTCAACTTTGTACCTCAAATTGTCACCGAATGCCAAAAACGTAATGTGGAATACGTAGTTGGTAGAAAATTTAATCGTGCTGGCACGATTGAAGGGGTTAGATTCTATGATGGGACAGATTATGAATGGTTGTTGAAAAACCACACAATACTAATACCTGGTATTATAGACGGATTGCATCTTTGCTGATCTAGAAGTGGTAGCATTGGTACAAAAAACCCGCTTGCTTTGCAAGCGGGTTTTAAATGTCACATAACATGGGTCCTAGTAAGAGACGGTATTTTACACTCGCTCTACGTATTCACCTGTTTCAGTATTGATTCGTACGATATCACCAGGGTTGATGAACATTGGAGCATTGAGAGTTGCCCCTGTTTCTAGTGTGATTACTTTGTTTCCACCCTTTGCGGTGTCACCTCGTACAGCTGGAGGGGCTTCAGTAACCTTTAGGTCTACTTTAATTGGGAGCTTAACGCCAATAATCTTTTCATCATATGTCATGGCTTCTATGAGGCTATTTGGCTTCATAAACTTAGACGAAGGACCTATAAGAGTGGCTTCAAGTTGAAATCGTTGTGACGGGTCTTTTTCCTCACAGAACCACCATTGGCCGCGATTTTCGTAAAGAAATTTTACATCTTTATATCCAAGATCTGCTTCCTCCACTCGGTCTGCGACATGAAATGAGTGCTCTACAATTCGACCGCTGATAAGATTTTTAAGTTTTGTTGCATTTACAGGCTTTCTTTGTTGTTTGCGAAATACATGTGAATCAAGTACTTCATAAGGTTCGCCTTCAAATACAATATATTTTCGAAGTGTAACTTCGTTATAATCTAACATTGACATAGTAGGGCTATTTTAAGCCATATATAGACAAAAGTCCACCTCGGTACATGAGGTGGACTTTTGTACTTTTTTGCTTGATAGGGAAGCAAAAAGAGGAGTCATCTTACTTAGGCTTTTGTTGCCAACAAGTTCTAGAGATCTTTGAGCTTTGCTCGAATTTGCTTAAGAACCTCTGTGACAATCTTCTGATTTTCTTTTAAGAATTGTCTTGTTGCGTCATATCCACGACCAAGCTTTAAGTCTCCATATGCATAGCTTGTGCCACTTTTTTGGATGATACCCATCTTTTCTCCAAGGGCGATAATTTCGCCTTCTTTTGAAATACCTTCATTGTACATAAGGTCAAATTCTGTTTGTTTGAAAGGAGCGGCGACTTTATTTTTGACTACTTTCACGCGTACTCGTCCTCCCATGATTTCTTCACCTTTCTTGATTTGGGCAATACGACGAATATCGAGTCGAACAGATGTATAGAATTTAAGTGCTTTTCCACCTGGGGTAGTCTCAGGGTTACCAAACATAACTCCAAGTTGCATACGGATTTGGTTGATAAAGATAACTACAGTATTTGATTTGGCTACAATCGCTGTCAGTTTTCGAAGTGCCTGAGACATAAGTCGAGCTTGTTTACCCATATGGCTTTGACCCATATCACCTTCGATTTCATCTTTTGGAGTAAGAGCGGCAACCGAGTCAACTACAATCACATCTACTTTGCCTGAGCGCACAAGGCTTTCTACAATCTCTAGTGCTTGTTCACCGGTATCAGGTTGTGAGATAAGGAGTTCGTCAATCTTCACACCGATTCGCTTAGCATACTCTGGATCCATAGCATGTTCTGCATCGATAAATGCTGCGATGCCTCCCATCTTCTGTGCTTCAGCGACCACGTGGAGGGTGAGGGTGGTCTTACCAGAAGATTCTGGTCCAAAGATCTCGACAATTCTTCCTCGTGGAAGTCCACCTACACCTAGTGCAGCGTCGAGACCGATTGAGCCTGTAGGAATCGAGTTGATGTTTACTTTCGGCTTTTCACCAAGCTTCATGATTGCATCGTCTCCAAATTTTGTTTTGATTTGAGCAATGGTGTCTGCAATTGAAGCAGAACGCTCGTCTTTTTTACCTTTTTTACCCGTAGATTCAGAGTCGTCCGATGTATCTGAATCGTCAAAAGAATCTTTAGATTCCTCAAGTGCGTCTTCAGCGGATGCATTGTTTAATGCAGTTTTTTTCGTCGTTTTTTTTGCCATGGCAGTATTTTGTTTAAGGTTTATATGTAATCTCAACAAGCTTGGTAAGAGTCTTTCCAAACTTATCTTTACCGTACAGCTTGATTATATTATAGCCTGGATTTAGCAACAAACTTTCATTAAATGTACCCGTCTCATCTACATATATTGGATTATCATTTAGTGAAATAAAGGCAACATTTGCTGCTATACCAGTGAGGCGTATGCGGTTATTTGGGCCAGTTACGAGTGAATCATGGGGGAGGGAAAGCTCTATCGTCGGGCCGGTCATAATCTTATGTACCTGAAACAAAGAATAGCCAACGAGGGATATGATAAATACTGTTGCAATCAGTATTTTTATCGCTAGTTTGCCATCTTGGTACTGGGTAATCATAAGTAAATGGAGATTAAATTTTCATCAATTTTAGCATGTTTAATTGTCAGAAGTCTCAGCTTCATCTGAATCTTGGGTATTGCCACTATGCCCGATAACCTCTCGTGGTTTAGAGCCATCGGCAGGACCGATAACACCTTTATCTTCAA
>JACCDZ010464620.1_pt1 | contig 20580 bp, 23 predicted proteins | sample 7449551 | NCBI WGS metagenome assembly JACCDZ01 (sample SAMN15323452, study PRJNA562643) | freshwater metagenome | isolation source: river surface water | place: USA:Blue River Watershed | collected 2017-08-18
CCGACGCCGACGTGCGTTTCATCCGCCGCCTGAAGCGCGACATCGCCGAACGCGGCCGCACCACCGACAGCGTGATCGAGCAGTACCTGGCCACGGTGCGCCCGATGCACAACCAGTTCATCGAGCCAACCAAGCGCTTTGCCGACGTGATCCTGCCGCATGGCGCCAACGATCCGGCGGTGGATATCATCACCACCAAGGTGGCCAGCCTGATCGCCTGACGCACCAGCGCACACGCGACAAGGGCGTGTCTCCGTAACGGAGGCACGCCCTTTTTTTGCGGCCAACCTTGCGCCGTGGCGGCGGCTACGGCAGCGCCAACAGCGACAGCACGCGGTAGCGGCTGACGCCCAGCAGCGCCGGCACCACCTCGTACAGCCCCGACTCGCTGTCCGGCGTGTTGAAGCGGGCATTGAAATCGTTGACGAAGCCGTCGGCCCACAGCTGCTCGCTCATCTGCGACAGCTGCGCGATGGCGTGGCGCACCTCGGCCATCGCACGACTGATGGCCGCGCGCGACAGCTGCAGCTGGTCCAGCGCGCGCAGCACCTTCTGCAGCGTCTGGCGGGTGCCGGCGTGATCCGCGCTTTGCCACTGCTGCGGCTGCAGCGCCTGCTCCGTCGGCTGCAGCTTCAGGTGCTGCGGCTGGCCGGCGGGGAAGCGGATGCCGCCGCCGCGCAGGCTGAAGCGCTCGCGCACGCCCTGCCACGCCGTTTCCGCCACCGAAAACTGCAGCTGCCCCTGTTCGTCCAGCTGCGGCTGGATGCCGGACGGTGCCAGCGCGCGACCGAGCGCGGCCAGCAGCGCCGCTTCGCTCAGCGGCTCGCCGACCTTGACCGCCGCCGGGCCGCTGCCCGGCTCGCCGCTGAAGAACACCAGCGTTTCCGGTGCGCCCTGGGTCAGGTTGGCGATTTCCAGGCCGCGCACGGTGAAGGTCTGCCGCGCGTCGGCGGCGAGGCGGAACTGCAGGCGGCTGTCGAGACTGCCGCCGCTGGCCGCGCCGCGCTGCGACCACTGCTGCGCCACCTGCTCGATGCCGCGCGCCAGCCGCGCGCTGTCGACCCGCCGCTGCGTCAGCTGGCCACTGAGTTCGCCCTTCAGCGCCTCCAGCTGGCCGGCGAGGCCGTCGACAAAGCCGAGCGCGCGCTGTGCCGCGGTCAGTTGCTGGTTGAGCTGGCTGCTGTAGCGCCAGTGATCGCCGCCGCTGCGCGGCAGTGATGGCGACGGCGTGCTGGCGGGGGTGGCCGGCGCGGCGCCGGCGTTGCTGGCCGGGGCCGGACTGCCGGCACCGGTGCGGGCCAGCGGCTGCCGCGGGCTGTCCAGATGAAGCGAGGAGCGACTCATGGTGCGGCCAACCTTACAGCACGTCGAACAGCGTCAGGCTGCTGACGCGGCCGTAGGCCTTCTGGCTGGACTGCAGCGCCAGCATGTAGCTGTTCATATTGATATTGGCCTGCGCGTAATCGAGGCTTTCCAGCTGGGTGATGCTCTGCTGGTTGGAGAGGCTGACGTTGCCGTGGTTGTCGGCCATCATCTGCAGCGTGTTCTGGCTGCTGCCCAGCTGCGAGATCTTGCTGGTATTGCGGTTGTGCGCCACGTCCAGCGCCTGCAGCGTGGCGCTCAGCTGGCTGCCGGTGGCCGGGTCCTGCGGGTTCAGCGCCGGGCCCTGCAGCACGGCGATGGTCGCGTCCAGGCTGTTGAGGAAGTCCGGCAGGTGTTCCAGCGTCACGTTGGCGGCCTGGGTCACGCCGTGGCCGACCATCACCTGCTGCGGCAGGCTGTTGCCGGTGAAGCTGTAGCGGCTGCCGGCCGGCTGCGCCGCATCGAGGCTCAGCGCCGGCTGCGCGATGGCGGTGCCGGAGAACAGGTAGCGCCCCTCCTGGTCCTTGCTGTTGGCGGCGTAGAACAGGCTGTCGCGCAGGCTCTGCAGCGGCCCGGCCATGTCGCGCAGGTCCTGCGCGGTGTAACTGCCCTCCAGCGTCATCAGCAGCAGGTCGCGCACGTCGAGCATGTCGCGCCCCATGCCGGCAAGATAGGATTCGTTCACCGACAGCTTGCTGCGCACGCTGGCGATGTTGTCACGGTACTGCCCCAGCGCCGCCTCTTCCCGCCCCAGGCGCAGCAGGCGCACGCTGGCGATCGGGTCGTCGGACGGCAGCAGCAGGCGCTTGCCGGACGACATCTGCTGCAGCAGCTCGGCGGTCTTGGCGCTGGTCTGGTCCAGGGCCAGGCTCATGGCGGTGTGGTACTGGGTACTGGCGATGCGCATCGGCGGCTCCTTACAGCATGGCCAGCGTGCTGTCGAACAGCTCGTTGGCGACGGCGATCACTTTCATGTTCGCCTGGTACATTTTCTGGAATTCGATCAGGTTGACCGCTTCTTCGTCGTTATTGACGCTGCTGGTCGACTTCCAGCTGCTCTCCGCCTCGGCGCGCACCACCTCGGCGGTGCTCAGCGCCGCCTTGTTCTGCTGGCTGTCGATGGCGAGGCGGCCGGTGAGCTGCGAGTAGGCGTCGCTCAGCGTCACGCTGCCAAGGCCGGGGATCACCACCGGCTGGTCCTTCACCGTGATCAGCGCCAGCAGGTTCTGGCTATCGCCGGCGGCGGTGGCGTCGCCGGAAAAACCCAGCTGCGACGACTGGATCGCGGCCAGCTGCAGCATGCCGTCGGCGCTGGCGGCGTCAAACACGAACAGCGGCGCGCCGGGGTTGCCGGCCATGTCGAAACCGGCGGCCAGCTGGCCGTTGACGCGGTCGGCCAGTTCCTGCGCCAGCGTGCTCACCGCCGCCACCATCGGGCGCAGCACCGCGCGTTCGTAGTGGTTGAGGCCGCCAAGCTGGCCGCCGACATTGTCATTGGCCAGCACGAAGGTTTCCTGCGCGAAGGCCAGCGTCACCCGCTGCGAGCCGTCCGGCTGCGTGCTGCTGGCAAGCAGAGCGGCGGTGTCGCCCATCACCAGCGGCTGGCCGCTGCGCAATGTCAGACTCTTGCTGCCGTCCGGCTGCGACATCACCCGCACGTCGACCAGCGCCGCCAGCTGGTCGATCTGGCGGTCGCGCTCGTCGAGCAGGCCGGAGGTGTTCACTTGCGACGACTGCGCCGCGGCGATCTTGGCGTTGAGGGCCGCGATATTGCCGGACAGGCTGTTGATCTGGGTCAGCGTGGCGCCGCGCTGTTCGTTGACCGACGCCTGCTGCGTGGCGTAGACGCGGTTGAGGTGGTTGACGCGCTGCGCCAGCGCGCCGGCCTCGCTGATCACCTGGTCGCGCAGCGGGCTGGAGCCGACATCGGCGCTGACCGCGTTCAGCGCGGCGTAAAACTTGTCGAGACCGACCGACAGGCTGCTGCCGCTGTTGCCCATCACCTGTTCCAGCTGGGTGTAGTACGGACGTGCCGCACCCAACTCGCCACGGCTGGCCGCCGCCTGCCACAGCTGCAGGTTCTTGTAGTCGTCGCTGAAGCGGCGGATGGCGCTGACATCGACGCCGGAGCCGGCACTGTGCGGATCGCCGGCATTGGGCACCAGCGTGGCCAGCACCACGCCCTGGCGCGAGTAGCCGGGAGTCATCACGTTGGCGATGTTCTGGCTGACGGTATTGAGCGCGGCCTGGGCGGCGGCGGTACCGGACAGCGCGTTGTGCACCATGCGCATAGCGTAACCTTACTGACGGAATGGGAGATTCACCGGCATCGCAAAGGCAGCAAGTTCGCTGCCGGCGCCGGCCTGTACTGGGGAATAAGCGACCGCCGCCGGCGATTCCTTAAGTGGCGGCGCCGCATTTTGCGGCAGCAGCTGCGCGATCAGCACCTCGCTGATGCCGAAGCGGCGCTCGCGCGCCAGCTGCTCGGCAATCGCCATGTCGGCAAAATCGAGCATGTCGCTGTTGATGCTGTCGGCAAAGATGCTGTCCGGCCCGGCCATGCTGCGCGTCGCCTTGCGCATCTGCGCCAGCATCTCCTTGATGAACAGCGCCTCGAAACCTTCCGCCGCGCGCTCGACCTGCTGCCGCTGCGCCGGGGCGATCGCCGTCGCGCTGTCGGCACTTGCGGCCAACGTTGCGCCATTGTCCGCCGGGAATGTCGCTTTCATCAGATCACCACCAGTTCGCCGTCGATGGCGCCGGCCTGATCCAGCGCCTGCAGGATGGCCATGATGTCGTCCGGGGTGGCGCCGGTGCTGTTGACGGTGTCGATGATGCTCTGCAGCCGCGCGCCGGCCGGCCACTGGAACATGCGGCCCTCGCCCTGCTCCACCCGCAGCTGCGATTCCGGTACCGCGGTGGTGGTGCCGTTGCTGAAGGCGCCGGGCTGGCTGACCTGCTCCATGTCCTCGCGCTCCAGCACCGCGCCGACCTGCGACGACAGCTGCCGTACCGCGCGCTTCACCAGCGGCGCATGGCGGGCGATGATGGCGCCCTCGTCCAGCGCCGGCGTCTCGAACAAGGCGTAGGCCGCACTCATCGCTTACTCGACGATCAGCTTGCTGACCATCACGTCGCTGAACGGCTGCGGCTGCTGGTCCTTGCGGTAGGCCGCGCTGTAGTGCTGCAGCAGCAGGGCCTGGAATTCGTCCACGCTCATCGCCGCCGCCTGCGTGCGCGTCAGCTGCGACAGCGCGCGTACCGCGATGCTCTTCAGCAGCGGCAGCTGTTCCTTCACCTGCGCCTGCTGCTCGTTGTCGGTACGGAACACCAGGTCGATCGACATGTAGTGCAGCTCGTCCTGCCCCGCCTCGCGCAGCATCACGATGATCTTGTCGAGGGTGAGGTAGCGCTTCGGCGTCGCCGGCTCGGCCGCCACCGTGGTCACCGGCTCGCGCAGCGGGCTGCTCAGGGCCGCGCCGCCCTGCTGCTGCAGCCACCAGTAGGTGCCGCCGCCGCCCAGCAACAGCGTCAGCAGCATGCTGACCAGGAAAATCACCACCGTTTTGCTTTTCATGCCTCTGCTCCTGCCTGATAACCTGCCAGGCCAAATCCGTCATCTTCTGCCGCCAGCTGCAGCGCGCGCCCCGGGCTCGCCTGCTGCTCCGGCTCGCGCCGTCCCTGTTGCTGTCCACCGTGGCTGTCACCGGCGCCGTGGCGCACCTCCAGCTGCACCGACTGGAACTGGCGGTTGCCCAGCTCCTGGCGCAGCAGCTCGCCGATGCCCTGCAGCTGGCGCGCCATGTCGCCGTTGCTGGCGGTCAGCTGTACCGTCAGGTGGCCGCCCTCGTGGCGCAGCGCGATTTCCAGCGAGCCGAACGACGGCGGATCAAGGCGGATCAGCGCGCGGTCGATACCGTGGCTGGACTGCACCGCCAGCCGCTGCGCCAGCAGCTGGTGCAAGGCACCGCCCTGAGCGCCCGCGCTGCCGTCATCGACCGGCAGCGGCGCCCACTCCGGCAGCGCCGCCGCGGCCGCCGGTGGCTTGCCCAGTTCGTGCGCCGGCACTGGCAACGCGGGCACGCCGCCAGCCAGCAGCCGCGGTTCGGCCGGCAGCGGCGTACTGGCCGCCGCGTCGGTCGCCAGCAGCGCGGCCGCCTCGCCGCTTTTGCCTGCGGGCGGGGTATTGCTGTCGCTGCTCGTGCCGCCGTTGCGGCCAACGTTGGCCGCAAGCAGGCTGCCCGCCATCACCGGTAATGCCGTTGCCGCCAATGCCACGGCCGGTGCCGCGCCACGCGCCAGCGGGGCAAGTGCGGCCGGCGCAGCCGGTTCCGTGCCCAGCGGCGGCAAGCCGGCGACAGGTGCCGGCGCGGTGCTAGCGCCGTTCGGCGTGGCCGCCGTGTCGGCGGCCGGTATCGGTGTGCTCGCTGCCGGCAATGGCAGCGGGCCGAGTGGCAACGCGGTGGCCGCAAGCGGCGCCGGCGCAGTGGCCGTCGCCACGTCAGGCGCAGTCGTGTCGGTCGCGGGCTCGCCGTCGGTGGCCGGCAGGCCGCCCATCAGCAGCGCAAACAGCGACGGGCCGCTGCTGCCGGCAGCGGCAAACGGCAAGGCCGCGGCCACTACCGCGGTCGCGGGGGCGCTGGCAGGAACGGGGGCGGCAGGCGCCAAAAGGGTGCTGTTCATGGTTGTTCCGCAAATTCGCTGACGTGGGCGTAGGCAAGACTCTGCTCGCGCTGCTGCAGGCAGCGCGCCATGTCCTGTTCCGATTGCTGCAGCGCGCTGCCGATCTCGCACAGCAGCGCCTGGTAGAACTGCTGCAGCTGCGCCACCTCGTCCGGGCGCAGCCTTGGTGCTTGCGGCAGCTGCGCGGCCAGCGCGCGGTCCAGGCGCTGCAACGCGTCCCAGTCGCGGCTGGCCACCGCCTGCTGCAGCTGCTGGCCAAAGGCGGTGACGTCAAAGCGCGGCATGCTGTTCCTGTACCCCCATCCAGCCGCCCTTCAGCGTGTGCAGCAGCTGCACCACCTCGTCCAGCGCTGCCAGATCCAGCTCGATGCTGGCGTGGTAGAGGCGGAACACGCAGTAGTCGTACAGCCGCGCCAGATTGGTCACCACCTCGCCACCGTGGTCGCTGTCCAGCGCGCTGGACAGGCCACCCAGGATGTTGATGCACTTGCTGATGCTGTCGCCCTTCTGCTCGTAGCGCTGCTGCTCCAGGTGGCCACGCGCCCGCGCCAGCTCTTCCAGCAGGCCGTCAAACAGCACCAGCACCAGCTGCACCGGCGAGGCGGTGGCGGTTTGCGATTCCAGGTTGACAGCGTGATAGCTGCGGTAAGCGTCGTAGTCCACGATGGCGGCGGTCCTTATTGGTTCTGGGCGAAGTAGTTGTTGAGGCTGTCCAGCGTGCTGCTCATCTGGCTCTGCATCGCCTGCAGGCGCGAGTACTGCCCCAGATAGCGCTGGTACACCTGCTGGTATTCGGCTTCGAGGCGGATCTGACGCTTGTCCAGATCGTTCTGCGTGCGGGAGATGGAGTCGCGGCGCTGCGTGATCACGCCCTTGGTGCTGCTCAGCCACTGGTCGAGGTAGCCGCGCACCGACTTGATCAGGCCGTCGCCGTTGCTGTCGCTGAAGAAGCTGTCCAGCGCCGCCGGCTTGTCCTGCAATAGCTTGGTCAGCTTGGTCCGGTCCAGCGTCAGGCTGCCGTCGCGGCTGGCGCTGACGCCCATCTCCGCCAGGCGCACGCCGCCGATGTTCTGCCGCACCATGTTGTTGAGCTGGTCGCGCAGGGTGCGCACCCCGGAATCGGTGGCGAAGATGCCGGCGGCGGTCTTGCCGTCGCCGCTGCTGGTCAGCGTGCCCAGCGATTTCAGCAGCGTGTTGTAGCTGTCGACGAAGCTTTGCAGGTTGGCCGCGGTGTCGCCGTCATTGCGCGCCACCGTCAGCTGCAGCAGCGCATCGCCGTCGCTCATCGCGCGGCTGAGCGTCAGCGTCACGCCCTGGATCGCGGTAAAGGTATTCGAGGCCTGCTTCACCAGCACCCCGGTGGTCTTGCCCCCCAGCCACACTTCCGCGTCCTGTGCCGCGCTCAGCTGCGTCGGCGCGTCCAGTGCCGCCTTCAGCGCGGCATTGCCGATACCGCTGGTATCGAGGCTAATCTGGCCGGCGGCGCCGGTGGCGGCGGACGACAGCACCAGCCGGCTCTGGCCGTCGGCGGTCAGCACCATCGCGTTGACCTTGCCCTGGTTGTCGGCGGCCTGGTTGATGGCGCGCGCGATCTCGCTGGCCGACAGGCTGAGGTCGCCGTCGACGTCGGCGCTGGCGAGGCTGACATTGAAGGTGGCGCCGCCCTGCAGCGTGACGCTGAAGCTGCCGCCCTCGGCCGCCGGCACGCCGCCGATATTGCCGAACGCCAGCTGGTGCGCGGAGGCGACCTTGTCCACGAACAGCGAGTAGCTGCCGGCCTGCGCGGTGGCACCGGCGCTGGCGGTGGCGATGCCGTCGCGGCTCAGGCTGGCGCTCATCGCCAGCATGCTTTTCTTGCCGGCCAGGGTGGCAAGGCTGCTGCGGAAATCCTGCAGTGCCTTCTGCAGCTGGCTGAGGCCGTCGCTGCGCGCCTTGCTGGTCTTGTTCTGCGCCGCCAGCTGCTGCTCGGCGCTCTGCATGTAGATCGATGCCATCTGCGATGCCATCTGTGACGGATTAATGTCCACTTTCCTGTTCCTCCGAACGCGTAGCGAATACCTGACAAGGCGACGCGGCGCGCTGTTTGCTTGAAAAAGTGTGAATAATCACATCGGCCCCTGCTGTCGCAGCCACGCCAGGCTGGCCTGGTCGTCGCTGCGCTTCTGTTCCTGGCGTTGCTGCTGCTGCGCGAGATCGGCGGCGGTGCGCTGCTGCAGGCTCATCAGCACCTCGCGCCGCAGGCTGGCGGCCAGCAGCGCCTGCTGGCTGACCGCGGTATCGGCCTCGGCCAGCTGCAGGTCCAGCTGCTGCGACTGTTTCAGCTGCAGCAGCGCGTCCTTGTAACCAGCGCAATTGAGCGCCAGCGCCGGCAACGTGCGGCTGCCGCTGGCGCCGCTGTGGCGGCACAGCTCGTCCATGCGCTGGATGTTGCGCTGGTAGCGTTCCTGCAGTTGCCGCTTGTCGGCGACTTCGCGCTGCAGGCGCGCCACGTCGGCGTCCTTCAGCGTCAGCAGTTGCTGCAGGTTTTGCAGCGTGGTGCGGGCCTTGATCATGCGAGCAGTGCCTCCAGTTGGGCGATCACCTGCGGCAGCGTGACGGCGTCGTCGGCGCGCTGGCACAGCAGCTGTTCGATCTGCGGCATCAGCCGTACCGCGCGGTCGGCCTGGGCGTCGGCACCCGGCACGTAGCCGCCGAGCGGGATCAGGCCGCGGATTTCCTGGTAGCGGCCCCACAGCGCCTTCAGCGTGCGTGCCGCGTCCAGGTGAGGCCGGCTGCCGATCTGGCTCATGCAGCGGCTGACCGAGGCGCCGATGTCGATCGCCGGGTAGTGGCCCTGCTCCGCCAGCGCCCGCGACAGCACGATGTGGCCGTCGAGAATGGCGCGCGCGGTATCGACCACCGGGTCCTGCTGGTCGTCGCCTTCCGCCAGCACGGTGTAGATCGCGGTCATGCTGCCGCTGCTGCCCTCGCCGTTGCCGGCGCTCTCCGCCAGCGCCGGCAGCATGCCGAACACCGACGGCGGGTAGCCGCGCGTCGCCGGCGGCTCGCCCAGCGCCAGCGCCACCTCGCGCTGCGCCATCGCGTAGCGGGTCAGCGAATCGACCAGCAGCAGCACGTTGCGGCCCTGATCGCGGAAATGGGCGGCGATGGTGTGGCACAGCTCTGTCGCCTTCAGCCGCATCAGCGGCGATTCGTCGGCCGGCGCCACCACCAGCACCGCCTTGGCGAGGCCGTCCTTGCCCAGCGCGTGCTCGACGAATTCGCGCACCTCGCGGCCGCGCTCGCCGATCAGGCCGACCACCACCACCTCCGCCTCGGTATGGCGGGTAATCATGCCCAAGAGCACGCTCTTGCCGACGCCGCTGCCGGCGAACAGGCCGACACGTTGGCCGCGGCCCAGCGTCAACAGGCCGTTGATGGCGGCGACGCCGACATCCAGCGGCTGCGCCACCGGCTGCTTGCGCAGCGGGTTGATCTGCGGCGGATGCGCCGCCAGCGGCATGTCGCCGCCGAGGCGGCCGCGCTCGTCCAGCGGCTCGCCGAGGCCGTTGACGATGCGCCCTAGCCAGCTGTTGCCGATCATCAGCCCGGCACTGTCGGCGGCGGGAATCACGCGCGCGCCGGTGCTGAGCCCGACCGGCTTCTTGAACGGCATCAGGTAGGACACCTCGCGGCGGAAACCGACCACCTGCGCTTCCAGGTAATGGCCGCTGGCGGTTTCGATCAGGCAGCGCTGCCCGGTTTCCAGCGGACAGCCGATGCTCTCCAGCAGCAGGCCGGAGGCACCGACCAGCTTGCCGGTGACGGTGGCCAGCGGCACGTCGGACAGGTCCAGCCGCGCCAGCGCGTCGCGCAGCATCTCAGTCGTCTCCCGCCGGCAGCGGCAGCGCGCTGTCGGCACTCAATTGTTCGCGCAGGCGCTCGACGCAGGCGCCGAGGCGCTGCTCGCAGCCAGCGTCGATGTCGCTGTCGGCGCTGCGGATGCGGCACTCGCCCTGCGCCAGCGTGCTGTCCGGGCGCAGCGCCCAGCGGCTGGCACGTTCCGGCGCCAGCTCGCGGATGCGCTGGTATTCCTCGTTGTTGAGCAGGATCTCCACCTCGCCGGCGCGCGGCGGCAGTGCGGCCAACGTTTCCTCCACCAGGTCGAGGATCTGCGCCGGTTTCAGCGTCAGCTCGCAGCGGATCACCTGCCGCGCCACCTTGGCCACCAGGTTGATCACGTCCTCGCGCAGCGCGCTCTGGTAGTCGACGCGGCAGCGCTCCATGGCGGCGGTGGCGGCGTCCAGCGGCCGCGCCGCGCCGTCGAACTGCGCCAGCACCTGCTGCATCGCCTCGCGACGGCCCTGTTCGCGCCCGGCGGCGAGGCCGGCGTCAAAGCCGGCCTGCTTGCCGGCGCTCTCGCCGCTGGCGTAGCCCTCGCCGTAGCCGAGGTCCATGCCCTGGCGAAAGCCGTCGGCGGCGGAGGCCTGCGCCGAGCCGGGCTCGGCGGCCGCCAGGGCGCCGAGCTGGGCCGCCAAGAGCGGCGGAAAGCGGTAGGGACGCCACGGGTTCACTCGACAACTTCCTCGGCGAACAGCTGCAGGTCGATCTCGCCGGCCTCGGCCAGCGCCTTGACCTGCGCCATGATGTCGCGGCGCACTTCCTCGACGCGACTGAGCGGCACCGGGCCGGAGCGGCGCATCATCGCCTCGAACGCCTGCGCCTGGCGGCGCGGCATGGTCTGGGTGATGGCCTGGCTGACCGCCGGCTCGGCGCCCTTCAGCGCGATCGCCCACATTTCCAGCGGCACTTCCTCGGTCAGGCGCAGCAGCACGGTCTCGGTCTGCCGCGACAGGATGAAGAAGTCGTACATGCGCGCCTCGATCTCGTTGACGATCTCCGGATCGTGGCCGCGCAGCAGCTCGATCATGCGCGCGCGGTCGCCCGGCAGGCGGTTGATGATGTCGGCGGTCTGCTGCATGCCTTCCACCAGCGTGCTTTGCGTGTGCAGGCTGTCCAGGCAGCTGTTGACCAGCTCTTCCAGCTCCTGCAGCAGTTCGCGGTCGATGTCCTTCAGCCGCGCGATGTTGACCAGCACCAGGTCGCGGCTGTCCTGCGGCAGCGCGTCGACCACCTGCCCGGCCAGCGCCGGCGGCAGGAAGGCGAGGAACACCGCCTGCATGCGCACGTGTTCGCCGGCGATGCGGTCGGCCAGCCACTTCGGCGACACCCACTGCAGGCGCGCCATTTTCGGGCGGATGGCGTCGCCGTAGATATTGTTGAGCACGCTGTTGGCGATGTCGCTGCCCAGCGCCAGATCGAGCGAGCGCTTGAGGAAGGCGCGGCTGGCGCCGTGCACCCCGCTCTGCTCGCGGTATTCGTCGAAGAACTTCTGGATGCTGGTCTTCACCGCGTCGACCTTGATGCCGCTCAGCGACGACATCTCCTGCGTCACCGCCAGCAGCTCCTCGCGCGACAGGCAGCGCAGCACCGCCGACGCCGGCTCCTCGCCCATGCACAGCAGCAGGATGGCGGCCTGTTCCAGCGGCGTCATGCCTTCCGCGTTGCCCAGCGCGACACCGGCACTGGCCGCCGCGTTGTGCAGCAGGTCGGACTTATTGAGTTCGTCCATTTTTCTGTACCCATTGTTTGACGACTTCGGCGACGCGCTCCGGCTCTTTCGCCGCCAGATGCTTCAGGTGATCGACCAGCACGTCGACGCTGGAACCGGCCGGCGGCAGATCGTAGTTCTCCAGCAGCGGCACCACGGTGCTGCCGCTGCGCGCCGCCGTCGGGTCGGGCAGCGCCGCCATCGCGGCGCGCTCGTCGGCCGGGGCCGGCTGCGGCGTGTCGTCCGGGGTCAGCAGCAGCGGCTCGGGGCTGGCAAACGCCACCGGCAGTGCCGCCGGCAACGGTGCGGCCAACCTTTGCCGCAGCAGCTTCAGCAGCGGCCGCGCCAGCAGCAGGTACAGCAGCAGGCCGCTGATGGCGTAACCGGCCCACGACAGCGCGGTCGGCAGCCACACGCCGCCCTCCTCCCACCACGGCAGCGGCGCCGCCTGTGCCGGGAACGCCAGCGCCGACAGCACCAGCGCGTCGCCGCGTTCGGCCTTGATGCCGAGGCCGCCGCGCAGCAGCTTGTCGATGCCGGCCAGCTGCGCCGGCGTCCACGCCCGGCCGTTCGGCGCCGCGCCCTCGTTCAGCACCACCGCCACGCTGAGACGGGACAATTCGCCGCGCGCATGCTGGATCTGCATGATGCTGCGGTCGTAGGCGTACTGGCGGGTGACCGCGTTCTTGCTGACCGCGGAACCCTCGGCCGCCGGCATCGAGGCGTCGGTGTCGATCGGCAGGTTGGACAGCGAGCCGGGGATGCCCAGCGCCGCCTTTTCGTTGCTCTTTTCCTCGCGCGAGGCCTCGTTGGTCACCTTCGGTGCCTCGCCGTACTTCTCGCGCGTTTCGTTGATGCGGTCGTTGTCGACTTCGGCGGCGATGCTGACGCGGAAGTTGTCGGCGCCGACCACCGGCGCCAGCAGCGCGCGCACGTTTTCCAGCGCCTGCTCGCGGTGGCGGCGCTCGTTGTCGCTCTCGTTCAGCGCGATACCGCCCTCGGCCAGCGTCAGCCGCGCCGACAGCAGGTTGCCGGCCTGGTCGACCAGCGTCACCCGTGCCGGGTCCAGCGTGGACACGCTGCCGGACACCAGCTTGACGATGGCGGATACCTGTTCGTTGCTCAGCGTCTGTCCCGCCTTCAGCGTCACCACCACCGAGGCCGAGCCCTTGTCCTCGTTGGCGCCGACGAAGGCGCTGGTTTTCGGCAGCGACAGGTGCACGCGTGCGGAGCGCACCGGCTCCAGCGCCAGGATGCTCTGTACCAGCTCGCCTTCCAGGCCGCGGCGGAAGCGCACGTCCTGCACGAACTGGCTGACGCCCAGCGGATCATTGTTGTCGAGCAGCTCCAGCCCGGCCGGCAGCTGCGCCACCACGCCCTTGCCGGCCAGCTGCATGCGCACGCGGCCCAGCTGCGCCTCCGGCACCAGCACCTGGCCGCTCTGCGGATGCAGGCGATAAGGGATTTTCTCGGCGTCGAGCACCGCCATCATGTCGGCGGCGGACACCTTTTCCTGCTCGCCGAACACCGGCTTGTAGCTGGCGTCGTCGTGCCACAGGTAGACCACCACCAGCACGGTCAAGGCCAGCGCCAGCATCAGCAGCGGCAACAGGTAACGCCAGGTGGCGGCGGGCAGCGCCGCCGGGGGCAGGCCTTTGGCCCGCAGGCCGGAAAAGCCGTTTTTGAGTTGAGTCAGCACGGGGAACCGCCAGTCAGATTGGCATCTTGATCAGGTCGTCGACGGCGGCGACGACCTTGTTACGGACCTGCATCAGCATGGAGAAGGACAGGCTGGCTTCCTGGCTCAGCATCATGGCGCCGACCAGATCGTCGCTGCGACCGCTGTCGACATCGGCCATCTTGTCGCTGGCGACGCGGTTCTGGGTATCGACCTCGCTGACCGCGTTCATCATCGCGCCGGAGAAACTGACCGCGGTATCGGCACTGCCCGTCTCCAGCGGCGAGGCCGCCGCGATGTGCGACAGCGCGCCCATGTCTTTGGCGATCTGCTGCTGATCGGCAGCGATCAGCAGATCAAGGTTAATTGCCATGCTCTCTCTCACCAGAAGCGTTTGCCTGCGCCGTGGCGGCAGCGGGCGGAAAGCCCTGTCCGGGCCGGCAGCAGGAAGGATTGGAACGTGGCGCAGTTTAAACGTGCACTTACCAATGAACCGTGTAAATTTTCACAGATCGTTATGTGAATTTTCACCCTTCCGCCCGGAGGGCATTCAGTAAGATGCGGCTTCCATCAGTGCGTCGCGGCGACAACAGCCCGCCAGCCAGCCCGATACCGCCACCTGAAACCGACCCGCCATGCCCAAGTCCAGAATTCTTGCTCCAGCCGACGGCGCGCGACTGCCCCCCGTTGCCACCGCAACCCTGGGCCGCCCGTTCCACCTGCTGCCCGTGTACTTGCGCACCCTGCAGCAGGCGCTGGCCGATTTCGTGCAGCGCGAACTGAACGCGCGCTACCACGCCCGCTTCGTGCTCAGCCAGCTCGTCGCCGGCGACGCACCGCAGGATGAGCCGCGCCGCACCTGGCACCGCTGGGGCGGCGGCGCCTTTGCCGTGCATATCGAACGCCAGCTGCTGCTACAGATCCTCGACTACCGCTACGGCGGCAATGGCAGCAGTGCCAGCGCGGCCGACAGCAGCCGCGAAACCGAAACCGAACACCGCCTGGCGCGCCTGCTCGGCAACCGCCTGTCACAGCTGCTGCTGGCCAGCATGCAGCGCGGCGGCCATGCGCTCGCCGCCGGCGACGGCATCGACAACCTGTCGTTCGCACTGCGCGACAAGCCGAGCTGGGAGGCGGTGCTGACGCTGGCCGATCACAGCGGCGTGGCGCAGGGCCGCATCGCGCTGGGGCTGGACGACGACAGCGTCGGCTACCTGCTGCAACAGCTGGCCGGCGACCGCCTGCCGGAAGCGGTGGCCAGCAGCGAGCCGCTGCCGTTCACCGAACAGCTGCGCCTGCGCCTGCGCGCACAGCTGCTGGAGAAACGGCTGCCGCTGGGCGAGGTGCTCGACCTGCAGGTCGGCAGCGTGCTGCCGATCCGGCTGCCGCCGCAGACCGATGTCTACGTTGGCCGCAAGCGCCTGTTCGCCGCCAGCGTGGTCGACCGTGGCGGCAAGCTGTGCCTTACCTCATTTCAGGATGTGGAGTAAACGATGCAATCACCCGACGATTTCGACCTCGACGGCATGCTGGACGGCATGCCCGCCGCCGACGCCAGCCACGAGGCGCCGCTGCCGGCACGCCCGGCGCGCGACATGCAGGGCTTCCTGCGCAAGATCCCGGTGTCGCTGACGCTGGAAGTCGGCACCGCCGAGATCTCGCTCGCCGACCTCGCCAGCATCGACCCCGGCTCGGTGATCGAGCTGGACAAGCTGGCCGGCGCGCCGCTGGACATCAAGATCAACGGCACCGCCATCGGCAAGGCCGAAGTGGTGGTCGCCGGCGAGAACTACGGCCTGCGCGTGATCGCGCTGGACAATCTCGACCTCGACGCGCTGACCTCATGATGCCAATGCTGTGGCGCCGCCTGCGGCCGCTGCTGCCGGCGCTGTTGCTGCTGGCGGCGCCGCTGGCGCAGGCCGACGACACGCTGAAGCTGCTGTCCGCCAGCGGTCAGGGCGGCGCGGTGGACTTCACCGTCAAGACCCAGATCCTGGTGCTGATGACCCTGCTCGGTCTGCTGCCGGTGCTGGTGCTGATGATGACCAGCTTCACCCGCTTCGTGATCGTGCTGTCGCTGCTGCGCCAGGCGCTGGGCCTGCAGCAGGGCCTGCCCAACCGCATCGTCACCGGCGTGGCGCTGATCCTGACGCTGCTGGTGATGCGCCCGGTCGGCGTCGAGGTGTGGAACAAGGCGATGCTGCCCTACGACCAGGACCAGATCAGCATGCCGGAGGCGCTGCTGCGCGCCGAGGCACCGCTGTCGCGCTTCATGCTGGCGCAGACCGGCAAGAGCGCGCTGGCGCAGATCGCCAAGCTGTCCGGCGAGAGCCACATCCGCGACCCGCGCCAGCACGCGTTTGCGGTGAAGCTGGCCGCCTTCGTGCTGTCGGAGCTGAAAACCGCGTTCCAGATCGGCTGCATGCTGTTCATCCCCTTCCTGGTGATCGACCTGGTGGTGTCCAGCGTGCTGATGGCGATGGGCATGATGATGCTGTCGCCGCTGGTGATCTCGCTGCCGCTGAAGCTCTTGCTGTTCGTGCTGGTGGACGGCTGGTCGCTGACCGTCAACACCCTGGTTACCTCGATACAGGCCTACTGATGCTGACTCCCGATATTGCCGTCGACCTCGTCAACGACAGCCTGCACGTGGTGATCGTGCTGGTGGTGCTGCTGGTGCTGCCCAGCCTGATCGTCGGCGTCATCGTCAGCCTGGTGCAGGCGGCGACGCAGATCAACGAACAGACGCTGTCCTTTCTGCCGCGCCTGCTGGTGACGCTGGCCACCATCGCGCTGGCCGGGCACTGGATCACCGGCATGCTGATGGATTTCTGCATCGACATCTTCCAGCGCGCCGCCACGCTGGTCGGCTGAGCGACATGAACGCCGTACTCGCCGAACTGCTGGTACTGCTGCCGGCGCTGTGGTGGCCGTTCTGCCGCTACGCCGCGGCGATCAGCATCGCGCCCTTCCTCGGCGAAAGCGTGGTGCCGGTGCGCGCCCGCTTGGGCCTCGCGCTGGCGCTGGCGGTGGCGACGCTGCCGGCGATGCGCGGCGTGGCGCCGATCGACCCGTTCTCGCTCTACGGCGTGGTGACCGCCATCGAGCAGGCCATCATCGGCCTCTTGTTCGGCCTCGCCTTCCAGCTGGTGATGACCATCCTGTCGCTGCTCGGCTTCCTGGTGTCGTCGCAGATGGGGCTGTCGATGGCGGTGATGAACGACCCCGGCAACGGCAGCTCTTCCGACGTGATCTCCAACCTCTTGTACCTGCTGGCGGCGCTGCTGTTCTTCGCCATGGACGGCCATCTGGTGCTGACCCAGGTGGTGTTCGACAGCTTCAAGGTGTGGCCGGTCGGCGGCGGCCTGCTGCCGCAGTCGCTGGCAAGGTTGGCCGCAAGCCTGGGCTGGGTGTTTGCCGCCGCCATCGTGCTGGCGCTGCCGGCGGTGTTCGCCACTTTCGTGGTACAGGTCGGCTTCGGCCTGATCAACCGCGTGGCGCCGGCGCTGAACCTGTTCTCGCTCGGCTTTCCGGTGGTGACGCTGTTCGGGCTGCTGACGCTGGGGCTGGTGCTGCACTACCTGCCGCAGCACTACCTGCGCCTGAGCGGCCAGATGCTCAACCTGCTGCAGGGCATGATGGGAGCGCGCGGTGGCTGAGGCGCACAACGGCGACAAGACGGAAAAGGCCTCGCCGCACAAGCTGCGCGAGGCGCGCAAGCAGGGCCAGGTGCCGCGCTCCAAGGACGTCGCCACCGCGGTCGGCATCGTGGTGGCGGTGTGGCTCAGCTTCTGGCAGATGCCGGACTGGCTGGCCGATTTCCGCCGCCTGTTCGCGCTGGCCTTCGCCTCGCTCGGCGGCCGCGGCACGCTGGAGAACGTGTGGTCGATGCTGTTCGCCGGCAGCCTGACGCTCTTGGTGAAGATGCTGCTGCCGCTCTTGGTGATCCCGCTGCTGGTGGTGGTGTTCTCGCTGCTGCCCGGCGGCTGGATCTTCGTCGGCAAGCACTTCTTCCCGCAGCTCAAGCGCCTCAACCCGCTGAGCCACCTGGGACGGGTGGTATCGGCCAAGCACGCCAGCGAGGTCGGCAAGTCCATCCTCAAGGCGCTGCTGCTCGGCGGCGTGCTGTACAGCGTGGCGCTCTCCGCGATGCAGGATTTCTTCGCGCTGCAGGACCTGCCGCTGGACGAGGCGCTGGCCGCCGCCGGCGCACGGCTGCTGCAGGCGCTCTTGGCGCTGGCGGCGGTGTTCGTGCTGTTCGCCGTGATCGACCTGCCGCTGCAGTGGCTGCTGTTCCAGCGCGAGCAGCGCATGAGCAAGCAGGACCTGAAGGACGAATACAAGAAGACCGAGGGCAGCCCGCAGATCAAGCAGCGCATCCGCCAGGTGCAGCAGCAGCTGGCGCAGCGCGGGCTGCGCAAGTCGGTGCCGACCGCCGACGTGATCATCGTCAACCCCACCCACTACGCGGTGGCGCTGAAATACGACGAGGACCGCGCCGAGGCGCCCTTCATCATTGCCAAGGGCGTCGACGAGATGGCGCTGTGCATCGGCCGCATCGCCGCCGAACACGATATTGCCGTGCTCACCATCCCGCCTCTGGCGCGGGCGGTGTACCACACCACCCAGGTCAACCAGCAGATCCCGGCGCCGCTGTACCGCGCCGTGGCGCAGGTGCTGACCTATGTGCTGCAGCTGAAAGCCTTCCGCAGCGGCCAGCGCCGCCTGCGGCCAACCTTGCCGGATGATTTGCCGGTGCCAGCCCATCTCGCCAATCCGAAAACGACAACATGACCGCCCTCAACCGCCTGCTTGCCCTCATGGCGCGCCACAAGGTCGCCACCCCGCTGTACCTGCTCGCCATCCTGGCGATGGTGATCCTGCCGCTGCCGCCGCTGGTGCTGGACCTGCTGTTCACCTTCAACATCGTGCTGGCCATCATCATCATCCTGGTCAGCGTGTCGGCGCGGCGGCCGCTGGACTTCTCCATCTTCCCCACCATCATCCTCGGCGCCACGCTGCTGCGGCTGACGCTGAACGTGGCCTCGACGCGGGTGGTGCTGCTCGACGGCCACCAGGGCACCGACGCCGCCGGCCGCGTGATCGAGGCCTTCGGCCACGTGGTGATCGGCGGCAACTTCGTGGTCGGGCTGGTGGTGTTCGTGATCCTGATGATCATCAACTTCATGGTGGTGACCAAGGGCGCCGAGCGCATCTCCGAGGTGTCGGCGCGCTTCACGCTGGACGCGCTGCCGGGCAAGCAGATGGCGATCGACGCCGACCTGAACGCCGGGGTGATCACCCAGGAGGCCGCGCAGCAGCGCCGCCGCGACATCAGCACCGAGGCCGACTTCTACGGCGCGATGGACGGCGCCTCCAAGTTCGTGCGCGGCGACGCCATCGCCGGCATCCTGATCCTGCTGATCAACCTGATCGGCGGTGTCGCCATCGGCACGCTGATGCACGACATGGCGCTGGGCGACGCCTTCCGCCAGTACGCGCTGATGACCATCGGCGACGGCCTGGTGGCGCAGATTCCGGCGCTGCTGCTGTCCTCCGCCGCCGCCATCATCGTCACCCGCGTCAGCGATTCCGGCGACATGCAGGAGCAGGTCAGCAGCCAGATGCTGGCGTCGCCGGTGGTGCTGTACTCCGCGGCCGGCATGATGTTCATGCTCGCCATCATCCCCGGCATGCCGTGGCCGACCTTCATCGGCTTTGCCGCGCTGCTGGCCTTTGTCGGCTGGCGGCTGCAGCAGGCGCCGGCCAAACCCGGCGCGCCGCTGGATCACGGCGCGCTGCAGCAGGTGCTGCAGGGCGACGGCGAGCCGGAGCTGGACTGGCACAGCCTGCCGTACAGCGAGACGCTGACGCTGTCGCTGGGCTACAAGCTGGTGACGCTGATCGACAAGTCGCAGGGCGCGCCGCTGAGCAAGCGCCTGAAAGGGGTGCGCCAGACGCTGAGCGAAAGCATGGGCGTGCTGCTGCCGGCGGTGGCGGTGCGCGACGACCTGAAGCTGAAGCCGGCGCAGTACGCGATCCTGCTGGCCGGCAGCACCATCGCCGAGGCCGAGGTGCACGCCGACCGGCTGATGGCGATCCCGTCGCCGCAGGTGTACGGCACGCTGGACGGCATACCCGGCGTCGACCCGGCGTTCGCGATGCCGGTGACCTGGATCGAGATGCAGGACAAGGCGCGTGCGCTGGGGCTGGGCTACCAGGTGGTCGATTGCGCCAGCGTGATCGCTACCCACCTCAACAAGGTGATGCGCGACTATCTCGCCGAGCTGTTCCGCCACGACGACGTCGCCGCGCTGGGCGACAGGTTGGCCGCACAGGCGCCCAAGCTCGCGCAGGCGCTGGCGCAGGCGCTCACCGCCAACCAGCAGCTGAAGGTGTACCGTGCGCTGCTGGCCGACGGCGTGTCGCTGAAGCCGGTGGAGGCGATCGCCACCACGCTGGTGGAGGCCGCCGACAACAGCAAGGAGCCGATCATGCTGGCGGCGGAGGTGCGTGCGGCGCTGAAGCGGCAGATCGTGCAGGCCATCCTCGGCCCGCGCGGCGAGATGAAGGCGTTCAACCTCGGCGCCGATCTGGAAAACCTGCTGCTGGGCGCGCTGGGTCAGGCGCAGCAGAGCGGCAAGGCGGCGCTGGACAGCTTCCCGATCGACCCCAACGTGCTGCAGCAGCTACAGCAGAACATGCCCATCATCCGCGACCAGATGAAGCAGATGGCGACGCCGCCGCTGCTGCTGGTGATGCCGCAGCTGCGTCCGCTGCTGGCGCGCTACGGCCGCCTGTTCGCGCCCGGCCTGCACATCCTGTCCTACAACGAGGTACCGGAAAACCGCGAGGTCAGCCTGGTGGGGACGCTGGGCTAGCCGGCAACAGCACTTCCAGGATCAGCGCCGCGGCGACAAACAGCGAAGCCGGCAGCCGCGATGCTTCGAACAGGCTGACGCCGTGCCGCCCCAGTGCCAGGCCGGTCAGCGCCGGCCGGTTGCCGATGTGGCAGCCCGCGACCTCGAAACCGGCGCCGTGCAACGCCGCCAGCAGACTGCCGCGCCGCGACCGCAGCCAGTCGCACAACGCGTCCTCGCCGTGAAAACACAGCAGCAGCCCCGCGCCGTCCAGTCGCAGGCGCAGCCGTAAGCGCCCCTGCGGCAGTTCGCACTCCAGCAGCAGGTCCAGTGCCGGTGGTGGCGCGGCGGCGTCTTCTGCCTCCGGCTGGTCTTCCACCTGCCAGCCCAGTGGCGGCCCACCCCAC
>JACCDZ010094168.1_pt1 | contig 20579 bp, 20 predicted proteins | sample 7449551 | NCBI WGS metagenome assembly JACCDZ01 (sample SAMN15323452, study PRJNA562643) | freshwater metagenome | isolation source: river surface water | place: USA:Blue River Watershed | collected 2017-08-18
AACACGATCGTGTAAAGGACGAATTGCCATTGATCTCTCCTAATAGCAGTGGCTGTTGAAAGATGGATACCTATCAAATCAGCAGATTGACCGAGCGATTAGCACTCGGCGCTTGCGAGTGCTAATGGTAGGGATGCTATGAGGGGATTTCAAGAGCAAGCACAATCGAATTTTTATCAATCAGCAAGATTTGATTGATAGCCTTCACACGCTACCCGAGGGGACTGGTAAGGCACATGTAGCCTAAGCCAGCGCGGCGAGCGAAAACGGATCAGGCTCCAGTAGAACCACAGGTAAACCATGGCAAATGCCAGGCAGCCCCCTTTCAGTACGGCAATGTACTGCCAGAACACCACCGCCGGCAGGACCGACAACAGTGACAGCCCCCACAAATAGGGGGAAGTCAGACTATTACGGGCAACGATATCTGCCCCCTCCCCCGAGCCGACCTTCCAGCGCACCAACCGCTTGTACACCAGCATGTGCAGATGCAGGCCATCCGGCAAGCCCGGCGACATGCGGCGCAATAACAACTTGCGATAGATGGAAAACAGCGTTTCGACCACCGGGTACATCATCAACATCATCGGGAACCACGGCGAGACAACATCCTCATGCCGATTGACCAGCAGAATCGAAATCTCGGCCAACAGGAATCCGATAAAATAGGCGCCGGCATCTCCGGCAAAGATCCGCCCACGCGGGAAGTTCATCAGCCAGAACCCGGCCATCGCCCCGGCCAACGCCACGCATACCCCGAGCAGCGCCCCATCCCCCACCTGGTAACTGACAAACCCCAGAGCCATGACCACCATGATGGCATAACCTGCCATCAAGCCGTTGTAACCGTCTATGATATTGAGGGCGTGCGACACTCCGCCAACGGCAAACAGAGTCAGCAACCATGACAGCAGAGGAAACGCTGCTAGTAGCTGGTTGAGCACAGGAATATCGATATCACGCAAAGAAGTGTCAAGCAGCGGGATCGCCACACCAGCGGACACAAAGGAGGCCAGCAGGCGAAACAGCGGGCGGACACTCTTGAACAGGTCTTCGGCCAACCCCCCCAAAAAGACGGGCACACCGGCGCCAAGCAATGCCAGCATCAGCCCCGCTCCAGCCATCTCATACTGCGTCATAATGGCAAAAGCGAGCAGCAGGCCCGCCATCACCGCGACCCCGCCGACACGAGACGTGGGAATATGATGAAATTTCTGCGGCCCCGCCACCACGCCATCCATCGAATAGCGGGCGAGCCAAGACGGACGATGAATCAGACGCCACGCAATCAGCAAGGAGCCGCTGATTGACAACAAGAAAACCAGCAACACCGCCGACCTCCAACACCATGAAAGGGACCGTCAGTTTATGCTGTTTGACGGCCCAAGAGGTAGCTGAAAGAACGGTTTTTTAGCATCCCCATGCAAAGGGGTCTGGCCGCATCGATAAAGAACATTATGCAGATGCCTGGAGAGTACCTTAATGTTCAATCCTTCTCTTAACTCTTAACCGACCATCATTCGTTTGGCATAAAACACAGTGAACCGATCTCTCTTACGCAACATCCTGTCATTGTTCTTCCTGCAAGGGGCCAATTACCTGTTGCCGATGATCACACTTCCATACTTAGTGCGCACCCTAGGAGCAGAAGGCTATGGCCGCTTAGGCTTCGGCCTGGCTTTTGTCCAGTACTTTGTGTTGTTCTCCGACTATGGTTTCAACCTGAGTGCTACACGCTCCATTGCCCAAAACCAGCAGGACCGCTTGCGACTAAGTCAGCTTTTTTGGAGCGTAACCGCCTGTAAACTGATACTGGGAATAGCCGGATTTATGATCCTGTTGTTACTCAGCCAGTCGATCCCCACACTGCATGCCAGCCAAGATGTCTTGCTGGCAGCCTATCTTCTGGTTCTCGGCAACATTTTGTTTCCGATATGGCTATTCCAAGGCCTAGAAACCATGGGGCGCATCGCGACAGGCTCGCTTATCGCCAAAGCACTAGCCGTGCCCGCTATTTTCTGGTTGGTACAGAGACCGGACGATGCCTGGCTAGCCGCAGCCATTCAAGGTACGACTACTATTGCGGCAGGATTGCTAGCGATCGATTTTATCCGGCGTGAAAGATGGATATATTGGGTACGCCCAACGTGGAATGATCTGAAGGAACAATTTTCTAAAGGTTGGCACATGTTTCTCTCCACTGCCGCCATTAGCCTCTACACGACCAGTAACACCGTTATTCTGGGCTTTTTAGCAGGCAACACAGCGGTTGGTCATTTCGTGGCGGCAGACAAGATTCGCCAAGCCGTGCAAGGATTCATTTCCCCAGTCTCACAGGCCATCTATCCTCGAGTTAACGCTCTGATGCAGCAAGACCGCTCTGCAGCCTTCCGACTGATCCGGCAACTCTTACTAGGACAAGGTGGGGTAACTTTACTGCTATCCCTCTTGTTGGGTGGATTCGCCCCGTTAATTGTCCAGCTAGCCTATGGAGCTGGACACCAAGAGACTGTCACTGTATTACGCGGGCTTGCGCCCTTGCCCTTTCTCATTGGCCTGAACAATATCCTCGGTGTGCAGACCATGCTGACCTTGAGCATGGAACAATTGTTCAGCCGGATTTTACTAGTTTCAGGCCTCTGCAACCTTGTCCTGATCGTTCCGCTCAGCCTTTATCATGGAGCAGCAGGGGCTGCCAGTGCCGCGCTGATAACTGAATGCCTAGTGACTTACGCTATGGGCTGGACACTCTATCGACGCAAGATACCTTTGTTTAGGAAAGACTCTTTTCATGCAGCATGACTACCTGATCGTCGGAGCCGGTTTTGCCGGTGCAGTGTGCGCAGAACAATTGGCCAGCGCGGGAAAAACCGTACTGCTGATCGACAAACGCCCACACATAGGCGGCAATGCTTACGACGTGCGCGATCAGCATGGGGTACTGATTCATCCCTATGGGCCCCATATCTTTCACACTAATAGCAAGCGCATCTTCGAGTACCTGTCCCGCTTCACAGAGTGGCGTTTCTACGAGCACCGCGTGCTGGCTGTAGTGAATGGCGACACCTACCCCATTCCAATCAACCGCACCACCATTAACCGCCTTTACGGGCTCGATCTGAGTGAAGAACAGGTGGAAAGCTACCTGGATAGCGTGCGGGAAAAATGTGAACCGATCCGTAACAGCGAAGACGTCGTGCTTAACAGTGTCGGGCCTGACTTATGTGAAAAATTTTTCCGGGGCTATACTCGTAAGCAATGGGGGCTAGACCTGTCCGAACTCTCGGCAGGGGTGGCTGCGCGCATTCCAACCCGTACCAACGATGATGATCGCTACTTTAGCGATACCTATCAGTTCATGCCCGCACAGGGGTACACCGCCATGTTCGAGCGCATGCTCAACAGTCCACACATCACAATCAAGCTCTCAACTTCATTGGACGATATCAAGCAGCTGGCCGGCTGGAGGCACATGATCTACACAGGGCCAATCGATACCTTCTTTGAGCACTGCTACGGGACCTTGCCCTACCGCAGCCTGCGCTTCGAGCATCAGCACTTGACGGACTGCACGCAGTACCAACCGACCGGCACGGTCAACTATCCCAACGATCATTCCTATACACGGATTACCGAATTCAAACATCTGACCGGGGAGAAACACCCCGGCACATCCATTATGAAAGAGTATCCGCAAGCAGTAGGAGACCCCTACTACCCTGTTCCGCGGCCAGAAAATGAGGCTAACTATAAGCGCTATGTTGAACTGGCGAAAAGCCGATCCGATGTTACTTTTGTTGGCCGACTAGCCCAGTATCGTTACTACAACATGGATCAGATAGTAGGGGCAGCGCTGAAATGCACAGAAGGACTATTGAATGGCTAAGAAAATTTTTGTATGTTGCCCAGGCGATACAGTCACTGGCGGGCCTGAACTTTTACACCAGCTAGTAGATGCACTAAGGGAAATAAAAAAAGAAGCATATATATGCTACTTTCCATTCAACAAGAAATTTACCTGTCCTAAACCATATCAACACTACAATACACCACAATCAACGCCAGTTGATGATGAAAATAGCACAATCATATTACCAGAAGTAGCAACAAATCTATCGAGGAATTTTAAGAAATCAAATATTGCAATATGGTGGCTATCCGTTGACAACTATCTCAACAAAAATGGCGAGAATAAAATTCTGGACTCAATAAGGAATTTATACGGATACACAAGAGGAAAATTACCAATTGGCAGAATGAAAAATTTCCTGCACTTTGCACAGAGCGCATATTCCAAAGATTTTTTAGAGAAAAAAGGAATCATACCTCAAACCCTCACCGACTACCTAGGCCATGAACACTTAAAAGACAAAAAAAGCAAATACAAAAGAGAAAATCTCATTGCCTACAATCCAAAAAAAGGAATAAAAAAAACAAATTTCATAATAAAGAACAATCCAGGAATTCAATTTACCCCCATAAAAAACATGTCCCCCACAGAGGTTAGACAGCTACTTAGCAAGGCAAAAATCTATATTGACTTTGGGCATCACCCAGGAAAAGATCGCTTCCCAAGAGAGGCCGCAATAGCCGGTTGTTGCATAATAACCGGACGTAAAGGCTCTGCCGCCAATGCACACGATATACCGATACCCAATCACTACAAGCTTGACGAGTACTCCCAAAGCTTTCTAGAAACATTTAAAGAAATCACCAATAGAATATTTTCCGATTTTGACAACTGCAGCTCAGAACTTGATAGATATAGAGAAAAAATCGCCGACGAGCCAATACTATTTAAGGATCAAGTGAAAAATATTTTTAACAATTTATAAATGACCTACATCATCCTATTAAACTGGAATAACTGGCAAGATACTATTGAATGTCTTGAGTCAGTACTTAAAATGAACTGTTCACAGCCATTCAAAGTTATTGTCTGCGACAACGCATCGACGGACGACTCCATCGAAAGAATCATCGATTGGGCAGAAGGCCTTTTATGTGCGACGGCAGAGCGGCGCAGCATGGAGCCGTGGAGCAAACCGGCCATCGAGAAGCCGATACAGTATGAAATACAGGCCAAACCCACCCTCCAGCACACAGATAGTCACTTGACCATCCTGCCAACAGGAGGAAATCTCGGCTTTGCCGGCGGTTGCAATAAAGGGATAAAGCTGGCCATGCAGACCCCCGAGTGTCAGCACGTTTGGCTCCTCAACAATGATACCGTTGTTGAACCCGATGCCCTTGAAGCACTGCTTCAAGAAATGAAGGCCCACCCGAACATGGGGCTGTGTGGTTCCTTGCTTTACTTTTATCACAACCCCACCGCATTACAGGCGGCAGGAGGCCGTTACCAGCCATGGCTTGGCACATCACGGCACATGACCCTAATGGAATATGATAAACATAGCCCGGACTATATCGTCGGCGCTTCCATGCTGGCATCCCGGGCATTTATCGAGACAGTAGGACTGATGGATGAATCCTATTTTCTTTATGGAGAGGAGCATGACTGGGCCGAACGAGGTAAGAAGCACTTTGATTTAGGCATCGCAAAAAAAAGTATCGTATTTCATAAAGAGGGTGCATCAACAAAGGGGGGAAGCCGCTTTGGCTATCAGCAGTCCCCTCTCGCTGACTTCTACGGCATGCGCAATCGGCTACGCTTTTCCGGCAAGCACTTTCCGCACCATTACCCCATCGTCTGGCTAACGACCTTACTCCCCATCGTCAAGCGACTGCTCCACGGTGAGTTTGCCAGCGCATGGCGGCTAGTGACGCTGATGTGGAATCCTGACCAGGACTATCAACCCCGATGATCTCTTCGCAGCTCCCTCGCCTGCTGTTTATCAAAATCGGCGCCATAGGCGACCTGGTCATGATGCTGCCGACGATCCAGCAGGCGCGGCGGGATCACCCCGAAGCGCATATCACGCTGATCGTGGGCAAGGGCCTGTTGCCGCTGGCGGAGCTAATTTCGGAAATCGACGAATTGGTGCCGGTGGATGAGCATGCCTTGTATTGTGGCCCTCCTCTGCAGAAACTGGGGGCGCTGCTGCAGGCGGCCTCCCGCTTGCTCTGGCGCCGTGTAGACCGGGTGATGATTGGCCACGGCAATGCACGCTATCGGGTGTTTGCCCGACTGGTCCGAGCCGCGCGCGTCGACAGCTGGCAAAGTCACGGAGGACGATTGCTACCGGTTCCCGGCCGGCTGCATGCCGACGAATACCTGCGGCTGTACCATGGTCGGGACGATGACTCGATGCCAGCCAGCTCCCCCTATGTCCTCAAGCAGCGCCTGGACTTGCCGCTACACATCACCGAACGGCTACCCTCCCGGCCCTGGATAGCACTGGCCCCCGGCGGGGCACGCAATGCGGTAAGCGATGACCATCACCGCCGTTGGCCGGTCGAACATTATGGAGAATTAGCACGCCGGCTGGTTGCCTCCGGCATCCCGGTCATCCTGACCGGCGGACCGCTGGATGAGTGGACTAGGCCCCATTTTGACGCGCTTCCGGTCGTGGACCTGATTGCCCAGACGCCCCTGCCACAGCTGATCGCGCTGTATCAGCAGGCTCACCTGATAGTAACGCACGATAGCGGGCCGCTGCATCTAGCCGGTCTTGCCGGCTGCCATCGTATCGGCCTGTTCGGCGCCACCAACCCGAGCGAAAAAGTCAGGCCGGATGCCCGTACACAGATACTGTGGGGAGGCCAGAATCTAGCCTGCCGCCCCTGCTACGACGGCCATGGCTATGCTCGGCACTGCCAAAGCATCCGCTGCATGTCGGATTTGTCGGTTGATAGCGTGATGTACGCCATTCAGCGCCACCTCCTCCCCCTATCCCTGCCGCAGAGCTGACCACCATGTCCTACTTGTTCAACAAGCTGCTGATGCATTGCCGGATGCGCTTCACCCTGCCACAGTACCGGCTGGCAACCGGCATTTACGGCACCCTTCCCCCCCGGTGGAACAGCATCGGGCTGGATCTGGCCAACCCCGACTATATCCACCTCGGGGATCAACTGTTTTATGAACCGATGGCACGGACACTGCTAGCCTCCGGCAAGCGCGTTTACCTTGCTCCGATACCGGCCATGCGCAGCTACTTTGCCGGTCTGGGCTATCCGCTATGTGAGTCCTCGGCTGCCCAGTCTTGCGATGTGGTGGTTACCCCGATCTGGGCGCTGCCGGAGCAGCGTCCGGAAGAGCGCTACCGCAACAGGCTCTATGTGCATGCCGCCGATTGCCGCATCGACACCCCAATTGCCCAGCACCTGGCCCAGACCTTGGCCCACCTGCTGGGACTCTCGATACCCAGCGATGGCTTTGAGCCGCATTACTGGCCGGACCCCACCAGCCCCATCACACTGGATGACGACCGCCCCCATGTACTGTTTAACAACTATGTGGATTCGAGCCGTTTGCGTATCGGCCAAGCCGAACAGCAGGCATTGCTGGATGAGCTGGCCAGGCTGAAAAGCGAGCGGGATATCTGCGTGCTGCACTTGGGCAGCAGTCGGGACAAGGCCAGCGACCCGCGCGACTACCACGGGTTGGTGGACAGGGACTTGCGCGGTCAGACCACGATCGAAATGCTATTCCAGCTGGCCCGTCACCCGGCAGTCCGCGCCGTCGTGGCCTTTGACAACTTCATCATGCATCTGGGCCTGCTTGCGCGCAAACCCTGCCACATCCGCCTACGCCGCCATCAAGCCGCTATGCGCTGCTACCTGCAGCGCTTTGTGAATCCGCCTTTCCCCTCTGAGGAAGTCAGGACGTTACTGCGCTATTTATGAGAACCAGGAAGCCTGTTGTGGTATAGCCTGTTATGGTGATTACCGAGGCGCTGCAGGAGTAAGCTGGGACAGTCCAACCGCCTCTTCAACCACATACTGAATCAGCAGCTTGTCAACGACGGGCAGCATTTCCTTCGGGCGTGCCTTGGTGGCAGGCAGGAAATGGGCCCCATGCCTGCCACCGGGAATACAGCCTTCTTGATTTTTCTTTACATAGACCTCAGAAACTGGTTAGCGAAGAGGTTTGTGTACGATCATCCTACCCTGCTAAGGCAAGGACCTGTCCCTGTTGATTTCAATACCAAAAGCATGCAGGTAAACAACAGGATTATTGGGGACTGGTGACCAGCTCGGCGCGCCCCTCGTCCCCGACGCGGCGCAGCACCAGCCAGCGCGGCGCGCGGAACTGCACCATACGGCGGTACAGCCACACGTACATCAGCACAAACAGGACGCAACACAGCTGCAACACTGCCTCATATTGCCAGAACAGCGTTGCCGGCATCACCGAAAACAGTGCAACTCCCCACATGTAAGGCGCCGTCAGACTATTGCGACGCAACAGATTTTCGGTTTCGCGATTGCCCACCATCCAGCGCACCAGCCGCTTGTAGACAATCTGGTGGAAATGCATGCTGTCGGGCAAGCCCGCCGCCGCTTGGCGCTTTTTACGGCGATAGATGGAAAAGACCGTTTCGAACACCGGGTAAATCATCAGCAACATCGGGAACCACGGCGAAACCACACCGGGGTGGCGCACCACCAGCAGCACCGATACCTCAGCCAGTAGAAACCCGACCAGATAGGCGCCGGCGTCGCCGGCAAAGATCATGCCACGCGGAAAGTTCCACACAAAGAAGCCCAGAATGGCCCCCAACAGGGAGACAGAAATGGCCAGAAGCGCCACATCACCTACGGTAAACGACACATAGGCCAGAGCCGCGGCCATCGTCATGGCCACCCCCCCCATCAATCCGTTGTAGCCATCAATGATATTGGTGGCATGACACACCCCCCCCACGGCGAACACCGTGATCAGTAGCGCCAGCCCCGGCAGTGCCAGCAAGGCGGCATCTACGCCGAGGATGCCAAGCGCCGGCAGTATCGCATCCAGAAGCCACATCGCCACGGCCGCCGAAACAAAGGCAAACAACAGGCGATACAGCGGGCGTACCCGCTTGGTCAAATCCTCGGCCAAACCGGCCAAAAACACCGGCAAACCGGCCAACAACAGAGCAGCAAATTCGGACAAACCCTCATACCAGGCACCACCCGCCGCCAGCATCAAGCCAGCCATGATGGGCACCCCGCCCACCCGCGGGGTCGGCGTGGTGTGGAATTTCTGCGGGCCGGACAGATCCCCATCCATCGACAAGTGAGCATGCAGATGAGCACTGCGGATGATGGCAATCGCCGTCAGCATGGCGGCCAGCAGCGCCCCAAAGAATAAGCTGATGAACATTTCCAATTCCTTAATAATTACTAATTATTGTCATAATCAAAATTTAGAATCATCGCCAATACACGACCATGTCAAGCTCCACCTCATCACAGAGTCGCAGAGTCGCAACTGGCATCCCCACCGGCAGAGCCAACAAGACGTTAAACATCTGGCATCCCACAAGAGAAGTTTTGCTTATAAATAACCCCAAAACTTCAGATGCAATATGCCAGTATGTTAACATAATTTTGGTGGTGAGATGTTAAGTGCCTGAGACAATAAGATTTAACTATGATCGGACCGATGCGCTAACATATACGAGCATTCTAGGGGTAGACGCTTGTAGTCACGCCGCTGCGAGACCAACCGCCACCAACCAATTTGTATAAAACACTTAAAACACTACATTTATTTAGTTTAATTCAAAAGGCATAACATGATTTTGGTCACCGGCGGGGCCGGCTACATTGGGTCGCACACCTGCCTGCAGCTCCTGGAAGCAGGATATGAGCTAGTCGTACTAGATAACCTGAGCAACAGCAAACCGGAAGCGCTTCGTCGCGTACAAAGGCTGGCAGGGAAGAACCTACAGTTCGTAGAGGGTGATATCCGCGATGCAACCATTCTAGATGCCGTATTCCGCTACCCCATTAAAGCCGTTATCCATTTTGCAGGCTTAAAGGCAGTAGGAGAATCAGTAGCTAAGCCGCTGGAGTACTATGACAACAACGTCACCGGCACTTTGTCGCTCCTGACTGCCATGCGCCGGCATGGTGTCCGCACCTTGGTATTCAGTTCATCTGCAACAGTGTACGGCGACCCAGCCAGTGTCCCCATCCACGAAGACGCCCCCCTCTCCGCCACCAACCCATACGGCCGCAGCAAGCTAATGGCAGAAGACATACAGCGAGACCTGGCGGCCTCTGAGCCTGGCTGGAACATCGCCATCCTGCGCTACTTCAACCCGGTAGGCGCTCATGAAAGCGGACAAATCGGCGAAGACCCCAATGGCATCCCCAACAACTTGATGCCATTTATCAGCCAGGTTGCCATTGGCCAGCGCTCCAAACTCACGGTGTTCGGCAACGACTACCCCACACCTGATGGCACTGGCGTAAGAGACTACATCCATGTAGTCGACTTGGCCGATGGCCACCTCAAAGCACTTCAGGCACTGCAGACCCAAGGAGGGCTGATCACGGTCAACCTGGGCACTGGCCAAGCTTATTCGGTACTCGACATGGTAAAAGCATTCGAGACGGCCAGCGGCAAGTCTGTACCGTACGAAATTGCCAACCGCCGCCCCGGCGATATTGCCGCATGCTGGGCCAACCCAACCTCGGCCCATGACATCCTAGGCTGGAGAGCACAGAGAGGCATGCAGGAAATATGCGAAGACGCGTGGCGCTGGCAAAGTCTGAACCCCGCTGGCTACTCATAGCTTCATTCCTTTCAGAGCAGAGTCAAGGTCGATGTTTTCTAGTGCTTGTTCGAGTGATGAGCGAACAAGCGGTTATAGAATATGCGGTGTTTGATGCCACAGCAGTGAAGATGCTCCGCCATGGGTAGAACATAGGGCGGCGTCCTAGGCCTTGAAGGACGCGCAGGGTAACTTCTGACAATACCCAACACTGGATCATTACCACTTGCCGCGATAAAGACGACTACCAGCTTCTTTGGCGCCATTTGCTTGGGCTTATTCATTATCTGGATCAACGGGCGATAGCCCGGCAGGCAGAGGGGTTCCCTGCCTGCTTGATCAGAAACTCAGCGGCCAATTGCCTGGTAGTCGAACCCCTGTGCCCGCAGCCAGGTCGGATCGTACATATTGCGCCCGTCGATAATCACCGGCGTCTTGAGCGCCGCACGGATCGCCTCGAAGTCGGGAGCGCGGAATATCTTCCACTCGGTGACGATCAGCAAGGCATCGGCATCGGCCAGCGGGCTCATCATGTCCTCGGCAAAGTGCAGACGCGGATTGTCGCCCATCACGCGGCGTGCCTCGTCGGTGGCGACTGGGTCATACACCACCACCTCGGCACCACGGCGCGTCAGCTCAGCCACGATCACCCGCGACGGTGCCTCGCGCATGTCGTCGGTATTCGGCTTGAACGCCAGCCCCCACAGCGCGAAGCGGCGGCCGGACAGATCCTCGCCGAACCGCACCACGGTCTTTTCCACCAGACGCAGCTTCTGCGCGTCGTTGGCGGCCTCGACCGCGTCCAGCACGCGCAGGATATGGCCATTGGCCTTGCCACTGCGGATCAGCGCCTTGACGTCCTTGGGGAAGCACGAGCCACCGTAACCGGCGCCCGGATAGAGAAAGTGGTAGCCGATGCGCGGGTCGGAACCGATGCCGCGGCGCACCAGTTCGATGTCAGCACCCAGCGTCTCGGCCAAGTTGGCCAGCTCGTTCATGAACGAGATACGCGTCGCCAGCATGGCGTTGGCGGCGTACTTGGTCAGCTCGGCGCTGCGCACGTCCATGAACAGGATGCGCTCGTGGTTACGCTGGAACGGCGCATACAGCTGGCACATCATCTCGATGGCACGGTCGTCCTCGGCGCCGACCACGATGCGGTCGGGCTTCATGAAGTCCTCGATCGCCGCGCCTTCCTTGAGGAATTCCGGGTTGGAGACCACGCTGTAGTCGATGTTGGCGTCACGATCAGCCAGCACCTCGGCGATCGCCGCCCTGACCTTGTCGGCGGTGCCGACCGGCACCGTGGACTTGTCGACGATGACCTTGTAGCCGTCCATGTGGCGACCGATGTTGCGCGCGGCGGCCAGGACGTATTGCAGGTCGGCCGAGCCATCCTCGTCCGGCGGGGTTCCGACGGCGATGAACTGGATATCGCCGAAGGCGACCGACCCGGCGATGTCGGTGGTGAAGGAGAGACGGCCGGCCGCGACGTTGCGCTTGACCATCTCATCCAAGCCCGGCTCGTAGATGGGGATGCCGCCGGCTTGCAACAAGGCAATCTTAGCCGGGTCAACGTCGAGGCAGCACACCTCGTTGCCGACTTCGGCAAGGCAGGTGCCGGTGACCAGGCCGACGTAGCCCGATCCGATTACGGTGATTTTTTTCATTTTTTAAATAAAGTGCTTAACAAAACCGTTTACTGAATAAAAAACTAACGAATAAGCAATTCGAAGGAGACTCATGCCTGAGAACTGCCGCAATACGTTATATTGTCTTATGAGTTCCCGTTGTTTTGATGAGGAAATTGAATTTGCTTGTTTTCGGTAATATGAAAGAATACCTGGACAGCGTGCGGCTTGAATTTTACGATTTTTGAGTAGAATCATCCATAAAGCGTAATCTTCTTTTTTGCAAAATGGAAATCGAATCGCCTCCTTCCAGAAGGCCTTATCAAGCATCACAGTCAAACAGCCAATGTTACAATATTTTACAATATCATTAAAGTCGTAGCGATCTGCTGTCAATAAATCTTTTCCATTGGATTGGTGCTCAATAAACATACGGTAGTCAGTATAGGAAAAAGCCACCCCATTTTCTTTCATGAATGCAAGCTGTTTTTCTAACTTCTGCTCGTGCCATAAATCATCACTATCCAAGAAGGCTATATATCGCCCCTTCGACGAGTCAATCGCGGAATTTCGTGCACCTGCGGCGCCTTTTTTGTATTGATTGGCTAACAGGCGAATACGGCCGTCAGCTTCAGCATATTTTTCTACCATTGGCATGGTTTTATCATGGGACCCATCATCACAAATGATTAACTCCCAATCGTCCATAGTCTGGCGCAATACCGATTCAATGCTCTCGGCGATTGTTTTCTCTGCATTAAAAGCGGGCATGATGACCGATACAATTGGCATTACAGTCCTTTCTGAAAGCTAGAAAGAAACACAACTAGCTTTGGCATCGATTTCAGCCTAAGCTTTTCTTTTTTGCACCAGAACAACAACCCGATAAAAATTCCTTTCCGGCCAAATATTCGCCGAAAAACTTTCCCCCTCAAGAAATATGCATTTTTATCAAGTACAGCCCCAGATGAAAATTCGGCGTGCTCGCAAATATACTCAGGATAATAAATGACACTCTTCCCTGAGGATAGTAGATCGGAAAGAAATATATTCTCTTCTCCGACAGGGTAAGTCGCCCCTAAACCAAACCTTTCATCGAGGCGGATCGCACCAACTTGCTCTCTGTCCACAACGATCTCAATTGAGCAAGTTTTGCAAGCCGTATATTGGTTGTGGGAAAAAGATTTATCAGGATAAGCCTTAAAATCAAGACCAGATGGTGTTTTGACTTTGAAGGTGATAGCAGCTGCGCTAGAATTGTTATTCACGGCAGCCCAAATGTGCCTTTCAAAGCCTGGGAGTAGGCGGACATCATTGTCGCACAGTAGCATATAGCGCGTTGAACAGTGAGACAAAGCTAGATTACGACTGGAAGAAAGCCCTATATTTTCATCGTTTTCAATAGTAAAACGAGGAGGTAAAGGTATGTCGAGACAATGACCTTGATTGATTACGAGAATCAAATAATCCCCAGGTGGATAGTTTTCTAAATTTAATACACCGTTCATTGTTGAGACTGCGACTGTGAGTTTATTGTTCATGGTTGTCAGCCCCCCCCCTGATTTGCGTTTTGCTCAGCCTCAATTAAGTAATTTGATAATACCAAATAAAAAATCATTATTTGTGATATCACTAGGTAGCCGACAACTTCGCCTTTGTAGTGCAAAATAGCTACCAAGATAAATATCCATATGGATACGTTGCTCCTCCATCCAGTTTTTGACTTGCATTCCGACTTGGGGAATTTGAAGCATGCCCACTGGTAAAAAAAGAGCACCATCACTATGGTTGCACCGCCGAACAGCATATTTCTCATGTAGCCAGCATCTGTTGCTCCATAATAAGTTCCGTCGGAGTTTAGATAGCGCCCATCACCAAAAAACCAGGTTTTTTCTTCGATCGGATAATACATCTTTTCTAATTCATTTGTTGATACGGTCGAAATCCCCTTCCCATCCAAGTAATTAAAGATAAACTCATAAGCAAAAGGGAGTAGATGGTTAAATACTTTGTCGAGCAATGATTCTGATGCGATAGTGTAAAATATTGCCAAAAACAATAGGGCCCATAATGAAAATGCAAATAGTAAGCGATATGTTTTTTCAAGACCTTGTTTGATGTTATTAGTTGAAAACACCAGGTAGGCAATACCCACAATAAATCCTAAATAACTGGTTCTACCAACAAACATTGCAGCTATTAAGAAAATAAATAGTATGAACGATGCAACTGCGATGGGTAACTCGTTTTTTGCATATAAATTTATCAGGAGTAAGGTTGCTATAGCATATGCTACTGATAAATTAAAAAACTGACCGCCTGATAGAGCTAAGCCACGTATCCCTCCGTATCTCTCTGCGACTTCTACCTGAGACGTGTCTTGAAAGAATTTGACAGTCTCTGCAATTATTGGTGAAGTGAAGCCTAAAATAATAATGAAGCTTTGCAACAAAAAGGCATACACTATGATGGTGGAGGCTCGCTCTCTCTGATAGAGAGGGGTGATTGCAATGGCGGCTAGCAATGCAATGAAATAATAAATAATTTGCGAAACAATCGGGTTTATAATTGAAAAATCATCGGCGCTATGCAGGACTGCAAAGAAAATTAACCATAAAATAGTGGCGACTTGAGTTGCTGGGACAATCCAGATGGAGGAGCGCATAATTACATGCCCTGCCAGCATTGTTTTATGCCTGCTTAAGATTATTATTATGATCGAAAGAATGCCGCATAGTACGGTGCTGTTTTTTAAAAAAGGCACCGAAAACCCAAATACCAACAGAAAAATAAGCAATACTGAAGTGATTAATTTGAGTGTCTTAACCATTTTCTTATCAATTGTTTTGTTATTGAGGCAAGGATTAGGAGCTCTCGTGAAAGAACTAGTAATGGTTTTTGTGGACCAGTTGTGCAGGCAATAAAATTTGTGGAAATCCCAAAATTTTTCTTGATAGCCATTTTGCATAGCAGAAGCTGTTCGTCACGCTTGTTCGCGGAAATTGACCCTTGACTGACTCTTAGATGGTAGAGTATTTCATTAATAAAAAGGCCTTTATACCCAAGTGAAATTAGGCGGGTGTATAGCTCATAGTCCTGTGCATACTTCCATGAGGTGTCGTAAAGTAATTTTTTGGAGACAGACATCCGTAACGCTATGCTTCCATGAGCAATAAAATTGCCGAATTTCATTACTGATTTACAGAATCCATATCGGTATCGATATGAAGGGAATATTCGTCCGGAGTCGCCAAACTCCTGTGTTTTTGAGAAATAAAAATCTATATTTGGCTTTATGTTTTTTCGTATTGTTTCAAGTCTATGTCGCGAGCTTATGTCGTCTGCGTCATGGCGAACCATGAACTCCCCGCGCGCTAAATTGATGGCAAAATTTAATGAGTCAGTAAGCCCGGAATTTTCTTTTCTAAAATAACGTATTCTCTCGTCTTCTAGGCATAATTTCTCAATAATTTTATAGCTGTCGTCTGTGGACCCATCGTCAATAAGTATGATTTCGAAGTCTCTAAATGACTGCGATAAAATTGAAGAAAGTGCTTCTTCAATGTAATTGCGTGCATTATAAAAACAAAGGACTACGCTAAAAAAAGGTGTCGTCAATTGGATGGGCCTGTCGTAAATTATTTTAATGATTCTGATTCGGGGTGTCTTTTTTTGTTTTATTTTTAATTGTGCGCATTTAAGCTAGCTTTGCTTTGAATGTGCTTGGTGATTGCGTAGGCAAACCCCCATTCTAAACTCTTTTTTTCCCATGGGGTATCTCCCCAAGAGAGCCTTGTCTTCTGAAATGCACTCTCTGCATCTAGATATGTAATGGGGCCAAAATGACAGCACTGAAATTCAATGCAAAATGCTTGCTTTCCGTCAAAGGCTACATCAATTGAAAGATATGGAGTGTCCAACTTTTCACGGTACGATTCTGCTAAATCTAAGATTTCAAAAGGAATTTTCCGAGTGCGTTCAAAAAGCCCGCTGCCGCTTGCACGGAAATCATTCTTGCGAACATTGCGTTTTAAAACAAAGAACAAATCGTAGAAAACGAGTATTTTATAGTCATTTTTTAAATCTGGAATTAATTTTTGCGACACAATTGGAAGTGTTGGTGCAAAATATTGCTCTTTTGATTTTGTATAATTTTTGTGTCGCATCAGCAATTTTAATCGTTGCTTAGCAAACTGCCACAGGCGTAGAGGTTGTTCGTGTAAAAAGGCGTTTCGCCTAATGAATTTACGCAGTTCGTGCTGTGTTTTTGGTAAGGCAACCCCAAAGCTGCCGGCCCCATCTATTGTTTTGTATACGTATCCAGGCTGATAGTTAGTTGTTGTGCTTACACCATATCTATGAGGGATTGTTTTTATACCCCTTGCTTTTTCAAGAAGCCCCTGTATTCCCTTATTTTCATGGGCGAGTATTAATTCATAATGAGGCACAACGCATGCCCCAAGCATTTTCGACACATAGGCGTAATCTTCTATAACTTTTTTTTCGCTGGGAATTTGTGACCCGCCGAAAATCACGGCATTATATTCGGGGAGTTGTTCTCTTTTTTTTAAGATATTTTCACATTCTACAAATTCCACATGGCAATCATGTTTTTTGAACTCATCAGTCAATGCTTCGCTGCTCATGCCATCCCATGGATAAAGGCCCTGGCCAAATTTCCCGCTAACCGTTACAAATAAAAACTTCATTGTTAAACTTTCATTAAAAAATTGCCAGCCAAGGACATGTACTCGCATCTATTTGACTTTGTGCCGTTTGACAATGTGCAAGACTCCAAAAATCAAAACCATATTAAAGGCCACGCCAAGCCAAGCAATTGCCATAACAGCAAAATCATCATGACCTATAGCAACGGCTGCTACAGCTACGGCAATTCTCGCGGCTATGTAAATAACTTCAAATACCAGATAAAACCGCTGGATACCCATGATAGAAATAACGGTATTTGCTGGAATATTAATAATCCCCATTACTGACCAAGTGGCGATATAGCGCGCGTATTCGCCTGCTTTTCTCCAGTCATCACCAAATACCAGAGAAAAAAAATCAGGCGCTATGATGATTGTTAGCAGCCATGGTAGCAGAATAAGAAGAGTGAGACTCTTGGTTGATTTTAGCGTCAGCTCGTATAACTGACCATCGCGTGAAGCAACAACTGCTTTCTGGTAGTAGACTTGGCGGAATGAGTTTCCGATTAATGCAATAGGGTAACCCAATATTTTTTGGGCCATTAAATAAAATCCCGACAATGCAAGACCAAAGCTCGTAGCCAACATTATCTGAGGGATGTTTTGCCCAATTACATTAATTAAAATCTGTGGGGCTTCGTATTTTGCAAAGCTGCTATACTTCCTTCCTACTTCTAAAAGGTCTCTATATTTTAAACCCCTGAAAAAACTTGAGTTTTTCTTTAGGGATTTAATAAAGACGCCTATACCTGAAGATAGACCTATTATTTGACCAATGATCAATCCGATTGAACCAGCCTTTGTTAAGCCGATAAGCACTTGTACAATGATTGATGAAAGGCTTTGCGCAATTTTAGTTCGGGCGACCGCTCCAAACTCTTCTTTTCTGATGCACCAAAAACTTAGGATTTGATAAAGTCCAGAAAAAAATATGCCAACAGGCAACAGCCAGAGATAGCTTCTTAGCTTCTCTGCATTTAGCCATGCTAGTAATGGGTCGGAAAATATATACAACCCAATTGAACTTGCAAATGTCATAAAAACAATACAACACAGAGCGAGAGCTAAAAGCCTTATTGCGTCTTCATCTTTCTCAGGAATTGGGATTGCAATTTCAAACCGCAAAGAAGAAATCGCTGCCATTGCCGAAAGAATTGAGGCGTAGACCGCCAGAACGCCAAAATCATCTGGTGTGTAGAGCCGGCTTAATATGGGTGAAGAGGCCGCTGCAATTAGTTGGCCGGCAGCAGTGCCTCCAGCGACCACTATAACCTTTTTTAGAAAAGCATTACTTCTAATGGCAATCATTTGGGACACCCAGTTAATGTGGTTAGGTTGTCCCTAGAATAGTGTTTTTGAGCCTTTTAAACTTATCTGATCTACCTCGTTCTCCTTCCCTAAATAGGGCGGAGAGGCTACCCAAAAAGAAACCTGCAAGAATTCCTGCAATTACGATAAGTGCGCGTTTAGGCTTGGATTTTCTGTCTGCTGGTGCTGCTTTATCCAGGACTTGGATACTAGAACTGTCTTTTGCCCCATTGATCTTGGCCAGTTCATATTGCTTGGCAAGTAGCTCAAACATAGTTTCATAGTACTTCACGTCACGAAGCTTACGGACATACTCCAGCGTGGTCTGAGGTACCTTGCCAGTGGGTACCATGAAATCTCCCACTTCGGGCTGCCCTTGCTCCAGCTTTGCCAACTGTGATTTCAGCCCGTGGATTTCTTGCTGGGTGCGAAGGTAGTCTGGGTTCTGTTCTGTGGCAAAACTGCGCATGGCAGCCAACTCTACCTCCTTGGATGTGATCGTTGCACGCAGTTGAGCGACATTGGCTATAATGGCTTGCACTTGGCCATCTGGTTGCAACAGGCCAGTTTTTTCCTGGGTTTGTTTCAGAGCAACCTCTGCTTGAGCGAGTTTGTCCTTGGTTGCCTGCAACTGCTTTTCATAGAACAATCGCTGCTGTGCTGCATCACTGACTGCCAGTGTTTGGGTTAGCTTGACCAGCTCATCTATGTAAGCATTAGCCAGTTCAGCAGCAAACTTGGGGTCCTTATAATCTACCGCAATAGAAATCAGGCCATCTTTACCTGTAGAGATATCACTGAGCATAGAGAGTTCGATTCGTGTGTCGACCATCGTCTCTGTTTCAAACTTTTGCATCAGTTTAAAACGTTGAATCAGATTGTCTGCCACGGTTTGACTTTCTAGCATTCCCACATATAGGTCATTCGGATTTTTCAGACCCGCAATACTGCCAGCAGCCCCTGCTACAGCACCAAGTTGGCCCATGGCAGCAAGCCCGGAACTTTGCTGTTGAGGTGGCATGATTTTTGCCGTTGAGGTAAAAATCGGTGTCATCAAGAGGCTTGTCACTAATGCTGTGCCACCAATGACGCCGGTCCAGCCGGCAATCCATTTTTTTTGACGAACGAGCACGATCAGTATATCGAGCAGATCGATCTCATCGGTTGTGGCCGAGTGTTCTGCAGCCGGTTTTGCAGTTTCTGACATGTATCGCTAATCCGTTTAATGAGGTAGACAAGGGAGCTTGAAGCCACCCTTGGTACTTAGTCCTTCAGTACCTTCAGGCCAGCGGCGCCGAGGCCGAACTGGTAAAGAATGCTGGTCCATTCCTTAAGCTCTTGGGTGAAGCTGGAACGTTCGATCTTTTCCGGCACCACAACGGTATCACCTGGGTTGACGCGCTCGCCTCCCAAACCGCTGAACCAGCTGGAATTACGTCCACTGCTCACGGTTCCATCGGCCCTGATCACATACATCTCGCTCTTGTCGCCAGTGATGGTTGCGCCACCGGCCAGGCCGAGGTAGTCGTTGACATTGCGTCGCGGTTTGTAGATGAAGGTATTTTGCTGATATACCGCCCCCAGTACGTCGACAGTACCCGGTTTGCGCGGCACATAAATGCTGTCGCCATCCTGTAAGTGGATATCGGGCAGGTTTTTCAGTTCAGCATTGCCATCTGGGAGTTCCAGCACAATGCGGCCGTCGGCCTTGACTGTGCGCATGCGTTGGGCGATGCGGCGCTGCCGCTCCACTTCGGCGTTCAGTGCTTCGATATTTTCCTTGTTGGCGAGACCGGCCACGCGATCGGATGCCGTTTTCTCCACTTCGGTTTCGTAACGGTCAGCTACTTCGTCGAGTTTGGCTTGCTGTGTCCGGCGCACGCTTTCGCGGTTCAGTTGGGTGGCAAACACATAGCCGTCCTCACGAACCCCTCCCAGCCTGGAGATGAGTTCGCGTAGGGTTTCGCCTTTCTGAATCTGGAACACGCCAGTCTGATTGACTTCGCCCGCTACGCGGACGAACTCTCGCTCTTTCTGGGCTTCTACCGCCACCGATCCGGGCGAGAACACGCGCAGGATGTCGGATGGGGCAAGAGGCAGGGCGGCCAGTCGAGATTGAACATCCTTCTTGTCGGCACCGATCTCGATAATGGTCTGGTACCGGTTGTCGACGTTTTTCTCGACGAAGACTGGTTTGGGGGCGGATGCGGAATCGAGGCCGCCGGACCAGTTGACGACGTCGGCCAGCGTTGTCGGGCCTT
>JACCDZ010671967.1_pt1 | contig 20558 bp, 20 predicted proteins | sample 7449551 | NCBI WGS metagenome assembly JACCDZ01 (sample SAMN15323452, study PRJNA562643) | freshwater metagenome | isolation source: river surface water | place: USA:Blue River Watershed | collected 2017-08-18
ACAAGAAGATCCGAGGGGGACAGTGCTTGAAAAGGCTCTTTTGCGATTGCACAAGCTCAAGCCTCCTACGGCAGGATAACGCCCAGGGTAACCGGTCTGAAAAATCCATGTTTTGGAAAAGCGGCTATTTTCTCAAAAATTCAGGGAGATAAAAATGATCAACAATTGCATGTTTATAGGCCGATTGGGCCGAGATCCCGAGGTTAGATATACTCAGAGCGGATCGCCTGTTTGTAGTTTTAAAATTGCTTGTTCCGAGAAATACAAGGATGCGCCAGGGAATGTGCAAGAAAATACAGAGTGGGTGCCTATCGTCGCTTGGGCCAAACTTGCAGAAATTTGCGGCGAGTACCTGCAAAAGGGCAGCCTGGTGTATATCTCAGGCCGTATGCAAACCCGCAAATGGCAGGACCAAAGTGGCACAGATCGGTATACCACAGAGATTGTTGCCCGGGAGATGAAGATGCTGGACAGCAGGCGAGACAGCGGGCAGCAGCAAGATCAAGCCTGGAACCCACAGGCACAGAGAATGGTGCCAGAAGCGGACGTGCCGTTTTGACGGGAATGCAAAGACGAAGAGGCGGTCTAGAGAGTGAAGCAGGCAAACAGTAAACAGCAGCTCGACATAGATGCCGTGCAGCGGATGTTGATGCTTGAGGTCAAAAACCAGAGTGCGCAGTTGCTGACTGGGTCGCTGCAACTTGAATTGCATTTCCTGCACGGGCAGATTGTAAAAGTGCGGGCAACGCAACAAAGATACTTGAAAGATTGACTATTGCATTTTTGTTTGGAACAAGTAAAATAGAACGTACATAGACAGGACACGCGAAGAGCGCACGCGCTCACACAATACGCCCCGGTCATTACTTTGGCAACACAACTGCCGGTAATGGTCGGGGCTTTTTTATTTGGTTTTTCATGGCAAAACTGACAGCAGATCAATGGGAGACGGTACGAGCAGAGAGGGAGGCTGGGGAATCTTTCCGCTCCCTGGCCGACAAATATGGCGTTTCCCACCAGGCCATTCAAAAACGTGCGCGGCAAGAGGGATGGGAAGATGGCCAGAATGTTTCTGAGATCATTCGCAAGAAAGTTGCAGCGAAGGTTGCCGGAGTAGTTGCCGGTGGCAACCGTAAAAAGAAAGCCGAAGCCCTTGAAAATGCGGCACAAAAAGGGGTCGAGATTGTCAGGAGGCATCAAAAGGATTGGGATGAACACCACAGGCTGTTCACGGTGGCGGGTGTGGCGGAGAGCTTCGAGGCAGGGAAAAGCGCGAAGATTTGTGCGGAGATGCTTGCTATCCGGCAAAAAGCTGAACGGGCTGCGCACGGGCTGGAAGAGATGCCAAACGTGGAGCTGCCTGATGAGTTGAGTATCAAACTGGTGAGTGCAAGTGGCCAAGCCGTTTGAAATTGAAATACCTGAAAAGCTCGGCTTCCTATTTAGGACCGCTAGATACAAGGTAGCGCGTGGCGGGCGCGGTAGTGGTAAGAGCTGGAGCTTTGCCCGCGCACTACTTGTACTCGGTGCGGCTAAAAAAGAACGCATACTGTGTACACGTGAAATTCAAAACTCAATCAAAGATTCAGTACATAAGCTCCTGGCTGATCAAATAGCTCTTCTTGGCCTTGGACATTTTTACACTGTGCAGGAACATACTATTCGCGGGCGTAATGGCACGGAGTTTATTTTTTCCGGATTATCCAGCCAAACCGTTGAATCAATCAAGTCTTTTGAGGGCATAGATAGGGTCTGGGTGGAAGAAGCAAAAAACGTATCCAAGCGCAGCTGGGATATTCTTCTGCCTACTATTCGCACCGAAGGTTCTGAAGTATGGATCAGCTACAACCCAGAACTGGAAAGCGATGAGACACACGTTCGTTTCACGCTCAACCCGCCAACTGACTGTATCAACGTAGAAATCAACTACTACGATAATCCGTGGTTCAACGATATTCTTGAACAAGAACGGCTGGATTGCCTGCGCCGTGACCATGACAGCTACCCAAACATCTGGGAAGGCAAGTGCCTGCCAGCCGTGGCCGGAGCCATCTATTTCAAGGAGGTGCAGCTCGCAGAGAGCGCAGGACGGATCACGCGGGTTCCGTACGATCCACTGCTCAAAGTGCAGCTGGTGTTTGATCTGGGCTGGAACGATAGTACGGCTATCATCATGGCGCAGCGCCATGCAACAGCCCTGTACATCATTGATTACATCGAGGATTCACGGCGCACTCTGGACAGTTATTCAGCCGAACTCAAGGACAAGCAATACAACTGGGGCAGGCTGTGGCTGCCGCATGATGGGTTTAGCGGATCGGTAGCATCCCGGCCCCCCGCAGACATCATGAAATCACTGGGTTGGGATGTGGTGCCAAAGCATGAGTTGGCGATACTGCCGCTGGAGAGTGGCATACAAACTGCCAGGCAGACCTTTGGCCAGGTATATTTCGACAAAGATAAGTGCGGCCGACTGATCGAGTGCCTAAAGCGCTACCGCCGCAGGATCAACAACCAGACCCAGGCAGAGACGGGGCCGGTGCATGACGAGTTTTCACACGGCGCTGACTGTTTCCGCTACTTGTGCGTAAATGCCGGACAGATGCGCAATGAAGAACAGCGAATGGGTCCGGTAATGCAGCCGTTTGGCGTGCTCGACAGGACAATTGGATACTGAGATGAATGATGAGAGGCAAGAGCAGCCTGCGCGTAAAGAAGTGGTGGAGATGCTGACGGCATCCCTGCTTTCGCGTCGGAGGGAGGCTATGGAGTATCGGGCGTCTGTGGGGGTCGAGCGGCGCTGGCGCGAAGATGAAGAGCTTTTTGATTTCATGGATGAGCCTGGCGGCTATTCTATGGTTGAGCGGGCAGCACGAATCAACCCGGTGCATGCGGCAAATTCAAGCCGCTCAACCGTGAAGGTGAACATCATCAGGGCAAAGACTGAGGCAGCAGTCGGGAGGTTTGCCGACATCGCCATGCCGGTAGATGATCGCAACTGGAAGTTGGATGCAACGCCAGTGCCAGATTTGGACAAGCAGTTGCTTGATACCAGGCCAGCCATGCAAGAGGGCGCGCCGGTAATGGATCAGCAGACCGGTCAGCAAGCAACCATGCGCGACGTAGCGCAAGACATCATCAACCAGGCTAAAGACCGTATGTCTGCAATGCAGACCGAGATTGACGACCAGCTTGTTGAGTGCCGCTACAACGCGGAATGCAGGGCCATGCTCTGGGATGCGGCCAAGCTGGGGACTGGCGTACTCAAGGGGCCGATGGTGGTTAAGCGGGCCAAGAAGAATTGGCGGGATATGGATGGCGTGCAAGTACTGGTTATTTCAGAAGAACACAGGCCGGCAAGTAAGCGGGTTAATCCGTGGATGGTGTGGCCATCTCCAGACTGCGGCAGCGATATGGCCAGGGCCGAGTACTTTTGGGAATGCGACTACATGCTTGCCAGGGAGATCAGGGCACTGTCTGGCCTGCCCGGATACGATGAGGAGATGATAGAGCTGGCCCTTTCGAGCGAGCCAACCAGGGTAAATGCCGTCTATGGCCAGGACGGCACCAGGGTAGATCGATACACGCTCAAGGATAGCAGCCTGTACGAGGTATGGGAGTACAATGGAGATGTGCCGCGTGATCTGCTGGATTGCATGCGCTGTGAGATCCCAGAAGAGATGGGAGGCGCGAGCCTTTCCGCAGCAGTGGTTTTCGTTAACGATTTGCCCATCAAGGCTGTGCTCAACCCGCTTGACACTGGAGATCTGCCCTACGATTTTTTCCAGTGGACGAAGACCGGCGACTCACCGTGGGGTATCGGCATCCCGCGCATGATGGCCTGGCAGCAGCGGGTAGTTACTGCGGCCTGGCGAGCGACCATGGACAACGCCGGAGATTCTGCCGGGCCGCAGATCATCATGAATAAAAAAGTGCAGCCAGCAGATGGAGTGTGGGAGCTATCCGGGCGCAAGATATGGATCAACGTTGATGATTCCTCACCAGCGAATCAAGCGTTCTCACAGTTTCAGCTGCAGTCCAGGCAGCAGGAGCTAGCCAACATCATCGAGCTGGCCCTGCGCTTTTCAGATATGGAAACAGGCATCCCGGTACTGTTCCAGGGCGAGCAAGGCAAATTGCCGGAAACGCTGGGAGCAACCAACATCATGGTGGATGCCAACAACGTGTCTCTGCGCACCAGGGTGCGGGTGTTTGATGATCAGATAACCGTTCCGCATCTGCGCCGGTATTACGATTGGAATATGCAGTACAACGAGCGCGAAGATATAAAAGGAGATTATCAGGTTAACGCACGCGGGGTATCGGTACTGCTCGAAAAAGATCAGCAGGCACAGAGCATAATGCAGTTGTGGCCGCTTTTGGCTGATCCTGAAGTTGCCCAGCAGGTAGACAAGGCCAAGTTGGCTAAACATCTGTTCGCGGCGCACCGCCTGGATGTGCTCAAGAGCGAAGATCAGATCAAGCAGGATCAGGAGCAGGCACAGCAGGGGCAGCAGCCAGACCCGGCTACCAGTGTGGCACAAATTAGGGCTGAGGCGCAGTTGCAGGTGGCGCAGCTCAACCAGGAATCTGACATGCAAGAGCTGCAGCTGAAGCAGGCCATGGCCGATGCAGACCGGGCGCATGAACGCGAGATGAAACAGATGGATTTGCAGATTCAAATGATGAAGCTGGCAAACGACCGGGACATTTCGCTCGACTCAATCAAGGCCATGCTCGCCAGCGAAAGCATGAAGCTGAAGACGCAGAAGGAACTGGCAGCCGGCAAATCAGCGCCACAGATTGCCACGCCGCCAACAGAGCCGCCAGGCCGAGCCCCTGAAGGACAGGCATATCAGAGATGATGTTGAGCTGGTTTAAGAGGAAAGAGAAAGATCCGGAAGACCTGCCAGCAATTGGGGTGCCGGTCTTTGAAGAGCATTCGCAGACCTGGCGATGGCTGCGGCAGCAGGTGCAAGATAAACTCGACCAGGCACGGCAGGATAATGATGCCATAGGACGTGACGACATCCAGACCGCATTTTTACGCGGCAGGATTTCTGCATATAAGGAGCTCCTGGCTATTCCAGGAAATCAGAAAAACGCCCGGCAACATGCCGCGCATGCTTCCGCCCAGTTTTGGCCGGATGAGGGATGACGATGGAAGAATTAGCGATCAGGAAAGAAATTGCCGCTCAAGTTTGGGACGAATACCAGGATGATGAGCCGCAACCAGAGCCTAAAATTGAAGAGAGGGAAGAGCAGCAGCCAGAAGTGGATGAATGGGCCGGTGTATCGCCCGCCCTGCGAAAAACCATCGAAGGCATAAACGGCAAGCTCTCTACCCTGGACACCATTGACCAGCGGCTACGTTCTGCAGAGGGCCGCATTGGCTCTGTGCAGCAAGCAGTGTTCGAGCAGCGTAAGGCCGCCGAAGAGGCCGCCAAACGAGTGAAAGATGCTCCAACCAAAGAGCAGATGGCACAGGCCGCAAAGAGCGATAAGGCGTGGGAAGACCTGAAGGAAGAGTTTCCAGGATGGGGCGAGGCGCTGCACGACGAGCTTGCAAGCGTGCGTCAGGCAGCGGAAGCGCTCAAGCAGGACATAGAAACGCTCAGAACAATGCAGAACAGCGGCAGTCAGCACGATGTTGAGAAGCTGCAGAGGGAAATTGACGTGAAATTAGTATCCGTCAAGCATCCAGGCTGGCAGCAAACCGTAAAATCAGACGAGTTTGGACAATGGCTACAGGCACAAGACCAAGCCGTACAGCAAACCTTTCTGTATGCAACAGATCCGGTTGAGTGCATTGCCGTGCTGGATGCCTTTGCCGGTAGCAATACGGAGGGAAGTGCTCAGGGTATTACTGCGTCACGGCAGCGCAGGCTTGAAGCTGCAACCACCGTGAGCAAAGGACGAAATACACAAACAAAAAACCCAGCCAACATGACGGAAGCGGAATACCGCGCGCATGTGGCTAAAGAAATATGGAGTAATTGAAAATGGCTATTCAAGGATATAGCACTGTCCCGTCGCGGAATCTTATCCGCGCGGAAATGAAGATGCTTAAGCATGCAGAGACCAAGAGCGTGCTGACAAACTTTGGCGATCAAAAACAGCAGCCCCAGAACAAGACAGATACTGTGGTTTTTAGGCGGCTGAATCCGTTCAACATGCAGGCGAACGGCGTGCCTGGCATTGATCCAACCAAGTTCGTGCTGAGTGAAGGCGTGACTCCGGATGCCAACACCATTGGCTATACCGATGTGCCAGCCACTCTGGAGCAGTACGGCGTTTTGTTCAAACTCACCAGCAAGGCGCAGATCATGTACGAGGATGACATCCCCGGCGACATGCAAAAGCTGACTGGCGAGACCCTTGGCTACGTGCAAGAGCTGGTGGCATACAACAAGTTCAAGGCCGGGGCAAATGTCATCTATACCAACGGCTCCACCCGCGCTGCTGTAAACACCAAGATCAGCCTGGCAAAGCTTCGGCAGGCAGCCAGGACGCTTGAGGCAAACTGGGCGAGCAAGGTTAATTCGGCCATAAAGCCTGGCCCGAATTACGACACTAGAGCGGTGCCGGAATCGTTTACTGTATTTTGCCACACCGATTGCAACGCGGACATTCGTGACCTGCCAGGATTTGTGCCGAGGGAGAAGTACGGCACAGCAGTCAAGCCTGTACACGAACGTGAATTTGGGGCTTGTGAGGAGTTCCGCTTTGTGAATTCTCCTCTTTTTTCGCCGTTCCTTGGTGGAGGGTCTTCCACCACAACCGGGATGGTGGCCACTAGCGGGGCGGTTGATGTGTACCCAATGCTGATTATCGGCGAGAGCGCATGGGGGCATATCAGTTTGAAGGGGAAAGATTACACCGGCATTTCGCCGACGTACTTGAAACCCACAGACAAGAACCACGCGAATCCAATGGGGCAGTTTGGCTATGTCGGGGCGGACTTTTGGTACACGCCGGTACGCCTAAACGAAAACTGGATGACCAGGATTGAGACTGCTGTCTCGCTCCTTACTTAATTGAGGAGGTGATAATATGGAAAACTTGAATGAAGCCCTCCGGGGCGGAACCTTTTGTTTGAGCAAAGCAGGACTGGGCAAGGGTACCACCGGCAAGCAAATCGCCATTGCCAGCCCGAACGGCGCTGGGGTTGATTATGCCATTGGCGGCATTCTGTACCACAAGGCTGATGCGGCCAGTGCAGCTATCCCTGCTGCGGGTGAGCAGGCTGCAGATACCACCTGCTTGTATCTGGTGTGTCTGGATAGCGCTGGAGCACTGGGCACGGCCAAAGGCAAGGACGTGAAAAACACGGATATTGCCAACAATGCCGGTGCGATCCATTACCCGGCTGTACCTGCTGGTGGATGCGCAATCGGTGCAATCAAGATCAAGACCGTGGCGGTGACATTCACCGCCGGTACGACCGCGTTCGACGCTGCTGGGGTGACGGCCACCTTCATTGACTTGTTCGCGGTACCTACTGCGCCGCTGGCAGCTTAATCTAACCGGCAGGGGCTACTGCGCCCCTGCCCTTCAAAGGACAAAGAAATGGCAAAGCAGGTGGAAGTAAACGGGCAGGTAGGTAACGACAAGCCCATTGAGTTGAGCGAGATCGGCAAGGAACAGGTCAATGAGATTGCAGGAGAGAATGTATCTCCAAAAGACCTTGATCTCGAAGCTTTCATGAACGAGCTGGTGACGGTGCGGGTTGAGCCTACGGCTGTTCCTGGCGAGGATGTCACCCCGGTGTTCAATGTGAACGGCGTTAATCAGCCGCTTATTCGGGGCAAGGCCACGGTGGTCAAACGCAAGTATGTGGAGGCTTTGGCGCGATGCCGGACAACCACAATACGGCAGGTGCGGCCAAACCCGTACGATCAGTCTGTAATCCAGAATGTGCCGACCACGGTACCAACATATCCGTTTGTGGTGATTGAAGACAAGAACCCGCGCGGCCGCGCATGGCTTGAAGGCATCATGGCACAGTCATGAATTTCCTGCAGATTGCACAGCGTATACGCCAGGAGATGGGAACGGGTGGTCTTGGCCCGTCTACTCTGTTGGCGCAGTTTGGTGAAGACAAGCAGTACACCGACTGGACGCGCGAGGCGTACATTGATGTGTTGAACTATGCCAGAGACTGGAACTTTTTGTGGAAAGAGTTCCAGTTCGTCGGCAACGGCGGGCGTGAATACAACGAGGCTGCACACGGGGTAATCGACGTCGGTACGTGGAACGTAGACACATTCTATGCCTTGCAGAACGAGGCATTGTATCCGCTCCATTTTGTGCCGTGGGATGAGTTCAGGCTGTATCAGGCAAGCGTGATGGTTAATGGCTTGCCAGCATCGTTTTCGATCCAACCAGGCGGTACGCTGGTTTTCGATGCGGCTCCACAGGCAAGCGTGACCATCGGTGGAGAATATTTCATCAAGCCAGACACAGAAATATTTGCGGACGGCCAGCCGGTATTTCCGGAGCGTTACCACATGATTGTTGTTTGGCGCGGGCTGATGATGGCCGCAGCATTCTATGCGGAGCCAGACAAATATGCGCATGGCGAAAACATGTACACCAGGCTGCTTGCGCAGATGACGGCGCGAGAGTTGCCGGCAATGCGGCAGGGGAGGCCGCTAGCATGAAGCCCTTGCCAAGGGTGCCGGTGCGGACTTCGGTTGTGCCGTTTACCGGCGGGCTGGATGTCACTACCCCGCCGCTCATGGCCAACCCTGGCACATGTAAGGAATCGCTCAACATGGTTGAGGACATCCTTGGTGGATATGTGCAGCATCCCGGATACGCCAGATATGATGGCAGTGACAATATCAGGACAGCGCTTTGGTCACAAATTCCTGTGTTGCTTGAGCAGCCCATTGCAGCAGGCTCGACTATTACCCAAGGTGCTGCCACAGCGTATGTGCTCGCGATTGAAGAAGGACCTTCATCGGCAATACTGGTTATGACCGATATAGCCGGATCGTTTGTGGCCGGAGAAATTAGTGTGGCGGGAAATATTGTCGGATCAGTGCTTGATCAAGATGAATATTTACAGCCAATTTCGCTTAAAAATCAAAATATTTACAAGGCAGCAGCGCAGGATCACATGCGAAGTACAGTGCTAGCGCCCACAGGATCTGGAGCAATCCTTGGCATGGCTTGGTTTGATGGTTTCCTGTACGCGTTTCGCAACAGCTCTGACGGAACATCCGCAAACCTTTGGCGGGCCACAGAAACAGGATGGGTACTAGTCAAATTGCCGAAAACCCTGTTGCCAAACGGTCGGTATGAAATCATTGCCGCAAACTTCACCGGAAATCCATCAACAAAAAAACTGTACGGCTGTGATGGAGTAAATAAAGCTTTCTCTTTTGATGGATCTAACTTTGTGCAGATCAGCACAGGTATGGATCTAGACAATCCGCAGCACATCTGCGCACACTCCAATCACCTTTTCCTTTCCTTTTACGGCTCGCTACAGAACTCGGCACTCGGCGACCCAACAACATGGACGCCACGTCTTGGAGCTGGAGAGATTGGCTTTGGAGAACAAATCACAAACCTGAAGTCCGTCATCGGATCGGACGGTACCAACGCCCTGGCAGTGTTCACAGAACACCAGAGCGGCATCCTGTATGGCACCAGCAATGCCGACTGGCAGTTGATCGTCTACCGGGACAACGCTGGGGCTGCGCCTAGATCGGTGCAGTCTATAGAGCAGACATGGCTGGTTGACAACTTCGGCATCTCTGACCTTTCCGCTTCCCAGGCCTTCGGCAACTTTGGCGGCAACAGTTCAAGCCAGCGAGTCAATCCACAACTCATTCCTAAACGCAATCAAATCGCTGATACGTACATCGACAGGTCAAAAAGCAGATACTGCATCCTGTTCAAAGACGGCACCGGCTTTGTCTGCATGGTGAGGGGGAGCAAGATAGTCTCTATCATGCCGACCAAGTTTCCCCATGAAATGCGTTGTGCACTCAGTGTTGAAGTAGAAGACGGCAGCGAGCGTATCTTTTTCGGCGGTGAAGACGGGTATGTGTATGAGCTTGGAGTGGGCAACAGCTTCGATGGCGAAGACAAAGAGTGGTTTTTGTCGACGCACTACAACCATTTTAAAATGCCAACGACCATCAAAAAATTTAGGATGGCCGAGTTTGAGGTGTATGGCTCTGGCTATTGCGAATTCTTGCTTGGACACACTCTCGAATACGGCAGCGATTCAGTTGGCCAACCATACGACCAACTGAGCGATGCTGACACTGCCCCTGTCCCATGGGACGTATTTTTCTGGGATCTATTCCGATGGGATGGGGCAAACCTGATTCCCATGCGGTACCCCCTTTACGGCAACGCCAGAAACATTTCGTTCATATTTCAGGGCAAAGACAACTTCTGCGATTCGTTGCGGCTGTCTGGGGCCACTATTCTATATTCTCTGACAAAAGATAAGCGATGAGTAATCCATACTACAGTAATACTGGATATCCACAGTTTCGTGCTCCTGGCAAGTCAGAAGACATGCGCGCAGAACTGAAGCGAGTTGAGGGCGGGCTTGACCGCCTTCCTGATCCGATCATGCCAAATCAGCCAGTGTTCGGGAACGCGAGCGGAACCGGCATGATGATGCGAGACAAGGAAAGTGCCAAGGCACTCCTTGATCTGGACAAGGTTGATAATACCAGCGACGCGGACAAGATAATTAGCACCAAAACAGCTGCTGCACTGGAGACAAAGGCGGACGCGGCTGAAACAGCTGCAGAATTTGCCAGCACACAGGCTGATTTGGCCAGCACACAGGCTGATTTGGCCAGCACACAGGCTGACCTTGCCAGCACACAGGCCAGCCTGACCGGAACACAGGCCAGCCTGACCGGAACACAGGCCAGCTTAACCGAAACACAGGCTGATTTGGCCAGCACTCAGGCTGACCTTGCCCTACTTCCAACTGTCTCTGATCTTAATATTGCAGGCAACGTAATCAACGGCGATTTCCAAGTTGCACAGCAGGCTACAAGTCACAGCACGGTTGGTTATGGTAGTCTTGATGGGGTGTATCTCAGTTTTTCTGGCTCAACTCTATCTGTCAGCCAGCAAACATTTGCACTCGGGCAAACTGAAGTACCTGGCGAGCCAGCAAACTACGCCCGATTTGCAGTCACGTCAGTTGCTGGGGCAAACAATCATGCAAGCTGGCAGTCACGCATACCAGATGTGCGCAATTATGCGGGTGGCAAGGTATACGTCGCTTTTGACGCCAAGGCTGATGTTGCGGGGAAAGTTGTTGGCGTTGAGTGCATTCAAAATTTTGGTGTTGGAGGCAGCCCTGAAGCATATACACCGGTGCAACTTAAGACATTAAGTAATGCCTGGTCTGGAGACTGGATCATTGCCGAAATTGACGTTCCGAGTATTTCAGGAAAGGTGATTGGTACTGCTGGTACCGATTATATTGCATTTAATATTATATTTGATGCTGGTTCAAGTACAAGATATGCAGCAGTTGGACAGAAAAGTGGGGCATATGATATTTGTAAATTTCGTGTAGTACGAAATTTGTGGGAGTTAAATCATTATAGAAAAGATATAGCAAGCGAGTTGAAACGGTGCTATAGATACTTCCAGCCTTATCAGGCGACTGCACTTGGGTATGCAAGCTTAGCTGGCATAAGATTGTTTGCAAGAACCTGTCTCCTTGAGCCTATGCACGCCACTCCAGTGGCTATACTACGCTCAAATGGTACTGTTAACGGGAATTTATCCCTCCAAATAGACCCCTTGGGGGTTAATATAGTATTAGCTGCAACAGCTCCTGGAGAGTTATATGTACACTATAGAACATATTGGTTGGATGCGAGGGTATAATAATAATGCTCAAATATAACAACCCAGAACATACAATAATCTTCGACGATGAAACAGGCCAAGTCACCCAAAAAGGCCATTGGGGTTATGAAGCATGGCTCAAGCCACGGCTTGATGCAGGCGAGACGATAGCGCCTTGGAAAACCGAGGAGGAGTTACTCGAAGAAGCAAGGACCGCGAAAATTGCAGAGATCAATGCTGCTTTTCAAGGCGAGGAAGAGCTTCCGGTGTCCGTTGGCAGCCACTCGTACAAGGGTGGGTTCCAGTCAGGATTAGCCTTGGATGCTCAACGGCGCATGCTGGTTGAATACGCGGCGGCAAATCCTTTGGCAGGGATAAGTATTGTTGATTTATTCGATATACACGGGGCTACAGTAACGCTACCACTCAATAGTGAGACAGAACTGGATGCGCTCGATGTATGCCTTGCTGTGGGGCAAGCGGCGGCAATCAACTCATTCAAGTGCGCTCAACTGATAACCGCTGTCCGTGCTGCCAATAGCATTGAAGCAGTAAGCACAATCCATTGGTAATATGACATGGCGACACTGAACTATAATCCGAATCTGCCAGTATATGCGCAACCTGAAACGCAGGCCCCGAGTGCAACTGTTGATCCCAACAAGCTGCAACAGCAAACGGCAAACATTGTTGATCAGGAGCGCGGCACAGTGGCCGGGCAGATGCGTGGTCTCTTGGCCGAGAACTCACCATACCTGCAGGTAGCACGGACAGGAGCATTGCAGACCGCTGCCGGACGAGGATTGCTCAATTCCAGCATAGCTGCCGGCGCTGGTGAAGAGGCAGCAATAAAGCAGGCACTGCCAATAGCTCAGCAAGACGCGCAGACCTATGCGGACATTGGCAAGCAGAACGCCAAGGCTTATTCAGATTCCATTCTGAATACCCAGGTTGCTCAGTTGGAACACCAGAAGAGTTTGGCAAATGCCAAGATCACCGGCGCACTGACTACTCAAGAAGCGGCGAAACAGTTTGAAGTGCAACGCATCTCTGAAGCGGCCCAGCTGCAACGCCTGGAGATAGAAAACTCAATGAAAGCTGTGTTGCAAGATGATCAGCTGGAATCAGCCGAGCGGCAACAGCTTTCTCAGGTGGTGGGCAGCATGGGCAATGAGGCCCTTGGGGCGGTTGAGCGCATCTTGCGTGATACCAATATTGAGGCAAGTGCTAAACAGTCAGCAATTGACGCGGTTATGAAAAATTACAGAGCCAATGCAAGTACGGCAGGGGCAGTCTTTGGGCTGAATTTATCATGGTCATAAGTAAGCCGCTGAGGCGATATGACCAACTTGATTCCGGCGCGCTGGTCAGGTTGTTTCGTCAGCCTGACGTATATGCTCCTTCCGCAGACGATCACACCGACCCAAGCCAATTGCAGGGTTTTATTGATGGATGCCTTGGCAATAAGCTTATTTTTGCACTGGGCCGCAACCCGAAGCAGGAGGCTTTTATCTTTGCCCCAAGCCACAATGCCACGACATATTCCGCACACTTCGCTGTGCGCAAGGATTGCCGGGATGGGCAGGTGGTGCGGAAAACGGCAGAGGCTGGCCGGTGGATGTTTGAAAACACCACCTGCAGAGGAATCATTACCTTTATAAGAGAAGACAACGCCGCAGCAAGAAGTGCTTTAGGGCAGCTTGGAATGCGGCGCATTGGCGTTATTGACAAATCGCTTTTACACAATGGTAAGTGGTTAAACGAAATCGTTTACTACTCAACAGTTGATGATTTTAACCGCCTTTGGGCGGATGAACTTGGGGGGGTAGCGTAATGGCTTGGATTGGAGTGGCCGGGGCCGCAATTGCTGGTGCTGTTGGAGGTTCAGTGGCAGCGGCAAGCCTTACAGCCTACATGATTGGCGGCATTGTCATTGGTGCTGTTGTTGGCGCGGTTTATTCGGGAGTTACAAGTGGAAGCATCCTTAAAGGCATGCTTTACGGCGCTATCGGCGGGGCTGCCGTTGGCGGGGCTGGGTATGCCTTGTATGGTGGAGCTGCAGCAGCAGGGGCTGCAGGTGGCGCAGGTGGCGCAGCGGCAGGGGCTGGCAGTATCGGGGCAAGCGTGATGAGCGGCACAACAGGGGGTGCAGTGGTCACCACCGGGGCAGAGACCTTTGGCAGCACCATGGCCCTGGCTGGCACAACAGGGGCAACGGAGGCTACAGCTTCGGGTGGTTTTCTGTCTACACTGGGTTCTAGCTCGATTGGTTCCATAGCGACCCTTGGCAAAGAATTTCTTGCCGGTGGCATGTCTGGGCAGGACGAGGTTGATAAGGATTGGGAACGCGAAAAAATGCAGTTTGCAGCCGCCGAAGAGGAGAAAAACAGAGAAGCCCAAATAAAAATGGCTGGCATGAGATCGGGCGGGTCTTCCGGCAGCTCGGCAGCTTTGCAATATAAGGCGGCAAGCGAACAGTTGGCCTTTGAAAAACAGAAGTTCAGGGAAGAATTCGATGAGTCAAAGCGGCAGTTTGATGTGAACCGCGGTGATGAGCTGGGAGCAAAGGAGCGGTTCCAGAAGAGTGTTGAGCAGGGTGGAGCCTATGCCGCCGGACAGGCGCAGACGGTCAGCCTGGTGGAGATCAACAGGCAGCGCAAGGAGTTGCCGGCTCCTCCCTGGATATCCGGGAAGTCGGTCAACAAGACAAGCCCGGCAACGCCTCAGCCACAGGTGGGATAATGGCCAAGAACAATGTGCTGCTCAACCGTGACAACATGCAGACCGTGGACGCGCTGCGCTACGATCCGCTCAGGGGTGATATTCTCAAAGAGGACGGCCTTGGTAAGGATACAAGGAAGAACGTAGACCCGTACTACAAAGACATTGGCGTGGCCATGTCTTCCCAGAAACGGGCCGTGTATGACGCCACACAGGATGCCTATAACCAGGACATCGCCAAGCGCCAGGGTTTGCTTGCTCAGTACCAGAAGGAATCAGAGAGTGCCTTGGCGACATCAGATAAGCAGGCTCAAGGCATCCTCTCCGAGGCCAGAGGGCAGGTTTCGGGCGCGGTAGGTCAGGTGCCGACCATCAAGCCCACCGGCTTTACCGTGGCCAATGGCGACCAGGTGGAAGCCACTTATAACATAGACCAGCGCTATGCTGATGAGATGTTCAAACGCCTGGGAAAGATGGGGGCCAAGGTGCACAACAACGGCGATGGCAGCTATTCCATCAACGTGCAAGGATATGGCAAGGAGATCCACACGGCATTCCGTGAACTCCTGCAGGAGACCGAGAAGACAGAAGGAGCGCTTGATCAGCAGCGGCGGGCAGTGCAGCAGCAGGGCGGGCAAGAGCTGAAGCAGTTACAAGGTGATATTGGCCTGCAGCGTCAGGCAGCAGTGAACCGGCGCGATGCAGAAATCGGTATGGCCCAGCAACAGATTGATGAGGCCAAGCGGCAACAGATGCAAATTACCAGGGATTTGCAAGACAACTTTCAGCGGGCACGGCAACAGAACACGGCAGGCATCAATCAGCTGCTTGAATCTGGTGTGTTGGTCAGGAAAGCCACGGTAACAGGGGGGCGGAGATGATAGAGGCAGGGCAGCCGGTGCAGGCCCCGGCAGAAGCAGACCAGTACGCAGACGAATTTGTCCAGGAAGAATACGAGATGGGGCCAGCACAAGAGGCTCAATACGAGGCGTACACCGATAACGCGACCCTGGCTGTGTTCTCAGAGAAGAGCCAGGCCCAGGTGTTGCAATTGCTGCAATCAGGGCAGAGCGGCGTAGAAGGGGTGGCTGAAGCAGCATTCCGCATTAACAAGCAGATGGTGGCCACCATGGAGCAGAGCGGGGAAAAACCGACAGAGATCACGCTATGCCTGGGCGGTGCGCATCTTGTCTCTGAGCTGATAGCCTTGGCCAGCGCCGCAGGCCTGTACGACCTGAGCGAGGAAGAGCGCAAGCAAGCCTTTGGCCTTGCTATTCAGAAATTCTTTGCCGATGGCTTTGAAATTTATAGCAAGCAGGGCCCGGACGCACCGGGCGCGATTGACCCAGTGCAGACACAGAAGACCTTTGACGCCATGCTGACCCCTGAGCAGCGGCAATACGGCATGCAGATGGCCAGGGAGCAGGGCATTTCCTTGACCGAACCGCCTACCGGGTTGTTTGCCAACTACCAGGATAGCGGCGGTATGCCGCCACAGCAGCAACAACAGCAAGCACCACAGGGCATGCTGGCCCAGGCCCAGCAAGGAGGTATGTGATGGCGTTTAACTGGGCAGGCGCAGCGGTAGCGCTGCTGGGCGGAGTGGAAAAAGAAGCCAAGGCGCATGAGAAGCGGCTGCAAGACCTTGAAGACCAACGCCTTGCCGATGAGCGGCAGACCAGAAGAGAAGAGGCGTTGCTTGCCAAACAGATGGCCATAGCAAAGTACCAGGCTGATTTGCAAACGGCCAGGGATGATGTGAACTGGCAACGTGGTGAGGAGTCAAAGAAGGAGCAGCGCACCTACCAGGATGAATCTGATATGCGCAAACTGGAGCTGCAGCAGCAGTGGCGCAATGAAGATCGGAATGAAGCAAGGAGGCTGACAGCGGAGCAGAAGGAAGCCGAGCGCCAATTCCGTGCCGAAGAGAACGAGAAAAACCGAGAGGTGCGGCGCGAGATTGCGGGCGGGAAAGAGGAAGGCGGAGAACTGAACGACAAGGAGGCCCGCAGGCTCTACAACGAAGCGTATACCAAGGCGTACACTGCAGCCATGCAGGGCGTTGTGACCGCATCGCCACAGCAGCAACAGGCGGCAGAAATGAAGGCGCACCAGTACGCGGCTCAGCTTACCGGGTTTGACCTGTACGGTGTGCTGGGGGGACAGGGCGCGGGCGTGAGGAAAGGTCTGCTCGGAGAGGCAGCAGACGAGCCCACACAAAACAGCAACGCAGCTCCGCAGGGAGCAATTGATATGCTGAAGAAAAACCCATCACTTGCCCCACGATTTAAAGAAAAATACGGATACCTTCCCCCCGGGTTTTAATCATGGCCAATCCATTTGACCAGTTTGATTTTTTGGTAGCGGCAAATCCGTTTGATCAATTCGACCGGCATGAAGCCAATCCATTTGACCAGTTCGATACAGATGGATCAGCCAATGGTGCTGATATTTCTATGTCAGAGTTCCCAAATGAATTTGCCGACAATTCAGGTCGCACTTTGGGCGGCACCATAAAAGACGCGGGAATATCTTTGTACAAAGGGGTTGTGGGGTTAGAAGACGCTGCTGTTGGTTTGGTGGACATGGTAACACCAGGAAACCTTGGCGGGGCCTACGAAAGTGGCATGAAATGGCTGACAGGAACCACGCCAAAAGAGGCGGTTACTTATGCGGAGAGCCAATATTCGGACGCCCAGAAAGAGGCTAACCGCAAAGTAAACGAGGCGGAGGGTTTTTTGCCAACCACTGGTGCTCTGTTAAAAAATCCCAGTGTGGTGGCCCACAGTTTAGTGGAGTATGCCCCCTCCATGTTGGCTGCTGGTGGCATAGGCAGGGGCCTGGTGTTGGTTGAAGGGGCGGCCTCCCCAGTTTTAGCCAGTGCGGCTGGAGAGGGACTTATTAGTTCCGGCAGCACCCACGAGCAAATCAGGCAAGGATCGCCAAGCGGCAATGTGACACCTATGCAATCGAACGCTGCCGCTCTTTCCGGGTTTACCACAGGGACGCTTACCATGATTGGTGGCAGGTTGGCCAACAGGCTTGGGTTCGGAGACATCGACACTATGCTTGCCTCAGGATCGCGGGAGGTGGCAGGCAAGGGAGGAGTGAAGGAAGTTGCGCGTAGAATAATTGGTGGCGGTATATCTGAGGGCTTTTTTGAGGAGATGCCACAAAGTGCACAGGAGCGCATCTGGCTGAATGCTGCCACCGGCAGGCCGCTTCTCGATGGCGTTCCTGCCGACTCAGCTCAGGGGCTTGTTGTAGGCGTTGCCATGGGCACCGGTACCAATACGGTCGCCCGCCCCACGAAAACGCAATCCCATGTCCCAAGCGACAAAATACTCGATGCAAACTCAGTTGATCAGGTTATATCGGAATTTGAAGCGGATGGGATGTCTGCAGATTCGGCATCAGAAGCCGCTTTGTCACAGCAGCAGCCCAAAGGCATGCTCAGCAAGGCTCCAGAGCTTTACCGGGCGATGTATGAGGAGGCGGGGCGGCGCTATGGGGTAGACCCAGAGCTACTTGCAGCACAGGGCTTTGCCGAGAGCGGATTTGACCCGGACGCGGTATCTCCAGCCGGGGCTAGGGGCATTGCTCAGTTCATGCCTGCCACGGCGCAGGAGTATGGCATTGACCCGATGAACCCGGTTGAGGCCATAGATGGGCAGGCCCGCTACATGGCCAAGATGCTTGAGCGCTACGACGGCGACGTGTCCAAGGCGCTGGCTGCATACAACGCCGGGCCGGGCCGGGTGGATGACGGCAGTTGGCAAAGCATTGGTGAGACCCAGACCTATGTTGACCGGATACTTGGCGAGCTTGGTCAGGAGTCTGGGCAGATGGCGGCCGAGTGGGCCGCGCAGCAGCAGGCGGCGCCGGAATATAACCAGGCCAGAAACAAGCCACAGCTTGACGAGAGCATCCAGTTTGCTGGGCCCGCGATTGAAGAGGTTGCGCAGGAGCCAGTTGCCCCACCGGTAGAGGAAGACGCACCGCTGGAAGCAGCGCCACAGCCGGTTAGTGGTGAACAAATAGCCCAAAATGAGTCACAACCTGATTTGTCGCTCACCGGCGAGCCACAACAACGGCTTGTGCCTGATGTGCCGGTTGAGCAGATTGGCACGGTGGACAATGGAGACGGCAGTTTCAGCCTGATTCACAAGGCTACCGGTGAGAGCATCATTGACGGCCAAACCTACTCTTCACGCAAGGAAGCAAGGGCAGCTTTTGTGCAGGAAAGGAATGCTGGAGGCGTTGCCTTCAAGAGCAGAGAAGACGCGGAGCTAAGGCGAGAACTTGCGATTGATCACATAGCCACTATCAGAGCAAAGGGCCAGCTGCCGCGCCAGCAGTTGCACGATATAGTTGCAGCAGCGGACGAGTACCTTGCAACCGGTTCTGTTTCCGGAGGTGTTGCCGGCGAGCAGGTATTTGGCCATCCGCAAGCAACCAACATTCTCCCGGCCAAGTACGGCAATCTGATACCTATCAAGGCGAAGGATAGGTCGGCCGTTGAGCGCAGGATTGACGCCGCGCAGACACTCTTTGATGAAGTGGCGCAGGACATAGGGCAAACCCGTTTCGACGCAAGCAAGGGCGACAAGCAGGCTAAACTGGCACTGAAGTCGGCCGGTTTCCACGAGAAGGAAACGGTCATGGAGTTGCTGCGCGATGAGACTATGCCATCGCTCAACCGGTTGCTGAAGCAGTTTCCGGAAGATGCAAAGACGCGCAAAGACGCTGACATGGCCGATGCTGCCGGTTTTGTTCGTGAATCTGTTGTGGATCCCGGCCAGACCACGCCCAACGCCTTACCGACCAGCAATGCAAATGCCTTGCCTGCCAGAAACAATAATGTCAACACCGACATCGAAACAGAACTTTCTAGCCAACTCGGCAGCGGCAGGGCGAAACGGCTTGTCTCAAGTGGCAAGGTGCAAATACTGGAGACGCAGCAGGATGCCGAGGCTGCGATCAGCAACCTTGACGCCACACCAAAGCGCAGCGAAGATGGCAAGGTTCAGGGGTTCACCACTCCAGACGGCAAGGTGCACCTGGTGCGCGACGGTATCCAAAAGGGTAATGCCATGGGTGTGCTGGCCCATGAAATGGGCGTGCATGCCAAACGCTTAGGGTTCAAGAAAGACGCGGAGTGGCAGGGCATAGTCAAGAGCATTGAGCGGCGCAGCACAAGCAATGGTCGCTCTGGCCAGGCTATTCGTGCCGCGCAGGAACGCATCCCAAAAGACACTGCGCCAGAGCACGTGCAGGAAGAATTGGTTGCCTACCTGGTGGAGCACCACGCCAACGACAAGATACCGCTGGTTGACCGCATTATTGCCCACATCAAGAAATGGCTCTACCAGGCTGGCATCATGCACGCCGACCGGTTGAGCCCCAAAGATCTTGCCGCGTTTGCCCGTGCCTCGATCCGGGAAGAGGGCATGGTAAAAGACCAGGCTCATGACGCGGGACGGTTTAAGCAGGTGGACGTACACAGTTCCGCATTCAAACAATGGTTTGGTAATTGGGAGGAAACAAGTGGAGAAGAAAGCAGAGAAACGGGGAAAGCTGGCCAGACAGGCGGAGGAAATGAATCCGGGAATCAGCGAGAAAATACTCGACCTGGTAGACAGGCTGCCTCAGCCAACACCGGAGCAGCTGGCACAGCTGGACGAGCATGGAGACTTGATCCGGCCACAGGAAGACCAAGAATCTTCTACCACGGAACCAAAGACAATATAAGCGCCTTTGATTTGAACCACCCCAACCGTAAAGACAAGGGGTGGCTTGGCCGCGGGGTGTATGTTTCCAGCAGCAAGGAGGTTGCGAACGCTTATGCAGCCGGCAAGCGAGGAGATGGCGCAGCCAATGTCATGCCTGTATATGCAGCCATCAAGAATCCTTTTATGGCATCGCTTGAGCTGAAGCAATATTTGCGATTTGCATCTCAGGAACAGATAGACAGAGTGACCGAGGCTCTC